>Ga0073904_10004260_pt1 | contig 10658 bp, 5 predicted proteins | sample KloWWTrecipitate_FD_66668 | JGI IMG/M metagenome (GOLD analysis project Ga0073904, IMG submission 66668) | Active sludge microbial communities from Klosterneuburg, Austria, studying microevolution and ecology of nitrifiers - Klosterneuburg... | ecosystem: Engineered > WWTP > Aerobic digester >... | reverse complement strand
AACCCACCTGAGCAGCCGCCGGTCGAGCCGGACCTCGCGACTGATGGCGTTGATGAGGAGGACGGCGACGAGGACAACCTGCGCATCGGCTACATCCTCCTCGTCGTCACCGCATCCGTCCTCATCCTCCTTGCCCTGTTGTCGCCGTTCATCTTCATCGTGGTGGCCAAGGCTCGTCGCAGGCGCACTCGCCGCTCGCACGCCATGGTTCGAGCGCGATTCGCGGGCGGTTGGGACGAGATCCTTGACGCGGCTCGCGACTTCGGTGAACCGCAGAGCTCCAGCCTGACCCGCAAGGAGAGCGCCCGGGGCTTGAGAGAGGTGTTCACCGAAGCACCCCTCGAAGGGCTGGCCGACCTGTTGGACACCGGCACGTTCGCTCCAGGCATGCCCGCTGAGGAGTCCGCTGATGATGCGTGGGCCAGGGTCGAGGAGGCCGTTAGCGCGATGTCTGCCGCGGTCCCGTGGCATCGGCGCCTGCGTGCCCAGATCTCACTTCGCTCGCTGAGGTACCGCCGACACCTCGCCCGGACCGAGCACCGGCACGCCCGGCACGCCCGGCCCGATGCAACCGCTCCCGGCCGAGGGCTCCCGCGGCTTCCACGGAAGGTCTCGACATGACAGCACCACTGTTGGCGCGTGACACCCCCGGGAGCCGACCCGATCGGATCAAGGCCCGTCTGGTGACCGGTCTGATCGGAATAGCGACCTATGCGGTCGCGGTGGTGGTGGTGCTCGGCGCCGACGGGGCTGGCCCTGCGACGGTGGTGGCGCTGCTGGTGGTGATGACCGTTGCTGTCTGGGCCCTGTGGCTGATGCTTGCCCGGGGGCAGACCCCTGGGTACAAGGTTCTTGGTCTCGTGGTGACCGACCCGGCCACCGGGATGCCGGCAGGTGGGAAGCTCTTCATTCGCAACCTGCTGCAGGCCGTGGTGTCCCTGCTGTCATGCGGCATCGCCGAGCCGATCATCAGCTATGTCAGTTTTGATGGAAGGTCAACTTGGTTCGACCGAACGGTCGGAGTCCACGTGGTGGAGGTCGCAGGACGTCCCGCACGTGACCCGGAGGCCCACACGCCCGCCACGCCGGCCCTCGCCGCAGCGGTCACAGCGGTGTCGCTCGACCACGACGACGCCCTTTCAGATCCGACTCACCTGGTCGAAAACGATCCGCCACAGGCCCAAACCGGGTGGCAACCGGTCAGCAGCGGCCACGCCCCGATCCAGAGCATCCCGTCGCACACGTCAGAGGGGGAGCCGCGCCGCCCCCAGACTCCAGTGGTGCTGCCTCCCGTCCTGCCGAGCAGCGCCTCGGTTCCACGCCAGAGCGCAGTTCCGAGACCCGTGGGCGGCGAGGCGCCGCCCGCCGGCGGCGAAGGCATGATCACCGGGGTGCCTTGGCCAAGGTCAGTACGAGGCAGCAGCGCCAGCCAGGGGCACGACGAAGAACCGGTTCACGATCCCGCCGCCGGTGTCACCCCAACCGCCGCGCCGTCAACCCCGCCGCCTCCCGCACACGCTGCCGATGCCGCGCCTTCGGGGTCGGATCACACAGTCGTCGACGAGGACGTGCTCGATGCGGCAGGTCTCACCCCCGTCCTGGTCCTGGACGATGGCGAACAGCACCCAATCGGGGCGCCCCTGGTTCTTGGTCGAGCCCCGGTGCCGCCAGCCGAGCACCCGGACGCGGAGGTGGTGGCCATCGCCGATCCGACGATGAAGGTGTCGAAGACGCATGCGCTGGTCACCTATGACGGGGCAAGCGTCCTGGTGACGGATCTCGGGTCGACCAACGGCCTTCGCATCGTCGTCGGAACAGAGCCGTCCCGGCGCCTTGCGCCACGTGTTCCGCACGTGCTGCGCACGGGCGAGCGGATCCTCATCGGCGGGCGCTCCTTCGAGGTGGCCCGATGACGTCAGCAATCCTTGACGTGGTCAGCGCCGGCATGAGTGACGCGGGCCGTCACCGCGAGCGCAACGAGGACTCCTTCCTCACTGCCCGGCCGGTGTTCCTCGTCGCTGACGGTCTGGGCGGACATGCCCGGGGCGAGGCAGCATCATCGGCAGTCGTCGAGGCCTTCACCGAGATCGCGGGCCGTGACTGGCTCACGTCAGAGCAGCTTCTCGAGATCATCGGGACGGCATCGGCACGGGTCCGCGCACTCGACAGCGGTGCCGGCGCACCCGGTTCCACGGTCACTGGGGTGGCTCTCACCCATCACGGCGGAGTGCCGTGCTGGCTGGTCTTCAACATCGGCGACTCGCGAACGTACCTCTTGGAGGACGGCCAACTCAGTCAGCTCACGGTTGACCACGCCGCGGTACGCCAGGTCGGTGGGGATGCCGGGTTGACCCGCAACGTCATCACCCGCGCCATCGGCGCGGGGATCGAACGGCCACCGATGGCCGACCAGTGGCTCGTTCCTGCGCGGGAGGGGCAGCGCATACTCATCTGCTCGGACGGGCTGACCAACGAGGTGACAGACCCCCTCATCCAGGCTTCGCTGATGAGCGCCTCGGATCCCCAGTCTGCGGCCTCGCTGCTCGTGGAAGCTGCTCTCGAAGCAGGTGGTCGAGACAACGTCACGGTCGTCGTGGTTGATGCAGTCACGGTGCGTGCGGCGCCCGTGGGCATGGCCGAGCGTGACGGCGAGACCATTCCGGATGTGACCGAGTCCGACGACGTCCCTGTCGGCCTCACCCTCCCCCAGGCTCGTGAGGGAGAGAACCCGTGAGCGTCGAACCAACTCGGTGGCACCACGGTGAGGACCACGTTCTTGTCTGGGAAGGTGGCGCGGCTCTGCTGAGCGCATCCGCTGCGACGCACGACGCCGAGCGCATTTGGAATGCGATGCGTCGCGAGGCCAGCCTCGCCCGCTTCCTGGCACTGCTGGCGGAGACCCAGGGAACGGGGTTGCTGGACCTGCCGCCGTTCGCAGTCGCGCTCGTCAGCACTGACAGCGCTCACCTCGCCGTTCGAGGAGACTTCTGCATCAGCGCCGTGAGCGATGGCCGCCTGCAGGAGTTCAGTGGGGACGGCATCACCACCTGGTTGGAGCGACGCTTTGAGTCCCCAGATCGGATCGTCCTATACAACAGTGGGATTGGCGATGTCGGGCTTCCCATCCTGAGTGGGGTCGTTCAGGGTGGGGCGGTTGACCTCGGGGCACTGCCACTCAGTGGCGTGGGGTCAGCAAGGAATCCAGCGCCGGCGCAGCACCGCGAGGCACCACGAGCGCCACAGGCCGAGGCGGATGCCGAAGTGCCCGGCGGCGATCTTGACCAGCCTCACGCTGAGGTCGCCGATCGGGCAGGCGTCGACGGCAGCGTGAGGGATGACGATGAGGTTCCCGCACCTCAGGTGGTCCACGCCCATGGTGCTGACAACGACGCCCGCAACCGGGAGACTCGCGTTGACGACGACCTGCTCGACGAAGCGAGCCCGGCGAGCCTCATCTCGGTACCCAAGGTGGCGCCGGCCAGCGACGAGGGCCGTCCGAGTGGGGCCGAGGCGGACGAAGTGCCCCGTCACGCCCGGAGCAAGTACGACTCCCTGTTCGGGGCCTCGATCGCCGTGAGTCCTGAGGTGGCTGCGGTTCGCGAAGACGGTGAACCGCCCGAGGTGGACCCACCGCAGGCACAGGAGAGCGTCTCACCTGTGGTCGCCCAGCCGGCTTCCTCGACGTCAGCTTCCGAAGTCGTGGACATGAAGGCGCAGTCCGTCCTGTCGGCGCCATCCGATCCGGACCTTCACGACGGTCACACGATCGCGGACTTCGCGGAGCTCGACCAAGCCGCCGACGCCGCGGTCGACGATTCACGTGGCGCCGAGATGATCCCCGCGTCGTTCTGTCAGCGCGGCCACGCCAACCCACCTCATCGGGACCGTTGCCGAGTGTGCGAGGGTCCCGTCGAGGCGCGAACCGAAATCACGCCTCGTCCCGCGCTCGGTCGACTTCGGCTGTCGTCGGGTGAGGTCATCGACCTCGTTGGTCCGATCGTGGCAGGCAGAAGCCCAACGGCGTCCGGACATCATTCCGGGGCCGTGCCAAGGCTCGTGGCGCTACCGCACCCGCATGTCTCTGGGAGCCACATCGAGTTCACCCTTGAGGGGTGGTCGGTGATCGCCCGCGATCTGGCATCACGCAACGGCTCCTACCTGCGGCGCAGTGGCCAACCGCCCATGCGGCTCCCTGAGTCAGCGATTCCCCTCGCCAACGGCGACATCCTCGATCTCGGGCACGGGGTCTTCATCTACCTTGAGCAGTTGCCATGACCGGCGCGCGCTCCGCCCCACCTCAACTGGACGGCTTCAGCTACCTCGACTGGATCGGTGGCGGAGGCTTCGCCGACGTCTTCAAGTACGAGCAGACCCTCCTCGGTCGGTCAGTGGCCGTCAAGGTGCTGCACCGCGGTCTGGGCGGCTCCGCTCTCGGGTCGTTCCGAGCCGAGGCCAACACCATGGCCAAACTCTCGAACCACCCGTCCATCGTCAGCATCTATCAGGCCGGTGTGTCTGCCGACGACCGTCCGTTCATCGTGATGGAGATCTGTCCGTCCAAGCACCTCGGCGCGCGGATCGCACAGCGGACCTTCTCGATCCAGAAGACGCTCGAGCTCGGCATCCAGCTCTGCGGCGCTGTCGCGACTGCGCACGAGAACCGGATCCTTCACCGGGACATCAAGCCGGCCAACATCCTCTTCACCGAGTTCGGTCGCCCCGCGCTGACCGACTTCGGCATCTCGGTCTCGGTCGAGGCGGCCACCGGACAGCACAGCCGCGCGCTGTCCCCGCCCTGGGCCCCCCCGGAACAGTTCGACGCGAGTGGCGCGGGGATGGGTCCATGGAGTGACGTCTACTCCCTCGGCGCCACCTTGTGGGCAATGCTCGTGGGCCACAGCCCCATGGAGGTCGCAGGTGGGCCCAATGACGCACTGTCCATCGCGGCTCGGGCCCGCAATCTCGACCCGCCGTCGACCGGCCGCTCAGATGTTCCCGAGAGCCTGGACCGGGCACTGAAGGTCGCACTCGCCAAGAGTCCCGAACTGCGCTATCGGAGCGCCGTCGAGTTTGCCCGGGCACTGCAGTCCATCCAGGCTGAACTGCACCAGTCCGTCACGTCGCTCGACGTTCTGGTCGAGGAAGCGTCACAGGACGAGGTCGTCGCCGACACCGGCACTCGGGTGGGCGGGTTCGTGCTCATCGACCCCGATGAGGCGCCGGGGACGGCGACATCCACCCCCGGCTCGGACAGGACCGCCGGCGACACGGAGATGTCCCCGCTCGTCACGGGATGGGGGACGACCCAGCCCGGAGGGGTGCAGCCGCATGTCCTCCAACACGGTCAGGGCGTGGCCACACCGCACGAGGTCGACTTCACATCGCCCGGCCCGCTTCAGGTGGACCACGGCCACACCTACGTCCCCCCGAATGATGCGCCACCCGTGGAGGTGGCGAAGCCGGGCCTGCGCCGGAGGGTGGTCGCCGGCGCCGTGGCGGCGGTCGTGGCCCTCGCCGCCGGCGGTGCCTTTGCCGCGAGCGAGCTGCTCCCAGGGGCGCCAACAACTCCGACCGAGACGACGTCGGAGGTCGCCCCCGCTGATCCGGTCGGCACCATCGTCCCCAAGGTCCAGGACCTTGTCGGCACGCGTGAGGGGGACCAGGTGACCTTCACCTGGGTCAACCCCGACCCTCAACCCGGCGACTCGTTCACGTACTGGGTTCAGGTGTTGGGAGAGGACCGCATCGATGAGCTCACCGATGACACCACAGTGACGGTCCCCGCGCAGGAGCCACGCACGTGCATAGAGGTTGAGTTGCGCCGAGCCAACGGTCGCGGCTCGGCCCCAGAGACGAGTTGTGTCTCATGAGCGACAGCGCCTTGATCGTCGACTTTGCTGGTGAGGTCCACCGGCTCGTGCCCGGCGAGCGCTTCACTGTCGGCCGCAACGGAACGCTGGCGATCGATGACAATCCGTACCTGCACCGCATCGTCGGCGAGCTGCGGCACAGCAAGGGGTTCTGGTGGCTCGACAACGTCGGCAGCCGCATCGCGGTCCACATCCAGGACGGAGCCCGGTTGACAGCGAGTGTGCTGGCGCCCGGTGCCACGTTACCGCTGGTCTTCCCGCGCAGCATCGTCAGCTTCTCAGCGGGTGGCACCGTCTACGAGCTGTGGCTCGACCAGGTGATACCAGGAGTCGGCGGGACCCCCCTGGCGCCTGAGTCCGGCGGTGACACGACGATCTCCCCCACCGAGTTCACCGAGTCACAGCGGCTGGCGATTCTCGCGCTCGCTGAGCCGTTGTTGCGTCATGGTGGGGCAGGAGCGTCGGACGTGCCCTCGGCGGTCCAGGCCGCACGCCGCCTCGGCTGGACCCAGACCAAGTTCAACCGCAAGCTCGACAACGTGTGCGACAAGCTTGATCGCGCTGGCGTGGCCGGCCTACGGGGCGGGCCGGGGAACCAGGCCGCGAGCCGACGTATACGCCTGGTGGAGTACGCGTTGGGCAGCCTCTTGGTCACCCAGGACGATCTTGACCTTCTCGACCGAGAGGCAGCGCGCAGCCAGTCTGAGGATCGTGCGCAGGGAGCAGCGACATGAAGGTGCGGGTCAGCCTGCGGGAGCAATCCAGCAACGTCAACGTCGTCATCACCGCCGACGGCACGGCCACCGTTGGTGATGTCGCCGTCGCGATCGCCAGCGCGGGCAAGGATGAACTCGTCGACACCGACAGCGGGCTCACCCTGCGCTTGTGTGGGGGTGGCGCATCTGCCGAGCGCGTCATCATCCCCTCGACGACACTGGTCGAGTCGGGGGTCCAGAACGGATCCACGATCGAGGTCACCTCGGCCGCGGGCACGCGCGGCGATGATCGTGCGGCTGCCGAGCTGCGCGTGACCGACGGACCGGACAAAGGGGTGGTGGTCCGGCTGCGGCGGGGCACCTCCACCGTGGGCCGCGCCGCGGACCGCGATGTCCGCCTCACGGACTCCAGGGTCTCCCATCACCACGGCAGGATCACCGTCAGTGACCGAGTCGAGATCATTGACGACAACTCCTCCAACGGTGTTGTCGTCGGGGACCAGCGTGTCGCTCGGGCGATCCTTGGACCTGGTGACGTCGCGCTCCTCGGCAGCACCCGGGTGACGGTGACCTTGCTGGGTGGCGCCGGCGACTCCGCGCAGGCGAGCAGCGCCACCAGTGATGTGGCCTTCATCCGCTCCCCCGTGGTCTTGAGCCGACCCCGGGAGATCAAGGTCGAGCTCCCAGATGTTCCGGCGATGCCACAGCGGCCGGAGTTCCCCTGGCTCGCGCTGGTCGCGCCCTTGCTCATGGGCGGGGGGATGTTCTTGGTGACACGTTCGCCGCTCAGCCTGATCTTCGTCGCCCTGAGCCCGATCCTCATGCTTGGCACCTACCTCTCCACACTGTTTGGGAACAAGAAGGCGGTCAAGCGGGACGAGGAACAGTTCCGGTCCTCACTGGCGCTCGTCGAGGCAGACATTGCGTCCAGGCACCAGCGGGAGCTTCAGCAGCGCCTGTCGATGTATCCGTCTGTCGGGGAGTGCGTCGACGCCGTGTTCGAGCGCAACTCCCGGCTGTGGTCGCGTCGGCCGGAACACCCCGAGTTCCTTCGGGTCCGTCTGGCCACGGGTCCCGTCCGCCCTTCCGCGAGGTTCGAGGATGCCAAGAAGTCCGCTGGCCGTCCCGACCTGGCCGTGCTCGCCGACGAACTTGTCCGCGTCCGGGGATGGCTTGCCGGTGCCCCCCTTGTCGCGGACCTTGCCGCCGTTGGAGGTGTCGGCGTCGTGGGGCGGGCCGGTGTGCGTGAGGGAGTCGCGCGAGCCATCGTGGCGCAGGTTGCGTCCATGCACTCACCTGCGGAGGTCACCATCGCTTGTCTGACCTCGACGGCGACCAAGGATGAATGGGCGTGGCTCGAGTGGCTCCCGCACACCACCGCCTACTCACCGTTCGATGGTGTCCAGCTGGCCGCAGAGGCAGGCTCAGGGCAGCTGGTCCTGGACCGGCTCGAAGACCTGGTGGCAGCACGCTCATCGGCCACGACCGGCGACGCCAGAGATCGCGGGCCGCAGGAGAAGGAACACGAGCGGACTCGCCCGGTGCTGCCCAGCGTCCTGGTCGTGGTGCACAACCCATCCGTGGACTGGGCCAGGGTGGCCACCCTGGCCGAGAACGGGCCGGATGTTGGCGTGCACGTCCTGTGGGTGGCCGACGAACAGGCATCACTGCCAGGTGCGTGTCGCGCCTTCATCGACCTCGGGGACGGGTCATCGACGATCGTGGGCATGGTGCGAACCGAACAGACCGTGCGAGCCGTCTCGACCGAGAGCCTTGACCTGGTGACCGCAACCGCGATGGCGCGACGTCTGGCACCGGTGATGGATGCCGGCATCCGAGAGTCCGATGAGTCAGACCTTCCCCGGACGGTCTCGGTCGTGTCTCTCCTCGGAGTCGACAGTGCCGACGATGAGTCGTTGGTCCTGACCCGCTGGAAGGAGAACGGCTCCTACCTGGAGCGTGCGCTACCCCCTCGACCGACCGAGCGGGCGAGCGATCTGCGTGCGGTCGTGGGCCACGCCGGGGCCGAGCCCTTCTCTCTCGACCTTCGCAGCCAGGGGCCGCACGCTTTGGTCGGTGGCACCACGGGTTCGGGGAAGTCGGAGTTCCTGCAGGCGTGGGTCCTCGGACTGGCACACGCCTACTCCCCCGACCGGGTCACGTTCCTCTTCGTCGACTACAAGGGTGGCGCAGCGTTCGCCAAGTGCGTCGAGCTGCCACACACGGTGGGGATGGTCACCGACCTGTCGCCATATCTGGTCCAGCGCGCCCTTCGGAGTCTGCGCGCCGAGATCCACCACCGCGAAAGGCTGCTCAACGACAAGGGCGTCAAGGACCTCATCGAACTCGAGAAGAGGGGGGACCCGGACTGCCCGCCGAGCCTGCTGATCATCGTCGACGAGTTCGCAGCCCTCGTCGGTGAGGTCCCGGAGTTCATTGACGGTGTCGTTGACGTTGCCCAACGAGGTCGGTCCCTCGGTCTGCACCTCATCCTGGCCACTCAGCGCCCGGCCGGTGTGATCAAGGACAACCTGCGCGCCAACACCAACTTGCGCGTCGCGTTGCGGGTGAACGACGACCATGACTCAACGGACGTGATCGGAGACAAGCTGGCCTCACACTTCGACCCGTCCATTCCGGGCCGCGGTGCTGCCAAGACCGGCCCGGCCCGTCTCACGACCTTCCAGTCGGCCTTCCCCGGCGCCCGCACCACGACCGAGCCACCAGCGCCGCCTATTGAGGTGGCGGAGGTGGACTTCGGTGTCGTCTCCGAGTGGAAGATCCCTGCGAGGGCTCGAGTCGACAAGGACACGCCGACCGACATCGACCGGGTCGTCGGCACCGTCTCAAGGGCTGCGCGGCTGGGTCGGATCCCGACACCACGCAAACCGTGGCTCGACGTGCTGGCCCCGGCCTACGACCTGTCGAAGCTCAATCAGCGCTCCGACTCCGACATCGTCCTCGGAGTCGTTGACGACCCTGATCATCAGGCGCAGACCACGGACACCTTCCGGCCGGATGAGCGCGGACACATCCTGTACGTCGGGACGGGCGGATCCGGCAAGACGACCGCGCTGCGGACCTTGGCGATGGCAGCCTCGGTGACGCCGAAGGGTGGTCCGGTCCACGTCTATGGGCTGGACTTTGCCGGCGGCGGACTCAGCCTCCTGGAGCCGCTGCCCAGCGTCGGCTCCATCATCGCCGGGGACGACGACGAACGGGTGAGCCGGTTGCTGTCCATGCTGGCCACCTGGACGGTTCAACGCCAAGCCCGCTACTCCGCTGCCAAGGCGCCGACCTTGACGGCGTACCGCCACCTAGCGGCTGCGCCTCACGAACCGCGAATCCTCGTGCTCCTCGATGGTCTGGAGTCGTTCAAGGATGCCTACGACAGTGCGTTGTCCCAACAGCGAACCTACTCCGACTTCCAGACCGTCGTCATGGACGGGCGCTCGGTGGGGATCCACTTCGCGGTCACGGCAGACCGCTTGGGCGCGGTGCCGAACTCCCTCAGCGGGGCCTTCCAGCAGAAGCTCGTCCTGCGCCTCACCGACGAAGACGCCTACCTCTCTGCGGGCATCCCGAAGAACATCCTCAATGCTCAGAGCCCGCCCGGGCGCTGCGTCCAGATTGGGCGCAGTCAGGAGCTGCAGCTGGCCATCCTTGGGCGCAACGGCACTCCGTCGGTTCAGGTGAGTGAGATCGATGAGCTCTCTCGCGCCGTGGCGGCCATTCACCCCGTCAGGCCCGCCTCGGTGGGTTCGCTGCCGACGCGCGTTGCCCTGTCCGAGCTACCTCCTGCACTCGAGGGAAGGCCCGTCGTGGGCATCGAGGACCGGTCGCTCGGGGCGTTGGGGTTCGACGGTGAAGGGACGTTCGTGATCGCCGGGCCCCCTCGCTCGGGTCGGTCCACCGCTCTGCACTGGTTCGCCGATTCGATTCGACGGTGGGCACCATCAGTTCCCCTAGTCCATCTCAGTGCCCGTCCGTCGAGGCTGACGGGGTTGCCGCAGTGGCAAGCCAGTGTCATCGGCGCTGACCGAGTCCGTGAGTACGCAGGCAGCCAGCTCAA
>Ga0073904_10004256_pt1 | contig 10663 bp, 11 predicted proteins | sample KloWWTrecipitate_FD_66668 | JGI IMG/M metagenome (GOLD analysis project Ga0073904, IMG submission 66668) | Active sludge microbial communities from Klosterneuburg, Austria, studying microevolution and ecology of nitrifiers - Klosterneuburg... | ecosystem: Engineered > WWTP > Aerobic digester >... | reverse complement strand
CGGACCTCCGATCGAGGTCGGCGCCGGCGACCTCGCACGCACGCTCGGAGTGACATCGGCGGATCGTCGCAGCACCATCAACGAGTTCCCGATCGATCTCCTCGAGGTGCGCATCGGCACGCAGGGTGAACCGCTCGTGGCGTGCGCCCATGTGATCGCTCGTTCACCGTGGACTCGGGGTCACGCATGGCGGGGCCCGATCGTGGCGGTGATGAATGCCGAGTTCATCGGCGACTGGGACATTGCGCCGCGCGGCCATCCGAACGACGGCCGAGCCGAGGTGTTCGAGGTCGCTGCGGCAATGACGATCCGAGACCGTCTTGCTGCACGCCGACGGCTCGGAACCGGTACCCATGTGCCACACCCGCAGATCACCACCCGGTCGGTACGCAACGCCACGTGGGCCTTCCCGCGGCCGCTCGATGTGATCGTCGATGGACGCCATGTCGGACGCACGTCCTCGCTGGCTGTCACGGTGCAACCCGACGCAGCCATCGTGTACGCCTGAGAAACACCTGCTCAGCACACGCGTGAGATCCCGGGTCCGGGCCGTGCGCCCCCGTAGAGTGGACCACCGTGGCTGTGTACGTCCCCGAGTCCTTCAACGCGGACGAAGCCGATGTGCTGCGCCGGTACTTCACCAACCTCGACGGCCCGGTGTTCGCGCTGGTCAATCTCCCCGAGGTGGTCAAGGGCGCCCTGTTCGCGCGCTACAGCCGCAGCCACAAGTCGCTGCGACGCTTGTTCCTCGATGAGTTCGTGGGCGATCTCGACGTGAGCGGCGACCACTCGGTCGACGCCACCATCGGCCTCGACCGGGCCGAAGAGCTGTACGAGCGGGTCTTCTTCGACTACGGCGACGACTCGGTGGCGCAGCTCGGTGGGGTCCACCTCGCCTGCGAACAAGCGTCGAACCTGCTCACCAAGATCCTCGAGTGGGGTCGCTTGATGAGTTATCTCGAGCAGAGCACCCGCTACATCGCCTACGACAACCGCCTCGGTGGCCGGTACCGGTACTACCGCGACCCGGCGGTGCTCTCCAGCCCGCTGGGCACACGTTACGTCGGCGACCTCGACCGGATCTTCGACAGCTACAGCCGCTGCGTCGACCTGGTCACCGAGCACGTTCGCTCCACCGTCGTGCGAGGGCCCGACGACAGCGAGTTCGTGTACCGCACCGCCACGCGGGCCAAGGCGCTCGACGCCGTGCGCGGCATTCTGCCGGCGGCTGCCACATCGAATGTCGGCATCTACGGCACCGGCCAGGCGTTCGAGGCGTTGCTGTTGCGGATGCGCTCCAACCCGCTGCCCGAGTCGCGGGAGTACGCCGACTTGATGCTGCACGAACTCCGCAAGGTGATCCCCAGCTTCCTGCGCCGCGTCGACCTGCCCGACCGTGGCGGTCGGTGGAGCGACTATCTCGCCGCCACCCGCGACGACACCGCAGCGCTGGTGAACGATCTGTTCGGGTCGACACCGGTCGAGCCGGCGGCCGAGGTCGAACTCGTCGATTTCGATCCCGATGCCGAGGACAAGCTGCTCGCTGCGATTTGTTACTCGCATTCGACACTGCCTGAACATCAACTACTCGAACGCGTCAGGCAGCTCGGTGTCGACGAGCGGGTGTCGCTGATCCGTGCGTACGTGGGCGAGCGTGAGAACCGCCGTCACAAGCCTGGTCGTGCATTCGAACGGTCGTTCTACCGGTTCGACGTGTTGAGCGACTACGGCGCTTTCCGCGACATGCAGCGTCACCGCATGCTCACCATCGAGTGGCAGCGCCTCACACCGAATCACGGCTACACGCGCCCGGAACTGGTCACCGAGGCGGGGCTCGGCGGTGATTTCGACGAAGCGATGGAGCGCTCTGCGGGGCTCTATGACGCGCTGAACGGCGAATTCCCCCAGCAGGCGTCGTATGCGGTGTCGATGGCCTACCGGATGCGGTACATCATGCAGTTCAACGCTCGCGAGGCGATTCACATGCTCGAGCTGCGTTCCTCGCCGCAGGGCCATCCGTCGTATCGCCGGGTGGCGCTCGAGATGCATCGGTTGATCTCCGAGCGGGCGGGTCATCATGCGGTTGCGGCGGCCATGAACCACATGACCACCGAGGCTCCCGAGCTCGAGCGGCTCGAATCCGAGCGCCGCGCCGAGGCCCGCCGCGGCGGCGCCTGACGCAGGTTGCCCACCCCCCGATCCACTGTGTGACGCCTGTCACACAGATCGTCTCCCGGTCGCGCGGGTAGCCACGCCTATGCTCCGCCCGAAACCCCCCGTACGCACACGAGATCGAAACGACGAGATGGCTGACGACGAGATCATTGAACCCGACGACCAGACTGCGGAAGAGGAGACCGACGAGGAAGCCGAACCGGAGATCGAACTGGACGACGACGACCTCGAACTCGACGACGATGACGACGACGTTGTTGCAGATGATGACGACGACGTTGCCGACGATGACGACGACGAGGAAGCGTCGAGCGATGCGCCACGAACCAAGCGCAAGAAGCGTGTGGCTGATGACGACGACGATGACGACGACGACGAGATGCTCACCGACGACGACGTCGAAGAAGACCTCGACAAGATCCTGAAGGATCGTATGGTCGCCGCTGAAGACGACGACGACGATGACGAAGACGAACCCGAGGTCCGCGGAGAAGGCGGCGAGCGGCTCCAGCCAAAGCAGCAGGACGAGCAGTTGTGCTCATCGTGCTTCCTCCTCGTGAGGTCCAGCGCGCCGAACTGTCCCGTCGGCGATGACGACTGCCCGATCTTCTCCACCTGATCCGGTGCATCCGGGGTTCGCACCGCTGGCACGGCTCGTCGAACTGGCGCTCGTGGTACCCCTGGAGGTGACCAGCCGGCTGATCGAGGCGGTACCCGTCGTTGCCGACAAGGTCCCGTCGGCTGCCGCGAGGGTGCGACGCGAGATCGTGCTCGCCAGATTTCTCGGCAAGCTCGCCGTCGACCAAGGGGTTCGCGAGCTGCGGGCTCGGCTTGCGCACGACGACGACACGGCGCCCGACCTGGCGCCAACCGACGCATCATCCGACACACCAGAAGCCTCTGAGCCGCCTGCCGAGGCCCCAACGGAGTCGATGACAACCATCGACGCTCCAGAGGCGGCCACGCTCGCGCTGGCGGACTACGACCATCTCTCTTCGGCACAGATCGTGAGCAAGCTCGACGGTCTCGATGCGGCCGAACGCGACACGATCGAGGCGTACGAGCAAGCGGGCAGGCACCGTCGCACGATTCTCGGCAAACTCGACCAACTCCGCTCGAGCGCGGCGATCTCGTGATCGACCCGTTGGTCCGTGCGGCCACTGATGGAGACCACGACCAGTTGCGTGAACTCGAACGCGAGGCCCGCGCCGCGCTTGTTGGCCAACGCGGTGGTGATCGTTGGCTCGTGGAGCATCCCCTGGTCGGCGACGACTGGGCTGCACGATGTGCGAGTGCCGACGTGTTCGTCGGCTACATCGATGACGTCGTGATCGCCTACATCGTGGCCGAGCTCGGCAGTGACGCGATCGTGCGCATCGATCAGGTCTGGGTGACCCCTGAAGCCCGTGAACTCGGCTTCGGCGATGAGCTCCTCGCGACGGCAATCGAGTCGGCACGCGAGCGTGGGGCGATCGCCGTAGAAGGCCAGGCACTGCCGGGCGATCGCCACACGAAGAACCTCTACGAGCGCGCCGGGATCGTCGCTCGGTTGATCACGACGTTTCGTCGGCTCTGACGAGCCGTCAGCGCTGATCGGTCAGCGGCCCTTCCACTGCGGCGCACGCTTCTCGATGAACGCCGTGAGGCCCTCGCCGAGGTCCTCGGAGCGCATCATGATGCCCATGGCCGAGTCGGTCATCTTCTTGAGCGTCTCGTCGCTCTCGGTTGCCGCCGCGAGGACGACCTTGCGGCTCTCCCACACGGCGAGTGGGGCAGCAGCGGTGATCTGAGCGGCAAGCGCCAGCGCCTCCTCGGTCGCCTGGCCGGGCTCGACCAAGCGATTGACGAGGCCGAGTTCGTGGGCCCGCTGCGCCGAGAACGGCTCGCCGGTGAGGATCAGCTCCATGGCGGCGTTGCGCCCGATGGCTCGGGGCAGACGGAACAGCCCGCCCGCACCTGCGATCAGGTTGCGCTTGGCTTCGGCCAGCCCGAACGCCGAGCGGGTGGTGGCGACCACGAGGTCGGCGGCCAGGACGATTTCGCAGCCACCCGCTGTGGCCAGGCCGTCGACGGCGACGATGACCGGCTTCTTGCGTTCGCGGTAGGTGAATCCGGCGAAACCACCGCGTTCGGTGGCCAGCCCGGCTGCCTGACCGGAATTGATCGCCTTCAGGTCGGCGCCGGCGCAGAACACCGGGTTGTTCTGTCCCTCGGTGTTGGCCTGGATGATGCCCACCCAGATGTTGTCGTCGTTCTCCATCTGGTCGATGGCGGCCTCCATCGCCTGCGCGACCTCGCCGTTGACCGCATTGCGGGCATCCGGGCGGTTCAGGGTGATGAGCGCGACGCGGTCGCGGGTTTCGTAGGTGACGATCTCTGACATGAGCATCGATCGTACGACGTGCGTACGTCGACGAACCAACCGTCAGCCGTCGGTGGGCTCCACGGCGTCGTCGGTTCCGGCAACCTCGACGGGGGCAGCGGCCTCGGTCGTCTCGACAGTCTCGACGGGGGCAGCGGCCTCGGTCGTCTCGACAGCTTCGACGGGGGCAGCGGCCTCGGTCGTCTCGACAGCTTCGACGGGGGCAGCGGCCTCGGTCGTCTCGACAGTCTCGACGGGGGCAGCGGCCTCGGTCGTGTCAGCAGCTTCGACGGGGGCAGCAGCCTCGGTCGTGTCGGCAGCAGCCTCGGTCGTCTCGACAGCTTCCGTCGGCGCGACCGGCTCGGCGACGGGTGCCGCTGCCTCGGGTGCCTTGGCGGCGTCCGGCTTCGGCGAATCGGAGGGCTTCGCCCGCTTGGCATCGTTGGCACCCGGACGCCCATTGGTGTCCTTGCGGGGACCCTTCTTGGCGTCCTTACGGGCCGGTTGCAGACGAAGCGGCTTCGGCTTCGGCGCCCCAGCGGGAATCTCGATACCGAGCAGTGCAGCGATCTGAGGGAGGGCCGGACCGAGACGCAACACCGTGGCTCGGAGGTCGTCGGTGATCGTGGTCGGCGCCACGGTGGGAACCACGAGCGTGCGCACCGGTGAGAAGGCCACGGCTTCGAGCACGGCGATCCAGCGGTCTGCGGGATCATCGGGCAGCAGCGCTGCTGTGGCGGCCTCGCTCAGACGGCGGGCGAGTTCAGGCGGGAACATCACGCCGGCCTTGGGTGGCTGCGACGACTGACGCAGCGCGCGGATGACCCGGCCGACACCAATGGCAGCATCGATGTCACCGAACCACAACAGGAGTTCTTCGTCCTGCTTGCGCACCAACGACGCTCGGAGTTGTTCGGCGAGTGCTCGACAGGTCTCGTCGCGGGCGACGATCGAGTCGTCGCCTGCGGCCACCACGCTGCGCAGATCGCGCAGGTCGAGATGTTCCATCTGTCGTTGTGCCGCCTCGGCACGGTCGAGCCATTCGGCGACTCGAAGCTTCGGCAGGAGATCTTCGGCCATCTTGACGACGCCGGCCTCGGGCATGGTCGGCTTGCCCTCGGCTTCGAGCTTGGTGTTGTCTTCCTTCACACGGGCGCGCACGGCCGGGATGCCCTGCAGTGCGAGTTCGGCGATCGCCCGCTGCTCCTCGGGGAGTGCGGCCAAGACCTCGTTGCGGCGGGCTTTACCGGGCCGCAGACGCTTGGGCTTGGGACGCTGCGGGATCTCCGGCGGAGCGTCGAAGTGCGGGCGACGTGGTTCGTTGCGACGCCCTCCCTCGTCGGATCGGCCCTCGCGGGAGCGGCCATCGCCAGTGCGCTTGTTGCGTCCGTCTCGCTTGCCACGACCATCGCGATCCCCACGTCCATCGCGATCGCCACGGTCCGAGCGGTCACGCTTGGCGCGAGTTTCGATCACTGCTTCGAAGGGGCGTTCGCTCGGGAGGAGTTCGAGCACGTTGGCGTCGTCGGCCTTCTCGCGGCCCTTGACGATCGACTGGATCTCGATCCCGTCGAGCATCTGCTCGACCTCGACCTTGAGCAGGTCGCCGACAGAAGACCCTGAGGGCAGGATCGATCCGTCGACGACTCCGTTCGGCTTTTTGGCGCCAGCGGCGCGCCAGGTCCAGGAGCCATCGGCGAGCGCGCTCGTCAGCTCGATATCGATCCGTCGGGACATTTCGGCAACGGTACCGGCTGGAGGGGGGAGAACTCCAACGAACTCGCCTCGGCCGGATACGGTGCGCCGCCATGGCTGTGTACGCACTGGGCGATCTCGAACCGACCATCCATCCCGACGCCTTCATCCACCCCGATGCGGTGATCATCGGCTCGGTCACGATCGGGGCGTTTTCGTCGGTGTGGCCGGGTGCGGTGCTGCGTGGTGACGGTGGCGACATCCGCATCGGCGCACGCACCAGCGTGCAGGACAACGCCGTACTCCACACCACAGAAGAATCGCCGACGGTGGTGGGCGATGGGTGTGTACTGGGCCACCTGATCCATCTCGAGGGGTGCACGATCGAGGACGAGGTGATGATCGGCAATGCGGCGATGGTGCTGCACCGGTCGGTCATTCGCAGCGGCGCCATCGTGGCCGCCAACTCGGTGGTGCTCGACGATGTCGATGTGCCCTCGGGCGCACTGGCTGCCGGTTCCCCGGCGGTGATCAAGCTCGATCGGGTCGACATCGAGGTCATCCGCACCGGTGCCCGGCACTACGTCGAGCGCATCGAGCAGTATCGCACGTCACTTCGGCGCCTCGACTGATGCTGGCGTTCGTGGTGGTCGCTGCCGACAGCGACGTCGAGGCAGCGAGCGATGTGCTGTGGCAGCTCGGGGTGCGAGCGATCGAAGAGCGAAGCGCGGGCCTGCCGGGGATCGTCGAGTTGTGGACGGCAGTCGGTGACGAACCCGAGGCCATCGAACGGGCGGTGGCGGGGCTGCGGGGCCGTTGGGAGCATCGAGTGGTCGAGGTCAGCGATGTGGTCGGCGAGGCGGCGCAGACGTGGCGAGACTTTGCTGCGCCGATGTGGGTCGACGACGGCCTCGTGATCGTGCCGGCATGGCAGGAGCCGGGATTCCAGCCTGCATCGCCGTCGCCGCTCGTGGTGCGGATCGAGCCAGGTGGGGCGTTCGGGCTCGGCGATCATCCCACCACACTGCTGTCGCTTCGTGCGTTGCGGCGCATGCTCGATGACCGAGCGGGCTCCGAGGTCGAGGTGATCGACGTCGGGTGCGGCACCGGCGTGATCGCCATCACGGCGGCGCTGCTGGTTGATCGGCCGGTTCGGGCCACCGACGTGGCGTCAGCGGCGGTCGAGGCCACGGTCGACAATGCCAGCCGCAACGGTGTCGCCGACCTGGTCGAGGTCGATACGACCGATCTGGCCGACATCGCCGCCGACTATGACGTCGTGATCGCCAACATCCTGGCTCCGGTACTGGTGTCGCTCGCCGACGATCTCCGTCGCGTGACCCGACCCGACGGTCGACTGGCTATCAGTGGCATCCTCGCCGGCTCGCATCAACACGTCCTCGACGCGCTGGCTCCGATGGTGGTGGTTCGCACCGATGTGCTCGACGGGTGGGCCTGCGTCGAACTCCGCCACCCCTGAGACACCACGGCGATGAGCGACACCCCCGTATACGGGGGTGTCGCTCATCGCTTACACAGATGCTGGATGTCGATGGCGTGGGGGATCGATGGAACGGCACCTGCGACCGTGGTGGCGAGGGCTCCGGCGGCTGCTGCGTAACGGACGGCCTGGTGGAGGTCGTCGCCGGCAGCGAGTCGGGCGGCGAGTGCACCGCAGAACGAGTCGCCGGCACCGGTGGTGTCGACCGGGTCGACCTCGAACGCAGCCTGCGACCAGGTGACCTGCTCTTCGGCGGCGCGCTCGGTGACCGTGACACCGGCGGCGCCCTGGGTGACGATGACCGCACCGACACCGCTGGCGATCAGGCGATCGACGCCACCGAGAATCTCGACCTCGTGCTCGTTGGGGACCACCAGGTCGCACAGCGCCAGCAGCTCATCCGGGAGGCCGTCGACGGGTGCCGGGGCCGGGTTGAGGATGGTGCGCACCCCGGCGGCTCGTGCAGCTTCGAAGGCAGCCATGACGGTGGCGATCGGCACCTCGAGTTGGGCCAGTACCACGGTGGTGGGGCTGATGGGGGAGGGCAGGTCGTGGAGTTGGGCCAGTTCGTTGGCGCCAGGGATCACGACGATGCTGTTCTCGGCTCTGGCGTCGACGGTGATGATCGCCCTCCCGGTGGCGACACCGGCAACGATGGCGACGTGTGAGACGTCGATGCCCTCGTGTTCGGCGACCGTGCGCAGGGTGAGTCCAGCGTCGTCGTCGCCGACGGCCGCGATCATGGCCACAGCGGCGCCTGAACGTGATGCTGCGACGGCCTGGTTCAGGCCTTTGCCACCCGGATGTTGTGCGAAGTGCGATCCGAGCACGGTTTCGCCCGGCCCCGGGAGGCGGGGAGTGGTGGCGACGAGATCGAGGTTGGCGCTGCCAACGACGACGACGTCGAATGACACAGGCGGATCGGCGGCGCTCAGCTGGCGCGAGCGCGTATGCCGATGGGGGCGATCAGACGGAATCCGGCGGCGTGGCGCTCGTCCTCGGACTCGCCTCCCCAGAAGCCGTATTCGTGGTTCCGGCGAGCGAATTCGACGCAGTCGACACGAACCGAACAGCCGGCGCACACCTCTTCAGCAGCGGCTTCGCGCCGTTCACGTGCTTGCGGACGTTCCGCAGCGGTGGGGAAGAAGAGATGCGTCAACCCCTTACATGCGCCATGACGCATCCAATCGTCATCAGTCGCGATGCGGTCCAATTCCAGTGCCGACATGTACACACCCCCGTGCGTGTTGAGCCCCGCTTCGAAGCCGGTCGGCCCCGAGTGGTCAGCAGACTAAAGGGAATAGATCGCCGAGTCAATTGCATGAAGCAAGGAATTTCGAGATTCTTGCGCGGGGCCGTCAACGAGCGGTCAGTAGCTCGACTCCGTGGGCGAATGTGGCAACGTCGTCGGCGGTGGTGTCCCACGCGGTCATCCAGCGAACCTGATGGGTTGCGACGTCCCAATCCCAGAAGAAGCACCATTCACGCAGTGCGGTGATCACATCGGGGGCGAGACGGGGGAACAGGCTGTTGACCGCCGGGGGAGCGTCGAGCTCGACGCCATCGATGGCGTGCGTGAAGCGATAGAGCTCGGTGGCCATGGCGTTGGCGTGGGTTGCGAGTTCGATCCAGAGGTCGTTCTCGAGGATCGCGTTGAATTGCGCCGCCAGGAACCGCATCTTCGACGGCAGCTGCGTGACCTGTTTGCGGACGTATTCCGAGCCGACCGCCACGGCGGGGGAGAGGAAGACGACCGCTTCGGCGCCGAGCAGGCCGTTCTTGGTACCACCGAAGCTGACAGCGTCGACACCGGCGTCGATCGTCATCGCCCGCAGCGCCTCCCTGGTGCCTCCGAGGGCGGCCGTGGCGTTGGCGATGCGGGCACCGTCGAGGTGCACGAGCATGCCGAGCGAGTGCGCCTGGTCGCAGAGGGCGGCGATCTCGGCGGCGGTGTACAGCGTGCCGAGCTCGGTGGCCTGCGTGATCGACACGACGCCGGGCTGGGCGTGGTGTTGCACTCCCTGCACGTGGGCCAACTCGGCGAGCTGCTCGGGGACCAGCTTGGCCTCGGGCGAGGGCAGATCGATCAGTTTGGTGGCCAGGGCCCGTTCCGGCGCTCCGGTCTCGTCGACGGCGATGTGGGCCCAGTCGGTACAGACCACCGCATGGTTGGGTCCGGGGAGCGAGCCGAGCAGGGTCGCCATGGCCACGATGTTGGCGCCGGTGCCGTTGAACGTCAGTCGGGTGGTGACGTCGGCGCCGAAGAGGTCACGGAACCGGGCGGAGCACTCACGGGTGTGGGCGTCGTCGCCGTAGGCGAGTGCGTGGCCGGTGTTGGCGGCGAGCACCGCCTCGATCACGGCTGGGTGGGCGCCGGCGGCGTTGTCGCTGGCGAAGGCTGCCGTAGGTGGCTGGGGGAGTGTGGTCACAACGACGAGTCTCCCAGATCACCTGCCAACTGCGGCAGGCGATCTGGGAGACGTGGTCTCACCGGAGATTTCGGTGGCGTCAGGCCGGCTGGCGCCTCCGCTTGACCGTCATCAGCACCAGGGCCAAACCACCCATCAAGAACGACATCGCAATGGCGAGGAGGCTGTTGACGTTCGAGCCCGTGCTCGGCAGCGGCAGCGGCGCTGGCGGCGGCGGGATCTGCTGTGCTTCTGGTACCAGGATGCTGTCGGTGAAGGTGTTGTTGGACGGGATCGGGTCGGGCCGGCTGCCCGTGACCGTTGCCGTGTTCGACACCGTGCCGACCACACCGAGGTTCACAGTTGTTGAAACGGTGATCGTGCCACTCGCTCCGACTGCAAGTTCTGGCCGGGTACAGGTGATGACCTGACCGACGGTGTTGCAGGTGAAGTCCGTGGTAGCCACACCGGTGATCGTCAGCTGGGTGGGCACCGTGTCGGACACCACCACGTCGGTGGCAG
>Ga0073904_10004255_pt1 | contig 10666 bp, 6 predicted proteins | sample KloWWTrecipitate_FD_66668 | JGI IMG/M metagenome (GOLD analysis project Ga0073904, IMG submission 66668) | Active sludge microbial communities from Klosterneuburg, Austria, studying microevolution and ecology of nitrifiers - Klosterneuburg... | ecosystem: Engineered > WWTP > Aerobic digester >... | reverse complement strand
CTTCCAAAAATCAAAAGCAATATTTCTTCAGCAAAAACATAAAGAAAAAGGGTAAGAATAAAGCTTATTAGTATTGAAATAAAAGCTACTTTTCTAATAATTAACAATACGGCTTCTTTTGATTCATTTGATTTTCTTGAAATAAAAGGATATAATGTTTGAGAAATTGGAGTAATTAATTGCTTTATTCCTCCAATTAACTTATCAGCTATAGAATAATATCCTACAATTGTATTGTTTGTAAAAAATCCTAATAGAACAATTGTAGTAGTAGTGTATAAGGTTACTGAAATGTTTGATGTGAAAATATGCCAACCACCATATAAATAGTATTTTAAAGTTTCTGGTTTTTGGAACTTAAATTGGACATTAAATTTATTTTTAATAAAAAAAACAGCGTAAATCCCAACAAATAAAAATCCTAATGATGTCAATATAGGTACAATATAGAAATCGGATTGCTGTCTTACTAATAGAAAAATTAAAATGGTAAAAATTGCTTTAGAAACTAAATTTAAATAAGTAATATATTTCATCTGTTCTATTCCCAAAAAAAACCAAATCGGAAAAAGTACCTGCCCTATTAATGTTAAAAAAGTTAAATAATATATTCCCCAATTATCCGAGAATTTATCTATACTAAATATCAAAACAGATAAAACTACAAAACTAATAATCAAGAAAAAAAATTTCAATAGCATTACCGAACTGAAAATCTCATCAATCCTATTTTTATCATCTCGATGAATAGAAATTTCTCTTGTAGCTGTTATATCAAATCCATAATTAGTAATTATTGAAAAATATGCTATTATTGAAGTTGCTATCGCTAAAAGGCCAAAGTACTCTGCTCCCAAAACCCGAACAAGATAAGGCATAGTAATTAATGGAAGAATAACATTGAGTCCTTGTAAAACAGATAATGAAACAAAATTAGAGAATACTACTTTGCCGTTTACACTTGTAAGAAATGATATATACTTATTATACAAATTGATAGAATGAATTAGTTTTTAACTGTTGTCATATAAAAAATTCTTAACTGTTTTTGCAGATAACAACAAATTTTTATTAAAAAACAACTTCTCATTAAATAAATGACTTAATTGTATTTGACTAACCATCTTATTGACAAACCAAAAACTACTATAAAACCGAACAAAAATCCACCCATCACAATTCCCTTTGCTTTTCCAAATCGTTTTTGGGGTAAGGGTAAAATAGGCCTATCTAAAACTTGTATCAAAGGAGTTTCTCTTCGTAGTGTCACCTTAGCCAATTCGGTTTGTTTGACCAACTCGGTGAGTATAGCGGTATTAGCTTGAACATCGACTTGCTTTTTAGCCGATGGTACTCTACGAATATTCAGGGCAGGATTTAAATTAAAGGTATTATCATTTGCAGAGGCAAGCCCAGATATGGCATTGTTCAATTCTCCTCTAATGGAATCGGTTTGTCTCTCAAGAATCTCCATATTAGCTCTGGCTTTTTTGCTTTTGGTAGCGATGTAAAACTGACCTACTTGACGAGCGAGATTTTCGCAAAAATACAACGAAAATAACTCATCAGAAGATGTAACATCCATACTTATGATAGAAACTTTCTTGTCTTTTTGCCCTATAGCCAAATAATTTTTTGATAAATCAGAAGAAATAACACCTAAAATACTGTCGTGAATCCTTGTGAAATATTTTCGTTTAGTTTCTGGTTTAAACTGAATTTTTGCAAATTTGGGCTTCTTATTCCAAGACTCTCTCCATTTATTTTTTTGAATATACATTTCTGCCAATGATATAGTATCCCCTTTAGAATAAACAGGCTTCATCAAAGATTGCTCAATCATTGTCCTTGACTTAAATAATTCAATCAAATTACTTCCCTCAAATATTCCTCCGCCCGAACCACCTAAATCTAGTCCAAACTGACTGGCCAATGATAATATTCCTCCTGAACTACTTGTTTTTTCATCCTCTAAAGCAAAAGTCAAAGTAGCAGTATACGTTGGTTTTTTCATGAAGGAATAGGCTAAACCCAGAACAGCCCCAATAAATCCGGCCAAAACAATTATTTTCCATTGCGATAGCAAATAAACATACCATTCCTTAGCTTTTCCTATCAGCTCTTTTAACGAAATTTCATCATTGCTTTTTGATTTCTTGTCTGTCATTTTTTGTGTCTTTCCGTTCTTTGTACTATTATAACTCTTATTTCAAAGAGATTATTGCAATAACTACTCCAGCTAAACTAGCCAAAACACTAGCAATACTCACTAATTCTCCAGTGCTCATTTTTCTGGTTTCTGGTTTTTCAGGCACTACAATCTGTGAACCCGGCAATACTTTGGGATAGGAACGGATAAAAAAGAAAGAACTCGAAACCGCTGCCTTTCCATTAGGATAAATAATATAAGCTTTATTCTTCCAACCCTTAGCATCGGTACCTCCAACAGCTCCTAAATAATAACTAAAACTTTTCCCCCTATTATAAGGTATCTCCGAAGTCAAAAGAACATTCCCCGTCACTTTCACACTCTCGTTGTAAACCGAAACTTCAATTTCATCTCCGGGAAATAGGGTAACATTAGTTTTATCAGTGGGATCTTTGACTATGGATCTCCAATCTACTGGAATAGTGGCATATTTCAAATCCTCTTTCAACTTCTTAGTCAGTTTGTCTTGAATAGAGTCTTTTTTTCCCAAATTCAGGTTTACATTTTCTATGGCTTCTATTTGTTTGGCTTGAATAGGACGTTTGATTTTTACGCCATCAAGATTGGCAATAGAGTTCAAACCTCCGGCACGCTGTATCACATCGTATATTTTTTCTTTTTTATTGGCCAAAACATATTTACCGGTATAATTCACTGCACCAGTCACAGTGACCATTTCTGGTTTTTCATAAACAGCCATTCTACGGATGTTCACCACATCAAAGGGAGCCAAAGCAAAATTTTTGATTTGCTCATTGTTCTCTGCAAAAATCTCTAAATTAAACAATTGAACTCTGTTGGGATTACCATCGTTTATTTCATCAGATTTGATCATTCGGGCTATTTCTACTCTTTTGGAGGCAGAACCGGTTAATCCTCCTGCTTGAACCAATAAATCGTTCAAGGTCAGACTATCATGAAACTCGTAAACGCCGGGTTTCTTGATTTCACCATCGATAGTAACTTTGTAGTCTTCCTTGAAATCTAAAATAGAATATACGGTTACAATGTCTTCTTTTTGCAAATAAATATCCGCTGCTGTATCTCCCGACAAGGCTTTGCTTAAATTAACATTGGTCACTTCGGTAGTCAAATCCGCTTTGGTACGAACTATTGTAGCTCTATCCAAATAGGCATCTTCTTTTAGCCCATCGGCTTGGGCAACTAAGTCAGAAACACGCATTCCTTCATAAAAAGAATAAATTTCAGGTCGGAATACGGCTCCTTCAATTTTAATACGGTTCTCAAACCGATTTAAAATCTTAGAAATTCTAAACACATCACCAGCCAAGGGTTTGTAACTGCCATATTCTGAAGAAGGGATGTCTTTTACTTTAAAGTCTTTAGAAGTTTTTTGCAATACATTAACCGAAGCCGTATAAGCAAATTCATTAAAGCCAGAGGCGAATGTCAATAAATCTTTAAATGTTTCTCCAGATTTCATCTCAAAGATTCCGGGACGTTTTACCTGTCCTTCTAAAGTAACCCTTTGGGAATAAGCAGGAATCCGAATCACATCATTATCCTTTAATCCCACATTATCCGATTGATTCCCATTGACTAAAAAATTATAAATATCTATTTTCTTATAGACTTTATTGTTTCTCAAAAGCTCAATGTTTCGATACGTACCATTTTTTCCGGGTCCACCACCCAAAAATAAAGCATTATAGACAGTGGCCAAAGAAGAAATAGAATAATTCCCAGGCTGTCTACTGCCTATAATAGTGACTTTAATCGTTCGGATGCGGCTCAAACTAATACCTACTTGCGATTGCCCCGATGCAACGGTGCTGTACACTCTGGAGATGGCGCCTCTTATTTTCTGTGTGGCAGCTTCAATGGTCATACCCGAAACTGGAATTTGCCCAACATATTGAATGTTAACCTTACCCTCCATAGTAACAGGAACGGTGGCAGAATATTCCTGAACCCCATAAACACTAATTTGCAATTCATCGCCTGGCCCCAAAACATAATTCACGGGTGTGGCCAATTTCAAATTAGGCTCAAAATTTAAATCGGGATTATCAAACAACTCCGATCCAAAAACGAGTGAATTTAAAGTGTCTTTAACTTTTTTATTGACTATTTTTTCTTGCTCACGACTTTGTTCGCCTTTTTTTTCATCATAAACATCTTTATTGGATACACTGCTTGGCGCAGTGGTCAATTGGGATCCCAAACGAACTTTCAATTTAGCATACTCTGAAGCGGTCATACCTTTGGCCAATACCAAGGGCTCCACTTGTTCAATAGTGGTATTGTTGCTCAGCAATTGTGCTTTTATCTTGGCGATATCACTATCCGACAAATAATCCACTTTAACAGTGCTTAAATCTGTCCCTTTTAACAAATCCTGAGCCATCACAGCTTCGGATTGAAAAAAAGCAAATACGAGTAAAATGGCAATAATTATTTTTTTCATATGGAAAAGTTAATAGTATTTTTTTTATTAAGGAAACGCTATCCCTCGATTTTTAGTATTTCAAAAGGCAAATCGCCCAACAACATATTTTAAATAGCAAGAAGTAGTTGCACTTAATTTCTATCCTCTAACCTCCCACTTCTAACCTCTAACTTCTAACTCCCCCTTTAGGGGGCTGGGGGGTTCCACGGCTTCGCCTTAGCAACTCCCAAAAAAGACTTACTATAATAACCAACGTTCGCAAATTTATAGTAAATTAAAAAAATAGGATGCGTTTTAGGTAGAAAATATGACAAATGGAAACAGCGATAATAAACCATCCACTGGATCTCTATTTTGCTATCACCAAACCACTTACTATTCCAATTTTCACCGAACACCTGTTTTTTTTTAATTTATTTTTTTTAACCAAAGATTACAACTCTTTTTTATTCACTTTAAGAACACATCCTAAAGATTCTAAAATCAGAATATAATGGTTTTGTTTGACTTCTTGAATAACCGCCGACTGACTGACAAAAGGCCCTGACTCCAGCACAATTTTATCCCCTTTTTTCCATTGATCCACGGCTAATTCAAATTCCTCGGGAACCGAAAGCCAATTCTTAATAGTTTCAATTTCAGAATCTTTAACTACCGCCGGTTTTCCCAACCAAAATAAATAACGAATAGCTCCTGTCACTTCAAAAATTTGATTTCGGTTTTTTTCTTCAATTTGAACAAAAATATAAGAATTGAACAAGGGTACACTTACTGTTTTCTTTCGGTCAGACCATTGACTTACTTTGGTAATCAGCGGACAATAAGCAACAACCCCTATGGCATTCAATCGCTCAGCTACCTTCTTCTCCCACTTGGGCTTAGTGTACACAACATACCAATTCATAGTTTTCCTATTATCTGTTTTCGGTTATTTATTCTTAAACCTCAATGTGTTACTCCGTGAACTCAAGTCTTACTACTCAATTCTTTGTACTTAGTACTAACTTCCCACTGTCACCCTGAGCGCAGTCGAAGGGCCAACCCCTAACTTAGTATTCCCCCTTTAGGGGGCTAGGGGGTCACTTCCCTCTGTCACCCTGAGCGCAGTCGAAGGGCTAACCCCTAACCTTTTCTAACCGATTAAACAATTAACCCATTAACCTCATTACGAATACATCTTCAAATAATACTTCTCATAATCCCCGGAAGTCACATTATTAAGCCATTCCTCATTATTCAAATACCAATCGATGGTGATCTCTAATCCTTGCTCGAAATTCACTGAGGGCTTCCATCCCAATTCTTGGTTTATTTTATTGGCATCGATAGCATAACGCAAATCATGTCCCGGTCGGTCTTTGACGTAGGTAATGAGTTTTTCCGACTCACCTGCGGTTCTTCCCAATTTGCTGTCCATTATTTGACACAATACTTTAACCAAATCGATATTTTTCCATTCATTAAAACCACCTATATTATAGGTTTGATGGTTCTTGCCTTGGTGAAAAACCAAATCAATAGCTACCGCATGATCGATAACAAACAGCCAGTCACGGGTATAATTTCCGTCACCATAAACCGGCAAAGGTTTATTATTAATAATGTTATTGATAAACAACGGAATCAATTTTTCGGGAAAATGATTAGGTCCATAATTGTTAGAACAATTGGTCAGGACAAAAGGCAATCCATAGGTCTCACCATAGGCTCTTACAAAATGGTCAGAACTGGCCTTTGAAGCAGAATAGGGTGAATTGGGATCATAAGGAGTTGTTTCGGTAAACAAGCCTTCGGCACCTAAGGAACCATAAACCTCATCCGTACTCACATGATAAAAACGTTTGCCTTCGCTAGTATTTGCCCATTGTTTTCTGGCAGCATTCAGCAAATTAACGGTTCCTATCACATTGGTTTTTACAAAAGCCATGGGATCTTCGATAGAACGATCGACATGCGATTCGGCAGCCAAATGGATGATGCCATCAAACTGATGGTCTTGAAACAACTGAGCAATAAAAAATTCATCCGTAATATCCCCTTTTACAAAAGTATAATTAGACGCTTTTTCGATATCGGTAATATTTTCCAAATTACCTGCATAAGTAAGTGCATCCAAATTAAAAATTTGATAGTCTGGATAGTTCTGTACGAAACGGCGAACCACATGCGAACCAATAAAACCAGCACCACCGGTAATCAATATTTTTTTCATTTTATTTGTCTTTTATCTTTCTTCTTTTCTCCTAAACCTGCCTTCTGTAACCTGCCTTCTGCAACCTGCCTTCTGTAACCTGCTTTCTGCAACCTGCTACCTGCTACCTGCCTTCTGTAACCTGCCTTCTGCAACCTGCTACCTGCTACCTGAAACCTACCTTCTGCAAACTACCTTCTGCAAACTGCCTTCTGTAACCTGCCTACTGTAACCTGCTACCTGCAACCTGCCTTCTGCAACCTGCCTACTGCAACCTGCCTTCTGCAACCTGCCTACTGCAACCTGCTACCTGAGACCTCCTACCTGAAACCTACAACTTCCCATCAGCCTTATCCCCTAAAACTCCTTTTACATCATAAACAACACTGTTGGTATTCCTAAGGCTATCAATATCCAAATCTAAAAATTGGTTATGAGCCACGCCCAAAACTATAGCATCAAAAGTAGCTGTCGGGGGTTGATTATGGTTCGTTAATCCATATTCGTGTTGCACCTCTGCAGAATTAGCCCAAGGATCATAAAGACTCACTTTTATACCATAATCTTCTAATGCCCCTATGACATCTACAATTTTAGTGTTGCGAACATCGGGACAATTTTCCTTAAAGGTAATCCCCAACACCAACAAACTCGCTCCGTTAATGGTAATACCCTTTTTGATCATCAGCTTCACCACCTGTGAAGCAACATAGTCACCCATACTGTCATTCAAACGGCGTCCAGCCAAAATTATTTCAGGATGATACCCGTTTTCTTGTGCCTTTTGTGCCAAATAATAAGGGTCAACACCAATGCAGTGTCCGCCAACCAATCCCGGTTTAAAGGGAAGAAAATTCCATTTCGTTCCTGCTGCTTCCAAAACGGCATGCGTATCGATATTTAAAATATTGAAGATCTTGGCCAATTCGTTGACAAAAGCAATATTGATATCGCGTTGCGAATTCTCAATCACTTTAGCCGCTTCGGCCACTTTTATCGAAGGAGCAAGATGCGTGCCTGCGGTAATAACGGATTGGTACAATTCATTGACTTTCTGCCCTATTGCTGGGGTAGAACCCGAAGTGACTTTTAGTATTTTATCTACCGTGTGCTCTTTGTCGCCGGGATTGATTCGTTCAGGGGAATAGCCCGCAAAAAAATCAACATTGAATGTTAATCCTGAAACTTTTTCTAAAACCGGAACACATTCTTCCTCCGTAACTCCTGGATATACTGTCGATTCATAAATGACAATATCCCCTTTCTTCAAAACTTGGCCTACAGTTTCGCTGGATTTGTATAATGGGGTCAAATCAGGACGATTGTTTTTGTCCACAGGTGTGGGAACCGTAACAATATAATAAGTACAATCGGCAATTTCAGCCAGCGTGGAAGTGCAAAACAAGCCATTACTTTTAGTCGAAGTCTCAACCAATACTTGTTGTAAACTTTCCGAATCAATCTCGAGGGTACTGTCGATTCCCTGCTTAAGCAAATCGATTCGGGTCTGATTGATATCAAATCCCACCACAGAATATTGAGTGGCAAACAATCGCGCCAAGGGCAAACCTACATATCCCAAACCGATAACGGCTATCTTTATGTTTGTATCCAATTTTTATATTTTTTGAGGTTCCAATAGTAGAAACCTAGTTTTATATTCTTTAATTTTAAATAGAAACAATCCTCAGCAATACCTCTTTCTCTCCATTCTCTTTTAGTCTTAATACTGCTACCTGAAATCTGCAACCTGAAATCTGCAACCTGAAACCTGCAATCTGAAATCTGCTACCTGAAATCTGTTACCTGCTACCTGCTACCTGAAATCTGCAACCTGAAACCTGCAATCTGAAACCTGCAATCTGAAATCTGCAACCTGAAACCTGCAACCTGCAACCTGAAATCTGAATCTCATTACTACAAATTATTCCAATACCAATCCACAGCCTCTTTCAATCCTTCCTGCAAAGAATAATGTGGATTATAACCCAACAATGCTTTAGCTTTATCGATACTCGCCAACGAATGGGGGATATCTCCTGCTCGATTGGGACCATATTCGATGGCAACATCAGCAATTTTTGGATTGTATTCAGATAAATAGTCTTTCAAATAGTCAACCAAATTATTCAGTGTATTACGGTCACCGTAAGCGGTATTGTAAACGGTATTTACGGCTGCTGGATTTTGGGTGGTCATCGCCAATTCATTCATTTGAATCACATTATCAATATAAGTGAAATCACGCGAATAGTTCCCATCTCCATTTATTTTCGGACTTTCGAGTTGCATCAATTGCATGACAAATTTGGGAATTACCGCAGCATAAGCCCCTTTGGGATCTTGCTTTCTTCCAAAAACATTAAAATACCGCAAACCAATGGTTTCCAACCCATAAGTTCTACTGAATATTTCCGCATACAATTCGTTGACATATTTAGTGATCGCATAAGGCGAAAGCGGTTTCCCTATAACCTCTTCTACTTTAGGCAATCCTTCCGAATCTCCATAAGTCGAAGAACTGGCCGCATAAACAAATCGTTTTATATTGGCATCTCGCGAAGCCACGAGCATATTCAAAAAACCTGAGACATTGACATCATTGGTAGTAATAGGATCATTAATAGAACGCGGTACAGAACCTAAAGCCGCCTGATGCAAAACATAATCCACCCCTTTCAAAGCATTCTGACAATCTACCAAATTCCGAATATCACCCTCTATCAAACGAAAGTTTTTATTATTCATAAAATCTTTCAGATTGTGTCGATGTCCGGTAGCAAAATTATCCAAACAAATGACCTTATATCCTTTGGATAAAAAATAATCACACAGATTAGAGCCAATAAAACCAGCTCCACCTGTTATCAATATACTGTTTTTTTCTTCTTCTTTCATTAGATTGTATTAGTGGTAAGCCTTTTTGGAATTATGATTTTCTTAATTTGCTGAGTGCTTTTTCAAGAATATTTCTGGGTTTATCATCCTCGTTGTAACCGCTGGAGTAGGTGGTAGAACCATAGCCGTAACCATAACCGTAACCGTAACCGGCTCCGTATTTGGCTTTGTTTTGGAAACCATTCAGAATAATACTGGTATTGTGGAGCTCGCCTCTTTTTACCCTGTTGTTGAGCAAGGTAATCATATCTTTTTTGGTAAAATTCTGCCTAACGATGTACAAAGTAACATCACAATATTGTGCCAATTCCAAGGCATCCGAAACTAAACCCACAGGAGGCGTATCCAATATAATATAATCGTATTTTTTCTTTAGCTCGTCTATCATTTCCTTCATTCCGTCACTCATAATCATCTCGGCAGGATTTGGAGGTATGGGTCCAGACAAGATAACATCAAGAAATGGGATGTGAGTAGGATTAATAATTTCATCCACTGTTTTTTGCTTGATAAGATAATTGACAACTCCTACCTCATTTGATAAATTGAATTCTTCAAACAACTTGGGCTTACGCAAATCTAACCCGATGATTACAGTCTTTTTTTCGCTTAACGCAAATACCGTAGCGATATTTAAAGAACAAAATGTTTTTCCTTCACCGCTGACTGATGAAGTAATCATCAGGGTTTTTGCCCCTTCCACTAATTGTTTTTTGTATAAATATTGAAGTGACGATCGAATGGCACGAAACGACTCGGACAAGGCGGATTTGGGTTTGGAATAAACAGCCAAATTAGTAGAATCTTTACTCAATCCAATAACTCCTATCAACGGAATTTGGGTCAACCTACTAATATCATCTGTGTTTTGAATGGAATTGTTAATAAAGAAAATCCCAAAAACTAAGAGTAAAGGAAAAAGTAAGCCTAGAAAAAAGGCCAAAACATAATTGACAGA
>Ga0073904_10004254_pt1 | contig 10666 bp, 10 predicted proteins | sample KloWWTrecipitate_FD_66668 | JGI IMG/M metagenome (GOLD analysis project Ga0073904, IMG submission 66668) | Active sludge microbial communities from Klosterneuburg, Austria, studying microevolution and ecology of nitrifiers - Klosterneuburg... | ecosystem: Engineered > WWTP > Aerobic digester >... | reverse complement strand
GCGGGCGCCCTTTTCGGAGCCGCCACCTCGCCGGTCGATGAAAAGCTCGTGGCAGGGTCAGGCCCGTTCCTGTTCGACGGCGCCCGCGATGGCTCGCTCGTCTTCAGGCCTGCGCCCGGTACCCACACAACACCACCTGTCTTCGATGAACTCCACGTCTCGGAGCCATTCGACCTGGTCGAACGCTTCAAGGGCGGTGAGCTGGATGAAGTGATCGCGCGCGACCGGCGCGATGGCGCGGCACTCCGCGCGACTGGCCTCGCGGAGGAGTTTCCTCGCTTTGAGCGCGAGATCGTCATGTCCTCGCTCGATACGGGCGCGCCGCCGTGGAACATCCCGACCATCACATCGGCCCTCAGCGGGGCCCTCAACCGATTCCGCCTCGCTGATGAGCTCTTTGGCGGCCGCGCCGTTCCTTCCGGCCCGGTGCCGCCGGTGCATTCCGCCTTTGCCCTCACCGAAGGCGTCCTCGCGATGTACCCCGGATACCGCCGCGACCCGGCCGAGGATGCCCGCGATGCCCGCAAACGCTGGGAGGCCGCGGCTGGCCCATCGCTTGGCGCCATCACCATCGATTTCCCCAGCGTTTTCGATCCCCTGTACAGCGCCAGCTCGATCGTTATCGGCATCCTGAACGAAGTCCTCGGCAACCAGTTTCGCGCAGCCGTCGAGACCTATACGACGATCAGCCGCCGGGCGCTCGATGGCTATTACGGCAATGGCCGCGCGGCATTCTGGTTCGGCTGGGGGCCGCCCATTCCATCCCCCGACCCTCGCCGCGCCTTCATCGAGCGCTACAGGGGGCTCCCCGGCCTGCCGGCGGGCCTTTCCTTCGAACGCGCCGCCACCCTCGAGTCCACCCTCCGCGACCGCACCCAGGTCCATGACCTCCAGCAGGTGGTCATCCAGTCCGGGTTTGGCGGGGTCATCCCATGGGTCCAGCAGCGCTCCGAGCTGTTCCGGCGGAACGGGGTCTCCGGGCCCTGGCCGTCACCGTTCTGGAACCAGCACCTCGATGCAGCCCGCTACGTCCAGCTCTGAATCGGCCTACCGCTGACTCTGTTCCGCCGCCGCATGGGCCTCGTCCAGCACCTCCATCAGGTGCATCACCCGCGCGTCGATCCCCGCCTCGGCCACTGCCGCGTTGTATTGCATCTGGCATCCCGGGTTGGCAGTTACCACGATCTCCGGCCGGGCCTCCCGGAACTGTCCGGCCTTCCGCGAACGCAGCCCGGCCGACATCGCCGGCTGCACCAGGCTGTAGATCCCCGCCGCCCCGCAACACACGTCCGCACCGGGCGTCTCTATCAGCTCGCACCCGGCTATCCCCCGCAATAGCTCGCGCGGCTGTTCCCGTATCCCCTGCGCGTGCGCCAGGTGGCACGCATCCTGGTAGGCCACCTTTGCTGCCAGCCGCCCGGGGATGTCCCCGCCCACCTCCGCCAGGTACTCGCTCGCGTCCTTCACACGCGCGGCGAACGCCCGCGCCCGGCCCGCCCACTTCGCGTCGCCCGAAAGCAGGTCGCCGTACTCCTTCATCGCCGCCCCGCAACCAGCTGAGTTCACCACGATCGGCAGGTCGCTCCCTTCGAACGCCGCGATGTTCCGCCGCGCCAGCTTCCGCGCGAACTCCAGGTCACCGTCGTGCGCGTGCAATGCCCCGCAACAGCCCTGCTCCGCCGGCGCTTCGGCGGCGACACCTGCCCGCGCGAGCACCCGCCCGGTCGCCCGGTGTACCTCCCCGAACAGTTCGCCCATCACGCACCCGCTGAACAACAGCGCGCGCTCTCGCGCCTCCACCGGCTGCGCCAGCGCGTCTCCCGGACGAAACGGCCGCCCGCTCCGGGCAGGCAGCTGCTGTTCCCCGGTGCCCAGCCGCCCAAGGAGCCGTAGCACGCCCGTTCCCCGCACAGTCCCCCGCACCCGCGAGCCCGTGTACCACCGCGCCGGCGCCATCGCGGCAGCCAGCAGCCGCGGACGCGCGATCACGTTCCGCAGCATCAGCCGCCGTAACCTGCGCTGCGCCTGGACCCCCGGTGTGCCCGCAAGCTGCGCCCGCGCGCGCTCCTGGATGCGCCCGTACGCCACCCCGCTCGGACACACCGCCTCGCACGCCCGGCACTGCAGGCAGAGGTCCCAGTGCCGGGCAATAGCCGGCGTCAACTCGCTGCATCCTTCGTCGATCAGCTTCGCGAAGTGGATCCGCCCACGCGGCGATTCCACCTCGAGTCCGGTCACCAGGTACGTCGGACAACTGCTCAGGCACAGCCCGCAGTGCACGCAGCGGCTCAGGTCCTCGGTCGAAGGCGCCTCTCCGGGCACCGGCCACAACCCCTCAGATGCCACCAACGAACCTCCCCCGGTTGAAGCGCCCGTCCGGGTCGTATGCCGCCTTCACCTTCCGCATCAATCCGAACGAGCCCGGCGCTTCTCCCCACGGGTCGGCCAGCAATTCGTAGCTCTCCGGCATCCGCTCCAGTACCACCGACCCGCCAACCCCCAACAACGACCGGCGCAGCGGTTCCACCACCGCCGCCACCTCCCGCGCCGATGGGGCGCTCGCTCGCCCCCAGGCCGCCCGAAGCGCGCCGGTGAGGGGGCGAATGGTCATAACCTTCGGCTTCAACGGTGCGAGCTTCCGTGCCACGTCACCCACCTGCCCCGCAGTCGCCGCCGCCCGTATGGTCAGCACATCCTCATCAGCGAAGCCAGCATCCCGCGCCGATGCATACCGTTCTGGCCCCACGGTTTGCACCCGCCGGCCTCCACACACCCTCCGCACCGCCGTCTCCGCCCGCGCCGGCGCCCTGATGAGCAGCAGCCAGCCGTCGCGTCCCCCCGCCATCTCCATCACTTCCGGCCTCGTATCCGCGCCCGAAAGCGCCCGTACCAGCGAGGTCCCGGATTCTACGTCCGGCACCTCCACCTCCAGGTCCACGCTTTCCGGCAGCGGCAGCACCCGCAGCGCCACTTCCGTGATGATCCCCAGCGTCCCCAGCGATCCGCACCACAGGCGCATCAGGTCATACCCGGTCACGTTCTTCACCACCCGCCCCCCGGCCTTCACCAGTTCGCCATCGGCGCGCAGCACCGTCATCCCCAGCACCTGGTCCCGTGGCAGCCCGTAACGCGTCTGTAGCGGCCCGCCCGCCCCCACCGCCAGCGTCCCGCCCAGCGTCGCCCGCTCCGGCAGGGCAGGGTCCAGTGGCACGAATTGCCCGTGCGGCGCCAATTGCCGGTTCACCTCCGCGATGGTCACCCCGGCCGGCGCCACCAGTGTCAGGTCTTCCGGCGAATGCTCCAGCCCGCCCCCCAGGGCCTGCCGCAACTCCACCAGCGTGAACGGCTGCCCGGGCGCATACCCCAGGTCCATCCGCGTCCCACCACCGAGGGGCGCGAGCGTCCGCCCATCCCGCTCCCGCACCACCTCGCGCAATTCCTCCATCGTCGCAGGCGCCAGGATCTGGTCGGCAATCCGGTCTCGCACGCGCGCGCCACCAGCGGCTCCTTCGTCCGCCTTCCTCCGTCCGCCCTCAGACATACGCATCGGGCCCCGCCGCCCGTACCGCCGCCGCCCGGTTTGCCATCTCGCCGCACCCGGTCCCCCCCGGCAGGAGCTTGCACGGGTTGAATTGCCCGGCGTTCCCGAAAGCTCCACGCAGCCGCTCCATGTTCTCGATGTCCGTGTCGCCGTACAGCCACGGCATGAACTGCCGCTTCTCTGCGCCGATCCCGTGCTCGCCGCTCAGCGCTCCACCTGCGTCCACGCACGCCCGCATGATCTGGGCCGCTGCGTCCAGGACTCGCTCGGTCATTCCCGGTACGCGCTCATCGAACAGCACCAGCGGGTGCAGGTTCCCGTCCCCCGCGTGGAATACGTTCGCGATCGGGATCCCCGTCCGCTCAGATACCTCGCCCACCACCTGCATCACGTCAACCAGCTTCGAGCGCGGCACCACGCCATCGACGATGTAGTAGTTCGGGGCCAGCCGTCCCAGCGCGGGAATAGCGTTCTTCCGCCCTTTCCAGAGCAGCGCGCGTTCCGCATCGCTGCTCGCTACCCGCACGTCCACCGCCCCCCGCTCCAGGCACTCCGCCCGCACCCGAGCGGCTTCCGAATCGATGGTTTCCGGCAGTCCGTCCAGCTCCACCAGCAGCACCGCGCCCGCGTCCGGCGGATACCCGCACTGGAACCCCGCCTCCGCCGCCTGCAGGCAGAGCCGGTCCATCATCTCCATCGCGGCCGGGATAATCCCCGCTTCGATGATGCTCGAAACGGTCTCGCTCGCCTGCTCTACCGTGTCGAACGCTGCCAGCAGTGTCACGACACTCGCGGGCGCCGGTAGCAACCTCACCACCACCTTCGTCGCGATCCCCAGTGTCCCCTCACTTCCGATGAACGCTCCCCGGAGGTCGTACCCGAACGAGTCGGCAACCCGGCCCCCGAGCCACGCGATCTCGCCGCCCGCCGTCACAATCTCCAGGCCCAGCACGTGGTTCTGGGTCACGCCCAGCGCCAGGCAGTGTGGCCCGCCCGCGTTCTCCGCCACGTTCCCGCCGATCGTGCAGGCCTGCTGCGAGCTCGGATCCGGTGCATAGAACAGGCCGAACTCCGACGCCGCTCTCGTAATGTCCAGGTTGGCTACTCCCGGCTCCACCACCGCTACCCGCTCAACCGGGTCCACCTCAACGATCCGCCTCATCCTCCCTGTCCCTACCACCACGCCCCGCCTCGCCGCCACCGATCCCCCGCTGAGCCCCGTCCCCGCGCCCCGGGGAGTTACGGGCACTCCCAGCCGGTTGCATACCCGCACCACCCCCGCAACCTCGGCCGTTGTCGCTGGCAACACAACCGCATCCGGTCTCGATCGCTCGATCGTCCCATCGAACTCGTACGTGGCCAGGTCTTCCGGGCGCCACAGCACGTACTCCCGCCCGGCCACTCCCTCCAGGGCGGCGATCAGCTCACGTCGCGTTGGCATCGGCGCCCTCAGCCAACCGGCACCCCCGGCAGAGTCCGAATATCGCAAAGTGGTGCATGTCGGCCGCAAATCCAAGGTCGTCCATCAACGCCTGTTCCAGGGCCGCAACGTAGTCGTGGCTCACCTCAACCACACCCCCACACCGCGAGCACACCAGGTGATGGTGAGGCTCTTCTGGCGCCCACTCGAACAGCACGTCGCCCCCGCCCATGTCTGTCGATGTGGCGAGGCGCATCCGCTTCAGCACATCCAGCGTCCGGTACACCGTGCTCACATCGACGAACGGATACGCCCGCCGCACCTGTTCGGCAATTTGAGCTGCGCTGATGTGCCCACCCGAATGCCGCAGCACCCGGATGATCATCAGGCGCTGCGGCGTCATCTTGTGGCCCGCACGCCTCAGCTGCTCAGCTACCTCTCCCTCGCACGTCATCGTTCGCCCAGTCTACACGCCTCCATCTCCCTACTCCCGTCCTGCGCTCCCCGGGCTTTGCGGCCGATGTTCATGCTGTGACCATCTCCGACGATCAATGGGTCGCGGCCGCCCGGGCGCGTGCAGCCGGCGGCGCATGGGAACGCGATCCCGGCGATATCTTCGCCGGCCTCCGCCGCGAGGTCGCCGAACGCCCGCCTGTTCCCGGCCAGCCCGGCTGCCCGTACTGCCCCGATCACCCCGAAATGGCCATCCTGCGCCGTTACGAACTCCAGACCATCGACCCGCTCCGCTTCTGCTCCCGCTGCTACGGCTTCTGGGCCGTGGGCGATTCGCTCGCGCGCGGTGTTGCCGATCCAGGGTTCGTGCACCCGGCGCTCGAGCAAGTGCCTGCCCCGCTGCGCTGCCGGTCCTGCCACGGCCGCCTCAAGCCCGACTACACCTGCCGGGGGTGCGGTAAACAGCTGCCCACGCTCGGCTGCCCCGGGTGCGATCGGCCTATGGAGCGGTTCGAGAAGGGCGGCATCCTTCTGGACCAGTGCGGACCGTGCGGCGGCACATGGTTCGATGTCGGCGAAATCGTCGCCGTCTACAATCTCGCGCCGGTACAGGGGCTCGCAGCCTCAACAGTCGATGAACATGGTCACGAAGACGAGCCGCCCCCCTGGGCTATCGCCCTGAACGTAGCCTCGCGAATGCTCTTCCCTTTCCTCCCCTTCTGATTCCGGACGAAGGCGGCGGCTTCAGCCATTGCCACCGTGAGGCGGGAGCCGTTACCAGATTCCCAGCTGCATCTTCACGTCATCGCTTGCCATCGTGCGCGGATCCCATGGCGGGCTCCACACGATCTGCACATCCACATCCTTCACCCCGGGGATCTCCCGCATCTTGGCGTACACCTCGCCGCGGATGATCGGACCCAGCGGACAGCCCGGGCTGGTCAACGTCATCGTCACCAGCACGTCTCCGTCTTCGTATTGCACGTCATAGACCAGTCCGAGTTCCACAATGCTCAGGTTGATCTCAGGGTCCATGACTTCCCGGAGTCGCTCCATCATCTCGTCATGCGTTGGTGCGGTAGTTGCTTCCGTCATCGTTTGCCTCCTCAGGCTGCTGTGCTGGCCTGCCGGATCCCTTCCTGGAGCACATTCCAGCTCAGGAGGGCGCACTTCACGCGCACCGGCAATTTTGCGACCCCTTCGAGTGCTTCCAGGTCGCCGATCTCGGCATCCGGGGCAGCGCCTTCCATCAGCATGGCGCGCACCTTTGCCATCACCCGTTCCGCTTCCTCGATCGAGCATCCCTTCAGCCGATCGGTCAGCATCGATGCGCTCGACTGGCTTATCGAACACCCCGAACCCCAGAAACTCACGTCCTGGATCGTTCCATCCTCGATCTCCAGGTCCAGGTGGATCTCATCTCCACACACCGGGTTCACGCCCTCAACCCGCTGGGTTGCCGCCGTCAGCTCCCCGCGGTTTCTTGGCCGCCGGTAGTGGTCCAGGATGATCTCCCGGTACAGGTCGTCAAACTGCGGCTCTGCTACTGCCATCACCAAACACCCGATTCACATGTTCCAGCGCTTCGACGAGTGCGTCGATGTCGCTGTTGTCGTTGTAGATACTAAAGCTCGCCCGGCTTGTGGCGGGCACCCGGAGATGGCGCATCAGGAGCTGCGCGCAGTGGTGACCCGCCCGGATTGCCACCCCATGCCCGTCCGCGATCGTCGCAATATCGTGCGGGTGCGCCAGGTGCATCTCGAAGCTCACCACGCCTCCCCGGTCCTCCGCCCGGGCCGGACCATGGATCTTCAGCCCTTCGATCGTCGAAAGCTGCTCCATCGCATAGGCCGTGATCCCCACTTCGTGGCCGCGCACCGTCCGCATGCCGAGCGCCTCCAGGTAATCGATGGCCGCGCCGAAGGCCACAACGTCCGCGATGTTCGGCGTTCCCGCCTCGAACTTGTGCGGCACATCCGCCCACGTCGATTGCTCCTCCTGGACAACAGCGATCATGTCGCCTCCACCCAGGAATGGCTCCATCGCATCAAGGATTCCGGCACGCCCCCAGAGCACCCCCACTCCCGTGGGGCCGAGCATCTTGTGGGATGAGAACGCGAAGAAGTCGCAGCCGAGCGCCTCCACCTTCACCGGCAGGTGCGGCGCACTCTGCGCCCCGTCTACCACCATCAGTGCACCGGCGGCATGTGCCATCTCAGCGATTTCCGCGACCGGGTTGATCGTTCCTAGCACGTTCGACATGTGCATCACGCTCACAACCTTCGTCCGTGGCCCGATCAGCCCGCGGATCTCGTCCAGGTCCAGCGTGCCATCCGGTCCGATCCCCGCATAGCGCAGCCGGGCACCCTTCCGCTGGGCCAACTGTTGCCACGGCACGATGTTCGAATGGTGCTCCATCAGCGTCAGAACGATTTCGTCGCCCTCACCCACGTGCGCGTCGCCCCACGCCCGGGCAACCAGGTTGATAGCTTCGGTCGTGTTTCGCGTGAATACCACGTCCTCCGGCCGCGAGGCCGAAAGGAACCGGGCCACCTTCCCGCGTACTGCCTCGTACTGCTCGGTCGCCCGGGTTCCAAGCGTGTGGATACCCCGGTGGATGTTCGCATTCGAAGTCTCGTAATAGCGGACCAGCGCTTCGATCACCTGCCGTGGCTTCTGAGAAGTGGCGGCGCTATCGAGATACACAAGGGGCCGCCCATTGATGACTTGCTCGAGAATCGGGAAATCCTTGCGGATAGCTCCCACGTCTATCGTCGCCGGCCGCTCAGGCATCGTGGATCTCCACCTCGATGGCGCCCTCATGCACACGAACCGCATACGTCTTCACCGGCCGCACCGCCGGCAGGCACAGGGCCCGCCCGGTCGTAACGTCGAACCGCGCTCCATGCCGGGGGCACTCGATCTCTTTCCCGTCCAGCTTCCCCTGGTCGAGCGGCCCGCCGTCATGCGTGCACTGATCGTCGATGGCAAACAGCCCCTGGCCCGTGTTGCACAGGGCCAGCCTTCTTCCCCCGGCTTCCACCACGAGAGCCTCGCCCGCCGCCACGGTATCCTCGTTTGCCACCCGAACCCACGGCATCAGGCTTGCTCCAGTTTCGCTTCAAGCTTCGCGCTCAGTTCGTCGCGCGTCGCTTCGTTCGGCACCCGGCCCAGCACTGCCTCCAGGAACGCGCGCACCAGCATCGCCTCGGCATCCCGGTGGCGGATGCCGCGCGCCTGCAGGTAGTACAGCTGTTCCTGGTCCACCGGTCCCGCCGTCGCCCCGTGCGATGCCCGGATGATGTTGCTCGTCAGGATCTCCAGCACCGGATCGCTGTCGGCCCGGGCCGTCTTGCTCAGCAAGAGGTTGCGGTTTTCCTGGTTCGCATCGGCATTCTTCGCACCCAGGCCAACCCGCGTCTGGCCGTAGTAGATTGCCCGCGATGAGTCCCGGAGGGCCGACTTGTAGAGCAGATCGCTTCGCGTGTCCGGCCCGATGTGATCCTGCAGCGTGTAGAAGTCCCCGTGCGAGTTGCCCGTCCCGTACGCAACGCCGAGCAGTTCGCTTGCGGTGCCGCGCGCCTGGAGCGTCGATTCCAGGTGCCCTTTCACCACCTCGCCCCCCAGGACCATGTGCAGGTTCCGGAAGCTGGCATCGGGCTCTGCCCCCAGGAACCTCTGGTGCGCGAACACCCTCGTCCGCGCACCCCAGTTATGCACGCAGTAGTAGGAAACCTCCGCTCCCGGCCCCGGGAGAACCTCCGCCACCGGCAGCACAACGATCGCCTCGTCGCTCGATGTGTACTCCTGGACCACCGTCACCCGGCTGTTCGCACCCGTCACGATGAGCGTGTGCGGCGTGCTTACCCCAGCCTTCGAGACGCTTCGCACCAGCCGGATAGGCTCTGCGACCTCGATGTTCGCCGGCACGTTCACCAGAACACCGTCGCGCAAGAGCGCATAGTGCAGCGCCGTCAGTCGGTCCGTCTCCGGCAGCACCACCGTGCCGGCGTGCCGGGCGATGGTCTCAGCGGCCGCGCCGTTCGCCTCGCCGAAGCGCTGCGCGTAGCCCGCGGCGTCCCCGGCGATCGTCACGCCCACGTCAGCAAGTTCCGTTTCCGGCGTCAGCCCGATGCGCGCCGCGTCGTAGTACTTCCACGGGCGTTCGGCGCGCGAATCCGGCCAATCCAGCCCGTTCGCAATCGCAAGCGCGCGCGATCGCAGTTCTGCCTGCCATGCCGCGTCCCGCCATTCCCTCCCAACGGCCGCGCTCGCCGCGCTGAAGTCCATTCGCTGTTCCACTGCAGAGGTCATTCGCTTGCCTCGTCCTGTCTCCCGTATCGTCTTACGCTGGCGTGGCTCCGGGTTGGTTGCCCACCCCCGCGGACCGTCAGCCCCGTCTTCCCTGGCCCCTACCCGACCGCGCCTTCCATCTGGAGTTCGATCAGCCGGTTCAATTCGACCGCGTATTCCATCGGCAGCTCCTTCACGATCGGCTCGACGAAGCCGTTCACGATCATCTTCGCCGCCGCCTCTTCGCTCATGCCCCGGCTCATCAGATAGAACAGCTGGTCCTCGCCCAGCTTCGAGACATACGCCTCGTGCTGGATGCTCACATCCGGCGAATCGATTTCCATCGTCGGGTAAGTGTCGGACCGCGAGTTCTCATCCAGCAGCAGCGCATCGCAGCGCACGTTCGCCTTCACGTTCTCGCAGCCGTCGTACACCTTCAGCAACCCGCGATAACTCGTCCGGCCGCCATCCTTGCTCAGCGACTTCGAGATGATGGTTGAGGTCGTATTCGATGCGGCGTGGACCACCTTGCCGCCCGCGTCCTGGTGCTGCCCGTTCCCCGCGAACGCCAGCGAGAGGATCTCAGCGTGGGCGCCCGGCTCCATCAGATACACGCTCGGGAATTTCGTCGTCAGCTTCGACCCCAGGTTCCCGTCGACCCATTCCATCACCGCGTTCTCGTACGCCGCCGCCCGCTTCGTCACCAGGTTGAAGACGTTGTTCGACCAGTTCTGGATCGTCGTGTACCGCACCCGCGCGTTCTTCTTCACGATGATTTCCACCACCGCGCTGTGCAGCGAGTCCGAGCTGTAGATCGGCGCCGTACAGCCCTCGACATAATGGATCTGGCTGCCCTCGTCCGCGATGATCAGCGTCCGCTCAAACTGCCCCATGTTCTGCGTGTTGATCCGGAAGTACGCCTGCAGCGGGATATCGACCTTCACGCCCTTCGGCACGTA
>Ga0073904_10004253_pt1 | contig 10667 bp, 7 predicted proteins | sample KloWWTrecipitate_FD_66668 | JGI IMG/M metagenome (GOLD analysis project Ga0073904, IMG submission 66668) | Active sludge microbial communities from Klosterneuburg, Austria, studying microevolution and ecology of nitrifiers - Klosterneuburg... | ecosystem: Engineered > WWTP > Aerobic digester >... | reverse complement strand
TGCCGAATCAACGATGTCCGCCAGCTCGGCCTCGGTGATGTAGCCGGCTGTGGAGCGGCTTTCGGCCTGGCGGACGGTGGCCGAATCGGACGAGTTGCCGCCATCGAAGGTGACGGCGCCCGCCGCGAAGGCGACGGAGGCGGTTGCGATGAGCCCCAGGGCGACGAGCGGAGTCCTGAAACCGAAGAATGGATGAGCGTGCTGTTGGGTGGTCATTGTCGTTTCCCTTCCTTGTTTTGGGGGTGCCCCTTCGGGCGATGGTGGGCCGCGGTTTGGTGGCCCGGGGTGGTGTGTTTATTCGGGCTGGTGGAGCAGCGGCCACCGGCCGGACGGATGGACTGCAGGTCCGGCCGCTTCCGCGGCGTCCTGCCTGGCGACTTCGATCGCCCGCCGTTCACGCATGAGCTTCGAGACGATGCGCTCATGCTGGGCGGCGGTGGAGATTGCCAGGTCGATGAAGTCCCACGACATCGGTTGGTCCCCCCTTTCTCTCGAATCGCCGGGTGAGGGATGAACCCTGCTGATCCGGCGTTGACGCCATGCTGCGCCCCGCGGAGCGGCGTTTCATGGCCAGAAATAGCCATTTGCGATGGCTATTCCGCCGTGCCCACGACCGCGGGACATCAGCCCGCTGGTATGCGGGCCACATTGCAGGGCGTCAGGCAACTGGCTAGCATCCCGGTATCGGAGGTAACCCCGTGGCCGGCGCGACCAGGTTCCGCGTGGCACAGGGCGGTCAGGTCCCTTTTGTCAACAGGGCCGGGGAGTTTGCGTGGTTGCGGGAGGTTCGCGGAAACGCGAAGGCGGGTGAACCGGCAGTCGTGCTGGTTGAAGGCGAAAGTGGCGCGGGCAAGTCACGCCTGGTGCGGGAGTTCATGGCGGAATCGGACGAGGCAGGGTGGCAGACGCTCTGGACGCGCCAGACCTCGGAGCCGCGCCCGGCACACAGCCTGATCTGGCCGGTCGTGGCTGCCCAGGCGATCCGCGCCGGCCTGATCGGCGACGCGGAGATGCAGGGCGAGCCCGGCGGTGGAGACATGGCGGCCCTGGCGGCACGTTGTGCCCGCATGGTGGTCGAGCTCGGGGACCGCCGGCCACTGATCCTGGGGATCGATGACCTGCAGGCGGCAAGCTCCGCCGGACTGGCGTTCTTCCTGGACTTCGTGGCAGGGGTGGGCGACATGGGGAGGACAGGGCGAGCACCGGTGCTCGTGCTCGTGACGCACCAGCCGCCACTCCCCGGTGAGCCATTGCAGGGGGCGCTCGCCCGCCTGCGGCGCGAACCCGTTTGCACGGGCTTCACACTCAGGGGCCTCGATGTCCCCGAGGTTGGGGAACTCCTGCAGGAGAGCCTGGGCGGACGGTGCGAGCCGTCGCTTGTCGGCGCGGTGGCGCGCACGAGTGACGGAAACCCGTTCTTCGTCATCGAACTGGCGAACCACCTCGAACGCCAGGGGGCGCTGAGGTTGAGGGCGGGCGGACTCGGGCTCGGCAACCGCGGCGGAGCGGTACATCTCCCGTCGAGCGCTACCGCCTCGATCCTTGGCCGGTTCGGGGCATTCCAGCCGGGGACGCTGGAACTCCTGCGGACAGCGTCGTTGCTCGGCGAGGAGTTTTCGATCGAGGAGTTGCGCGGGGCGCAGGGAGTCGGCATCCCCGAGGAGGCGCTGGACGCAGCGATCGCGTCCGGGGCGTTGGAGGAACGGCCCGGGGGACTGCGCTTTGCGCACGACATCTTGCGGCGCGCGATTGATGAATCGATCGGCCCGGCCACGCGGCGCCAGATCCATCTGCGCATCGCGGAGTCGCTCCGGGAGCGCGTCGCCGATGGATCGGCGGAACCTGTTTCGGTGGCGTTGCACCTGCTTGCCGCCGACGGGGGCAACACGGACCCCGTCGAATATGGCCGGCTGCTCGAGGCCGCCGCCGATGCCGCGATGGACGGTCTCGCGCGGGAGACGGCGCTGCAACTCTACGAGGCGGCACTCGGGCTCAAACCGTACCGGGAGTCGCTCGACACCGGCCAGCTCGGTTGGCTCGAATGCCGGGTGGCCCGGGTGAACGTCACCAACGGCAACGGGGCGCGCGCGCGGGAGCTGTACGGCGAGGCTATCGCGCATCTCCGTGGTTCGGATGACTTCAAGGCCTGGGGCATCGCTGTTATCGGCTGGGAGCGGACTTTCACTGCCTCGGGTGAGCCTATCCCCGATGACACGATCGAACGGGAGTTCGCGGATGCTGCCGGCGATACGGCGCTGGATCTGCGCGCCCGGCTGCTCACGCAGCGGGCGGACGCGCTCCAGCTGGCGCGGCATCCGGACGACCAGGCGGTGGCCCGCGCCGCGGTGGAGCTCGCCGAGAGGAGTGCTGACCCCGAGACCCGTGCCGGGGCCTTCGCCACACTTGGGCTGGTGCAGATGCGCCATCTCGACATCCGCGAAGCGCTGGAGTCATTCGGGCGGGCCGGGCGTGAAGCGGTTTCGGTAGAGAACGCAATCGTCCGGAGCTGGGGGCCGGCACGGGCCGCGTGGCCGTTGGTCGTGCTCGGGCAGACCACCGAGGCGGACACGGCGGCAGCCGAAAGCATGCGCTATGCGCGCGAAACCCACGACTGGGCGCACGGCGCGCTTTCGGCGGCGTTCTTGCACTCCATCCGCGTGCTCGCGGGAGACGGTACCGCCGCCCGCGACGCCCGTGGGGACTGCATCCGACTGATTGACCGGTCATCGTACGTGCAGCCGAGCTTCATCCTCGATTCCGCCGTGGCGTGGGACCGGATGCTGCGGGCGGAATTCGACGAGGCGCAGGACGCCGCGGCAGCCTGGGAGCGGCGCGCCGGGGGGCTGGTCGCCGCGCCGTTGCACCTCCTGATCGCGTCGCGCGCCCAGGAAGCGGCTGCGGCGGACGCCGCGGCCCGGCCGTGGCGGCTCCCAGCCCGCGGGACGCCGGACTTCATCAGCCTCGGCGCGCTCTGCGTTTCGGCGGAATTGAGCGGCGACCTTGGCGCGCCGGAAATGGCCGCGGAGGTGCTCGACGTGCTCGAACCCGTGGCGGCCAGGGGACTGGTGTTCAGCCTGGCGCCACCGTTGCTCATCCCGCGCGTGCTGGCGATTGCCGCAGCCACAGCCGGCCGATACGAGGATGCGCAGCGCCACATCGAAGACGCGGAACAGTGGGCCGAACGGGCCGGCGCAAGGGCGGAGATCGCGCTGACCTCGCTGGCGAAGGCGAAGTTGCTGCACGCGATGGGCGGCGCACGGCCGGATGAGCTGCGCGGGCTGGTTACGCGGTCGATGGAGATCGCGCGCGAGTGCGGGCTCCTCTGGCTCTCGACGTCGGCGAGGGAGTTTGCCGCGCGCGCGGGGCTGGCACCGGGCGGCCACATTGCCGGGACGGTCTTCGCGGACGAGCTCTCCGGAGCCGAGCGGGAGGTCCTGGAGGCATTCGCGCGGGGGAGCACCATCCCGCAAATCGCGGCCGCTCTACTGCTGCACGATCGGACGGTGGAAGCGCACCTCGAACGGACGCGGCGCCGGCTGGGCATCGAAACGGCCAGCCAGGCGAGGGAGTACCTCGGAGGCAAGCCCTCCGTCGAGCCACCGGCAGGGCGGCCGACGGGACGGCTGGCGGAGCTGACGCGGCGCGAACTGGAGGTATTGGAACTTGTGGCACAGGGCCGGACGAACCAGCAGATCGCGGATGAGCTGGTCATCAGCCCGCACACGGCCATCAGGCATGTGGCGAACATCCTGGAGAAGACGGGCAGCGCGAACCGGGTGGAAGCGGCCCGGCTGGCCGCGGAAGCGCGTAAGTAGCGGCTTCAACGGAAAAGTATTGACAGGCCGCGTTAGCGAGAGCATCATCCCGTGGTTTTTCAAGCAGCTTCGCAGAGGCTGCGGAGGGAGTGAGAGTAATGTCGCTGCCGGGACCACCATCCGCTTATGGATCCATGAAGACCCCTCCCGAGTATCTGGCGAACTTCAACTTCGCCAACCATCATGCGATCCGGGTCAGTGCAGAGGCAGACGGCGCCGACAACACGCTGCGGAGCCTGGCGCGCCTCTGGAATGGATGGCAGGGGAAGGGTGTCGCCCTGAACCCGGCGGCCGGACATGCAATCAGGTGGCAAACGGTCAAGCTGCTGCGGGTACTCCTCGCGCTCAGGCACGGACACGTGGCGCCCGGCGACGTGCCGCCCGAATTCCAGGGGATAGCAGCGAACCCGAGGCTCTCGCAGGTCGGTATCGAAATCGGCTCGACCTACTGCAAGATGCGCCAGAAACATCTCGACATCGACTGGTTCGGCCCGCCGAACGCTGCGGGGCGCGCCTACAACCAGTGCAACTGGTGGCAGCCGGGCATCGATGGCGCGGCAGAAGAACTCCGGCTCGCACGGGCGCTTCTGAACTACCTAGAGAGATCACTCGGGCTCGAAGAGAGTGGCACCGCACCGGACACGTGGGGCCCACCCCCTGGAGGCCTCGGGGCATTGACCCCGCTCGGGGCACTCAGCGATCCCAATGTCAAAGCACAGGTGATCGCGCATGCGGCTGCCCACGGTTCTCAGGCCGTCCGGCTGGAATGGTGGATTCGCAACGCTAATGGGCAGAATCCACAGTTCACCTACTCGCCAGCGGTCCATGTGGGCGACGGCATCCCGATGCTCCGCATCGAATCGCCCGACTGCAACCCGCCGGACCGCAACTATGGTTCCAGGCCCCTGCACGCCCTCACCACCTTCCAACCGGGGCCGGCCGGCGGAGCGCGCTATATCAAGATCGAAAGGACGGGGCCGAGGTTCGTCGCCACAGACCACTTCGGGGCCCCCGGCACGCGGGCTCCGCTGGTCTTTGTGCCGGCAGTGGCCCTGGAGCCAACAAACGGTTCATTGCGAGCCGAGTTCGTCGCAAGGGTCACCGCTCAGGGCGGGCGCGTTCAGCTGGTGGCCGGGCCAGACCCAACCGGAGTAACCATCGAAAAGCCGGCGCGGGATGTGAACAGCCCGACGTACATGCTGCGGAGGATTGAGGCGGAGACCGTGACGTTCATGCTGCGCCTGCCGCTGAGCATCGTCCCCAGCGCCCTGGATATCTTCTCTGCGAGCTGCACGGCGGCATTCTCTCCGGGTGAGCCCCGGGCGTTCCCCGTGGATCTGAGCGGGCTCCCCGCGCCCCGGCCGGTGGCGGGGCCCCGGGTCCCGGTGGTTGAGACTGGTCCGGGGGACCCGGCGCCGGCAGCGATGACGATCTGCTTCGTCGGCGACGGGTACACGGTGAGAGAGGGGGGGTTCTTCATTGACGCCTGCAATCGCGCTGCGGATGCAGTCGCCGCACTCGGCCTCTCCGAGCGGATCAAGTTTGTCGCCCTCTTCCGGCCCTCAGCAGGCTCGGGCACTGACTATGCCGCGGGATGCCACGGAGAGCCTGAGACGGATGTGACCACGGTCTACGACACCGGGTATGGAAAGCAGGGTGATTGTGAAATCCTGAGCGGCAACCCGGAGGAAGCATGGATTGACCAGCTTTCGGTCAACGCAACGCACTTCATCGGCCTGGTGAACGCCGGCAACTACGGCGCTTCGTCCTGGGGCGACCATGCGTGGATTCCAGCCCGGCACGCGGACTTTGAGAACCTGCTCCTGCACGAGTTCGGGCACATGCTCGGACTGCGAGACGAATATGACTCTCGTCTCGCGGGGCAGTTCACCAACATCCAATCCTATGCCAACGTGACGAACACGCCGCAAGCTCCGCAATGGGGCGGGACCGGGAAGATCTATCGCAACGGGGCCTGCCAACAGCAGCCACCCGCAGACCATCTGCCAGTGAACCAGGCGTCCCATCATGAGATCGCGGCGTTCCAGGGAGCCTCATATGAGGCTTGCGAAAACTACCGGCCGATGGCGACGTGCAAGATGCGGAACATTCGGGATCAGTTCTGCACAGTCTGCCTCGACCTGATGAACGAGTACCTGACGGCAGTTGCATTGACGCCGCCTTAGCCCCCCCGGCCAACCGTTGCAGGGCTAGCGGCTTCTTTACCTTTCCGTTTGGGGGCGGGCCGCTGTTTACCGCGCGCAACCCGGCCCGGCGCGACACTGTGTCCCAGAGCACATGACTGGAGCACAGTGACCGATGATCCGACTTACACGCGTGGCAGGGGCCGGGCTGGTGGCACTGACCATCTTCGCCGGGGCCGCCTGCTCGGATTCGGCAAACGAGAACGAACAGGCTTCGTCCGATCGCGATATCCCGGCGGCGGCGGAAAAGACGACTGCGGCACCGGCCCCTTCGCCAGTCGGCCAGGTGCGCACCGCGGGGGAGATGACCACCGCTGAGCTGGTCCAGTTCGCGGAACCAGCGGTTGTCCGCATCGAGACAAACGGCGGCGTCGGGACGGGGTTCGTGGTCGGCAGCGACGGCTACATCCTGACGAACAACCACGTGGTGGAGGTCGGGAGCAACGGGCGCGTCGCGACGACGATCGAAGTGACCATGAGCGATGGCGCCACCTACGACGCGAGCGTCGTAGGACGTGACACGCGGTCGGACCTGGCGCTGCTGAGGATCGATGCGACCGGGCTGACGGCGCTGACATTCGCTGACCTGGACGACGTGGTGATCGGCCAGGATGTCGTGGCGATGGGGTTCGCGCTCGATCTTGAGGGCGGTGAAGGCGGGGCGTTCAGTGTGACCCGGGGAATTGTGAGCCAGAAGAACCGGGCGATTCGCGAAACCACCCAGATCCTCGGCGCCATCCAGACCGATGCGGCGATCAACCACGGTAACAGCGGCGGACCACTGTTGAACCCGTACGGCGAGGTGGTCGGGGTGAACACGGCGATTGCGCCGGACCCGACGACGGGGACGCAGGCGGCCGGTATCGGGTTCGCGGTCGGCGCGGATGTCGCGCGGGCAGTGATGGAACAGTTGAAGGCCGACGGCCGGGTGAACCGCGGGTTCCTGAGCATCTCGAACTTCGAGGCGCTCCGTTCGGCGCGGGCGAAGGAGCTCGGGATCCCGGACGAAGGCGGAGTCGTCCTCGACCTGGTGACTTCGGGCGGGCCTGCCGCCGTTGGCGGTCTGCGCGGCGGCGACGTGATCGTCTCGATCGAGGACGTCGATATCAATACCGAGGCCGACCTCGCCGTGGCGCTGGTGAAATACGGAGCCGGCGAGAAGGTGACGGTGACGTTCTATCGCGATGGCAAGAAGCAGACCACGACGGTAACCCTGGGGACGCCGCCCGAGTAGGCAGTTCGCACCAGCCCGCTCGGAAGCAGGCCTCCCCCGGGAGGCCTTCTTCATGCGCACGGAGTACGCTGGGCTGGTGCGCGTGGTCTCGCTGGTGCCGAGTCTGACAGAGCTGGTCCGGGTAATAGCGCCGGGGTCACTGGTCGGGCGAACACGGTTCTGTACGGAACCGGCGGACGTGCTGATGACGCCGGCGATGGGAGGGACGAAGGACCCCGATGTCGCGGGCATTGCCGCGCTGCGGCCGGACCTGGTTCTCGCCAACCGGGAGGAGAACCGCCGGGAGGACGTCGAAGCGCTGAAGCTGGCGGGAATCGACGTGATGGTGACGGACCCGGCAACGATCGAAGATGCGATGGCGATGGTGATGGAGATCGCTATCCGCGCCGGGAACGAGGACGAGGGCTGGCGGATCTGCCGGGAAACGTCAGAGGCGCTGAAGGAGCCGGTGAACGGGGAGCCGCTTGCGGTCTTCGTGGTCGTCTGGCCCGAACCACTGATCGGGCTCGGGAGCGCGACATTCGGGCACAACATGCTGGAGCGGTGCGGGGCGAGGAACGTGCTGGCAGAGCGGGAGCGCTACCCGCAGGTCAGCATGGACGAGCTAGCGGCACTGCGGCCATCGCTAGTCCTGCTACCGGACGAGCCGTATCCGTTTACGGAGGCGCACCGGCCCAGGTTCGAAACCGTCGCGCCGGCACGGATCATCGATGGGAAGCTGCTCTGGTGGTATGGAGCGCGGATGGCCTCGAACATCCGGCAACTGCGGGAGATTCTGCGGGAGGAACGGTCTTGAAGAAGAAGGCGCTCGTGCTAGCCGGCGCCCTGGCAGCGGTGGGCACCGGGGGATGGGTCGCGTGGAAGCGGCAGGCTCCATGGCAGGCCCCTCTGCCCGAGGGGATCATCCGTGATATCGGCGGGGCACGGCTGCATTACATCGATGAAGGGGCGGGCCCGCCGGTCATCCTGGTCCACGGCTTTGCAGGGAGCACCTTCAGCTGGCGTCACGTCATCCCGGACCTGGCGAAGGAACACCGGGTGATCGCGCTGGACTTGCCCGGTTTCGGGTTCAGCGACCGGAGCGCGGAGCTGGATTACAGCCAGAGGGCGCAGGCAGAGCGCGTAGTGGCGCTGCTCGACGCGTTACGTATTGAGCGCGCGACGATCATCGGGCACTCGATGGGTGGCGCCATTGCCGAGCGGCTGGCGGCGGCGTACCCGGAGCGGGTCGAGCGGCTCGTGCTGGTGGCGGCGGTGAACGCGGGAGCGGCGCCGGAGCGGCGGCGGGGAGTCCTCGCCGGCCCGATGTTTGCCCTGGCGGGAATCGCGCAGCGCTCACCACGGGCGATGTACGCGCTGGGCGGCCGGGCGCTGCCGCGGATGCTCCATGACCCCGCCTTCGCGACCGAGGACGTTGTGCGCGGGTACATCGACCCGCTGCTGCTGCCGGGGACGGCAGCGGCCGTGCGCGCGATGGCCCGGGCCGGGATGGACGAGCCCCCGGCCGACCTTTCGGCGATCCGCGCGCCGACGCTCGTCATCAGCGGGGCGAGCGACCGGGCGCTTCCGCCCGCGGATGGGGAAGTGCTCGCGGCGGCTATCCCGGGTGCGGCCCATGTCATCATCCCGGAAGCCGGGCACCTGGTCGCGGAGGAGCGGCCAGCGGCGTTCCTCGAAGAGGTCCTCGCCTTCCTGTACGAAAGCGCACCAGCCTGACACGCGCCGCCCGCCCGGTTCGGGTATCGTTCGCGTGGTGACGGTGCTGCCGGGAGAGGGGGAGGTTTCGGCGCACCGTGCGCAGACGTTGCGCCAGGCGGGGGCGGGCCCGCTGACCGTGCTCTTCATTCTCAACGCGATTGACGAATTCGACCGGGCGGTGCTGGCGATCTCGCTCGACAGGATCCGGGTGGACTTTGGGCTTTCGGACGCGACGGTCGGGCTGCTGCCGCTGGCGGTCGTGCTGATCACCGGGCTGCTGTCGCTCCCTGCGGGGAACTGGGCCGACCGCTGGAGCCGCCGGTACATCCTCTCAGTGGGTGCGGTCGTGTGGGGGACGGCCGGGCTGGCCGCGGCGGGGGCGCAGAACTTCATCCAGCTGTTCCTCACGCGGGCGTTGCTTGGCGCCGGGCAGGGCACGATCGGGCCGACGCACGGGAGCCTGATCTCGGACTACTACCCGGTACGGCTGCGGGGGCGGGCCCTGGGGTACCACCGCGCGGCAAACCCGCTCGGTCAGGTGCTCGGGGCGGTTATCGGCGGGGCGATCATCGCGGCAGCGAGCTGGCGCTGGGCGTTCGTTGCGGCTGCATTTCCGGGGTTGCTGATGGGGCTGGTGGCGCTACGGCTGCGGGAACCGGCGCGCGGTGAGGCGGACCTGAAGGACGCGGCGGTGGACAACCCTCTCCTCAAGGAGTTCCTGACCGACCCCGAGGACAAGTGGGGTTTCAGGCGCAGCCTTGGCACGATCTGGCGGAACCGGACACTGCGCTATCTGATCCTTTCGAACGCGGCGTTCGGGTTCATGCTCTCGGGCGTGGTGTTCTGGATCCCCGCGTTTTTCGAACGCAGGTATGGGTTCAGCGGGCAGGAGGCGAGCCTCGCGCTGGCGGCGCTGGCCCTCTGCGCGTTCGTCGGCACCTGGTACGGCGGCCCACTGGCCGACCGGTGGCTCGAACGCGGGATGACGTTTCTGGCCCGGGTGGGATTGCTGGCCACGGTGATCCTGACGGCAACGTGGGCGGTAGGATTTGCCGTTCCGAACGCGGCCGCGTCGCTGGCGACCTTGTTCGCCGGGGCATTCCTGGCGTCACTTGGCATCCCGGGGCTGATCAACATCGTGGCCGCGGCATCACCGCCGCACATCCGGGCACAGGCGTTCGCGGCATTCGGGCTGGCACTGGCGGTTCTCGGCGGGGCGCTGGCGCCGGTCATCGTCGGGGTCGTTTCGGAGTACTTCCAGGGCCAGTTCTCGATGAGTGAAGGCGAGGGGCTGCGCATGGGCCTCGTTCTTTCGACGTCCATCGCGGGGGCGATCGGCGCGGGGCTGATGTACCGGGCCACACTGTATGCGGCGGGCGACGTCCAGCGCGTGCTCGCGGAGTTCATTTCGACCCAGGCGGCGAGGGCGCAGCGCAACAATGGTGCAGGCTCGTTGTAGCGCGCGCCCGCCACTGCCCCCGGGGCGCCATGGGGGCCCTGTATAGTCCGGGCCATCGACGAAGTGAGGATGAACGGATGGATGCTCAGGTTTCGGCGCTCCTGCAGATGATGACGGCCCAGGCCGAGGCCACCGGGGCACCGTTGATGTGGGAACTCCCGGCAGCGGAAGCCCGGGCGAACGCCGAGGTTTCGTTCGCGGCGTTCAACCAGCCGATGCCCGACGGAGTGGCGGTCGCCGACCGCTCCATCCCCGGG
>Ga0073904_10004246_pt1 | contig 10679 bp, 12 predicted proteins | sample KloWWTrecipitate_FD_66668 | JGI IMG/M metagenome (GOLD analysis project Ga0073904, IMG submission 66668) | Active sludge microbial communities from Klosterneuburg, Austria, studying microevolution and ecology of nitrifiers - Klosterneuburg... | ecosystem: Engineered > WWTP > Aerobic digester >... | reverse complement strand
GCGGTAGGCCTCGGCCTGCTTGGACAGGTCGTCGAAGACGATGAGGACGTGCTTGCCCTGGTACATCCAGTGCTGGCCGATGGCCGAGCCGGTGTAGGGGGCGAGGTACTTGAAGCCCGCGGCGTCGGAGGCCGGAGCCGCGACGATCGTGGTGTACTCCATCGCACCGGCCTCTTCGAGCGTGCCGCGGACGGCCGCGATCGTCGAGCCCTTCTGGCCGATGGCGACGTAGATGCAGCGGACCTGCTTGTCCGGGTCGCCGGTCTCCCAGAACTCCTTCTGGTTGATGATCGTGTCGACCGCCACCGTGGTCTTGCCGGTCTGACGGTCACCGATGATGAGCTGGCGCTGGCCGCGACCGATCGGGGTCATGGCGTCGACGGCCTTGAGACCGGTCTGCAGCGGCTCGTGGACCGACTTGCGCTGGACAACCGTGGGGGCCTGCAGCTCGAGCGGACGACGCGTCTCGGACTCGATGTCACCGAGGCCGTCGATCGGCATGCCGAGCGGGTCGACGACGCGACCGAGGAAGTTGTCACCGACGGGGACCGAGAGGACCTCGCCCGTGCGCTTGACCTCCTGGCCCTCCTCGATGTTGGAGAAGTCACCGAGGACGACGACACCGATCTGGTGCTCGTCGAGGTTCAGCGCGATGCCACGGGTGCCGTCTTCGAAGAGCAGCAACTCGTTGGTCATGCACGAGGGCAGGCCCTCGACGTGCGCGATGCCGTCACCGGCGTCCGTGACGCGGCCCACCTCCTCGCGGGCAGCGGCGCCGGGCTCGTAGGACCGGACATAGCCGTCCAGTGCGTCCCGGATCTCCTCCGGACGGATCGAGAGCTCCGTCATTTCGTCATCTTCTCCTGATGTCGCCGGCTGGCTTTCGCTTCACCGGGGTGGATCGTGCGTGTGCGGTTGTCTTCGTGGCTACCGGATGGTGGCTTGGTATGCCGTGTGCTTGCGTGTCGTGAGACGTGTGCGTGGTCGTGTGGTCAGCTGCCGGTCACGTGCCGTCGGGCCTGGTCGATGCGCCGGCTGATGGTGCCGTCGATGACCTCGTCGCCGACCTGGACCCGGATGCCACCGAGCACGTCGGGGTCGAGGACCGTCTGGAGGGTGACCGTCTTGCCGTAGTGCTTCTCGAGCTGGCTGCGCAGGCGCGCGTCCTGCTGCTCGGACAGCGGCGCGGCCACGGTCACCAGTGCGGTCACCTGATCGCGGCGCTTGGACGCCAAGGCGAGGTAGTTCTCGAGGACCCGGTCGAGACGGCGTCCGCGAGGAGCCTGCACGGCCTGCTCGGCCAATCGGATGGTCTCCGGCTCGGCCTTGCCGACGAGCAACTCGCTGACCAGAGCAGCCTTGCCCTTGCCATCGGTGTTGCGGATGGCGAGGGTGTCACGGAGCTCGGGGTTGGCGGCGACGATCCGCTCGAAGCGGAAGAGCTCGTCCTCGACCTTGTCCACCCGCCCGTCGGCCTCGGCCTTGGCGAGCACGCTCGCGACGGCCGCTGCCTCGAGGGTGTCGGTGAAGTCGCGCTGGTCCGACCACCGGCAGGCGGCCGCGGTGCTCACGAGCGCGAGCGCCTGCGAGGAGATCCGCGGACCGAAGAGACGCTCGGCGAGAGCCTTCTTGGCCGACGGCTCCCCCGACGGGTCGGCGAGCGCCCGTCGCAGCGAGGCGTTGCCGTCCAGCACACCGGTCACGGCGAAGAGGTCCTCGGCCAGACCCGCGCGATCGATGCCACTGCTCAAGGTGGCATCGAGGGCGCGCTCGACGTCGACCGCCGCACCGCGTGAGGAACCGTGCATCAGGAGTCCTGCCCCTTGTCGGCCGCCGCACCGATCTTCTCGGGCTTGAGATCGCCCGCCTCGAGGTCGGCGAGGAAGCGGTCAACGATGCCGGTCCGGCGGACCTCGTCGTCGAGGGACTCCCCGACGATCTTGCTGGCGAGGGTCGTCGACAGGGCGCCGACCTCACCGCGCAACTGCACCGACGCCTGCTGGCGCTCGGCCTCGATCTGGCGCTTGGCCGAGTCGGTGATCCGAGCGGCCTCGGCCTGGGCCTGACCGCGCATCTCGGTGACGATCGAGGCACCCTGCTCGCGGGCGTCCTCCCGGATCTTGTTCGCCTCGGTCCGCGCATCCTGCAACTGGGCGTTGTACTGCTCCAGCGCGGCGTTGGCGGCCTCCTGGGCCTCCTCCGCCTGCTTGATGCCGCCCTCGATCGCCGCCGCGCGCTGTTCGTACAAGGCCTCCATGTTGGGGACGACCTTGGTCTTGAACAGCCAGTACAGGATCGCGAACGCGATGGCTGAGCCGATGATCTCGACCGGGTGCGGGATCAGCGTCTCGGTGCTCCACTGGATGCCATCAGCCGCCAGGAACTGGGTCATGCTCACGAAGGCTCCTTCGTCGAACTCGGGTGGTGCGTCAACGAGGGAGGGATCAGGCAATCAGGTAGAAGACGAGACCCAGGATGGCGAGCGCCTCGGTGAGGGCGGTGCCGATGAAGGCGGTCGTCTGGAGCATGCCGCGAGCCTCGGGCTGGCGAGCCGCACCGTTGATGACGGCTGCCCAGATCAGGCCGATGCCGATACCGGGGCCGATCGCGGCGAGACCGTAGCCGAGGAGGGTGATGTTGCCGGTCATGTGACTGGTTTCCTTTCGAAGGCGCCCGCGGTGGGCATCCGGGTGAGGGTGGTGCTGGTGTTCAGATGGATCAGTGGTGCTCGGAGACGGCGTCGGCGATGTAGACCGCCGCCAGCATGGTGAAGATGAAGGCCTGCAGCACCTCGATGAGGAGCTCGAAGAAGGTCATGGCCACGCCGCCGGTGAAGGCCACGAGGCCCGCGCCCTTCATGCCCAGCCCGTCTCCGTGGAGCAGGAGGTATTCGCCACCGAGGAAGAAGACCATGAGCAGGAGGTGACCCGCGAGCATGTTGCCGAAGAGACGCAGGGCGAGCGTCAGGGGCCGGATGACCAGGTAGGTCGCGACCTCGATGATGAAGACGAGGACGTTGATGCCCGGCGGGATGCCGGGAGGCACCATCGCCTTGAAGTAGCCGATGACGCCATGCTTGCGCTTGAGGGCGACGACGTTGTAGACGACGTAGACCACGAGGGTGAGCACGATCGGGAAGGCGATCCGGCTCGAGCCCGGGAAGTTCACCATCGGGATGATGCCGGTCACGTTGTTGAAGAGGATCAGCGTGAAGAGGGTGAGCAACAGCGGGATGAACGGCTTGAAGTCCTTGGCCCCGATGACGTCGCGACCGATCGAGTTGCGCACGAAGTCGTAGGCCTGCTCGGCATAGAACTGGCGCTTGCTCGGCACGAGGGACAGGCGGCCAGCCGTGGTGACGAAGAACCATCCGATGATGCCGGCCGTCGCGAGGAAGACCAGCGACGAACGCGTGATTGCGAAGTTGTCGGATCCAAGGGTGATCAGCGGCTGCCAGAACGCCGACTTGCCCGGCGTCTCGAAGCCACCACCCTCACCTCCGCTGGAGGCCAGGACGCTGACGAACAGGCTCACAAACGCTCCTCAGATTCTCGTGGTGCTGTCGACTCGATGCCCGACCACCGCGCGGCGCGGGGCCAGTCGTGACGCTGACCGGCGCCGATCTCGGGGGTGACATCGATCTGCGGGAAGGCTACCCGACCGGACGCGGTGCGCGCGACGCGGCCCCCGCCGACGCACACCCTCGGAAGGGCGTTGTCGGGGGTGACGTCAAAGGTGACCGCGACGATGCTCATCGCTGCTCACCCACGGGAGCGACAGCAGCCTCGTCGTAGACGGGGATGCGCGCGGTGCGCAGGGCCCGGATCGCGAAGATCTGCCACACGATCGTCACCACGCCAATGACGATGCCCATCGCGCGTCGGTCCACCCACGCTGCATCCCTGACGATGAGCACCACGATCAGCAGGCCGATGATCTGGGCGAAGTAGACCGTCATGGCCACGGCGAAGAGCAGGTGGACGTTCGCCTCGCGCACGAGCTTGCTGAGCACCAACATGCCGAAGGCGAAGAAGGCGAGCGCGACGGCCAGACCGAAGACACTCCCGGCGATGGCATGGGAGCCACGCACGAGGATCACGATGATCGCGGTGATCACACCGACGACGGTGCTCGGGAGCAGCGCTGCGCGGAGCATGACTCCGAAGGGGGCACCCGCAGACGACCCAGAACCCTGCACGGGTCCGGCTGCTGGCGTCATCGCTGGCCTCTCGCGGCGTCGAGTCGAGGTCGGGTCGTGGGCACCTTGGGGGCGCTTGTGAAAGTTATCACAAGCGCCCTCACCGCGCCCAATCCTGCCGATCTCCCCCCGCTACGGCGCAGTAAGTGCTGCCCCAGCAGCACTTACTGCGCCGTAGCGGGTGTTGGGTGGGTTGAGGTGCCGTCAGGGCTGAGGAGCGCGTCCGATCACCACGGCGCGCGGCAGCCAGAAGGTGAGCACTCCTGCCGCCAGGGTCATGCCCACGAGGATGCCGAGCGCCACCAGTGGTGGCAGGAAGACGAAGGCCACCGACCCGAAGGCCGCCGCCGCGGCCCAGAACCACAGCAACAGCACCGCGCGGCGATGGCCATGTCCCCACTCGAGCATCCGGTGGTGCAGGTGCTGGGCATCGGCCTTGAACGGGCTGTCGCCTCTGTAGGTCCGACGCGCGACGGCCAGTGCCACGTCGATCAGGGGCAACAGGATGATCGAGATCGGCACCACGAGCGGCAGGAGGAAGGCGGCCGTCGGATTGGTCGACACCTCGGCGCCGGTGACGGTCCCCGTGATCGAGATCATCGCCGCCGCGAGGAGGAGGCCAAGCAGCAGCGCCCCACTGTCCCCCATAAAGATGCGGGCCGGATGGAAGTTGTGCGGGATGAACCCGACGCAGACCCCGAGCAGCGCCGCCGAGATGAAGGCGGCCGACGTGAAGACATTGGGCGGCGAGTAACTACGAGCGATCAGATAGGCGTAGGCAAAGAACGACAGCGCCGCGATGCCCACGATGCCGGCTGCGAGCCCGTCCAATCCGTCCACGAAGTTCACGGCATTCGTCGCGAGGATGACGAAGAAGATCGTGAGCGCGACGAGCAAGGGCGCGGGCAGGATCACCGTCTCCCCCAGGGGGAGAGACCACAGCTGCACCCCGTTGAAGGCCATGACCCCCGCAGCAACCAGTTGGCCGGCCAGTTTGACCAGCCAGTCGAGTTCATGGACGTCGTCGATGGCCCCGATCGTGCACACGATGACCGCGCCGAGCAGGACGCCCTTGAGCTCGGAACTGTCGAACATCTGCTTGCTGAAGGGCAGCACCGACGCGACGAGGGTGGCCGCACCGAAGCCGAGCAGCATCGCCACTCCGCCCAGACGCGGGATCGGGACCGAGTGCACGTCTCGGTCGCGCACCGGTGTGAAGGCCCGCCAGCGAACGGCGAGCCACCGGAGAAGGGGCGTCGCGGCATACGTGACGATCGCTGCGATGACGACCACGAAGAGGAACTCGCGCACTTAGTGGGCCACTCCCCTTCCGATCGGTCGCACCCTTTGGCCGGCGGTTGCCGTCAACTCACCTCAGCGGGGGTATGCCGGGAAGCGGCCGACGAGGTCGCTCACCTGGGCGCGGACCTCGGTGGAGACGGCGCTGTCCGGGTCGGGGTCGCCATCGATGACGGCGCGGGCGATGAGATCGGCGATCTCACGCATCTCGCCTTCACCCATGCCCTGAGTCGTGACGCACGGCGTGCCCACGCGGATGCCCGAGGCGATGTTGGGCTTCTGCGGGTCGAAGGGGATGGCGTTCTTGTTGAGGGTGATGCCCGCGGCGTCGCAGCGCGCCTCGGCATCGACACCGGTGACGAGGACGGGCTGGAGGTCGTGAAGTGACAGGTGGGTGTCGGTGCCGCCGGTTGTCGGACGAATGCCCTTCTCCCCCAGGGCTTCGGCGAGCACCGAGGCGTTGGCGATGACCTGCTTGGCATAGGCGGCGTATTCGGGAGTTGCGCACTCCTTGAAGTTGGTCGCCTTCGCGGCAATGGTGTGCATCTGGGGGCCACCCTGCATCATCGGGAAGACGGCCTTGTCGATCGCCGCCTGGTGCTCGGCCTTGCAGACGATGGCGCCGGAGCGGGGTCCGCGCAGCACCTTGTGGGTGGTGAACGAGACGACGTCGGCGTGAGGCACCGGGCTGGGGATCGCCCTACCCGCCACGAGCCCGATGAAGTGCGCTGCATCGACCCAGAAGATCGCCCCCACCTCGTCCGCGACGCGGCGGAAGAACTCGAAGTCGATGAGGCGCGGGATGGCCGAGCCGCCAGCGAGGATGACCTTGGGCTTGTGCTCCTTGGCGAGCGCCTCGACCTGGTCGTAGTCGATGTCCTCGGTGTCCTTGTCGACGCCGTAGTGCACTGCGTTGAACCACTTGCCCGAGAAGGAGACCTTGGTGCCGTGGGTCAGGTGGCCGCCGTGGGGCAGGCTCATCGCGAGGATGGTGTCACCAGGGCTCATGAACGCGCCGTAGACGGCTTGGTTCGCACTGGCGCCGGAGTGCGGCTGGACGTTGGCGTGATCGGCATCGAAGAGTGCCTTGCACCGCTCGATGGCAAGGCTCTCGGCCTTGTCGACCTCGGAGCAACCGCCGTAGTAGCGGCGGCCCGGGTAGCCCTCGGCGTATTTGTTCGACAGGGTCGAGCCCAGCGAGGTGAGGACCTCGGGGCTGGACATGTTCTCGGAGGCGATGAGCTGCAGCCCGCCGCGCAGGCGCTCGAGCTCGGAGACGAGGACGTCCGCGATCTCGGGGTCGAAGGCCTGGAGGGCGGCGTAGTCGGAACCGTAGAACGTGTCACTCATCGCGAGGCTTCTCCTGGGAATCACTGGTGGGACTGGATGTCGAGGCTTCTGGTGCCGCCGGTTCCGCGGCCAACTCTAGAGGCTGGTCAGGGCCAGGCTGAGCGAGCAACGGGTCGGTGACCGCACGGATGTCAGCTTCGGACAGGGCGCCCTCACGCAGGACGACCGGCTCGCCCCCGGTGCAGTCGACGATCGTGGACGCCAGGCCACCCCGAGCCGTGCCTCCATCGAGATAGAAGGTCACGGCCGCCCCGAGCTGGGCCGCGGCATCGAGCACCGTGCGGGACGCCGGGTGGCCGGTGCGGTTGGCGCTGCTCACCGCCATGGGCCCGACTGCACGCAGGATCGCGAGCGCGACCTCGTCGTCGGGCATCCGAAGGGCGACGGTGCCCGCGGTCTCGCCGAGGTCCCACATGAGGGATGGCTGCGCCTGGAGGACGAGGGTCAACGGTCCCGGCCAGAAGCGTTCGATGAGCGCCTGCGCAAAGGCAGGGACATCTGTGGCCAGCCCGTCGACGGTGCGAGCCTCCGCGATGAGGACCGGGGGCGGCATCTCCCGGCCCCGGCCCTTGGCGGCGAGCAACGCACGGACGGCCTCGACGCTGAAGGCATCGGAGCCGATCCCGTAGACGGTGTCAGTCGGGAGGACCACCAGCTTGCCCTCACGGACACCGTCGACCACCTTCGGGAGGGCGTCGGCCACCCCCTCGGGAGTGGTGCAGTCAAAAACAGGAGACATGGAGTCAGCCTAGGCCTGCCCCAAAGCCCCGCTGGACATCATTTCGGGCCTACGTTGGGCAGGTCGGCGGGCCGCCGAGGACCCGCCCCGATGAAGGAGGACTGACATGCGTGGTTCCGGTCTCATCTGGACGATCGTCGGTGTGCTGCTGATCGTCGCTCTGCTCATCTACATCTTCTGATCCGTGGGACCGACCCATCGGGTCGGCCCACTCATCGTGGCCCGGCGCCTTCTCGGCGTCGGGCCACGGTCGTGCGCGGGCGACCGTTCAGATCGGGGAGGTCCTCGAGGTCCACCCAATTGCCGCTTCGCGCGAGAGCTTCCGGCAGGGTCGCTCCCTGCACGTCGGCGTGCTCCATGACCAGGACACCTCCGGGCCGCAGCAGATGCGCTGCTCGGGCCGCGACCAGCCGTGGGATCGCCAGTCCGTCGGCACTGCCTCCGTAGAGCGCGACCTGCGGGTCATGGTCACGCACCTCGGGATCGTTGGGCACGGCACCCGTCGGGATGTAGGGGGGGTTGGACACGACGACGTCGACGATCCCCTCGAGTTCACCGAAGCAAGTCACCGCGTCCCCGAGTTGTAGGTCGATGTCCAGCCCGGTCCGCTCGACGTTGCGCGTCGCCCACGCGTGGGCCTCGGGCGAGAGCTCGACCGCGTACACCACCGCACCAGGGACCTCGTCCTTGATGCTCAGGGCAATGGCCCCTGACCCAGTGCACAGGTCAACAACGAGGGGGTATGCCGTGCCGCCGGCGATCGCAGCCAGCGTCGCCTCGATCGCATGGCCGGCCACCGACTCGGTCTCGGGTCGGGGGACGAAGACACCCGGGCCCACCTCGAGCGTCAGGTGGCGGAAGTGCGCGCGACCGGTCAGGTGCTGCAACGGGATTCGTGAAGCCCTGTCACTGACCAGCATCTCGAAGCGGGCCGTAGTGCCGGACTCCATGGCATCGCGCATCACCATCCGACGACGTACCTCGGCACTGTCCACCCCGAGCACGAAGGCCATCAGTTCGACAGCATCGACCTCCGGCGACCCGACCCCAGCGTCGGCGAGTCGGCCGACGGCGGCCTGCACCACGGCATACACCGTCGTTGCGTCCGCGTCACGGGCAGTCATGGGTGCCCTCGGCGCGGACTCAAGGAGGGGGAACTCATGACTGGCCTGCGGCATCGAGTTTGGCGGCCTCGTCGGCAGCGATCGCCGACTCGACGATCGGGTCGAGTTCACCCCCGAGGGCGATGTCGAGGTTGTAGGCCTTGTAGCCGGTGCGGTGGTCGGCGATGCGGTTCTCGGGGAAGTTGTAGGTGCGGATCCGCTCGGAGCGGTCGACGGTGCGGACCTGGCTCGCCCGCGCATCGCTGGCTTCGGCTGCCGCGGCGTCGGCAGCGATCTGACGCAGGCGGGCACGCAGGACGCGCATCGCCGCCTCGCGGTTCTGGAGTTGGGACTTCTCGTTCTGGCAGGTGACGACGGTTCCGGTCGGGAGATGCGTGATACGCACGGCCGAGTCGGTCGTGTTGACGCTCTGGCCGCCGGGGCCACTGCTTCGGAAGACATCGATGCGCAGGTCGTTGTCGTGGATCTCCACCTCGCCCGCATCCTCCACCTCGGGCATGACCCAGACCCCGGCGGCGCTCGTGTGGATGCGTCCCTGACTCTCGGTCACGGGCACGCGCTGGACCCGGTGCACCCCGCCCTCGTACTTGAGTCGCGCCCACGGTGCCTCGCCCGGGCCGGGCGTGCCCTTGGCCTTGATCGAGACCTGGACGTCCTTGTAGCCCCCCAGATCGGACTCCGTCGCGTCGAGGACCTCGGTGCGCCAGCCCCGCTGCTCGGCATAGCGGAGGTACATGCGCAGCAGGTCGCCGGCGAAGAGGGCTGACTCCTCGCCGCCCTCCCCTGCCTTGACCTCGAGGATCACGTCGCGGTCGTCGTCGGGGTCGCGCGGGATCAGGAGTCGGCGAAGGCGCTCGGCGGCCTCGTCAGCGCCGCGTTGGAGATCGGGCAGTTCGTCGGCGAAGGCAGGGTCGTCCTCGGCGAGTTCGCGCGCCGCCTCCAGGTCGCCCGTGGTGGCCACCCACGCCCGGTATGCCGTGACGACCGGTCCCAGCGCGGCATACCTCTTGTTGATCTCCCGAAGGCGGTCTGGGTCCGAGGCGATCGCGGGATCGGCCATCGAGGCCTCGAGCTCGGCGTGCTCGGTGGCCAGGGCGACGGCGGACTCGAACACGGGACTCCTTGGCTGGGTGGTCGGACAACGGAATGCGCCGGCTCATCCTCAGGGGACGAGCCGGCGCATCGGTGACACTACTTGGCGGCCTTCTTGCCGTAGCGGGCCTCAAAGCGGGCCACGCGACCACCGGTGTCGAGAATCTTCTGCTTGCCCGTGTAGAACGGGTGGCAGGCGCTGCAGACCTCGGCGCTGATCTTGCCGCTCTCGGCAGTGCTGCGGGTGGTGAACGTGTTGCCGCAGGTGCAGGTGACCGTGGTCTCCGCGTAGTTGGGGTGAATGTCCTTCTTCACGAGAATCTCTCCTTGAGATGTGCCTGGATGTCTCCGGGTCGGCGAGCCCATCACGGTGATGCAAGCCCTTGGGCGCCCCGACTGCATCCACTCGTTTGCCCGATGAAGGGCGGATGCTCAGGAACGCGTCACGTGCCGTGAACCGGTCCAGCAAACCAGTGTAAGGCAGATGCGGGACCCGATATTCCACGTCGGGACCCGGGGCCAGCAGAGTTGTGTCCGGCGGATCGGGCAATCAACTACCCCCTCTGCAGGACATTCAGCAGTTCGGTGACCAAGCTCAACCGCTTCTCCGGCCGGATCTGGTCGCCGTGAGTTGGCGATGACCCCGTGCCACCTGCTCCATGAAGGCGCTCGCCTGCAGCCGCAGTCCCAGCACGGGGATGCGCAGCACGGTGTCCTCCGTCAGAACGACGTCATTCTGGCGCAGGGCATCCTCTACTGGGTTGAGCGCCCAGGCGTGGTGCCCGCCATCGATCTCGACGACCAGACCGATGTCCTCCCATGCAACATCGAGGTAGATCCGCCCATCAGCGCCCCTGCGCACCACCTGTCGGCTCGG
>Ga0073904_10004245_pt1 | contig 10680 bp, 8 predicted proteins | sample KloWWTrecipitate_FD_66668 | JGI IMG/M metagenome (GOLD analysis project Ga0073904, IMG submission 66668) | Active sludge microbial communities from Klosterneuburg, Austria, studying microevolution and ecology of nitrifiers - Klosterneuburg... | ecosystem: Engineered > WWTP > Aerobic digester >... | reverse complement strand
CGCCCGTATCGAGCTGGCGCGACAGTTCGTCCTCGGCGCCTTCCAGCGCGTCGCTGAGCTTGCGCAGCGCATGGTGCAGCGTGGCGGCGATTGCCGCGACATCGGCCGGCACCACGCCATGCGGCAGGCGGTGTTCGACGGCCGTGTCGCCCTTGCGGCCCGCTCCCGCCAGCAGGGCGCCCAGCAGCCGTCCGGCGGCGCTCAACCCGTGGTCGAGTTCCTCGCAGAGCGCCGGCACTTCCGCGAGGCGCCGACGCAGGGCGTCGCTCGAGCGCGGCTCGGCCATCAGCTCCGTCGCGAGCCGGCGGCAATCCTCGGCGTGCTCGCGTGCGAGCCCCAGCCGCGCGCGGAACGACAGGTGGTTGCAGGCCTTGTCCGGCAGGTGGTGCGCCTCATCGAACACGTAGATCGCATCTTCCGGCGCGGGCAGCACGGCGCCGCCGCCGAGCGCGAGGTCCGCCAGCACCAGATCGTGGTTGGCCACGATGCAGTCGACGCCGTCGAGCCCCTCGCGCGCGGTGAAGAACGGGCACTGGCTCACGTAGGAGCAACGCCGCCCGCTGCACTGGTGGTGGTCCGTGGTCATCAGGGCCCAGCGCGAGTCCGGTAGCGCCGCGGGCCAGGAATCGCGATCGCCGGCCCAGCTGCCGTCGGTCACCGCCGTGTAGAGCTCGCGCACCAGCTCGCGGGTCTCCTGGTTCACGCTTGGCACGATCTGCTCGACCAGCGCGAGCTGCGCGCCGTCTTCATCGCGCGCGCCGCGCAGCAGAGAGTCGAGGCGCGCGGGGCACACGTAGCGCCCGCGCCCCTTGGCGAGCGCGTAGCTGAAGTCGAGCGCGCCGGCGGTCTTCAGGTCGGGCAGGTCACGGTGGAAGAGCTGCTCCTGCAACGCCACCGTCGCCGTGGAGATCACCAGCTTCTTGCCGAGCGCCTGCGCGATGGGGATCGCGGCGACCGCGTATGCTATGGTCTTGCCCGTGCCGGTGCCGGCCTCGACCACACAGATCGGGCTGGCCTCGTTGTCGGGATCGTTCGAGCGCGCCAGGGCGTTCGCCACCTGCGCGATCATCGCGCGCTGGCCGCTGCGCGGCCTGAGGCCGCGTGCGTTCAGCCAGTTGCGATACGCGCCCTGGATGGCATTCTTGACGTCGTCGTTCAGCAAGCGAGGTCCCCGCGCAGGAAGGAAGCGGACTATAGCAGGGCAGGCGTCGCGCGGCGCTCGCCAGCCGCCACGGCGGCAATTCTCCGGAAGCAAGCAAGCGATGATCGAAACACTGTCCCACGGCATCACCTGCATCGACACGGGTTACCACCGCGCCGGCCTCGCGGCCTGCTACCTGGTGGTCGATGACGGCGAGGCGGCGCTGATCGAAACCGGCACCGCGCTCAACCTGCCCGCCATCCTGCGGGCCCTGACGGATTGCGGCGTCGCGCCGGAGCAGCTGCGCTACATCATGCCGACGCACGTGCACCTCGATCATGCCGGCGGCGCCGGCGCGCTGCTCGCGCGCTGCCCGCAGGCGACGCTGGTGGCGCATCCGCGCGGCGCCCGCCACCTGGTCGACCCCGAGCGCCTCATCGCCGGGGCCAAGGCGGTGTACGGCGAGGAATCCTTCACCCGCATGTACGGCGATATCGTGCCGGCGCCGCTCGAGCGCGTGCGCGAGGCTGCCGACGGCAGCCGCTGGACGCTGGGACGGCGCGAACTGCTGGTACGCGACACGCCCGGACACGCGCGGCACCATTTCTGCGTGTGGGACGAAACGAGCCGCGGCTGGTTCACCGGGGACACTTTCGGCATCGCCTACCGCGAGTTCTACTGCGGCGGCGAGCCCTACCTGATCCCCACCACCACGCCGGTGCAGTTCGAGCCCGAGGCGCTGCTCGCTTCCATCGAGCTGCTGATGGCGGCCGAGCCGCACTACTGCTATCTCACGCATTTCGGGCGCATCGCGGCGAGCGCGCATCACGCCGGATCGCTGCGCCGCCAGGTCCTCGACTACGTGCGCCTGGCCGAGGGCATCGATATCACCGATCCCCACGCGCAAGCCGCGCTCACCGAGGCGCTGACAACCTACACCCTCGAGGGCCTGCACGCGGCCGGCAGCACGCTGCCCGTCACCACGCTGCGCGCACTGCTCGCGCTCGACATGGAACTGAGCGCGCAGGGACTGGTGCACTGGATGCGCCACTCCTAGGTCGGCATTCATGCCGACATGCGCCCGCATGCACCACTGTCGCCATGAATGGCGACCTACGGCGCGTCGAGGGCCGCGCGGTTCAGCAGGGGATTGGCATACATCGCGAGCAGGTAGGGACGGTGCGGCGCGGGAAGCGCTTCGAGGCGCGCGCGCAGCTCGGCATCCGCCGCAGCGACCGCGGCATCGTCGGCGAATCCCTCCGGCAGCCGGCCCTGCAGCATGCGGAACGCCGCGATATTGCTGGAGTGGACGCGGTACAGCGCCAGTACCTGGCGGTCGATCTCCGCGGCTACCTCGTCGGGGCCCGCGAAGTCGGCGTCGAGCGGTTCGCCGAAGCTCACATGCACCGCGCCTTTTGGTGAAGTGATGCTGTGCGCGATGCTGGCCACGTCCTCGTGCTCCTCCTTCTCGTAATCGCCTTCGCTCGCGCGCAGGTACAGCTCGCGGGCCTTGGCGCCGTCGCAGGGATCCCATTCGTAGGATATCGAAACCGGCACGATGTTGAGCGCGCGCAGGTGCGCTGCAATCGGCGTCTCGCGCGCCTTGCTGATGCACAGCATCTTGATGATCGCCGGCTCGGTGCGGTCCCAGCCATCCTTGGCGCGGCCCTCGCGCTGCGCGATCCAGATCGAGCTGCACTCCTCGAGCAGCGAATGCCGGATATAGCCCGACAGTTCCTGCAGGGCCGCGAGCATCTGTCGCGGCCCCTTTGCCGAGCGGCGCACGATGAAGCTCTTGTTGAGTCGCATCAGGTCCGAGACATAGTCCTTGGTCAGCAGGTTGTCGCCGATGGCGATGCGCACGGTGTCGCAGCCGTTGGCATACAGCGCGTAGTTCACGAAGGCCGGATCCAGCGCGATGTCGCGGTGGTTGCCGATGAAAAGGCAGGCCCGGGCGGGATCCAGGCGCTCGAGTCCGCTCACCGTGAACGCCGTGGTGCTGGACTCGATCATCGCGGTCATGTACTTCTCGACGACCTTCTGGAAGCCGGCGACGCTGGCCACGCCAGCGAGCTGGCGCCCGAGGTAGAGGCGCACGATCGGGCGCAGCAGCGCACCCAGCGCGCCGCCGGCACGCGGAAAGCGAAGGCGCGTGAGCGCCGCTATGAACTCGGCATTGCGCAGCAGCCGGTCCAGCACGCCGCGCACCTCGTCGTCGTTGTAGGGTCTGATCTGCGCGAACCGGTCCTGGCTCATTGCGTCCCCTGGGTCTGTGGCTGATCGCCCGCCGCCGGGCTTTTCGGCGCGCGATTATACGCTACCATTCCCGCCTCCCCCGCCATGAATGCCGCCATGTCCGACGACCCGATCCTGTTCTCCCGCGACGGCCACATCGCCCGCATCACGCTGAACAACCCGGCGCAGCACAATGCGCTGGGCGCCGCCGAGATCGGCCGTTTCCGCGATTGCCTCGACGCCGTCGAGACCGATCCCTCGCTGCGGGTGCTGCTGCTCACCGGCAACGGCGAGCGCACCTTTTGCGCGGGCGCCTCGCTGAAGCAGTTCCGGAGCGGGGACATGAGCGGCGAACTGTTCAGCACGCTGACCGACCGGCTGGCGGCGCTGCCGATCCCCTCCGTGTGCGCGCTGAACGGGAACGTGTTCGGCGGCGGAGCGGAAATCGCGCTGTGCTGCGATTACCGCATCGGCGTGGACGACCTGCGGCTGCTGGTGCCGGCGGCGCGCATCGGCATCTGCTACCCGCTGAACGGCCTGCAGCGCTACGTCGACAAGCTGGGGCTCGGCGCGGCGAAACGCATCCTGGTGGCCAGCGAGGAACTGGCGGCGGAAACGCTGCTCGCCATCGGCTTCCTGCACCGCGTCGTGGCGCGCGAGCGACTCGACGCCGAGAGCGACGCCTTCGCACGCCACCTCGCCGGGCTCGCGCCGCTGGCGGTGCGCGCGATGAAGCAGATTCTCGGCGGCATCGCGCGCGGCGACCTGGACAGCGCAGGCGCGGCCCGCCTGGTGCAGCAGTGCACGCAGTCGCGCGACCTGCAGGAAGGCCTCGCGGCGCAGCGCGAGAAACGCGCGCCGCGTTTCACCGGGGAATGAGCATCGCGCCGCCGCGCATGCCGCGCCGGTACGCGGCCGGCGAGCGGCCGGTCCAGCTGAGGAAGGCGCGACGGAAATTCGAGACATCGTTGTAGCCCAGCATGTCGGCGATCTCCGCGATCGAGAGCATGCTGTCGCGCAGGTAGGTCTCGGCGAGCTGGCGCCTCAACTCGTGCACGATGCGCTGGTAGTTCGTGCCCTCCTCGTCGAGCCGCCGGCGCAGCGTGCGCGGGCTCACGTGCAGGTGGTCGGCGGCCTCCTCGAACGGGGGAAAGCGCCCCGGCGTCGCCAGCAGGTAATTGCGGATCTCGGTGGTGAAGCCGTCGCTGCGGTTGAGCGCGGCCAGCAGCTCGTCGCATTGCTGGCGGTAGAGCTTCAGCAGCGTGGGATTGGCGAACTGCAGCGGCACGTCCAGATAGCGCCGGTCAACGGCGAGCCGGCTGTCGGGCGCATCGAAGCGCACGTCCCGGCAGATCAGCCGGCGATACTCCTCGCCATACCCCGGATCGGGATAGGCGAGCGTGGCGCTGAGCGCGTCATCGGACAGCGCGCACAGCCGGCGCAGCGAGGCTGCCGCCGCCGCGAAGAAAATCTCGCAGTCGGCCGGCTCCGCCGCCTCGTGCAGCATGCCTCCGACTAGGCGGATCGAGACCGCGTCGCGCCCGGATTCGACCTCGATGCGGAAGCTGCCGCTGATCAGGCGGTGGTAATGCCCCATCACCTCCATCAGTTCCTGCACGTTGCGACAGCACATCAGCGCGTAGCCGAGCTCGCCGAGCGCGGCCACCGAGATGCGGCTGCCGAAATGCAGTGCGAAACCCGGATCGCCGGAACGGCGCAGGCAGTTCTCCAGCATGCGCGTCTGGTCGCGCAGCGAGATGCGGGTATCGGGCGCACCGAGCGCTCCCTCGTCGATCGAGGTGCCCTCCAGCACCTGGGACGGGGTGATGCCGAAATCGGCGGCGACCTCAACCATGATCGCCCCGATCGGCGCGGGCAGGTCGTGGCGCGGAACCCTCAGGCGATGCACCATCATTGGCCTTGATTGACCATTTTGTGGCACAAGATAACCTTGTTCGACAAACGCCGGCAACCAAGAATGAACTTCCTCCGGCGCCGGCCGGACAAAAGACAGACAACAGCAATCACGGAGGACAGCCCATGGGCGTTCAATTCGTCATCGACACCCCGAGCGAAGTCCGTTACTTCGACCAGGAAGCGCAGCGCATGGACGCGGGCACCGCGCAGCAGGTCGCCGAGATCTTCCAGACTCCGCTGACCGGCAGCTACAACTGGGACTACCGCGTCCAGGACGACCGCATCAAGAAGCTCTACGAACTGGGCAAGCAGCTCAACTGGAACGTCGAGACCGACATCGACTGGGGCAAGCGGCGCACGCGTCTCACGCCCGAGCAGCGCGACGCGATCGTCGCCTTCAAGGGCTACGGTCCGTACGAAGCGCTCAGCGAGGAGCAGAAGCAGGAGTTCGCGGAGCACGAGAATGTATGGACGCTGTCGCAGTTCCTGCACGGCGAACAGGGCGCGCTGCTGGTGGCCTCGCAGCTCACGAGCTGCGCGCCGACGCTGAACGCCAAACTCTACGCGGCCTCGCAGACCTTCGACGAGGCCCGCCACGTCGAGGTCTTCAACAAGTACCTGCAGACCAAGGCAGGTTATATGTACCCGGTGGATCCGGCGCTGAAGAGCCTGCTCGACAAGATCCTCACCGATCCGCGCTGGGACCTGAAGTTCATCGGCATGCAGCTGATCATCGAGGGGCTGGCGCTGTCGGCCTTCACCACGATGAAGGCAACCACGCCCAAGGGCGAACTGCTGAACGACGTGGTCGAGCTGGTGCTGCGCGACGAAGCGCGCCACGTGACTTTCGGCATCAACTACCTCGAGGAGCATCTCAGGAACCTGAGCGAGGCCGAGCGCGAGGAGCGCGCGCGCTTCGCCTACGAGGCCTGCGTCGTGGCGCGCGAGCGCATGATCCCGAAGGACGTGTTCCACCACTGGGGCTGGAACGTCGAGGAGGCGCGGCGCATCTACCTCGAAGGCGAGTTCCGCCAGATGTTCCGCAACCTGATGTTCATGCGCGTGATGCCGAACCTGCGCCGCATCGGGCTTTTGACCGACTCGGTGCGCCCGCTGTTCGAGCAGCTCGGCATGCTCGACTACGAGAACCTGAAGGACGACGGCGATATCGACTGGGCCGAGCTGTCGCGCCCGCTGTTCGACACGGCCGCCTGAGCCTTCACTGCGGCGCACCGCCGATGCGGAATGCATCCGCATCGAGGTGCACCGGGAATTTCTCGCGACAATCCGCGATCGTTGCCGCCGCGAGCGTCACGCGGTGCACGCCCGCGGCACAGCCGGCATCCAGCACCACCCTGCCCCACGGGTCGATCACCAGGCTGTCACCGGCGTAGTCGACTCCCTTGCCGTCGACGCCGGTGCGGTTCACGCCGATGACCCAGGCCTGGTTCTCGATCGCGCGCGCGACGAGCAGCGCGCGCCAGTGCTCGCGCCGGCGCGCCGGCCAGTTCGCCACGTACAGCAGCGCGTCGTAGTCGCCGCGGTTGCGGCTCCACACCGGGAAGCGCAGGTCGTAGCAGACCTGCGGGCACAACCGCCAGCCCTGCCATTCGATCACGCGCCGCTCGCTGCCCGCCACATAGCCGTGATGCTCGCCGGCCATGCGGAACAGGTGGCGCTTGTCGTAATGCACGAGCCCACCGTCCGGGCGCGCGAACAGGAAGCGGTTGCGAAACGCCCCGCCCTCCTCGATCGCGAGGCTGCCGGCGATGGCGCATCCGTGCAGCGCCGCCTGCTCGCGCAGCCAGCCCAACGTGGGGCCATCCATGCCCTCGGCGCAGGCCGCCGGCTCCATCGTGAAGCCGGTGGCGAACATCTCCGGCAGCAGCGCCAGCGCGCTGCCGGCGGCTGCCGGCAGCAGGCGGGCGAATTGCGCGCGATTGGCCGGCGCGTCCTGCCACGCGAGATCCTGCTGGAAGATCGTGACGCTCAGATCCTGCATAGCAACTCCGCCGCGCGCACCAGCGTCTCGTCCTGCTTGGCGAAACAGAAACGCAGCAGCCGCAGGCGCGGCGGGCGCTCGTAGAACACCGACACCGGGATCGCGGCCACACCGTGGCGGCTGACGAGCTCCTCGGCCATCGCCACGTCGTCCGCGTCGCCGATGCCGGAATAGTCGAGCAGCTGGAAATAGGTGCCGGCGCAGGGCAGCGCACGCCAGCGCGAGCCGGCGAGCAGGCGGCGCAACAGGTCGCGCTTGGCCTGGTAGAACGCGGGCAATCGGTCCACGTGAGCCGGTGCCCCGGCCATGAAATCCGCCAGCGCGTGCTGGATCGGCGTGACCGCCACGAAGGTCACGAACTGGTGCACGCGGCGGAACTCGCGCGTCAGCTCGGGCGGCGCCACGCAATAGCCGGTCTTCCAGCCGGTGGCGTGGTAGGTCTTGCCGAAGGAGAACACCGCGAAGGCACGTTCGGCCAGCGCGGGCCGCGCCAGCACGCTGTGGTGCGCCGCGCCGTCGTAGACCAGGTGTTCGTAGACCTCGTCGGACAGCACCAGCAGGCCATGCTCCTGCACCAGTTCCTCGAGACGATCGAGGTCGGCCGCGCCGAGCACGCTGCCGGTGGGATTGTGCGGCGAATTGATCACGATCATCCGCGTGCGCGGCGTGAGCGCCTCGGCCACGCGCTGCCAGTCGATCGCGAAGGCCGGCGGCAGCAGGGGGATGCGCACCGCGCGACCGCCCGCGAGACGCACCGAGGGTTCGTAGCTGTCGTAGCTGGGGTCGAACAGGATGACTTCGTCTCCCGCGCGCACCGTCGCCATGATCGCGCAGAAGATGGCTTCCGTGGCGCCCGGGACCACGGTCACCTCCGCCTCCGGGTCGACGCGGCAGCCGTAGCAGCGCCCCAGCTTCAGCGCGATCTGCTCGCGCAACGCCAGCACGCCCGCCATCGGCGCGTACTGGTTGCGCCCCTCCGCGACGTGGCGCGCCAGCGCCTCGCCGAGGCCCGCGGGCAGCGCGAAATCGGGAAATCCCTGCGACAGGTTGATCGCGCCGTGCGCCTCGGCCTTGCGCGACATCACCGTGAAGATCGTCGTGCCCACGTCGGGCAGCTTGGACTGGGGCAGGGGCATCACGTCACCGCGGCCGCGCGCGGCAGCTCGTGCAGGTGCAAATTCATCGCCTGGTACTCCTCGATGCGGATGCCGCGGGAAGGCACCATGACGCTACCACGCCGCCGCGCGGCGGGAAACCTGCAACGCCTGTACGCGCCGATTGACGCGGCCGAGGCAGCCCGCGACAGTGCCGTCACCATGCCGGCACGATCGCCGGCCACCACACCGCCGCCGCGCGCGATCCGGGGACAAGCCATGATCCATGCCCGCCACTGCGCCGCCCTGCTGCTCGGCCTCGCCGGCTCCGGCATGGCCTGCGCCAACGCTGAGCCGCCGAGCGCGCCAGTCGAGGACTGGGCCGCCAGGGGAGCCGTTGCACTCGCCGAGTCGCGCGCCCTCTTCCCCGGCATGCCGGAGCGCGCGCGCAACGTGATCCTGTTCGTCGGCGACGGCATGGGCATCACCACGATCACCGCGGCGCGCATCCTCGAGGGACAGCAGAAGGGCGGCAGCGGCGAGGAGAACTCGCTCGCCTTCGAGCGGCTGCCTTTTGTCGCGCTGTCGAAGACCTACTCCGCCAACCAGCAAACGCCGGATTCCGCGCCGACCATGAGCGCGATGATGACCGGCAACAAGACCAGCGACGGGCTGATCAGCATCGCCGCCACGGTGGCGCACGGCGAGCCCGCGCGCGAGGCGGTCGCGGCTGCCGCGCAACCCACGCTGCTGGAACTGGCCGAGGGCGCGGGGCTCGCCACGGGAGTGGTCAGTACCGCGCGGCTCACGCATGCCACGCCCGCGGCCTGCTACGCGCACACCTCCGCGCGCGACTGGGAGGCCGACAGCGACCGCCCCGCCGGCGCGACGGTGCCGGACATCGCCGCGCAGCTGATCGAGCGCTTCGGCGCCGGCGGCATCGGCAACGGGCTGGAGGTGGCGCTCGGCGGCGGGCGCGAGAAATTCCTCCCGACCGGCACGCGCGACCCCGAGGACCACGGCGCGCGCGGCGTGCGCCGTGACGGGCGCGACCTCACGCGCGAATGGAAGCGCAAGTTCGGCGGACAGTACGTGTACGACCGTGCCGGCTTCGAGGCGGTCGATCCCGCGCGCAGCACGCACCTGCTGGGGCTGTTCGAGCGCTCGCACATGGAATACGAGGCCGACCGCGCGCGCGACGCCGGCGGCGAGCCCTCGCTGGCGGAGATGGCCGCCAAGGCGATCGACATCCTCGCGCGCAACCCGCGCGGCTACTTCCTGATGGTCGAGGGCGGACGCATCGACCACGGCCACCACGCCGGCAACGCCTACCGCGCGCTCACCGACACCATCGCGCTGTCGGATGCCGTGCGCGCGGCGCTGGCCAAGGTGGATCTGCGCGAGACGCTGGTGATCGTCACCGCCGACCACAGCCACGTGTTCACGATGGCCGGCTACCCGGCGCGCGGCAACCCGATCCTCGGCAAGGTCGTGCAGCCCGGCGCGAGCGCGCCCGCGCTCGCCGCCGACGGCAAGCCCTACACCACGCTCGGCTATGCCAACGGCGCCGGCTTCCATGACGGCGCGCAGGGGATCCCGCCCTACCCGCGCGAGCCGCAGACGGGCCGCACGCAGGACCTGGCGGCGGTCGATACCACGCACGCGGATTTTCACCAGGAGGCGCTGGTGCCACTGGAGTCCGAGACCCACGGCGGCGAGGACGTCGCGATCTTCGCCGGCGGCCCCGCGGCGCAACACTTCCACGGCGTGCAGGAGCAGAGCTACGTGTTCCACGTGATGCGCGCCGCGCTGGGGCTGTGACGCGATGCTGCGCGAGTCGCCCCGCATTCTCTGCCTCGCCACGCTGGGCGCCGCGCCACTCGCGGCGCTCGTGGGCGCCGCGGCGCAGGCGGGCTTTGCCGGCGTCACGCTGCGCCGCCATCACATCGACCAGGCACGCGCAGCGGGTCTCGGCGACGACGCGATCCGTGAACTGCTGCAACAACTCCCCCTCGGCGCGGTGATGATCGAGGCGCTGACGCGCTGGCCAGCAGACGTGGCGCGCGACAGCGTGGCGGCGACGCAGGCGCGCGCGCTGTTCGAATGCGCCGTAGCGCTGGGTACCCGGGACACCTGCGCGGTGCTGCTGGACGACACGCCGTGGCCGCGCGAGGAGCTGGCGCGCGCGTTTCGCTCTCTGTGCCGGATGGCAGCGGGCTACGGCCTGCGCGTGGCGCTGGAATTCGTGCCGTGGTCGGTGATCGGCAACCTCGAGGCGGCCATCGACGTCA
>Ga0073904_10004244_pt1 | contig 10680 bp, 8 predicted proteins | sample KloWWTrecipitate_FD_66668 | JGI IMG/M metagenome (GOLD analysis project Ga0073904, IMG submission 66668) | Active sludge microbial communities from Klosterneuburg, Austria, studying microevolution and ecology of nitrifiers - Klosterneuburg... | ecosystem: Engineered > WWTP > Aerobic digester >... | reverse complement strand
ACCAAAAATAATGGGAATGAAAACGAAGGGAAATCCGAATCCCAGATAAATGCCGTTTCTGTGTGGAAAAAGTTTACAGAACTGCTCTCTGATAACCTAAAAACCAATGAAGTAAATACATGGTTTTCAGTTATAGTCCCAAAAAATCTCGAGGGAAGCGTACTTACCATAACCGTTCCAAGCGAAGACTATTACAGTCTTATAGAAACCCGTTATAATAAAGTAATATCTAAAATAATAGAAACACTGCTTGGTCCCGAAGGCAAACTTAATTATGAGATCAGTCAAATGGGACTCTTCAGTAATAATGACAGTACAGAACAAAACAATAAAGCGATCCGACATACCGAGGCAACTACATCTCTTATAAATATATCTCAGGAAAATAAATTCATAGACAATATTAAATTAACTGATTCTGATCCGCAGGAAGAGTTTAACTCAAATCTTAATCAGAAACACATATTTGATAATTTTATAAAAGGCGAAAGCAATGAGCTTGCCGTAGCAGCCGCATATGCCATAACAAATAATCCGGGTAAAATTTATAATCCGTTTTTTGTATATGGCGGCGTAGGGCTTGGTAAAACACACCTTGTTCAGGCAATAGGAAATGAGATTCAGAAAAAATATCCCGAGAAAAAAATATATTATACTACAGCTCCTGACTTTACTACTCAGTTCACAACCAACATTGCTCAGAGCAGAATTGATTTTTCATCAAACAGGAACGGCACCAAAAAGCTTGATTCATTTTATAAGTCTCTGGACGTTCTGATACTTGACGATATCCAGTATCTCAGCGGAAAAGAAAAGACTCAGGATTTTATGTATCAGATATTCAATACTCTCTATAATGAAAAGAAGCATATAATTTTTTCCAGTGATAAACCGATCAGTCAGATAAAAGGGATTGAGGAAAGACTTATTTCAAGATTTCAGTGGGGCATCACGGTCGATATGCAGCCGCCTAACTGGGAAATGCGTGTAGCCATTATTCAGAAAAAGTTTGAAGAAACAAATATAGATGCGCCGGAGGAAGTCATTCACTTTATAGCCACTAATGTAAAAGACAGCATAAGAACAATGGAAGGCTGTATCGTCGGAATCATTGCAGACAGTGTATTAAGATACGGCGGAGAGGTAAATCTAGAAATTGCCGAGAATGTAATAAGCAGAGTAATTGGTAATGTAAGAAAAGCAAAGAATATCTCTATTGAGAACATTATTTATACAGTTGCTGAATATTACAGCATTTCCGAAAATCAGATTCTTTCAAGAAAGAGAACCAAAGAGATAGCTTTCGCCAGACAGGTTGCAATGTTTCTTGCTAAAGAACTTACGTCACTGACCCTGGAAACTATTGGATTAAACTTCGGGGGAAAAGACCATGCAACAGTTTTATATTCATTTAATTCTGTTTCAGCGCTGATCAAAAAAGATAAAACTGTTTCGGATCAGATTATAGAAATAAAAGAGCTTCTTAAAAATCTCTGATAAAATTTCATTTATAAAATTTAGATTTTAAAAGGTTTGCCGGATAAGCAAACCTTTTTCATTTTTATATAAAATACATATTGTCAGTAACACTCTAATATCTTATTAATAAGTAAATGTTTCTGACAAAATTCCGTTAAATTAAAAGCACTCTTATCCTCAGTTGTTAATATTTTATAATTAAGTTATTTTTATTAACATGTTATCAGATGATTTTAATCAGTAATAATGATAATATCTGAGATACTGACAATATTAACACCACTACTAATGCTACTACTTTTTTATATAAAATAATAATATATAATAGGATGATAGAGAGGCTATACATAAAAAATTATCTGATAATAAAAGAAGCCGAGATAGAGCTTGACAGAGGGCTTAATATTCTCACAGGGGAGACAGGGGCAGGTAAGTCTATTATACTTGACGCACTGGCTCTTATCCTTGGCGAGAGAGCAGATTATTCAAAGATCAAGAAGGACGAAGACAGGCTCATAGTGGAAGGACATTTTAATTTTGCGGAAAATAAAACAGTACAGAAAGTAATCAATGATATCTTTCCCGATGAAGAATCCGGGAATGATAATATTATACTCAGAAGAGAGCTAAATAAAAAAGGAAGCAGTCGTAATTTTATAAATGACTCACCGGTGAATATATCGGATATGAAAAAATTCGGGGATGCAATTATAGATATTCACTCACAGAATGAACATCAGTCTTTATTAAATAAAGAAACGCACATTGGGATACTGGATAATTTTTCACTTAAATCTGAAATAATCGGAAAATATCTGAAAAGCTTTACTGAGCTTAAACATTTAGTTAATAAATATAAAGAACTGGAAGCAAAAAAAGACGAGCTCATTACAAAAAGAAATTTTCTAGACTTTGAGTTAAAAGAAATTAATAATGTAAATGTCACCTCAGGAGAAGATACTGAGCTTGAAAATGAATTAAAAAGACTCGAAAATACTGAAGTAATTTCAGAAAGTACCGTAAATGCAATTAAGCTGCTTTATGAGGATGATGCGAATGCAGGAGGATTAATAAAATCTGCAGTTAAGGAATTGAGTAAAATTACTGAGTATGATCAAGAACTGAAAAAGATTATAAGTGATCTTGAAAATGCAAATATATTAGTTAAAGAGAGTTCGGATTTCCTGATAAGCTATCTTGATAAACTTAATTTTGATGCAGACAGAACTGAGAAAGTAAGAAACCGGCTCAGCGATATTGTTCACCTTAAGAAAAAGTACGGATTGACTTTAGACGAACTGATTCTGAAAGCAGAGAATCTTCAGAAAGAATTTAACTTTGCCGATAATTTTGATTTTGAGATAGAAAAATTATTAAAAGAAATTGAAACGTTAAGAAAAGAAGTCTTCAAAATAGGAAATGATATTTCCTATTTAAGAAAGAAAGGCGCAGTAGAGCTTGCAAAAAATATCAATAAAATTTTAAATGAAGTCGGACTCGAAGGTGCGGAATTTAAAGTCAATATTGAAAAAATTATCGGGGAAAAAGATGATCTGCTTTCTTCCGGTTCGGATAAAGAATTTGTAAGGCTGTCTCAAAATGGATTTGAATCGGTTGAGTTTCAGATTAAGATAAACAAAGGATCGGATTTTACGCCGCTTCAAAAGTCAGCTTCCGGCGGTGAGATCTCGAGAATAATGCTTGCCATAAAAACCGTTCTTTCCGAAAAAGATAATATAGGAATACTTGTCTTTGACGAGATCGATGCCGGGATAAGCGGACGCATAGCCCAGAAGACAGGAAAAGTTCTTAAAGCTCTTGCCGCATCACATCAGATAATCTGCATTACGCACCTGCCACAGATAGCCGCAATGAGCGACAGACATTTTCATGTTAGCAAGAAAGAGGATAAAGTCAGAAATGAAACTGTCGCAAGTATCAAGACATTGAATGAAAAGGAAAAAATAACCGAAGTGGCAAAACTGCTCAGCGGTGAGAATATAACCGAAGCTTCTTCTAAAAGCGCTATAGAACTCATCAAAGCTTAACATTAGAGTTAAATATAACGGTCTGAAAACAAAAAACCCTGTATGATAAAATATACAGGGTTTAATTAAAGGAAGAACAAATATGAAAGAACAATAGCCGACTGGCGTCGACTGTTACAAACATAATAAAAGTTTTAATTGTATACAATGTTTTTCTGAATTTTTATAAAAAAAATTTTAGAGGACGATTTCATACTAATTTAAAAAATTCTTATTGAGTTTATGTTTAGTAACAAACGGATTATCCTTTATGAAAAATCTGTAAGGAAGATCTGCGCCATTACTTAACCCGATTCTTTTTGATAAAAGAATTTCAAATTCAGTATTGATTTCGGATTCTGAAATGAAAATTTCCTTATCAGAAGTAAGATCTCTGCCATAAAATTTTTTATCTATTTTAAAAGCCATGCAAAGCTTTGCAGGACCGTTTGTGAGATCATGCGGATTTTCTGTATTCTTTCTGTTTACTTTCATTACATCAATTCCTTCAACCGGTTCAACTGCTCTGATGAGTACTGCATTTGCGATTCCTTTTGCACCGCATACTACATTAAAACAATAATAATTTCCGTAAATAAAATAAACATAAGCCAGTCCTCCAGTCTCGTACATTACTTTATTTCTATCGGTAAATTTTTTATAAGCGTGACTGCCCGGATCAAGATCGCCCATGTAAGCTTCAGTCTCGACGATCTTTCCTGTAAGCAGTTTATTACCATCACGTTTTATAAGTATCTTACCGAGTAAATTTTTTGCAACTGTGAGGGAATCGCGCAGATAGAATTTTCGGGGGAGAGGTTTGTAGAGCATTTGGTATTTGGTATTAGGTATTAGGTATTAAGTATTAGGTATTAGGTATTAGGTATTAAGTATTAGGTATTAAGTATTAGGTATAGTCTTTTTTATAATATTACTTTTGAATTTAGCTTAATATGGTATGGTTTAAAAATACACCTATACCATATTAAGAATTAAACATTTTTTTAATAAGTTTACTTTAGTAATATAAATTTCTTTGTAATTATATATTGCCCTGCAGTCATTGTATAAAAATATATTCCGGAAGTTAATCCCGTGTTTGCTGAAAAATCTACCGTATAGTTTCCGGCATTCCTGAAATCATTAACAAGAGTTGAAACTTCTTTCCCAACCGGATCATATATTTTTAAAGTAACTTTAGATTGTACCGGAATAGAAAAATCAATTTTAGTAGTCGGGTTAAACGGGTTTGGATAATTTTGACTGAGTTTGAATTCGGTTGGAATTTCTGTATTTGATAAGTTAATTCCTATCGAACTACCATATCTCAGAAAAACTCCGCCTGCTCCGCCGGCGAATCCCAGAGACGGACTAAGGAACTGCATTTGCCTTATTGAAGAAGATGCCTGTGAGGGAACAGTTTCAGATACCCAGGTTGCTCCATAGTCAGAAGTTTTGAAACATAAATTTCTGTTTGTGTAAAGCATTAAGAAAATTAAATTTGAACCGTCCTTTAATCCGCACATGTTAAAAGGTATAAAATTAGATGCTCCGGGCGGATTTGGAACAGTAATCCATGTGTTTCCGCCGTCTGTAGTTTTTCTTACAGCATCACCTGTTCCGTTGGATGCTGTCATGCCGTTGTTTGGATCTGTAAAAGCGATCGATGAAAAGTATAATCCGGTGCTGTTTCCTGTTCCGGTCAGAACAGAATTTGTCCATCCGCCGCCGGCATACCCGTTTGTAGTTTTAAAAGATCTGTTGGAAGTCGAACCCGAAGTAAAGTTTCCTGTCGATATCCAGACTTTACTTGTATCGGTCCAGTCCCATGCATTTAATAATCCCGCTTCATTTGTATTTGAGACCGGAGCATTCGGAGAGAGAAGCCATTCAGAGCCGCCATTAGTAGTATATCTCCATTGATGCGGCTGACCTGCTGCAGGAGGGTCTCCGTAGTACATACCATAATTTTCATTGAACATTTTTATGCCGTCGGAAAAACTTCCTGTTATCGAAAACTGTAAAGTCCAGTTTGATCCGCCGTCAGAAGTTTTATAAATGCTTCCGGTTTCTGTTCCGACCCAGCAGTTCGAAGTATCAAGTCCGCAAATACTTGTAATGTCAACCGATGGAAGCCCGCTGTTTCTTGCAACCCAGTTTACGCCTCCGTTTACGGTTCTGAAAACACGACCGCTGGTACTGCACACCCATATCAGATCCTGATCTATTACGGAAAGATTGTATATCTCCCCGGAGCCGGGAATAGTGCTGACATATGACCATTGACCAAAAGAAAAAGTTGAGTTGAATAGAAAAATGAATAGTAATATTTTTTTCATATTTACCTCTGTTAATAAATTAACTAAAATTAGAAATGAATTAGAGGAAACTTAATTTTCAAATTCAGTAAAAGCAAGATGGATTTTGATAACCGTAAATATTTAATTATTAAAAGTAGATATTGCGAAGAAATGAGAATATTGTAATTTATTTACTGAACAAACTTAAGTATTAAACTTATTTATAAAATTATTTGCAACTTCTTCAGTCCGGAATTCTAACAAATAATTAATTATATCCTTATATTCCCTTACTGCTCTTTTTGAAAATTGGATTTCGTAAGCCATTTTTTCACCTCTTTCTTAACATCTTCATATGAAACAATTCGTCCTTCATCAATGTCTTTTATACCTTCGTCAATTCCCTTTTTTTCTTCTTCGCTTAAATTATCCCACAAGTCTGAGCCATTCACAGAAACATCTCTCAAAATTTTTAGTTCCTCAATGGTGGATTCATCTTCTATTTCCGAAATCCACTCAATAATTTTTTTCTTTTCTGATTCTATATTCATGATCAAAATTTTTCAAAGTTAAATATAAATGATCTTTGATTAAAAGTAATATTAAAATCGTTCTTTTGAAATTAATCCTTTACTTTTTCAAACTCAACCAGTCAGCTACCTTACCTGAGCAAGTATCCATTCGGTAATAATATCCATAGCCTGCGGTGAAAATGTCTCGTCAATGGTTACGTACTCTGCAGGCAGACCGGTCGAACATTTTTGAAAAAGATGATTTAGTCCGGGCAGTTCTTTGGTTTTGAATTTAGTATTCCCCGCTTTGTTAAGGGCTTTAGTTGTCGCTTCGAGATTGACCTTCGGAGGAACCTGCAGATCTTTCTCTCCTATGATAGCAAGTACGGGAATAGTTACTTTTTCAAGATCCGAAGCCGGGTCATATTCAAGAAAAAATTTAAACCATGGGGAAGAATAAACGCTTATCATCTGCTCAATCATTTTATCGTCAACCTCTCCGGAAGAATTCAATATTTCAGGATGCTCTGCATACTGTTGCCCTACAAAGGATTTTACCTCAGATCTCATTTTATCTTCATTATCATTCTTTTTAATAATATCAAAAACACCTTTATACATGTTTTTTGAAATTTCAATTTCTTCATCACTTACGCCGGAGGCTTTTTCTATTAATCCAGTCTGCAGCAGGACTATCTCTTCACCGCTTATAGCGGGACCGGCAAGCATAACAATAAAACTTACATCGTTATTTCTTGCAGCGATCATAGGCGCAATATATCCGCCTTCGCTGTGACCAGCCAGACCAATTTTGTTTTTGTCAATTTCCTTCCGTGTCTTTAAATAATCAACCGCTGCTTCGGCATCCAGTGCAAAATCCAGTGAGGTAGCGCTTTTAAAATCACCTTTTGAATCTGCAACACCTCTGTCGTCATATCTGAAAACTCCAATACCGTTTCGGGTAAGGTGATCGGACAGAACAAGGAAAGGTCTGTGATTCATAATTTCTTCATTTCTGTTCTGCGGTCCGCTGCCTGTAATAAGTACAACCACTGGGAATTTTCCGTTCTTATTTGGAAGTGTAAGTGTTCCGGCTAATTCTATACCGGCTTTTTCATTCATGAATTTAACATCTTCGGAATAATAAGGATATGGCTCTATCGGATCCTGAGTTCTTTTTACAGTTTCCTTTTCAACGTTATCTCTGCTAAACTCCAGCGGAAGAGATCCTCCGCCCTGAGTTAATGTTCCGGTAATATTTTTACCGTCAGCGTTAAGAGTTCCAGTATATTCAAGAAGTAATTTTGTTACAGCGAATTTAAGAGTATTGTTTTCGAATGTTGTGCTGTTAACCGGAATGTCTTTAGCTCCCTGATCGGGACTGTCGACCGTAGAAGTAAAACCGTCAATGGTTTTGCTTATATTAATTATGATCCGGAGCTGTGTACCCTGAACATTCAGTACGCCATTCCACTGACCTGTTATGTCTTGTGCCTGAATATTAAAAGTTACCAGGATAAAAAATAGTGCAGTTAGTAATATCTTCATATAAATTTAAATTTGTCTTTTGATTAATGTTGTAAAGTTAATAAAATTATAATTGGAATTCTACCAATACACACCTCTTTGAATTTATGCAATCTTTAAGAGTTAATAATCAATACGTTGCTCATATCCAAAATCAAAGATCCCACATCCCAAATCAAACAATCCCTTGTAATTTTAAATGATAAAGAGTATTTTGCAACTGATTTTAATGTAGATATTAGTGGTGGGTTGTGAAACCCACTTTTTTTTTATGGAAAAAGAAATAGAGCTTCAAAATCTGATCAATGAATATTTCGCCTCTTCTGATTACAAAATAATAGAAAATATAATACGAGGTGAAAAAGGTACAAGGGTACTTGAAATATTTGTTGATAATGAAAAAAGCATAAACATAGACGAGATAACAAAGATCAATAAAGACCTGAGCAGTCTTATTGATGAGAAGATTGATTTGTTTAATATTTCAAATCTTGTTGTATCGTCTCCTGGAGCAGAGCGTCCATTGAAATTTCACTGGCAGCTTAGGAAACATGCCGGAAGAGTTCTTGAAATTGAAATGAATGACGGTGAAAAGCTTGAAGGCAGGCTTGCGGAGTTTCCTGAATTGTCTGATGAAAAGTCAGGCGAGGAGAAGATCACTGTTGAGATAACTGTAAAAGAAAAAGGAAAAAAGAACACCGTATATCAAAGAGAGATTAAATTCAAAGACATTAAAGAAGTAAAGGTAAAGTTAAGTTTTACCAAATAATTAAATAAATAAATTCAGCAAACAAAATGAAATCAGAAATTGTAGATGCTTTCTCAATGATGGCAAAAGAAAAGAATATCGACAGAGATATTCTGTCGAGTGTCATTAAGGATTCTTTTAAAAAAATGATGGAGAAGAAGTACGGACTGGAATCCAACTTTGAGATAGTAGTGAACATGGAAAAAGGAGACATTGAAATATTTTTGTATAAGACGGTAGTTGATGAAGTAGTCGATGACAATAACCAAATTGATAAAGAGCTTGCGAAAGAAAAATCAGGTGAAGATTTTGAAGTAGGGGACGAATTTGTAGAAGAGATCCCGACAGAAGAGTTTGGCAGAAGAATGGTTATAAACCTGAAGCAGAATCTCAATCAGAAAATAAGAGAGATTGAAAAAGAGATCACTTATAATACTTATAAAGATCTTGTCGGAGAGATACTTGTCGGAGAGATCTATCAGATAAAGCCGACATCGATACTTATTATACACAACGGTAACGAAGTCATTTTCCCAAAAGGAGAGCAGATTCCGAAAGAAAGATATAAGAAAGGCGATACTACAAGAGCAATTGTAAAGAGTATTGAAAAGAGACAATCCGGTCCGCCGCTGATTATTGTTTCCAGAGCTGATGAACAGTTTTTATATAAATTATTTGAACTTGAGATTCCGGAGATATATGACGGAATTATTGATATCAGAGGAATTGCAAGAGAGCCCGGTGAAAGAGCCAAGATAGCCGTTACTTCAAATGATGACAGAATAGACGCTGTCGGCGCTTGTGTCGGAATGAAAGGAATAAGAATTCACTCAATAGTAAGAGAGTTAAGTAATGAAAATATTGACGTTATCAACTACACGGAAGATCCTGCTCTTTACATATCAAGAGCTTTATCTCCTGCAAAACTGAATGACATTTATCTTGATAATGAAGATAAAGTTGCAAAAATATATGCTGACGAAGATCAGATCAGTCTGATAATCGGAAAGAGCGGTCAGAATATTAAACTGGCTTCTAAGCTTACAGGATATCAGATCGATGTAGTAAGAGCAACCGATGAAGAAAAAGAAGAGGATGATGAAGAGCTGGATGATGATATAGATGATACAGATGATATAGATGATATAGATGATATTGGTGATAATGAAGATACAGATGATATTGAAGATACAGAAGATACCGAAGATGATGAAGACACAACAGAAGAAGTAAACGAAGAAACAGACAAAGAGACAGACAAAGAAACAGAAGAAGATTCAGAAGAAGAAGACACAGAATCAGACGAAGATTCTGAAGATGAACCTGAAGCAGGCAATAAGAAAGAAGACCTGGAAGATGAAAATAAAGAAACGGTAGACGGTAATGTATAAAATCGCTCCGGCAATAAAGCGGAAAAATTTATAAAAACAATAATAGTAATTTAAATAATAGAATGTCTGAAACCCCTATAAAAGCAAAGAAACAAAAAGTAATTGGTATTGTCAGAGACATCAATATATCAAAGGATGATCTGTTGGATTATCTTAAAACAATTGGTGTGGAGGCGACTATTAATACTACTCTGGAATCAGACATTGTAGAAAAAGTTTTCGGACATTTTAAGAAGGATATTGAAAAAGAAGATAAAAGACTCTCAAAGTCCGTTGAATTTATTAAGAAATATGATGTAGTAATATCTGATGCGCAGGAAAAGATCCAGCAGGAAGAAGACAAGCTGAAGCAGATAGAAGATGAAAAAAGGATGAAGAAGATGATAGAAGAGGAAAATCAGAAAAAAGAAGAAGAGAAAAGATTACAGGAAGAAAAGGCATATAAAGAACGCGCTAAGATCATTAAAGATGAAAAAGAAAAAGAAAAGGAAAAGAAAGCAGCTCTAAGATCTTCCAAATCTAAAACAACAACGACAACTAATTCAAAAGAATCTCAAAAAGAATCACAAAAAGGACCGGTAAGAAAAGATAAACCATTTATTCCGGCTAAACCAATTGTTAAAACCGAACCAGTAAAGGGAACTGCGACTCCGGAAAAGAAACCGGTTCAGGGCGAAAGAAAACCATTTGACCCTG
>Ga0073904_10004242_pt1 | contig 10684 bp, 12 predicted proteins | sample KloWWTrecipitate_FD_66668 | JGI IMG/M metagenome (GOLD analysis project Ga0073904, IMG submission 66668) | Active sludge microbial communities from Klosterneuburg, Austria, studying microevolution and ecology of nitrifiers - Klosterneuburg... | ecosystem: Engineered > WWTP > Aerobic digester >... | reverse complement strand
GCCAAGCCGGCCTCCTCCTCACACTGGCGCAGGCAGGCCTCAAATTCGGGTGTCAGCCCACGATAGACCTCCATCCAGGTGTGACAACCATCTTGCACTCCAGGACGTCGCTTAAGTTCACCCGGCACACCACACAGGTCAAACACGCGTTGCTGTAGCCCCTGCACACCGTGCTGCAACACCAGCGCCTGGTCAGCCGGAACGCGGTAGTAAATGTAGCGATCCATGGCATCTCCTGTCAGATTTGCTGAAAACTCGAGTGCGTTGCAGCCGCGCTTTCGACGGCCATCATGTCACTGGAGCCTACCACCGCAATGTCCGTGGCCCCAGCAGCGCCCCGACCGCTGCCGGAATTGCGATACCCACAACGTACCAGATGCCGATGAAAGGTGCCCCCGATTCCGGGCAATGCAAGGCATAAACCAATGCGGCCAGCGCACCCGCCAGCAAGCCGGCGCTGGCGCCGGCCCATGCCGGGCGGGTCGGCGCCAATCCCTTCATCACCCAGAACGTCGCCACGAACAGCGGCAGTGAAATCAGGGCGATGCTAAATGGACAGGTTTTCCAGGTCGCGCCCAGAATCAAGCCGGCGCGCTGCTCCGGGTCGGCGCCAAGCAGCACCAGCGCTGCAACCAGCCACAGCAACAGGACCGGGGCGGCAAGCGCAGCCCAGGCACCGCCCACCCGCATGCCAGGGCGCGCCAGGCGTTCAGTGGCAATATAGGCCGCCAGTGCCAGAACGCCGGCAAACGCCATCTTGACCCAAAATATCAACTCGCCCATGGCTTGTGCCAGGTCTGCGCGCAGGCCATGGGTCAGCACCAGAAGCAGCACCGCGCCGACAATGCCAAGGCCAAGTGCGAGGGCGAAACGCCGGCCCACGCTATGTGTGGGCACTGGGGCAGCCCCGGTGGCGAGCAGGGAAATTAGATCGTCGGTCTTCATGTGTTTCCCCTGATTCTGGCTGCCAGCGCTTTCAAGCCCCGGTGAACACCTATTTTGACGGCCGACTCCGACATGCCGGTTAGCTGTGACGTCTCCACCACCGACCGCCCTTCAAGCTTGACGTGCACTATGGGAAGCCGCTGCCCGTCGGGCAGACTGGCGAGCATTTGACCCAGGTCCTTGCGGGCATCTGACGCATCGGTGTCGGATGCGGCAAAGACTTCCAATTCGTCATCCAGCGGATCGGTCAGCGCCTCGCGCGCGGCCCGGGCGCGCAGCAAATCCACCAGTTTGTAGCGCGCGATGGCATACACCCAGGCCGTGAGTGGCTGGTCGCTGCGGTAGGTATGGCGCTGGTTGTGTACCGCCAGCAGTGTTTCTTGCACTAGATCCTCCACGTCGTCGGGTCGTTGAAAAAGCCTCTTTCTGTAGTAGGCCCGCAGGTGCGCGCTTAAGGCTTTCAGAAAACAGTGGTAGGCCGCAGCATCGCCCTGCAAACCTTGCAGTAACGACTCGCGCAACAGTCTCTCGCTTTGCGCGAACCGGTCATCCATTACTACTGTTCGTTCCATGCGGGCATTGGGTTACAGGAAGCGCAAAAAAAATATTTTTTGCAAATTGTTGTTCCAACTGTAACCGGCGGGCCGTGTGCGGCGAAGTACCTAGCAATCGGAAAGCAAATCATGAATACAGACCGTTCAGTTCAAAAACATGGCTTGGCGCCTTAGACGGAATGACAATGAGCCATCTCACACAAATCGTTCACCCAGCGTGGCTGCGCGCCATGCACTGGCTCAATGCCCTGGCAGTGGTGGTGCTCATGATGAGCGGCTGGAGAATCTACAACGCCACCGCGTTCCTCGGCTTTGCGATCCCGAAGGACATCACGCTCGGCGGCTGGTTAGGCGGCGCCTTGCAATGGCACTTCGCAGCGATGTGGCTGCTGGCGGCCAATGGTTTGCTGTATTTGTCCTTCAATCTGGGAACCGGTCGCCTGTGGCGCAAATTCTTCCCCCTATCGGGCGCCGCCCTGCTGGCGGATGTTCGGGCGGCGCTTCAGGGCAAGCTGGCCCATGCCGACCCCCGGCACTACAACACGGTGCAAAAGCTGGCCTATTTGCTGGTGATCGCCGACAGCCTGGTGCTGGTGCTCTCCGGGCTGGTGCTATGGAAGTCTGTGCAATTCCCGCTGCTGAGGGAACTGGTCGGCGGCTATGAGGGCGCGCGGCGGGTTCACTTCTTCGCCATGGCCGTGCTGGCCGCCTTTGTGCTGGTCCATCTGCTGATGGTGGCGCTGGTACCGCGCACTTTGCGCACCATGGTTCGTGGTCATTGAGAAAGCCCAAAGTATGAATATCAAGAGCCCTTTGCGCCTGGCAGTCGATGGAGAGCTGGTGCTGAAAGAAGCGACCCGGCGCAGCTTTCTGCGCCGCTCGCTCACGCTGGGCGGTCTGGCCATGCTAACGGGTTGTTCGCTGGTCGATGAGGCCAGTGTGGACACCGCCCTGAGCCGGATTTCACGCATCAATGACGATGTGCAGGGATGGCTGTTCGATCCCAACCGGCTGGCCCCGACCTATCCCGAGTCGATGATCACTCGGCCCTTTCCCTTCAATGCCTACTATGGTGAAGACGAGATACGGGAAATTGAGGAGAGCAGCTACCGCCTGGAAGTTACTGGCCTGGTCGCCGACCGTCGCCAATGGACTCTGCGCGAGCTGCGCGCCATGCCGCAAATCGAGCAGGTCACCCGTCATATTTGTGTGGAAGGTTGGAGCGCGATTGGCAAATGGGGCGGTGCCTCGTTTGCCAGCTTTCTGCGCCGCGCAGGCGCCGATCTCAGCGCCAAATACGTGGGCTTCAAGTGCGCCGACGACTACTTCACCAGCATTGACATGGCCACCGCACTGCACCCACAAACCGTGCTGGCGCTGACCTATGACGGACAACCGCTGCCGCCCAAGTATGGATTCCCGATGAAACTGCGCATGCCCACCAAGCTGGGATACAAGAATCCGAAACACATTCAGGCGATTTTCGTCACCAACATTTACCCCGGAGGCTACTGGGAAGACCAGGGGTACAACTGGTTCGGAGGTAGTTGAGTCCAACCGCTCGACTGCCCTGAAAACTCTGGCAATTCCGCCAATTCACCACCACTTCAATGGAACTCACCATGAAATCGATCACTACCGCCCTCTTGTCCGCCACCCTGTTGATTTCGGGGGGCGCGGCCTACGCCCAAGACGCCATGCACAAGGACGCCATGTCCAAGGACGGCATGCAGAAAGAAGCGATGGCCAAAGATGCCATGCACAAGGATGACATGTCCAAGGACGGCATGAAAAAGGACAGCATGAAGAAACCCACCGTCAAGAAAGACACCATGATGAAGAATGACAGCATGGCCAAGGATGGCATGAAAAAAGATGCGATGGCCACCGATGCAATGGGCAAAGACGAGATGAAGAAATAGGGAGCGCAGCCATGCATTGTCTGTCTCCCTCAACCAGGCTTGGCCAGTTCGCCGCAGTCGCGGCGCTGGCTCTGACGACTTTGGCCCCGGCCTGGGCCAACCCCCGCTTGCCGGAAATACAAAGCAGTGCGCCCGCGGGAACGGCAGCCAATTTGCAGACTGCCGTCTTCGCAGGCGGCTGCTTCTGGGGCGTCGATGCCGTGTTCAAGCACGTCAAAGGCGTCTCAGACGTGGAGTCGGGCTATGCCGGGGGTCGCTCAAACACCGCAGATTACGAGCAGGTCAGCGGCGGTGCAACCGGCCATGCGGAGGCGGTGCGCGTGCGCTTCGATCCGTCACAGGTTTCTTACCCGCAATTGCTGCAAGTATTTTTCAGCGTCGCGCACGACCCCACCCAGCTCAACCGACAAGGCCCGGACACAGGCACGCAATATCGTTCAGCGATCTTCTACACCAACGTTGAACAAAACAAGGCGGCGCTGGCCACCATCCGCCAGCTCGACGGCGCACACACTTTCGCCAGACCCATCGTCACGCAGCGGGCACCGCTTGCGCAGTTCTACCGGGCCGAGGAGTATCACCAGAACTACCTGGCATTGCATCCTCAACAACCGTATATCGTCTTCAACGACATGCCCAAATTGAAACAGTTGCGTCAACAATTTCCAGCCTTGTACAGATAAAAGAACCAACCCCTTTGGCGGGACAGTATGGAAAGGCATCCGCACCCTGTTCTTGCCCAGGTGCCGCGCTGGCACCATTTCAACACGCGCTGTAGGCACCTTCAATTGCACCGCAGCTTTGACAATGGCTTTGGCATCCTGCCCAAAGTCGCCGCGCAAGACCGCCCGACTATCGCGATGGCCTGCAGACAGGCGGCTTCATGGGTATCCCGGTACGGAGTCTGGTGATGGAAGGCGCGAGGTGCGAGATGCACCGCACGGTGCTTGTGGCCTATAACTTGGGGCCATGCGCGTTCTTGACCGGGCTTAACAACAAACTCCCTACTTCTGTGGCTGCTTTTGTCTAAGTCGGCGCAGCAATCGAAATATTGCCAAGCCCAGGCCGGCAACCAGCAGCAAGGCTATCAATGAAGCCAAGATCGCATGCTGAAGAATCCAACCAGCCGAACCAATGGCAACATTGAGCCAACGCGGAAGGAAATTGAGCGGCGTGCCATGCACTTGATGCAGAAATATCGCACCGTCGAAGTCATGGGACAGGGCGGTGTGCATACGCCCGGATGTCTCAAGGCGACTGAACCCGGGCTGCCCCCACGCAACAGGCGCTGACTTCAAGTCGATGAAAAAATCGGATGTTGACAGCCCTGCCAGTGCGCGCTCTACGCTGAAACGCGCATCATCTGGAAGCGGCTTGGCGGCCAGTGCCGTCACGACGGCCAGACCCTGGGCAGCGTCGGCTTCCGAAGTATCCATGGCGGCGCCGTCCAATGCGAATACGCCAATGGTGTAAAGCTGGTCCCCTAACGCGCTATGGAGGTGTTGACCCATTGAAGGAATCGATTCGCCCAATGAGTTGTAATGAAGGTGACTGTGATGAGCCCACAGGATCATCTTCGGAAAATGGTCTAGCAACGCCAATGCCAGTTTGGCATTGAGCGTATCGCGGGATTGCTGGTACACCTTCATGGACTTGTTGGCAGCCAACCAATCGCTGCATTGCTGCAGCCGGTAGCGCAACATCGTGGGCACGAGTTGGAGGGCGGCGACATGCCTTGCCGGTCGACGAGCGCCGACAGCGATTGCTGCCGAGTCATCAAGCCAACGCTCGAGTTCCGACAATGCCTGCGTAACGGTTTGACTGCTTTTGCATTCGAGCGATGGACTCAAAATCTTGGTCCACTCGCCAACCTTCTGATCGCTGACGCTCGGATCGAGCGCCTGCACCGACGCGAGAAATGCACCTAGGCTTTTTTCCGCCGAACCACCATACGCGCGCGCCATACCGGGCTGCAGATCAAAACTGGTGAGGTAGATCGCAGGTGCGCCGGATTGTGGTTGCAAAGCTTCAGCAATCACCGCTTCCATTGGTGCGGTCTGCCACAGGCCGAACAACGCCTCACGGGTAAACAACTCCGCGACGGCGGAACCCGAAACGCCATTTGCATAGACATGTTCCTGGGCAGTCCATGCATCAATTAGCGAACCTTCCAACGCGAGCACGTCGAATCCCTTGCGTTCGTGCAGATAACGCACAAACCTTTGACGGACCAGTGGCATTTCCTGCGTAACATGAATCGATTCGCCCAGGGCAATTGCCCTGCGCGATCCGACCGCTGCATCAAGAAATGTGTAGTCGTCTGTTCGATAAGGTTTGTCGAGGTCCAATGGATGCACCTGCGAATCGGCCGCGCAAGCTTGGGTGAGGATGGCCAAGCCGAGCAAGCACGCACACTGGCAAACCAGCGATCTACCCATGCGCATGATTCTCTTCCCCTCAATTCCTGTGTATGAATGGCTGCATGACCCAAAGAACTCCGACGAGCCCCATCAGTGCGACGCAGGTGGTGGCGACTCCAAGCTTATGCGAACGCATCCAGCCCCCGATGCCAAAACTGAAGAGCGTCAGGACGATGCCTAGTAGAAACAACGTTGTGAGAGGTTCCTGCTGCGCCCGAAGAGCTTCTGGCAGCGTCGCGGTGTTCAAAGTAACCGTCACCGAGAAGGTAGAGCCCAACGTGAAAATCAGAAAACAGATACCTGCGCAGGCCGCCAACAGGGCCGCCCAGCTGCCAATCCGGCGCGTTGACTGAGAAATCAGCAACGTCCCGTAGAAAGCAAACGCAAAACCGGCGAGCACTGAACTGACGAAAGCGAGCTGTTGATATCCTGTCATGGTCGTCACTTCAACGTTGGGAGGCTGGGCACCGGATCATTACTTTGCGTTCGACGAGTAGGCTAACTGCCTGTGCAAAAGTATCGCACCCTGGAACCATCCTGATACAACGGGTCTCCCCTGAGATGAATATCTGGTTTCCCAAGAATTTGCGTCACATCGGCTCAAATCACCGTGCGCATGCTGCGCGGCCACTCGTCCGGCTTGCCTGGCACCGATTGCCGCAACAGTTTTACCTTCGAGCCAATGCCAAGCTACGCCGACGACACGCGCCAAGCGCTAGCGTCTGTGCAGCTAAAACATCTGCCGGGCGAAATAGCGGTGTATTGCAACGACGGCGTCACCTCAATCGAACTGCTGGTGGCTGCGGTCACAGGCCGCCAACGGTGGCCGAAATGGGTCGCGATCAGACCACCAACTTGCCCTTCAGCTCAGCCCCGGGGCAGCACTACCTGGTCAACCAAGTAGCACCAGGATTCGGGCATTATCTCCAGGCAATGCCAACAGGGCAAAAGATCGAACCAGGGTCACCGCTGACGGGTCCGTGGCAGGCACGGGTGGGACACGTTTCTCCATCGACGCCGCCCCCGGCCTGCCTGGCTATATCCTGGCCAATGGGCAGATCGTCGATCCAGCGGCCAGCGATACCGTGGCAAACCTGTTCCTGAAAATAAAACAGCATGGAAAGGAAGAATGGCTGCGCTTCGGTAGCCAGCTTTATCGTCCGCAGGCGACGGTTATGCGCAATAGTACAAGCTGCCCGCCAGCGGTACGGTCTGCATCAACGGTGCAATTTCTTGCATGCCCAAACGGCTAGCACCTTAGATCGCTTGGCGCGGCACGCTTGGTCGAACTTGTATCGGCTTTTCTCATTGACCTGAGGCAGTACCGAAAACGCCCCGTCGCCATTGGGGCGACGCGCGCTGCTGTGCCGCAACTGGCCTACCTACTGCCAGGTCTAGCAGCCGAGTGAACCGGCCACCACCAATGCCAAATTCTGCAGTGACATTCACGCACTTATGACTGGGTCATCGGCAACTGCGAGGCAGCTTCTCATTTTGCAATCGCTCCCGAATCGACACAAATTCGGGAACTCTTTTTTACGCACCCGGGGACACTGCTTCTTCCACCCGATTGCGGCCCATTTGCTTGGCGCGATACAGCCCCGCATCGGCTCGCCCAATCAAGGCAGTCAGACTATCCGTCTGTGGGTCACCCAAGCACGCAACGCCCACACTAACGGTACAAACAGGCAAGCCAGTTTCGCTTGTATTGCATTGCCGGATCCGCTCAGCCGCCAGCAGCGCGTCCTCGCGGCCGGTGTCGGGCAGCAACACTAGAAACTCCTCTCCCCCATAGCGTCCCAGAATGACAGGCCGCCGCAGCACGCCCTGTACGCGTTGTACAAAATCAATCAACACCTTGTCGCCTACTGGGTGTCCATGGGTGTCATTGATGCGTTTGAAATGGTCCAGATCCAGCATCAAAGCGGCTAGCGCTGTACCATGGCGTTTGCAGCGTGCGATCTCGTTTTCGCCCAGTTCAAACAAAGCACGGCGGGTGTAGGCGTTCGTCAGACTGTCTTTGCTGGCAAGCTGACCCAGTTCAATGTGCAGCCGCTCTGAAGCCATGAGGATTGCGCCAATGGCAGACAACAACAAACCAAAATTCAAACTACCCAGGTAAATGGCTTGCATGGGGGAGTTGGCGTACAGCCCAATCGGCAACGGTGACGCAACTGCGGTGTATGCGCGCAACAGCATAACGGCACTCAGTCCAACCAAAACCACCAGGCTCAAGTTAGCCCCCAGCTTTCGGTCACCAAATCGCCCGATGATTACGGCCTGCCATAGCAACATGGCAGGCAGGGCTACGCAAATGATGGTCAAACGGTAGTGGTAATAGGTGCGGTCGGTACTGAGCCAGGCAAATGCCGGCACCGAAAAGCACAACAGTGCCGGAAATAGCCAGCTCGGCAAAACACGACCGTGCAGCGCAGCAGCGCCTGCCAACGCATAGGCGCCAGTCAGCAACAGCAGCACATTGGCCAAGCCGACGGTAATCAAGGGATGCAAGGTGTTCTGCAAGCCATACAGTACGGTTGCAAAAAACGCCAGAAGATAAGCGGTAGCCCATTCCCGGAGGCCGTGAATGGACTTGGGATACGAACGGGATTGGGAATACAAGACCAATGCCATCAAGCATCCCATGACGCCGTTGATGAGGATGAACACCCGCAAATCCAACGCAGACCAAGTCATTCTTGTAATCCCTTGCTTCCACAAATCATAGTGTAAAAGTATTATTCCCACGCTTTTTCAGAGGAAAGCGATCTGTTGGGGTTCGGATTTGGACTGTGAATTGGGTTCAGTCACCTGCGCAATGCTGGCCGCATCCACCCCAAAGTACCCCCGCAAAGCCGCCCGTGTATCACTGCGCCCAAAGCCGTCGGTGGCGGCGATGATGGGGCCGGAGCCTAAGAGCGTAACTTCCTTAAGAGAATTAGGGCTGTAGCCCTCGTCGAATCTACATAAATAGCTATCACAATTATAGCAAACCTTCACCACATCCGCCCCTGCACCCGCTGGCAAATCCGGCTGGGTGTAGTTCTCGTTCATCAACGTGATGTAGTAAAAAACGTCTTTTTGCTCCACCAACATTTCGCGCGCACCGTGGTCGACGATGACGGCCATCTCGCCTGCTAAGGCCAGGTCATAGGCCTTGCATTTACGCCTTTTTTACACCGCCAGCTTAAAACTCATCCCCATTTTTACGCCCCGTTAACCACACTCCCTTCATCAATGTGATGCAGGAGAGAATGATGGAAACAGTGAACACACTTCACGTGGTGTATGGCTTGGGCGGCATGTGTGCTGCCTTGTTGCTGGCGTATTTGGTCTATGCGCTGATCCGCGCGGAGGAGTTTTAATGAGCAGCTCAGCTTGGGGGCTGCTGGCCCTGTTTTTAGTCTTGCTCTTGGCCGTATCGTGGCCTTTGGGCATTTGGATCACCCGACTCTGCAACGGGCAACTACCCGGCTGGATGCAGCGCACCGAAGTACCGCTGTACCGCCTAGCGGGCGTTTCACCTGATAAGTCCATGGGCTGGGCCAGCTACGCGCTGGCCCTACTGGCCTTTAACGCGCTGGGCTTCCTAGTCCTTTATCTATTGCAGCGCTGGCAAGCGGTGTTGCCGCTTAACCCGGCGGGTATGGCGGCTGTATCGGCAGACTCGTCCTTCAACACGGCCATCAGCTTTGTCACCAATACCAACTGGCAGGGCTATGGCGGTGAGACCACCATGAGCTACCTGACCCAGATGCTGGGCTTGGCGGTGCAGAACTTTTTGTCGGCCGCCACGGGTATCGCGGTAGTGTTCGCGTTGGTCCGCGGGTTTGTCGCACGTTCTACCAGCGTGATTGGCAACTTTTGGGTGGACATGACGCGCATCACCGCCTGGTTACTGGTGCCGCTGTCACTGGTGGTGGCCTTGCTGTTTGTGGGTCAAGGTGTGATCCAGAATTTTGATGCCTACCAAGACGTCAACACACTGGAGACCACCAGCTACCAGATCGCTAAAAACGGTCCGGATGGGCAGCCGCTCATGGACGCAAAAGGCAACCCCGTCATGGAGGATGCCAAAACCAGCACGCAGACCTTGGCCATGGGCCCCGTGGCATCGCAAGAGGCCATCAAGATGCTGGGGACCAACGGCGGCGGCTTCTTCAATGCCAACTCATCCCACCCGTATGAAAACCCCACGGCGTTGGCCAATTTGCTGCAGATGCTGTCAATTTTCTTGATCCCGGCTGCGCTGTGTTTTACCTTTGGCCGTGTGGTGGGTGACCAGCGCCAAGGCTGGGCCGTGATTGCCGCGATGACGATCATGTTTGTGGTGTCCGTTATGGTCGTTACGCCCGCGGAACAGGCCGGCAACCCCTTGCTGACATCGCTGGGCGTGGACCAGACGGCCAGCGCCCTGCAGTCGGGCGGCAATATGGAGGGCAAAGAGACACGCTTTGGCATCAACGGCACCAGCCTCTTTGCGGCGGTGACCACCGGCGCGTCATGCGGTGCGGTGAACGCCATGCACGACTCCTTCACCCCCATCGGTGGCATGGTCCCGCTGGTGGAGATGCAGCTCGGAGAAGTGATATTTGGTGGCGTGGGCACCGGCCTGTATGGCATGTTGATCTTCGCCATCTTGGCCGTCTTCATTGCCGGCTTGATGATTGGCCGCACACCCGAGTACCTGGGCAAGAAGATTGAGTCGCATGAGATGAAGCTCACCTCAATTGCCATTCTGGTCACGCCCATTGTGGTGCTGGCAGGTACGGCCATCGCGGTGGTGAGCACCGCCGGTCAGGCAGGCATTGCCAACCCGGGTGCCCATGGTTTCTCAGAGATT
>Ga0073904_10004240_pt1 | contig 10687 bp, 8 predicted proteins | sample KloWWTrecipitate_FD_66668 | JGI IMG/M metagenome (GOLD analysis project Ga0073904, IMG submission 66668) | Active sludge microbial communities from Klosterneuburg, Austria, studying microevolution and ecology of nitrifiers - Klosterneuburg... | ecosystem: Engineered > WWTP > Aerobic digester >... | reverse complement strand
ACGGTGGTCGGCACGCGGATGCACGCGGGATCGACGCGGTGCAGGTCGATCGACTCGGACAGGCGCAGCCACGCGGTGGCGGACACCCTGGCGACGAACTTCGCGCCGGCGGCATCCAGGTAATCCTCGGCGGCCACGCGCACGTGGCCGTTGCACAGCGTCGGCGCCGCATCGAAGCGTTCGCCGAATTCCTCCGGCGTGCGGTAGCTCAGCATCGCGAACTGGCGGGCCAGCGACAGGCCCTGCTCGTCCGCGCACTGCAACTGGCCGAGGGCGACCGCCTTGCGCTGCAGCGCGCGCCACGCCGCGGCATACGGATGCGCGCGGTGGGCGCCACTGACCGCGACCAGCTTGCGCAGGCGCTGCGGATGCCGCGCGGCGAGTTGCAGGCCGACCAACGCGCCGTACGAATAGCCGACGAACGCCTCGAGCGCGTCGATGCCGAGCGCATCCAGCAGCAGCGCGACTGCATCGGCCTGGTCGGCGGTATCGATCGGCGCATCGATGCTGCCGTCGGCGCCGACATAGTCGAACGCGAGTAGGCGCAGGTTGGCCGGATCCAGGGTGCGGCCGGCATCCAGCAGGCCCTCGGCCCAGCCGGCATCGCGATCCAGCGCATTCGCCGACACGTGGCGATGCGCGGAAATGCCGCCAGCCACGAACACCACCGGCGCGCCGGCGGGACCGGCCAGTTCGTAGGCGATCCGCAGCTTGCGGGTGCCGGCATGGCGGGTGGCCAGCACTGCGTCGATGACGCCACGGCGCACGTCGGGAACACCGGGCACCGCCGCGACCGGCGCGCGCATCCCCTCGCCGCCCGGGGGTAGGGTCGGGCTGGCAAGGACGTTGCGTTCGGCAAGGCTCACGGCGGCACTCCGATGTGGACGGGCCATCGGAGTCTTGCGGGGGAAACCGGGCAGAAGGACCGACTGTGTCGGCGTCACGAACCGCGCGGGGCGACTCGCAACCATCTTCCGGTGGACACGCAGGTCCCCGCAGGATTTGGCACCGCGACGAGGACGTGCTGCATGCAGCGCGTCCCATCAGGTTGCCCCGGCTTCAAAGGGCCTGTCCCTCAGCCGGTCTCGATGGATGCGGCCAGTCTGGCCACGCATCCGAACCATGTCAATCGCTTTATCCGGATGAAGCGATGTAAATAACCAATCGTCATGAAGGTGCGCATCGGGAATACTTGCGGCGAACCGGCATCCGCCGGCAGGTTCCTCCATGCAGATACGCCGCCTCAACACCCTCCGCGCGATCGCCGCCCTGATCGTGCTGGTCGGCCATTACAGCAATCGCGCACAGCTGTGGGACGCGGTGCTCGGTACGCGTGCGCCGCAGTTGGGAGTGATGCTGTTCTTCCTGCTCAGCGCCTTCCTGATGAGCGTGCTCTACATCGATCGTGCACCGACGGCCCACGCCATGCGTGGCTACGGACTGGCCCGCTTCGGTCGCGTCGTGCCGCTGTACGTGGCGGTGGTGGTGGTGTCTTTCGCACTGGGCAAGATCGGCATCCCGTGGATCGCCGAATCCGTCTACGACATCCCGGACGTCAAGTCGCTCGCGTCCCACCTGGCCTTCGCCTACGGCGTGCAGGTGCTATGGACGATACCGGCGGAAATCCACTTCTACCTGGTGTTCGCCGGGCTCTGGTGGTTGCGTCCGCGGCTGCCGTGGGCGATCCCGCTGTTCTTCCTCGCAGTCCTCGGGATCTTTGCCAGTGGCCACTGGCCGCTCGGCCCCAAGCAGCCGGTGATGGGCTTCCCGGTCGACCTGCCAGTGCTGCGAGGCCTGCCCTACTTCGCAGCGGGCATGGCGATCGGAATGCTCTACCTGCGCTGGCAGCCACCGACGCGCTGGCGCCACCATGGCTTCGTCCTCGCGCTCGGACTGGTCCTGCTGCTTTATCCCGCCATCCTCGAGCGGCTGACCGGCTGGACCTACGTGATGTGGTTCAACCCGCTGGTGCTGGTGGTGATGTCGCTGGCCTTCTTCTGCCTGGTGTTCCTCGTGCCGGGCGGAAACCCGCTGCTCGAACACCGCGCGGGCGACTACCTGGGCAACATCTCGTATTCCATGTACCTGCTGCATTTTCCGATCCTGCTGGCGATGGAGACGTTCGGGCTGGCAAAGGGCGCGGGAGGCCTGCTGCTGTTCCTTGCCATCACCATTGCGGCGTCGTCATTGACTTACCGCTTCCTGGAATCCCCGATGCGCACCCGCATCCGCCAACTCGCCCAGCGCACGGCACCTGGCGACCGGGCAGGCTGACGATGCGCACTCCGCTGGTGACGCTCGCTGCCCTGCTTGCCTGCATGCCCTGGGCCGCAGGCGATGGCACGCCAGGCAACCGCAGTCACCGTGGCGCGTCGGCATCCGCACCAGCCGCCATCGCCACCCTGCGCATCGAGCCAGGCGACGGCGACTACCTGGCCTGGGCGGACAACCGTCTGGCCGGGCCGATCGAGGTGATCCTGCGCCTGGGCGCGGGCGGCGACCTGCCCAGCGACCCAACACTGCCTGCGCGCGCCAGCGTGCCGGCGCTGGGCACCGCGCTGGTGGCGCGGCTGCGCCCCGCCAGCGGACGCAGCGGCAGCCTTCGGCTCAGCCTGGAAGGCGTGCCCGGCAGTTCCAACGCCCGCCCGCGCGACATCGAATACCTGCCGCCGCTGCAGGGCCCAGCGCGCATCGACCAAGGCTTCGGCGGCAGCTTCAGCCACGACGACGAGCAGAATCGCCATGCGCTGGACTTCGCCGCGGACATCGGCACGCCGGTGCTGGCCGCCCGCGCCGGCACCGTGATGCAGGTCGAGGCCGGCTTCCGCGCCAGCGGACTCGCCTCCGGCGATGCCCGCGGGCAGGCCAACTTCATCCGCCTCCTGCACGACGACGGCAGCATGGCGCTGTACGCCCACCTCGCGGTCGATGGCGTGCAGGTACGCGTCGGTCAGCAGGTCCAGGCCGGCCAGCGCATCGGCCTGTCCGGCAACACCGGCTTCAGCACAGGCCCGCACCTGCACTTCGCAGTGCAGGTGAACCGTGGGATGAACCTGGTATCCATCCCGTTCCGGATGCGCGGCGTGGCGCCGGCACGCTGACCCGGTCGCGCTGCCGCCCTACTTCGCTTCGGGCGGGAATTCCGTGCGCAACGCGGCGGCCTGGTCGCGCATGCCCAGCGTGTCGTAGGTCGTGGCCAGCAACGCCGCCGCATCGCGCGTTCTCGGGTGCTTCGGCCCCTGCTTGCCTTTCAGCGCGGCCAGCGCCTGTTCCAGTTTCCGCCGCGCGCCCTGTGCGTCGCCCAGCGCGAGGTCCGCATTCGCCGAACTCGCCACGATGGCAGCGTAATTGGGATGGTCGACGCCCATCGCCGATGGCGCCAACGACAATGCCTCATCCCAGGTGCGCTTGGCGTCCGGCACGCGCCCTGCGCGGAACAGTGCCGTCGCCTTCGCATTGCGCGCGGCCACGGTGTCGCGGCTGGGTTTGCCGTTCTCGCTGGCGATCGCCCGGTCGGCCATCGCAATCGCGTCGTCGTAGCGACCGAGTTTCTCCAGCGTGGTCGCCAGCATCAACCGGTCGACCACCGCCTCCAGCGCATCGCCCTGTCCGCGCGCCTCGTGCGCTTCCAGCGAGCGACGCAGCAGGGGTTCGGCTTCCGCCGGACGACCCAAGGTGTTGTAAGCCGATGCGAGCTGCCCACCAGACCCCAGGGTCAGCGGATGCGCATCGCCATAACGCTTGCGGCGTTTTTCGTAGACCTCGGCATACAGGAGCGCGGCTTCGTCCAGCCGACCTTGCCGATGCAGCGACTGGCCCAGCGCCTTCTTGGTGTAGAGGGTCTGCGGATGATCGGCGCCGATGCGCTTCGACTCCGACGCCAGCGTCTGCCGCAGCAAGCGTTCGGACTCGGCGAAATCGCCGGAGTTGTTCAGTGCGTATGCCAGGTTATGGCGCAGGCTGTCGGTGGTTTCCTCGGCGTTCGGCAATCCTGGCAGCGCCGGATCCGCCAGCAATTCGCGATCCAGCTTGATCGCCGCGTCGACGTCGCCGGATTCCTCCAGCGCCTGCGCCTGCAGGATGCGCGACTCGAACGCCAAGGCCTTCGCCCAGTCGGCCCGGATCGGCGCAAGCCGTTGCTGCAATGCCTGCGCCTGCGACAGCACCGCCTCGGGTTCGCTGGCGCGCGCGGCATCCTCGATGCGGGTGTAGCGCGCCTGCATCGCCTCCCGACTGTCGGCGCCGAATCCCGCCTCCAGCCATGCCTGCGCGCGATCCAGCAAGCCACGGGCCTTGGCGCTTTCGCCCAAGCCGCTCCAGCTGCGCGCCAGCAGCAGGGCGACCTGGCCCTCGGTGCGCGGCGAGCCACTGTTGTCCTGCAGGGTCTGCTCAGCCCGCTCCAACACTTCGCGCATCGGCATGTCCGCCGAACCACCGGACTCCGGATCGGCTTCGGTCAGCATGGTCTCCACGAATCCGTTGACTGCGGCGAGTTCGTTCGCGCGTGATTCCGCCTCCGCCAGGGCCGCGCGTGCGCGTTGCGCCGCCAGCGTGCTGACGATGGTGGCCGCCAGCAGGGATGCGAACACGATCGTCGCGGCGATGCTCAACGCCCGATGCCGGCGCACGAAGCGCGCCGCGCGGTAGGCCCTGGTCGGCGCGCGCGCGCTGACCGGGCGCGAGGCCAGCACCGCTTCCAGGTCCTCGGCGAAATCCTCGGCGGTGGCATAGCGACGCCCGGGCTCGGAGGCCAGCGCCTTCATCACCACCAGGTTGAGATCGCCGCGGGCCGCGTGGTTCAGGCGCTCGAGCGGCTCGGGCTCTTCCCGCCTGACGATGTCCAGCGCCTCGAACAGGCTGGACGACGACAAGCGCGGATGCGGCAGCCGGCCGGACAGCAACTCGTAGCCCATCGCGCCCAATGCATAGACATCGCTGCGCGCATCGGCACCGCGCGCATTACCTTCGAGCTGCTCGGGGCTCATGTACGGCAGCGTGCCCATCACCTGGCCGACCTGGGTCATGTCGCCACCGATCTCGCCGAGCATGCGGGCGATGCCGAAGTCGAGGATCTTCGGTTGCCCGTGTTCGTCCACCAGCACGTTGGACGGCTTGAGGTCGCGGTGCACGATGCCGCGCTGGTGGGCGAAGTGCACCGCCTGCGCCAGCTTCACCAACAGGCCGATGCGCGCGCGCAGGTCGGGCTTCCCGCGCTCCAGGTAGCCACGCAGGTCCGGACCGCGCACGACTTCAAGCGCGAACCAGGGCGACGGCAGGCCGCCGATGACGTCCTCGCCCGCCGCGTACAGGCGGACGATGCCCGGATGCTCCAGTTGCCCGAGGATCGAGACCTCGCGACGGAAGCGCTCCAGCGCGCCGCCGGACAGGCCGCGCACGACCTTCAGCGCGACGTCGCGCGGTGGATGCGATTCGCGGGCCAGGTAGACCCGGCCCATGCCGCCCTCTCCCAGCAGGCCGAGGATGCGGTACGGACCGATGGCATCCGGCAGGCTGGCATCGGCCTGCGCCTGTTCGTCTAGGGCGTGGGTGGCGTCGTCTTCCATGATGGCGCGGTGTCCCCTGGCTGGATCCGTTGGCTGCGGCCATGCTGCCCCCGCCGGTATAATTCCGCAATGTCAGAAGTCGCTTCAGAAGCTGCGCGCCGCCGCACCTTCGCCATCATTTCCCATCCCGACGCCGGCAAGACCACGCTGACCGAGAAGCTGTTGCTGTTCGGCGGCGCGATCCAGATGGCCGGTTCGGTCAAGGGCCGCAAGGCCGCGCGCCACGCGACATCCGACTGGATGGCGCTGGAAAAGGAACGCGGCATTTCCGTCACCTCGTCGGTGATGCAGTTCCCTTACGAGGGCCGCATCGTCAACCTGCTGGATACGCCCGGCCACGCCGACTTCGGCGAGGACACCTATCGCGTGCTCACCGCGGTCGACAGCGCGCTGATGGTGATCGACGTCGCCAAGGGCGTCGAGGAACGCACGATCAAGCTGATGGAGGTGTGCCGCCTGCGCGACACCCCGATCATGACCTTCGTCAACAAGCTGGACCGCGAGGGCAAGGACCCGATCGACCTGCTCGACGAAATCGAATCGGTGCTCGGCATCCAGTGCGCGCCGGTGACCTGGCCGATCGGCATGGGCTCGCGCCTGAAGGGCGTGATCCACCTCGTCAGCGGTGAGGTGCACCTGTACGAACCGGGCCGCAATTTCACCCGCCAGGATTCGACGATCTTCCCGTCGCTGGATGCACCCGGCGTCGAGGAGCGCATCGGCGCAGACATGCTCGCGGAACTGCGCGACCAGCTGGAACTGGTGCAGGGCGCATCCCATCCGTTCGACCGCGAGGCCTACCTGGCCGGCCGGCAATCGCCGGTGTTCTTCGGCTCCGGCGTCAACAACTTCGGCGTGCAGCCGCTGCTCGACTTTTTCGTTGAGCACGCGCCGCCGCCGCGCACGCATGCGACTACCACCCGCGAGGTCGAGGCGGACGAACCGAAGCTGACCGGCTTCGTGTTCAAGATCCAGGCCAACATGGACCCGATGCACCGCGACCGCGTCGCCTTCATGCGCGTGTGCTCGGGCAAGTTCGTACCCGGCATGAAGGTGCTGCAACCGCGCACCGGCAAGGAGCTGAAGCTCGCCAACGCGCTGACCTTCATGGCCTCCGACCGCGAGCTGGCGGAAAGCGCGTTTCCCGGCGACGTGATCGGCATCCACAACCACGGCACGATCTCGATCGGCGACACCTTCACCGAAGGCGAGAAGATCGCATTCACCGGCATCCCCAATTTCGCGCCGGAACTGTTCCGCCGCGCGCGCCTGCGTGATCCGCTCAAGCTCAAGCAGCTGCAGAAGGGCCTGGCGCAGTTGAGCGAGGAAGGCGCGACCCAGTTCTTCCGCCCGCTGATGAGCAACGACCTGATCCTGGGCGCGGTCGGTGTGCTGCAGTTCGAGGTGGTGGCGTATCGCCTGAAGGACGAATACGGCGTGGAAGCGTCATTCGAGCAAGTCGCAGTCACCACTGCGCGCTGGATCAAATGCGGCGACGCGAAGAAGCTGGAAGAGTTCCGCGAGAAGAACGCGATGAACCTGTCGCTCGATGCCGCCGGGCATCTGGTCTACCTCGCGCCCACCCGGGTCAACCTGCAACTGGCGCAGGAACGCGCGCCATCGGTGGAATTCCTGGCCACCCGCGAACACGCACAGGCGATCGCGCTGGGTTGACCGGGTCAGCCGCGCGCACGCGCGGCGTCCTGTTCCAGGAACGGTGCCAGCCAATCCGGATCGGGCTGGTCGGCATCGTAGTACTCGAAGATCAGGTGGATGCGGTCGCTGTCGCCTTCGTTGCGGACGGCGTGCGGCCCGAGGTTGTTGACCTCGACCGCCTGCCCCACCGGGAAATGATGGACAGTGGTGCCGATCAGGAAGCCGACCTTGTCGTTGGTGAGCAGGGGCACATGGATCTTGTGCGGCCACTTCGCTGCCGGATTCGCATCGATGTGTGGCTGGATCACCCCGCCCGGCCCCATCCGCGCCAGCATCACCCGCGGGAATACACCGCGCGCATAGCCATAGTCGGCCACCGCGCGATCCATCACCGGCTGCAGCAACGCCTGCCATTGCGCCCATTGCGGGCGGTCGTGCGACCCGCGCCAGTCGCGGGTGCTGTCGACGAAGCGGAAGACGATGTGCCGGGTCTTGTCGAGCGCTTCGAACTTGTTCGGCTTGTCCGCGTTCTCGGCGTCCCAGACGGATTCCGGGATCGCCTGCACCGCGTCCAGCAACGAAACGATGTCGACGGCACCGAGCCTGCGCACCGCATCGGTCTTGCGCGGATTCGCCTGCGGCCTGAAATCGACGGACATGCGGCGCTCCTTAGAAGTCGTAGCCGAACAACGCGAGGTCCTGCGCATAGCGCGTGGCCACGGCATCCTTCAGCGGGTCGGTGTAATACGTGCGGTAGTCGCCGCGCGTGCTGCCGTTGACCTGGTCGAGCGCACGCACGGGAATGCCGATGCGCGCGCAGATCGCATCGTAGGAAGCCTGCATCGTCTCCACTCGGCCAACCATGTCGGTCAGCAGGCGTCCCTCGTCATCGACCAGCACGCTGCTTTGCGGCTGGAACAGGATGTGTTTTTCCGGCGGCGCATCGAACAGGAAATAGCGCATCACCGCGTGCGGATCGTTGGCGAAATGGCCGCTGTCGCGGCTCATGAACGCGCAGTAGGACACGAAGCGGTCGAACGGATTGCGCACGAAAGCGAACTTGAAATAGCCCGCGAAGGCCTCTTCGCCGAGGAACGGGCGCACCTGCTGCAACGACAGGTGGCCATGGCGGATCGCCGCCAGTTCCTCGAACGGGAAACGCTTGTTGACGAACAGGCCGACCTGCTCGATGTCGTCGTCGCTCATGTGTTCGCGCAGCGCCTGCCGCACCGAATGCGTGCCGGTCTTGGGGACGGCGGCAAAGATGAAGCGATGCTGGTGCGAGATGATCATGCGGGCCGATGCGAACTGCAGGCCGCCATTTTAGCGCGGCCTCCGCACCGGAGCATTTGCTCTATCCTCGCCACCGAAGCTGAAACCATGACCAAACCGATCAAGCACGTCGATCCCCGCGAAGGACATGCCCGTGAAGAACTGGCCAGCGCACTGACCCATGGGCTGGGCGCGACCGCGGCGTTGGCCGGCGGCGCCATCCTGATCACCCTTGCCTCGCTGCATGGTGATCGCTGGCAACTGGGTGCGGCGATCGTGTTCGGCATCGCCCTGCTGGCGCTGTACGTGGCCTCGACGCTTTATCACGCGATCCAGCATCCGGTGACGAAGGGGCGACTGAAGGTCTTCGACCATTGCGCGATCTACGTGCTGATCGCCGGCACGTATACGCCGTTCACCCTGATCGGCCTGCGCGGACCGGTCGGCTGGTGGATGTTCGGCGCGATCTGGACGCTGGCCGTGGCGGGGGTGATCTTCAAGCTGTTCTACACCGGCCGCTTCAAGCGGCTCTCCACGCTGATCTACATCGCCATGGGCTGGATGATCATGGTCGCCGCCAAGCCGATGCTGGCCGCGCTGGACGCCTGGACCCTCGGCTGGCTGATCGCCGGCGGGCTCTCCTACACGCTTGGCACGTTCTTCTACCATCGCGAGTCGATCCGCTACTCGCATGCAATCTGGCACCTGTTCGTGCTCGGCGGCAGCACCTGCCACTACATCGCGGTGATGGCGCAGGTCGTGCCCAACCGCTGAATCGCCCGCATTGCGTCCGTTATGAGGCGATATAGCGTTGCAGGTGGTCGAGTTCCTGTCGTTGCTCCTCGATCACCGCGCGCACCAGGTCGCCGATCGAAACCACGCCGAGCACGGCATCGCCATCGAGCACGGGCAAGTGGCGGATCCGATGATCGGTGACCAGCTGCATGCAATGCTCGGCCGCGTCGCCAGGCTTCACGGTGATGACCTGCGCGGTCATGATGTCGCGCACCGGCGTGTCCTTCGACGAGCGCCCTTGCAGGACGACTTTGCGCGCGTAGTCGCGCTCGGACAGGATGCCGGCCAGCCGCGTCCCGTCCATGACCAGCAGGGCGCCGACATGGTGCTCGGCCATCAACCGGATCGCCTCGATCACCGGTGCATCCGGCGGGACCGCGTGGATCTCAACCGGCTTCGATTCCAGCAACTGCCTGACTGTGCGCATCGCTCGCTCCTGTCGAATCGGGAACCTGCCCCGAGGATACTCCGCTCGCCGGCCGCCAGCTGTCCACGAAATACAGCGGCCGCTGCTTGGATTCTTCGTACAGCCGGCCCAGGTATTCGCCGATCAGGCCCAGCGCGACCAGCTGCACGCCACCCAGGAACAGGATCACCGACATCATCGTCGGCCAGCCTGCCACCGCGTCGCCCCAGAGCAGGGCCTTGAAAATGATCCAGCTGCCGTAGCCGAACGCCACCAGCGCGGTGGCGATGCCGATGTAGGTCGCCATCCGCAACGGGGCGGTGCTGAAACTGGTGATGCCTTCCAGCGCAAAGTTCCACAGCGCCCAGAAATTGAACTTGCTGCGCCCGGCGATGCGCGCCTCGCGCTGGTACGGGATCGCGATCTGGTTGAAGCCGACCCAGCCGAACAGGCCCTTCATGAAGCGATGGCGCTCGCGCAACTGGCGCAACGCGGCCAACGCACGCGGCGAGAGCAACCGGAAATCGCCGGTGTCGCGCGGCACCGGGGTCTTCGACAACGAGCCGATCAGCCGATAGAAGCCGTGTGCGGTCACGCGCTTCAGCCAACCCTCGCCCTCGCGCTCGACCCGGGTGCCGTGCACGTCGTCGAAGCCCTCGCGCCACTTCTCGACGAACCGCGGCAGCAGCTCGGGCGGATCCTGGCCGTCGGCATCGAGGATGAAGGCCGCGCCGCGCTCGACCCGGTCCAGGCCGGCGGTCAACGCCGCCTCCTTGCCGAAATTGCGCGACAGCCGCAGCAGCGCCACCCGCGAATCGATGCCCGCGAAGCCAAGCAGGATGTCCCAGGTGCCGTCGCGACTGCCGTCGTCGACGTACAGCACGCGCGCATCCAGTCCTTCAGCCTCCGCCAACGAGAGTGCCGTGGCGATCCGCGGCTGCAATGCCGGCAACGCCTCCGCCTCGTTGAAGGCGGCGATCACGATGGTCAGGCA
>Ga0073904_10004236_pt1 | contig 10696 bp, 9 predicted proteins | sample KloWWTrecipitate_FD_66668 | JGI IMG/M metagenome (GOLD analysis project Ga0073904, IMG submission 66668) | Active sludge microbial communities from Klosterneuburg, Austria, studying microevolution and ecology of nitrifiers - Klosterneuburg... | ecosystem: Engineered > WWTP > Aerobic digester >... | reverse complement strand
GGCGGCCGAGACGCAGGGCTTCCGCCCGTGCCTTCGCTGCCGCCCGGAACTCGCGCCGGGCTACGCCACGGTCGATGCGAACAGGAGGATCGCGCAGGCGGCCGCGGGGCTCATCGAGGACGGGCGCCTGGAGGACGCGAGCCTCGCCGCGATCGCGTCCGCGCTGGGCGTCACCGACCGCCATCTTCGCCGCGTCTTCGGCCAGGAGTTCGGCGTCTCTCCCGTGGAGTACGCGCAGACGCAAAGGCTCCTGCTCGCCAAGCGGCTGCTCACCGACACCGCGCTGCCGGTGCTGGACGTGGCGATGGCAAGCGGCTTTTCCAGCCTGCGCCGCTTCAACGACCTGTTCCGCACGCGCTATCGCATGACGCCGGGCGGGCTGCGGAAGTCGGCCCCGGCGCGCGCGAACGCCGACCGGATGACGTTCGACCTGGCCTACCGCCCGCCCTACGACTGGCCGGCGATGCTCGCCTTCCTGGGGCGGCGCGCCGTCGCGGGCGTGGAGTCGGTCGACGGCCGTCGCTACCGGCGGACGATGCGGCTCGCGCGCGCCGGAAGGATCCACGCGGGATGGATCGAAGTCGCGCCCTCGCCGCGCAAGTCGGCGCTGCGCGTGACGGCGAGCGCGTCGCTCGCCGGCGCCGTGCCCGCGCTGCTCGCCCGCGTGAAGCCGCTCCTCGACCTCGCCTGCCGCCCGGACGAGATCGCGTTGGCGCTGGGCCCGCTCGCGGCGGCGAATCCGGGGCTGCGGCTGCCCGGCGCCGTCGACGGCTTCGAGATCGCGGTGCGCGCGATCCTCGGCCAGCAGGTGACGGTGGCCGCGGCCACGACGATCGCCGGGCGCCTGGCCGCGGCCTTCGGCGATCCCGTGGACACGCCCCACGAAGGGCTCGACCGGCTCTTTCCGCCGGCGGCGATCATCGCCGCCACGCCTCCCGGCGACATCGCGGCGCTGGGCATCATCGCCACGCGCGCCCGCGCCATCGTGGCGCTGGCGCGCGAAATCGACGCGGGCGCGCTTCGCCTGGAACCCGGCGCGCCCGTGGAGGAGACGCTCGCCGCGCTCGAGCGCATTCCCGGCGTGGGCCCGTGGACCGCGCACTACATCGCCATGCGCGCGCTCGCGTGGCCCGATGCCTTCCCGCACCCCGACGTCGCGGTGCTGAAGGCGCTGGGCGAGAAGAACGGCCGGCGCGCGCTCGCGCGGGCCGAGGACTGGCGGCCCTGGCGCTCCTACGCCGTGCTGCACCTCTGGAAATCCCTGGAATCCCCACCGGAAGGCAAATGACATGACCCGCTACGCCCGCTTCGAGACCCCCCTCGGGACGATGATCGCCGTTGCCGACGGCGGGAAGCTCACCGGCCTCGATTTCACCGATGCGAAATACGCGCCCGCGATCGGCGCCGACTGGATCGAGGATTGCGCCGACCGGCTCCTGCGCGATTGCGCCGCCCAGGTGGCGGAATTCTTCGCCGGCGAGCGCGGACGCTTCGACCTCCCGCTCGCGCCGCGCGGCACGCCGTTCCAGCAACGCGTGTGGCGCGAGATCGCGACCGTGCCCTTCGGGGAGACCATCACCTACGCGGAACTCGCCGCGCGCGCGGGCTCCCCCGGATCGGCGCGCGCCGCGGGCGCCGCCACGGGAAGGAACCCGATCGCCCTCGTCGTTCCCTGCCACCGCGTCGTCGGGACGGACGGCGCGCTCACGGGCTACGCCGGCGGCCTGCGCCGCAAGGAAAAGCTCCTCGTGCTCGAAGGCGCGCGATCGGAATCGTTCGCTTGAGACCGGCGGACCTCGCGCGGCTCGCCGCGCTGGGCGCCCTCTGGGGCGCTTCCTACCTCTTCATGCGCGTGGCGGTGCCCCACGTCGGCGCCGAGTGGGTCGTCGAGGGACGCACGCTCGCCGGCGGCCTGGTGCTCGCCGCCTTCATCGTCCTCACCGGCCGGGGTTTCGCGCTGCGCCGCCACTGGCGCGGCTATCTCGTGATCGGCATCGTCGGCGTGGCCGCGCCCTTCTGGCTGATCGGCACGGCGATGAGGACGATCGACGCCTCCACCGCCGCGATCCTGAACACCACCTCGCCCATCTTCTCGGCGCTCGTGGCCTCGGTCTGGATCCGCGACCGCCTCACCGCCGGGAAGATCGCGGGCATCGCGCTCTCGATCGCCGGCATCGCGATCCTCGTGGGCTGGACGCCCAAGCCCCTGAGCGGCGCGGAACTCTTCGCCTGCCTGCTGAGCCTCGCGGCGTGCATGTGCTACGGCTGGGTGAGCGTCTTCACCAAGGTCCACCTGAAGGACGCGCCCTCGAGCGCGCTCTCCGCCGTGAGCTGCCTCGTCGCCGCGGGCGCGCTCGCCCCGTTCACGCCGTGGACCGCCGTCGCGGCCCCCGTTCCCGCGATCGCCTGGATCTCCGTGCTGGCCCTCGGCGTCTTCAGCACCGGCGTGGCCTTCATCCTGTACTACCGGCTGATCGCCGACCTCGGCCCGGTGAAGGCGCTGATGGTGACGCTCCTCATCCCCGTGTTCGGCATGTTCTGGGGCGTCCTGCTGCTGGGCGAGCCGGTGACGCCGGGACGCCTCGCGGGCTGCGCGATCGTGCTGGCGGGGTGCGCGCTCGCGCTGGGCCTGGTGAGATTCCCGTCGTCCCGGCCGCCGCCGTAGGCCGGGAAGGGAGCAAGCGCTGCGGTAGCATCGGGCCATGCCGAACCGACTCGCCCGGGAAACCAGCCCCTACCTCCAGCAGCACGCGGACAACCCCGTCGACTGGTACCCGTGGGGCGAGGAGGCGCTCGCCCTCGCCCGGGAGACGGGCAAGCCGATCCTGCTCTCCGTGGGCTACTCCGCCTGCCACTGGTGCCACGTGATGGCCCACGAGTCCTTCGAGGACCCCCAGGTCGCGAAGCTCATGAACGAGCTCTTCGTGAACGTGAAGGTCGATCGCGAGGAGCGCCCCGACATCGACCAGATCTACCAGCTCGCGCAGCAGATGCTCACGCAGCGAACCGGCGGCTGGCCCCTCACCATGTTCCTCTCGCCCGACCAGGTGCCGTTCTTCGGGGGCACGTACTTCCCGAAAGCGGCGCGCTACGGGCTGCCGGGGTTCGTCGACCTCCTGCGGCACGTGCGCGGCGTCTACGACGCGAAGCGCGCCGACATCGAGGCGCAGAACGTCGAGGTCGTCGCGGCCCTGTCGCGCACCGGGCCCGCGGGCGGCGCGCACCCCTCGGAGTTCTCCGACGCGCCCCTTCGCGAGGCGATCGCCTTTCACGCGAGCGCCTTCGACCGCGAGCACGGGGGGTTCGGGCAGGCGCCGAAGTTCCCGCACCCCGACTCGATCGGGACTTGCCTGCGCCGCTTCGCGGGGACCGGCGACGAAGGATCGCTCGCCATGGCCGTCACCACGCTCGCGAAGATGGCCGAGGGCGGCGTCTTCGACCAGCTGGGCGGCGGTTTCGCGCGCTACAGCGTGGACGACCGGTGGGCGATCCCGCACTTCGAGAAGATGCTCTACGACAACGGGCAATTGATCCTCCTCTACGCGGACGCCTACGCGATCACGGGGCAGGCGCTCTTCGCCCGGACGGTCGAGGCGACGGCCGCCTGGGTGATGCGCGAGATGCAGTCGCCGGCGGGCGGCTACTGCTCCTCGCTCGACGCCGATTCCGAGGGCGAGGAAGGCAGGTTCTACGTCTGGCGCCGCGAGGAAGTCGACGCCCTGCTCGACGCCGACGAGGCGGCCGTCGCGATCCCGCACTACGGCTTCGACCGCGAGCCCAACTTCGAGGGCCACGCGTGGAATCCCGTCGTCGCCACGCCGCTCGACCAGGTCGCCGCGTCGCTCGGGGTGACGCCCGCCGTGGCGCAGTCGCGCCTCGCCAGCGCGCGCGAGAAGCTCCTCGCCGCCCGCGGGAAACGCATCCGGCCCGGGCGCGACGACAAGATCCTCACCTCGTGGAACGCGCTCATGATCGGCGGGATGGCGCACGCCGCGCGCGTGCTCGACCGCCCCGACTGGCTGGCCAGCGCCCGCCGCGCCCTCGACTTCATCCGCGGCACGCTGTGGCAGGGCGAGCGCCTGCTCGCGACCCACAAGGACGGCAAGTCCCACCTCAACGCCTACCTCGACGACTACGCGTTCCTGCTCGCCGCGCTCCTCGAGGTGCTGCAGGCCGACTTCCGCGCCGCGGATCTCGCCTGGGCCGAAGCCCTGGGCGATGCGCTGCTCGAGTCCTTCCGGGACGACGCGGCCGGCGGATTCTTCTTCACCTCCCACGACCACGAGCGCCTCATCCACCGCCCCAAGCCCGGCCACGACAACGCGACGCCCTCGGGCAACGGCGTCGCGGCGTGGGCGCTGAACCGGCTCTCGTACCTGTCGGGCGAGACGCGCTTCCAGCGCGCCGCGGAGGCGACGCTCTCGCTCTACTGGCCGGCGCTCTCGCGAAGCCCAGCGGGGTTCGGGAGCCTGCTCGCCACCCTCGAGGAGACGCTGGCGCCCCCGACCACGGTCATCGTGAAGGGCCCGGAATCGGGCCTGGGCGCCTGGCGCGAGGCCCTGCGGCGGGATTTCCGGCCCCAGGCGGTCGTGCTTTTCATTCCCGATCCGCAGCCCGGTCTTCCCCCGCCGCTCGCCAAGCCCGACAGCCCGGCGGTCAACGCCTGGGTGTGCGAGGGCGTTACATGTCTGGCACCGCTCGACGAGCCGGGGCGATTGCGCGAAACCCTGAAAGCCGTGAAAATCGCAGGTTCCGCGCCTACCCCAAACCGTTTCACCCAAGGAGGAAGTTGCTCATGAAGAAGTCCGGTCTCATCATCGCCGCGCTGGGCCTGGCGTTCGCCGCCGCCCCTGCCCTGGCCAACATGGAACTCGCGACCAAGAACGCGTGCACCGCCTGCCATTCGGTCGACAAGAAGCTGGTCGGCCCCTCCTACAAGGACGTCGCCAAGAAATACGCCGGCAATGCCAAGGCCGAAGCGATGCTCGCCGAGAAGGTGAAAAAGGGCGGCGTGGGCACCTGGGGCCAGGTCCCGATGCCCCCCAACGTCAACGTGAAGGACGACGACGTGAAGACGCTGGTGAAGTGGATTCTCACGATCAAGTAAAGTAAGCGTACGCTTACAGGGAAAGGCCGGCCTGGTGCCGGCCTTTTCCATTGTTGCGGACGTGCGCCGGCCAGCCGCTGTCCCCCGCGACCGTCAGTCGCTATAATTTCGGGCTTGTCATCCCTTCCGCGGGCCCGGCACCGGGCCATCCCCCCATTCCACCAGGAGAGACCACGATGAATCGCTACACCCCGCTTGCCGTCGCCGTCGCCCTCGCCTTGGGCGTCGCCGCCTGCGGCAAGGAAGAGCCGAAACCCGCGCCGAAGGCCGCCGCCCCGGCCGGCGTCACCGTCACCATCGCCCACGCGGGCCCGCTCACCGGCTCGATCGCGCACCTCGGCAAGGACGACGAGAACGGCACCGCGCTCGCCATCGCCCAGGCGAACGACCACAAGCTCACGATCGGCGGCATGCCGGTCACCTTCAAGATGATGAGCGAGGACGACCAGGCGGATCCGAAGACCGGCACCACGATCGCGCAGAAGCTGGTCGACGCCAAGGTCGCCGCCGTGATCGGCCACCTCAACTCCGGCGTCACCATCCCCGCCTCCGAGATCTACACGAAGGCCGGCATCCCGGTCGTCTCCGGCGCCGCCACCAACCCGACGCTCACCGAGCGGGGCCTGAAGGGCGTGTTCCGCACCGTCGGCCGCGACGACCAGCAGGGCCCGGCCATCGCCTCCTTCATCGTCTCGGAGCTGAAGGCGAAGAAGGTCGCCATCCTCGACGACAAGACCGCCTATGGCGAAGGCCTCGCGAACGAAGTCGAGAAGTTCCTGAAGGGCGCCAAGGTTCGCATCGTCACCCGCGAGCGCACCACGGACAAGGAAACCGACTTCAAGGCCGTGCTCACCAAGATCAAGTCGACCAACCCGGACGTGGTCTTCCACGGCGGCATGGACGCGACCGGCGGCCCGATGCTCAAGCAGGCGCGCGAGCTGGGCATCAAGAGCGCCTTCACCTTCGGCGACGGCGCCTGCACGAGCGAGATGGCGAAGCTGGCCGGCGCCGCGGCCGAGGGCATGATCTGCTCCCAGGCGGGGCTGCCCGCCGAGGCGGCGAGCAAGGATTTCCAGGACGCCTTCAAGGCGAAGTACGGCGAGATCAAGCAGTACGCGCCCTACTTCTACGACGCGACCCAGGCCGTGATCGAGGCCATGAAGAAGGCCAACTCGACCGATCCCGCGAAGTTCGGCCCGGAGATCTACAACGTCTCCTTCACCGGCGCCACGGGCAAGGTGGAATTCGACGCCAAGGGCGACCGGAAGGACGCGGACATCACGATCTTCCGGTTGAAGGACGGCAACATCAAGCCGGTGGCGGTGGTGAAGAACGGCGTGTCCACGCCGTTCGGCGCGCCGGCTGCCGAGGCGAAGAAGGAAGAGCCCAAGAAGGAAGAGGCGAAGAAGATGGAAGAGCCCAAGAAGAAGAAGAAGGGCGGCTGCTAGTCGGGCGCGCTTTCGCGCGCGCACGCGCTTCGGCGAACGGGGTGGCCCTGGCCACCCCGTTTCTTTTGGGTCGAGTTGCGTAGAATCCCCCCAGAACCCCGAGGAGGCGCCCTGGACATCTTCCTCCAGCAGATCGTGAACGGCCTGACGCTCGGTTGCGTCTACGCCGTCGTGGCGCTCGGCTACACCATGGTCTACGGCATCGTGCAGCTCATCAACTTCGCCCACGGCGAGGTGGTGATGATCGGCTGCATGGTCGCCTTCTCGGTGATCGTGGCGCTCGCCCCCTCCGGGCTTCCGCCGCTCGTGATCGTGGGCGCCGGCATCCTCGTGGCCGTGCCCGTCTGCATGGCCGTGGGCTACGTGGTCGAGCGCGTGGCCTACCGGCCGCTCAGGAACGCCCCGCGCCTGGCGCCCCTCATCACCGCGATCGGCGTCTCCATCGTGCTGCAGCACCTGGCGCTGCTCGTCTGGAGCCGCAACATCATCGCCTTCCCGCAGATCGTGGAGCTCAAGCTCTACTACCTCGGCGGCTCGGATGCCAGCGCCGCGATCTCCAACGTGCAGATCGCGATCATCGTCACGTCGGTGGCCATGATGGCGGGCCTGATCGCGCTGGTGTACCGCACGAAGCTCGGCATCGCGATGCGCGCGACCTCGCAGAACCCGCTGGTCGCGGGGCTGATGGGCATCGACATCAACCGCGTGATCTCGGCGACCTTCCTCATCGGCGCGGGGCTCGGCGCCACGGCGGGCGTGATGGTCGGCAGCTACTACGGCGTGGCGCACTACCAGATGGGATTTCTCCTGGGTCTCAAGGCCTTCAGCGCCGCGGTGCTGGGCGGCATCGGCAACATCGCCGGCGCGGTGCTGGGCGGCATCCTCATGGGGCTCATCGAATCCCTCGGCGCGGGTTACGTGGGCGACTTCACGAACGTGTGCCTGCTCGACCGGTTCCTGCCGGGCTTCTCCGACGTGTGCGCGGCGAGCCCCACCTCGAGCCTCTTCGGCAGCAACTACAAGGACGTCTACGCGTTCATCGTCCTCATCCTCGTGCTCGTCTTCCGGCCCTCGGGGCTGCTGGGCGAGCGCGTCGGCGACCGCGCCTGATGGCCAGGCGAGAGGCGAAGCGGGGCAGCGCCCCGCGAACCCTGGCCGCCCTCCGGTCGGACCCGCGCCTCAAGTGGGTGGGAATGGCGCTCGTCGCCGTCGCGCTGGTGGCGCTGCCGTTCGCGCTCGCCATGGCGGGCACGGCGTGGGTGCGGATCACCAACCTCGCGATCCTGTTCGTCCTGCTCTCCCTGGGGCTCAACATCGTCGTGGGCTTCGCGGGGCTGCTCGACCTGGGCTACATCGCCTTCTACGCGGTGGGCGCCTACGTCTATGCGCTCCTCGCCTCCCCGCACTTCGGCCTGCACCTGCCGTGGTGGGCGATCCTGCCCATCGGCGCGGCGGTCGCGTGCACCTTCGGCGTGCTGCTGGGCGCGCCGACCCTGAAGCTGCGCGGAGACTACCTCGCGATCGTGACCCTCGGCTTCGGCGAGATCATCCGCATCTTCCTGAACAACCTCTCGGAGCCCTTCAACCTCACCAACGGCCCCAAGGGGATCGCGACCATCGATCCCATCCGCTTCTTCGGGCTCGACTTCTCCACGATGACGCAGGTGGGCGGCTTCGCGCTGTCGGGAACGATCAAGTACTACTACTTCCTGCTCGCGATGCTGCTCGTGGTCATCGTGGTGAACCTGCGCCTTCAGGATTCGCGCATCGGCCGCGCCTGGGAGGCGATCCGCGAGGACGAGCTGGCCGCGCGCGCGATGGGCATCAACACCACGCGCCTGAAGCTTCTCGCCTTCGCCATGGGCGCCTCCTTCGGCGGCATCGCGGGCGGCATGTTCTCCTCCATCCAGGGATTCATCAGCCCCGAGAGCTTCATCCTCACCGAGAGCGTGATGGTGCTCTCCATGGTGGTGCTGGGCGGCATGGGCAACATCTGGGGCGTGGTGCTGGGCGCCGTCCTGCTCTCCTTCGTGCCCGAGATCCTGCGCTACACGGTGGAGCCGGTGCAGCGCATGCTCTTCGGCCGCTCGCTGATCGACCCGGAAGTGATCCGCATGCTGCTCTTCGGGCTGGCGATGGTGGTGATGATGCTCTTCCGGCCCGCGGGGCTCCTGCCCTCGGCGGTGAGGAAGCGCGAGCTCGCGACCGGGCGCGAGGACGGCGATGACGACGACGACTGAGGCGCGGGCGGGAAACGCGCTCCTCGAGGTCGAGGCGATCACCAAGCGCTTCGGCGGCCTCACGGCGCTCTCCGACGTCTCCTTCGCGATCCACCCCGGCGAGATCTACGGGCTCATCGGCCCCAACGGCGCCGGCAAGACCACGCTCTTCAACGTCCTCACCGGCCTCTACCGGCACGACGAGGGGCAGTTCCGCTTCCAGGGCCGGCCGCTGGTCGAGGCCACGCCGGACCGCATCGCGGCGCTCGGCATCGCGCGCACCTTCCAGAACATCCGCCTCTTCGCGAACCTGTCGGCGCTGGAGAACGTGATGATCGGGCGCCACGTGCGCACGAAGGCGGGCGTGGCGGGCGCGATCCTGCGCGACCCCCGCACGCGCGCGGAGGAAGCGGCGATCGTGCAGCGCGCCCGGGAACTGCTCGACTACGTCGGCATCGGCGCGCGCGGCAACGAGCACGCGCGCCACCTGGCCTACGGCGACCAGCGCCGCCTGGAGATCGCCCGCGCGCTCGCCACCGACCCGAAGCTCCTCGCCCTGGACGAGCCCGCGGCCGGCATGAACGCGACCGAGAAGCGGGAACTGCGAAAGCTCCTCGAGTCGATCCGCGACGACGGCACGACGATCCTCATCATCGAGCACGACATGCGCCTGGTGATGGGCCTGTGCGACCGCGTCCTCGTGCTCGACTACGGTCGCCGGATCGCCGAGGGCCTGCCCGCCGACGTTCGCCGCGACCCCAAGGTGATCGAGGCCTACCTCGGCGCGCAGCACCAGGACGCTTCCGCGGGCGCCGCCCCATGAGCCTGCTCGCGCTGGAAAGGGTCGAGGTCCACTACGGCGGCATCCGCGCCGTCAAGGGAATCGACCTCACGGTCGAGCCGGGCGAGCTGGTCTGCCTCATCGGCGCCAACGGCGCGGGCAAGACCACGACGCTTCGCGCGATCACCGGCCTCGCGCACGCGGGCGGTCGCATCGTCTACGACGGGAAGGACATCGCCGGGAGGAAGCCCCACGAGATCGCGCGAATGGGCATCGCGCTGGTGCCCGAGGGGCGCGGCGTCTTCGCGCAGCTCACCATCGAGGAGAACCTCGCGATGGGCGCCTACACGAGAAGCGAGCGCGCCGCGATCGCCGAAGACGTCGATCGCGTCTTCGGCCTCTTTCCGCGCCTGAAGGAGCGCCGCCGCCAGACGGCGGGCACGATGTCGGGCGGCGAGCAGCAGATGCTCGCCATCGGCCGCGCCTTGATGAGCCGGCCGCGGCTGCTCCTGCTGGACGAGCCCAGCATGGGACTCGCGCCCATCATGGTGGAGCGCATCTTCGAGGTGATCCGGCTCATCGCCTCCGAGGGCGTGACGATGTTGCTGGTGGAACAGAACGCGCGGCTGGCCCTGGAGGCGAGCCGGCGCGCGTACGTGCTGGAAAGCGGGCTGGTGACGCTCTCGGGCGAGGCGGCCGCGCTGCTCCACGATCCGCTGGTCCGCCAGGCCTACCTGGGCGAATGATCGCCGGAGCGAAAGCGCGTTTGCAGCTACACTTGTAATCGCCGCGTGATGCGACTCACAGACTCGGCCGGAGCAGCGGCCCAGAATCGACAACAGACATCGTTCGCACGAGACGGCAAACGCCCCGCCATGAAACCGCTTTCCCGATGACACTTCCTCGCGCCGCCCGCGGTGCCCTCCTCGGCCTGCTCGCCGTCGCGCTGCTCGGCATGCTCGCGTTCCTCTACTCGCGCACCGAGGCGATCGATTTCAAGCGCGATGCCGAGACGCTCTCCCTGCTGGGCGAGCTGAAGGATCTCGACGCGCGCTGGGACGCGGACGCCTCCCGGTACGCGCAGTCCCTGGCGACCGCGATCACGGTTGCCGACCGCGGCGCCACGCTCTCGCGCATCCTG
>Ga0073904_10004235_pt1 | contig 10700 bp, 10 predicted proteins | sample KloWWTrecipitate_FD_66668 | JGI IMG/M metagenome (GOLD analysis project Ga0073904, IMG submission 66668) | Active sludge microbial communities from Klosterneuburg, Austria, studying microevolution and ecology of nitrifiers - Klosterneuburg... | ecosystem: Engineered > WWTP > Aerobic digester >... | reverse complement strand
TCGGCAGGCAATTGGTCGTCGCCGAGATCGGCATCAGTTGGCCGAACGACGGCGACGAGTGACCGTCACAACTCGAAGCGATAGGCCAGTTTCACTACCAGCTGTTCGTCGTCGCGCAGGCTGAAGGCATCGCCGAACTGCTCGAATGCACCGGCTGCATACGGATCGGCCCCGAAGCCGCCGCGTCCGTACACGACGTAGAGATTCGACAGCGGTGCGAGTTCGTAGCGATAGCGCACCTGGAACCCCATGTTGCGAAAGCTGAAAGGCTGCACGGGATCGCTGCTGCGCACGCCGCGGCCGTTCGTGGCAATCCGCCATGCGCTCGGATCGTCGGCATCGAAGCCGAGCGCTTCCAGCTTCACCCGCAATTCGTGCCGCGTGCCGATGTTCCAGTTGAGACTGGCGTTGAGGTCGTAGCGGTTCATGTGGAAGCCGGCGACCACGTTCTGGTTGCCGGGCTGCCGCGCCTCGTCGGGCCGGATCAGCAATTCCTGATCCATCACGTGACCCAGCCACAGCTCGATGTTGAGCGCATCGCTGATGAAGTAGGTGCTGCTGAGCGAGGCGCTCCACGAATACGGCGTGTCCTGGCGCAGGCCGCTGGCCACGCCGACGCTGACATCGGCCCCGAACTGCCAGTTGCCGCGACGCGGAAACCCGCGATAGAGATACGCGCTGCCGCCATTGCGCACGTGCACGGCACCATGGCCACGGGTGATCTGGTCATCGTATGCCGCGCTGCGCAACTGCAGGTTCCAGTTGAGATTGCCGCCATCCTTGCGCTGGCTGTTGACGTTGAACCGGAACTGCCGCTGCAGCCACAGGCCGGCGTTGTTCTGCATGCCCTCGATGCGCGTACGGATGTTGTGCGATGCGTAGGCCGAAGCCTCCGGCAACGCCGTGATGCGCTTGCCGACCTCGAACTGTCCGTAGTTCAGGTCGTTGCGGCCCAGATAACCCGCATCGTTGATCTGGAAATCCTCGCCGTAGTGGATCAGCAGGCCGGTCAGGCTCCAACCCTTGTCCAAGGTCTTCTGCGCCATGCTGGTGAAACCGACATCACGGGTGTGCATGCCCGCCACCTCGACATCGCTGCCGACCAGGGTGCTGGCCACGGTCAGGCTGGGATCCGGTTGCCAGCGATGGTCGAAGCCGAGCACGTTCGCGTTGCGATCGAGGAACGGGCGCTCGACATTGGTCAGCATCGCGCCGAGGTTGTGCGCACCGAACGAACGCTGCACGCGCAATGCCGAGAACCGGCGACCTGCATCGCCGCGCTCGTCGGCCAGGAACGCACCGTACTGGGTCGCGCCGATGCTGCCGTTGAACTTGATCGCGCCGACGATGTCGCCGGCACCGCTGCGGTCGTCGGCCATCGCGCCGATGCGGCGGGTGTACAGCAACTGGCTGTTGTCGAACAGCATGCCGAAATCGAACAGGCCCTGGTTTTCGGTGAAGAACGGGCGCTTGTCGCTGAAGAAGGTTTCCTGCGCGCTGAAGTTCACCACCAGCGAATCGCTTTCGACCTGGCCGAAATCCGGATTGAGGGTGGCGCTGAGCTGGAACTGGCCGTTCGGCTTCCAGAACAGGTCGGCGCCGGCATCGAAGCTGTTGTCCTTCGCCACCCTGTCGTGCAGGCCGACCACGTAGGGCGTGACCGCCAGCAGCGATTGCGAATGGGCCGGAATCTCGATCTTCTCGAACTGGTTGAGGAATTGCGGGCGCTCGAAGCTCACCGCCGGCCAGGCCATGCGCTCGTTGACGCTGCCGACCACGCGATCCAGGTACACCGCGACCGTGCGCTTGTCGCCCATCGCCTTCTTCATCGGCGCGGTGTGCCAGGGAATCAGCAATTCCGCCGTCCACGCATCATCGGCATCGACCACCGCGTGCTGCCACAGACCGTCCCAGTCGCTGCTGAAGTTGCCGCCGCTGGTGATGGTGGAATCCATGATGCCGTCGCTGGCGGTCAGGGTGAAGTCGTAACCGCTGCGGCCATCGCCCTCGAAATCCAGCATCAGGTTGACCCGGTCGATGGCAACGTCCTGGTCGCGCCGGCTCTTCTGTCGCGGGGTCTCCACTCCGGCGAGCTTGGTATTGCGGAATGCCACCGCCAGACCCTCCGGCGTGGACAGGATCCACGCTTCGGTCGGATGCCGGGTTTCATCCTGGGTGAACGGCTGCACCATGCGGAAATCGGTGACGTGGCGTGCGCCTTGCCACTCGGCCGGATCGATCACGCCGTCCACCTTCACCTGGGCGAATGCGGGCGCAGACAGCGCGGACAGGATGGCAAGCGTCAGCAACGGGGTTTTCGGAGACCGGATTTTCGGGGACAGGCGCATGGGCGTCGTCAGTGGCAGCGATTGCTGCGATGACGCGCAAGGTAAGCGGCCCGTCAACCGTTACCGACTGGCACAAGTCATGCAAACCTTCGGCAGGGGCCGTGCATCCGGCGGCCGCCCGGCAAGCGTTCCCGCGTTCAGCGCTTGGGTTTCAACATGGTGCCGGTGCAGTTCTTCGCCCCGCAGCGGCAGGCCCAGATCTTCTTCAGGCGCGCGGTGTGGCGCTCGGCCAGGGTGATGCCGTAGTCGTAGGTCAGTTCCTCGCCCGGCTTGATCGCGCGGATCGATTCGATGAAGACCCGCGACTTGCTGCCGTCTTCCTCGTTCTCGTCGAGGATCGCCTCGCAGTTCGGCGCGCAGCTGTGGTTGATCCAGCGCGCGTCGTTGCCTTCGAAATTGGCGTCGATCACCCAGTCGTCGTCGAGGGTGAACAGGAAGGTGTGGCCGGAATCGACATCGCCGCTGTCGCCGGCATCCACGTCTTCGTGGGTGCGCCTGCGTCCCTTGTATTCGATCAGGCGTTCGCCTTTCCTGATCTGGTCGATGGCGAACATGCCGTTGCCGTGGATGGCGGACTTGCGGGTGACGATCTTCTTCGACATCGGATGAGCCAGCGCGGGAAGCGGGCATTGTGGCGCAGACATGCCGGGTGCGTCACCGCCGTGACCGGTTTCGCCGGAATGCCGCGTTCCTGTTCGAACCGCAAATTCCTTTCGAACTGACGATGAATCGATCCACCATCCGCTCCACCTGCCTGTCCCTGGCCGTGCTCGGCCTGGCCGCCTGCACCGCCCCGACCGCCACCGAAACCGCCGCAGCCAAGCCCGCCGGCCTGTCCAGCGAAGCCGAACTGCTGGCGCGCGGCGAATACCTGGTGCGCATTGCCGGCTGCAACGACTGCCACACGCCGGCCTATGCCGAGCGTGGCGGCGAGGTGCCGAAGGAGGAGTGGCTGGTCGGTTCGCCACTGGGTTTCAACGGCCCCTGGGGCACCACCTACGCCAGCAACCTGCGCATGAAGGCGGCGGAGATGGATGAAGCCGGCTGGATGAAATACACCGCCGAACTGCGCACCCGCCCGATCATGCCGGACTTCGCCGTGCGCGCGATGCGCGAGGACGACCGCCGCGCGCTCTACCGCTTCATCCGCTCGCTGGGCCCGGGTGGCAGCAAGGCCCCGGATTACCTGCCGCCGGGCAAGACGCCACCGCTGCCGTACATGCAGATGGTGCTGCCGCCGCCCGCAGCTTCGGCACCTGTGGCCCCGTCGGCGGGCTGAGCGGGTCAACCCGCAGGCGGGCCGCGCGTTGTTCCGGGCATCCCCCGCGGAGTCCCGACATGCGCCTGCTGCCTGCCTCCCTCGCCGCCGGCATCGCCCTCGCCTTCGTGGCCGCTCCGGCCGATGCACAGCACCGCCTGCGCCAGCTGGCCGAACAACGCCGCGAAGCCAAAGCGGTCACCGCATTGCCTGCGGGAACGCGGATCGAACGCGACATCGCCTACGGATCCGATCCGTTGCAGCGCTATGACGTGTATCTCCCGCGTTCATCGCGGCCGGACGCACCGATCCTGTTGATGGTCCACGGCGGCGGCTGGCGGCGCGGCGACAAGGCCAGCCCCGGCGTGGTCGGCAACAAGGCGGCGTACTGGTTGGCGAAAGGCTACGTGTTCGTGTCGGCCAACAACCGGCTGGTACCCGCGGCAGACCCGCTGCAGCAGGCACGTGATGTGGCGGCGGCGGTGGCATCGGTGCAGGCACGCGCGCCGCACTGGGGTGCTGATCCGCAACGCATGGTGCTGATGGGACATTCGGCGGGCGCGCATCTGGTGGCTTTGCTCGGCAGCGCGCCTTCGATCCTGGCCGATGCCGGTGCAATGCGTCCGCTCGGCGTGGTCGCGCTGGACAGCGCAGCGATGAATGTTCCCGCGATGATGGAGCATCCGGTCCTGCCCGGGATCTACGACGCAGCTTTCGGCAGCGACCGCGGGTTCTGGACTGCGGCTTCGCCCTTCCACCGACTGGACCGCAATGGCCTGCCGATGCTGATCGCCTGTTCCAGCCAGCGCCGCGATTCCTGCCCGCAGGGCAAGGCACTGGCAGTCAAGGCTTCGGGACTCGGCATCCCCATGCAGGTCCTGCCGGAAGACCTGTCGCATGGCGAGATCAACCATCAGCTCGGCCAGCCATCGGCCTATACCCGTGCCGTTTCCGACTGGATCGAGCGCCTGCTGGACTGAGCAGCACCACGGGCCGGACCACTGACTTGGCGCTGGCCGCGTGAAATCGTACAATTCCGGTACGTTTTCAATCTGCTCCCCGGCCAGCCACCGCAAGCCATGCTGCGCGTCACCAAACTCACCGATTACGCCAGCGTGGTGCTGACCGTGCTGGCAAGCGATCCCGCCACCGTGCTCAGCGCCAGCGAACTGGCCGATCGCGCCGGGCTGGAAATGCCGACCGTGGCCAAGCTGCTGAAGCCACTGGCCCAGGCCGGCCTGGTCGAGGGCTTCCGCGGGGCCAACGGCGGTTACCGGCTGGCTCGCGAGGCGGCGGCGATCTCCCTGATCGAAATCGTCGAGGCGATGGAGGGCCCGCTCGGGATGACCGAGTGCAGCGTGCATGCCGGCCAGTGCGGCATCGAACATTCCTGCGGCGCGCGTGCCAACTGGCGGCGGATCAACGACGTGGTCGCCGATGCGCTGCGCGGGGTCAGCCTGGCGCAGATGCTGGTCCCGGTGCCGCCGGCGCCGCGCAAGGGCATCGCCGTGCAACTGGCGAATGCGTGAGGAGCGTGCCATGAGCGAACAACAGAACGCACCGGTCCAGAACGAGCAGATCCACGCCCAGCTCGGCCGCAAGTACGAGGCCGGCTTCATCACCGAGATCGAATCCGATTCGCTGCCGCCGGGCCTGTCCGAGGACATCATCCGCGCGCTGTCGGCGAAGAAGGACGAGCCTGACTGGATGACTGACTGGCGGCTGGCCGCCTACCGGCACTTCCTGACCATGCCGATGCCGGATTGGGCCAAGCTCAAGATCGGTCCGATCGACCTGCAGGCGCTGTCGTACTACAGCGCGCCGAAGGCCAAGTACAAGTCGCTGGACGAGGTGCCGCAGGAACTGCTGGACACCTACGACAAGCTCGGGGTGCCGCTGCACGAGCGCGCCAAGCTGGCCGGCGTCGCGGTGGATGCGGTGTTCGATTCGGTCAGCGTCGGCACCACCTACCGCAAGGAACTGGCCGAGAAGGGCGTGATCTTCTGCTCGATGAGCGAGGCGATCCGTGAACATCCCGACCTCGTGCAGAAGTATCTCGGCACGGTGGTACCCACCGGCGACAACTATTTCGCCGCGCTGAATTCCGCGGTGTTCTCCGACGGCAGTTTCGTGTTCATCCCGCGCGGGGTGCGTTGCCCGATGGAGCTGAGCACCTACTTCCGCATCAACGCCGGCCACACCGGCCAGTTCGAGCGCACCCTGATCGTGTGCGAGGAATCGGCCTACGTCTCGTACCTGGAAGGCTGCACCGCGCCGATGCGCGACGAGAACCAGCTGCATGCGGCGGTGGTCGAGCTGGTCGCGCTGGACGATGCCGAGATCAAGTACAGCACGGTGCAGAACTGGTATCCCGGCGATGAAAACGGCGTCGGCGGCATCTACAACTTCGTCACCAAGCGCGCCGAATGCCGCGGCGCGCGCAGCAAGGTGACCTGGACCCAGGTGGAAACCGGCAGCGCGATCACCTGGAAATACCCGAGTTGCGTGCTGCTCGGCGACGACAGCGTCGGCGAGTTCCACTCGGTCGCGCTGACCCACCATCGCCAGCAGGCCGACACCGGCACCAAGATGATCCATGTCGGCAAGCGTACGAAGTCGAAGATCGTCAGCAAGGGCATCAGTGCCGGCCGCGGCCAGAATTCGTATCGCGGGCTGGTCAAGGTGGCCGCGTCGGCCGAGGGCGCGCGCAACCATACCCAGTGCGACAGCTTGCTGATCGGCAAGCGCTGCGGCGCGCACACCTTCCCCTACATCGAAGTGAAGAACCCGAGCGCGACCGTCGAGCACGAAGCGACGACCTCGAAGATCTCCGACGACCAGCTGTTCTACTGCCGCAGCCGCGGCGTCGGCGAGGAAGATGCAGTGAGCCTGATCGTCGACGGCTTCTGCAAGTCGGTGTTCCGCGAACTGCCGATGGAGTTCGCGGTGGAAGCCAAGAAACTGCTCGACGTGAGCCTTGAAGGCGCGGTGGGATGATTGATTTTCCCTTCTCCCGCTCGCGGGAGAAGGTGCCGCAGGCGGATGAGGGGCTCTGGTGTTCCGCCACCCTCACCCCAGCCCTCTCCCGCCAGCGGGAGAGGGAGAAATACAAACGGAAACGCACACATGCTGAAAATCGAAAACCTCCACGCCAGCGTCGCCGGCAAGGACATCCTCAAGGGCCTGTCGCTCGACGTGAAGGCGGGCGAAGTGCACGCCATCATGGGCCCGAACGGCGCCGGCAAGTCCACCCTGGGCAATATCCTGGCCGGGCGCGAGGGCTATGAGGTCACTGCCGGCACCGTCGAATTCGACGGCAAGCCGCTGCTCGAGCTGGAACCGGAAGCGCGCGCCGCCGCCGGCGTGTTCCTGGCCTTCCAGTACCCGGTGGAGATCCCCGGGGTGAACAACACCTACTTCCTGCGCGCCGCGCTCAATGCGCAGCGCAAGGCGCGCGGCGAACCGGAACTGGACTCGATGCAGTTCCTGAAGAAGGTACGCGAGAAACTCGCGGTGCTGCACCTGAAGGACGAGCTGCTGCATCGCGGCGTCAACGAGGGTTTCTCCGGCGGCGAGAAGAAGCGCAACGAGATCTTCCAGATGGCGCTGCTGGAACCCAAGCTGGCGATTCTCGACGAGACCGATTCCGGGCTCGACATCGACGCGCTGAAGGCGGTCGCCGACGGCGTCAACGCGCAGCGCGATCCGGCGCGCGCATTCCTGGTCATCACCCACTACCAGCGCCTGCTCGACTACATCCAGCCGGACGTGGTGCACGTGCTGGCGGATGGGCGCATCGTCGAAAGCGGCGGGCCGGAACTGGCACTGCAACTGGAGCAGCACGGTTACGACTGGATCCGGAACCGGCTGACGCCGGAAGCGGCGGCCCCCGTTCAAGCCGGGGGCGGGCGCTGAGATGAGCGCCCTGCTCGATTCGCTGGCGGCCGGTTGCGACGGTGACGATGCACGCCGGCAAGCACTGGACGACGTGCTGCGCGACGGCCTGCCGCACGCACGCGTCGAGGCATGGAAATACACCCCGCTGCGCGCGCTGGAACGGCGCAGCTTCGCGGCCGGTACCGCCGCCGCCATCGACGCGGCCCTGCTGGCCTGGATCCCGTCGCCGCGCCTGGTGTTCGTCAACGGATGCTTCGATGCGGGGCACAGCGACCTGTCCGGACTGCCTGCGACCGCCAGCCTGCTGACCCTGCCCGAGGCGCGGGCCGACAGCGATCCGCGCGCCTCCAACTTCATGCAACGCCGCTACGCGCGTGCGGACGAACCGTTTGCCCGCCTCAATGCCGCATTGGCAGGCCAGGGCGCGGTGTTGCGGATCGCCGAGAACGCCCGCCTCGCCTCGCCGCTGCACCTGGTGTTCGTCGGCGCGCCGGCCGGCAACGACCAGGCCTGGCATCTGCGCAACTTCATCGAACTGCGACGCGGCGCGGAAGCGACCATCGTCGAACATCACCTTGCCGGCGGCGAGCATGCGCACCTCGCCAATGCGCTTGGCCATGTGCACCTGGCGGCCGGCGCGCGCCTGCAGCACGTCCGCGTGCAGGCCGAATCGGCACGCGCCAGCCTGTTCAACCGCACCGATGCGGTGCTGGCGCGCGAGGCGCTCTACCGGCGCATCGACCTCGAACTCGGGGCCGGTCTGTCGCGCCACGAGCTCAACGTGCGGCTGGAAGGCACCGGGGCGATGCTGCAGGCCGACGGCGTGCTGCTGGCCGACGGCCGCCGCCACGTCGATACCCGCCTCGGCATCGAGCACATCGCCCGCGACAGCCAGTGCGCACTGACCTGGCGCGGCCTGGCCGCGCAGCGCGGCAAGGCGGTGTTCCACGGCGGGATCGTGATCCGCGAGGGCGCGGACGGCAGCGAAGCCAACCTGTCGAACAAGAACCTGTTGCTGTCCGCCGATGCCGAGATCGACACCCAGCCGGTGCTGGAGATCCATGCCGATGAAGTGAAGGCCGCGCACGGCGCGACCGTCGGCCAGCTCGATCACGCGGCGCTGTTCTACCTGCGTTCGCGCGGCCTGCCCGAGGCCGATGCGCGTCGCCTGCTGACCGGCGCGTTCTGTCGCGAGGTGATCGCCGGCATCGACGACGACGCGGCCCGCGCGCTGTGCACGACGGCGCTGGACGCGGCGCTGGCGAGGTTGGGGGCGTGAGCGTTTCCGGCAAGGAGCAACCCCTCCCCAACCCTCCCCTGCAGGCAAGGGAGGGAGTGAACAGCATCGACTGGGCTGCGGTACGCGCGGATTTCCCGCTGCTGGCGCGCGAGGTCAACGGCAAGCCGCTGATCTACCTCGACTCCGCCAATACCGGGCAGAAGCCTGCCGCGGTGATCGCGGCCACCGACGACTTCTATCGCCGCCACAACGCCAACGTCAGCCGTGCCGTGCACACGCTCGGCACCGAAGCCACTGCGGCTTACGAAGGCGCGCGCCGCAAACTGGCCGCATTCCTCAATGTGCGCGACGACGCACTGGTGCTGTGCAGCGGCACCACCTTCGCACTCAACCTGGTGGCGTATTCGTGGGCCCTGCTGCGGCTCAAGCCAGGCGATGCGATCCTGCTCACGCGGATGGAGCACCACGCCAACATCGTGCCCTGGCAGCTGGTGGCGCAGCGCAGCGGCGCGACCATCAAGGTCGCCGAACTGCTGCCCGATGGATCGCTCGATCTCGCTGCGCTGCACGCTTCGATGACGCCCGAGGTCAAGCTGCTCGCCATCGCCCACGTCAGCAATGTGCTGGGCACGGTGAATCCGGTCGCGGCGATCTGCCGTGAGGCGCGCAGGCGCGGCATCGTCACCGTGGTCGATGGCTCGCAGGCCGCGCCGCACATGCCGCTGGACATCCCATCGCTCGGCTGCGACTTCTACGCCATCACCGGCCACAAGATGTGCGGCCCGACCGGCACCGGCGCACTGTGGGCACGGCGCGAACACCTCGACGCGATGCCGCCCTTCCTCGGCGGCGGCGAGATGATCAAGGAAGTCCGCTTCGACGGCACCGTGTTCAACGACCCGCCGTACAAGTTCGAGGCCGGCACCCCCAACATCGCCGGCTTCGTCGGCCTCGGTGCTGCGGTCGATTACCTGTCGGCGCTGGGCATGGACGCGGTGGCCGCGCGCGAAGGCGAACTGCTGGCACATGCGACCGAGGAACTGCAGCGGATCGACGGCATGCGCATCTTCGGCACCGCGCCCGGCAAGGCGGCGGTGATCAGCTTCCAGCTCGACGGTGCGCACGCGCACGACCTTGCCACCCTGCTCGACCTCGAAGGCGTGGCGGTGCGCTCCGGCCAGCACTGCGCGCACCCGTTGCTGCAGTGGTTCGGGGTGGCCGCGACCTGCCGCGCCTCGCTGGCGTTCTACAACACCCACGACGAAGTCGATGCGTTCGTGGCGGCGTTGCGCAAGGTGCGGCGCCTGCTAGGCTAGCCCGGACTCCGGGGGCCGCATGACCGACCAGCACCAAACCGACGCGTTGCTGCGCGAGATCCGCGACAACCAACGCCTGCAACTGGAGCGCCAGGCCGAGGCGCTGGACATCCAGCGCCGGCAGTTCGACATCGCGCGTGCGCAGATCGAACGTGCCGAGCAATTGCAGGCTCGTGCGGAGGCCCTGCAAGGCAAGGCCGGCAAGGGCCTGAGATTCATCCTGCTGATCGTGGTGCCATTGCTTGCCCTGCTCCTGCTGCTGATGCTCTGGCCCTACCTGAAGTACATGTTCGGATGATCATGGACGCACTGCAGTTCCGAACCGCGTCGAACGACGATATCGACGCCATCGTCGCCCTGGTGGAATCCGCCTACCGCGGCGACGCCAGCCGGCAGGGCTGGACCACCGAGGCCGACATGCTCGACGGCCGCCGCACCGGCACCGACGACGTCATCGCCTGCCTGCAACGCATGCGCAGCCGGATCGTGCTGGCCGAACGCGACTCGATCTTGCTTGCCTGCGCGCACGTCGCCGAGGAGGATGGTGCCGGTTATTTCGGCATGTTCTCGGTCGTGCCCGGCCTGCAGGGCGGCGGCATCGGCAAGCAGGTGCTGGCCGAATGCGAACGCATCGCCCGCGA
>Ga0073904_10004227_pt1 | contig 10708 bp, 9 predicted proteins | sample KloWWTrecipitate_FD_66668 | JGI IMG/M metagenome (GOLD analysis project Ga0073904, IMG submission 66668) | Active sludge microbial communities from Klosterneuburg, Austria, studying microevolution and ecology of nitrifiers - Klosterneuburg... | ecosystem: Engineered > WWTP > Aerobic digester >... | reverse complement strand
TCGCGGCGAGCCGGAACAGGTTGTAGGCCAGGCTGAAATTCCAGTGATCGCCGATCGACAGGCCGGTGCGTCGCTCATACGCCTGCACGTAAGCCTGTTCGCTCGGGATGCCGAGCGCGTCGAGATCCACGCCGCCGAGGCCGGACAGCGCCGACGGCGAGATGTGCCAACTCATCACGTGGTAGGCGAAATCCGCCAGCGGATGACCGAGCGTGGACAGTTCCCAGTCCAGCACGGCCAGCAGGCGCGGTTCACCGCGTGCGAACGCCATGTTGTCGAGGCGGAAGTCGCCATGCACCAGCGCGACCGGTTCATCGGTCTCGTGCGGCACATTCGCCGGCAACCACGCAATCAGCTTGTCCATGTCGGTGATCTCGCCATCACGGCAGGCCGCGTACTGGCGCGTCCAGCGATCGATCTGGCGCGCGAAATACTGGCTGCTGCGACCATAGTCGCGCAGACCGAGCGCATCGACATCGAGCATGTGCAGCGCGGCGATGCCGGCATTCATTGCGTCGTAGCGCGCCGCGCGCTGCGCTGGCTCGAGGCCGGGCAACGACTGCTCACGGAAGATGTCGCCGTCGACGAACTCCATCACGTAGAAACCGGCGCCGACGATCGCCTCGTCCTCGCACAGGATATGCATCGCGGCCACCGGCACGGCGCTGCCGGCCAAGGCGCGTTGCACGCGGAATTCCCGTTCAATCGCATGCGCGGACGGCAGCAGGTTCGCGCGCGGACCCGGGCGCGCACGCAGCACGCAGTCGCGATGCGCGGTGCGCAGCCGCCAGCCGGGATTGGAGCGACCGCCATGCAGGCGTTCGACCTCCATCACCCCACCAAAGCCTTCCAACTGCGCCTGCAACCACGCTTGCAAGCGCGTGGCATTGCCCTCGACCTCGGGGAACAGCGGCGCGGTGCTCATGCGGTCGCCCTCACCAGTACGCCATCGCGCAACACCGGTACCACCAAGCTCGAATCGCAGGCTGCGGCATGGGCGATTTCGTCATCCAGGCCTGCCCGAGACAACATCCGACCAACACGCGACGCGTTCAACAGCTGCCCGATATCCGCGCCACCGACAGCCAGTGCTGAGGCGAGTGCGGCATCGGTCAGCGCGTAGCCGCCGCTGGCGCGCAACGCCCGCACTAGGTGCCCCGCGCCGATGAAGTCTTCCAGGCAGAAGCGCCCCACCGAGCCCGCGCAAACCAGCAGCACCGGGGATCCCGGATGCGCAGCGGCGACGTGCGCCGCGAGCGCCGCGGCATTGGTGAGGGCACCGGCGTAGACCGCCTCGGCGGCCACGCAGGCGGCAATGGCCCGTGTGCCGTTGGTGGTGAAGTAGACCAGGTCGCTGCCCTCGCGCAGGCAGGCAGCCAAGGCCAGCGGTGTGGCCGGCGCATGCTCCGGCAATGTCCGCGCGAGGTATTCGCCGGCGACCACGGCACCGGGCCGGGCCGCCGCGGCGTGGTTGGCATCGACGTCATCGAAGGCCGGATAAACCGACGCGGCGCCTGCCGCCAGCGCATGCACGATGGTCGATGTCGCGAACAACACATCAATGACTACCACCACCCGACCCTGCAGCCGCGACGCATCGACGTCCTCGCGGCGGACGAGGACATGCAGGCTGGGTGGCGCGGTGGCAGGAATCACTGTCATGGATATTCCGTAGAATGGAACTTGATTCTGCAATTCGGAATAATCTAGACGTGGATCCTCGATACCGCAAGCACAAGCCGTGCTGCGTCGCGGGATGAAATTCGGAACTTAGTAGGGACTTGCGCGACTCGGAAAGGACGCCTAGCATCGCTGCCATTCTTGGAACTATGTTCCATCTGGTGAAACTAATGGATCTCACGCCGAGCTCACGCGCCACCGAACTGCACCGCCAGTTGCTGGAATTCCTGCAGCAACGGGTCTGGCCGAACGAGGCTGCACACGCTGCGGAGGAGGCCGCCAACCGCGCCGCCGGCAATCCGTGGCAACCCAGCGCGGTGATCGAAGGGCTGAAGGCGGAGGCACGCGCACAAGGCCTGTGGAACCTGTTCCTGCCGAATTCCGCGCATGCACCGGAAGGCCTGAGCAACCTCGACTACGCCCCGCTGTGCGAACTGATGGGCCGCGTGCATTGGTCGCCCGAGGTGTTCAACTGCAGCGCCCCGGACACCGGCAATATGGAAGTGTTCGCGCGCTACGCAGGCGAGGAATTGCAGGCGCGTTGGCTGCAGCCGCTGCTCGATGGTCGCATCCGCTCCGCCTTCCTGATGACCGAGCCGGCGGTGGCCTCGTCCGACGCCACCAACCTGGAATGCACGATCCGTCGTAACGGCGACGACTATGTGATCAACGGCCGCAAGTGGTACGCATCCGGTGCCGGCGATCCGCGCTGCGCGGTCTACATCGTCATGGGGATTACCCAAAGTGATGCCGATGCCAACGCCGACCCGCACCAGCGCCATTCGATGATCGTGGTGCCCGCCGACACCCCCGGCATCCGCGTGAACCGGGCGATGGACGTGTACGGCTACGACGACGCGCCGCACGGGCACATGGACATCGACCTGGTCGACGTGCGCGTGCCCGCCGCCAACATGTTGCTGGGCGAAGGCCGTGGCTTCGAGATCGCGCAGGGGCGGCTCGGGCCTGGCCGCATCCACCACTGCATGCGCGCGATCGGCATGGGCGAACGCGCGCTCGAGGCGATGTGCCGACGGCTGGCGGCGCGCCACGCATTCGGGCGCTCGGTGTCCGAGTTTTCGATCTGGCGCGAGCGCATCGCTGAATCGCGTTGCCTGCTCGACCAGGCGCGACTGATGGTGCTCAAGGCCGCACGGATGATGGACACGGTGGGCAACAAGGCCGCGCGCGCGGAGATCGCGATGATCAAGGTGATCGCACCGCAGGCGGCGGAGAAAGTGATCGATTGGGCGGTGCAGGCGCATGGCGCGGCTGGCGTCAGCCAGGACACATTCCTCGCCAAGGCGTGGGCGCATACGCGCACGTTGCGCCTGGCCGATGGCCCCGATGAGGTGCATCGCGAGACCATCGCGCGTGTGGAATTGAAGAAGTACGCCGCGTCATCGGGACAGCGCTGAGATGGGCAACCCCAAGCGCGACCTGCAATCCCTCGCCGCCGATGCGGACGGACGCAATCCGCAACTGGTGAACTCGGTGATGCGCGCATTCTCGATCCTGCGCTGCTTCGAACACGCGCGTTCGAATCCCGATGATCGCTACCTCGGCAACCAGGACATCGCCCGGCGCACGCGCCTGCCGAAGGCGACCGTGTCGCGGCTGTCGCAGACGCTGGCTGCGCTCGGTTACCTGGAGTATTCGCCGACGCGGGAAAAATACGCGCTGGGGCCAGCCGTACTCGGCCTGGGCCATGCGTACATGGCCAGCCACGACGTGATCGGCATCGCCCAGCCGCTGATGCAGGAACTGGCCGACTACACCCAGGCCGCAGTGATGCTGGCGGTGCCCGAAGGCCTGCGCATGCTGCTGCTGGAAGTCTGCCAGGGCGATGCGATGTTCAACCTGCGCCTGGAGAAGGGCGCGCGCGTGCCGCATGGCACCACCGCGCTGGGCCGCGCCGACCTTGCCGCGCGTCCGCGCGAAATATTCGAACTGCGCATGGCCGAACTCGAACGCACCTCGAACCCGACTGCGTGGAAACAGATCCGCGCCGGCATCGAACGCGCCCGCCAGGACTACGAAACCTACGGCTTCGTGTTCTCGCTGGGCGACTGGAATCCCGACGTGTTCGCGGTCGGCGTGCCGATGGTCTCCGCCGATCGCACCCGCTACTTTGCCTTCAACATCAGCGGCCGGCTGTCGGTGATGACCCGTGACAAGCTGGTGCAGGACTTCGGGCCACGCCTGGTCGCACTGCGCAACCGCGTCTACGAGGCCACCGAAGGTCGCTTTTGATGGGCCCGCCTGGCTGCAGCTTCAGCGTGCCGGCGGTACGCGTGGTCGTGCAGTTCGACTGAGCGGCATCGACGGCCGGCAACGGCCGCGTCGGCGCGACTACACTTCGGCGCATGGACACTTTTGCCCCGGCCGCCGCATCGTTCCGCCTCCTCGATGACCGCGCCACTCGCCTGTTCATCGCGCTGGCGGCGTTCTTCTGCGCCAACGCAGTGCTCGCCGAGTTCATCGGGGTCAAGATCTTCGCGCTGGAAGACACCCTCGGCATCGCGCCGCTGGAATGGAACCTGTTCGGCCAGACCGGCTCGCTGAACTTCACCGCCGGCACGCTGCTGTGGCCGATCGTGTTCATCATGACCGACACCGTCAACGAGTATTTCGGCAAGCGCGGCGTGCGCATGATCAGCTGGCTGGCCGCGGGCCTGATCGTGTACGGCTTCGTGTTCGCCTATCTCGCGATTCACCTCGCGCCGGCATCGTGGTGGGTCGGCGTGGCCACCGACCAGGGCGTCCCGGATTACCAGGCCGCGTTCGCCGCGATCTTTGGCCAGGGCATGTGGATCATCGTCGGTTCGCTGGTCGCGTTCCTGCTGGGCCAGCTGATCGACGTGCAGGTGTTCCACCGCATCCGCGCACGCACCGGCGAACGCCACGCGTGGCTGCGCGCCACCGGCTCCACCGCAGTGTCGCAACTGGTCGACAGTTTCGTGGTGCTCTACATCGCCTTCGTGATCGGCCCACAGCAGTGGCCGACCTCGCTGTTCCTGGCGGTCGGCACACTCAACTACATCTACAAGATGCTTGCGGCAATCGCGCTGATTCCGTTGCTGTACCTGATGCGTGCCGGCATCCATCGCTACCTGGGCAACGAGCGCGCGGCGCAGCTTCGACAGCACGCAGCGGAAGGCTGACAAGGCACGGATGCTGCCCTCGCTCTTGCCGTCATCCCGGCGAACGCCGGGATCCAGCCGTTGCCGTGCCACCAAGTGCCTCAGAAGCTGGATCCCGGCGTTCGCCGGGATGACGACTTGAGGCTGACCGGGATGACGGCTTGATGTCGGTTCGACGCAAGAAAAGGGCCGGCAAGCCGGCCCTTTTCGTACAGCGGATGACGCTACCGATCAGGCACGCGTGCCGCGTGAATCGCGCTTGCCGGCGTAGGCGCCCTGCCCACCCGTGCGGTGCTGCTTCGGGCCAGCATGCGTGGTCGGACGCGCGGCGGGCCGTGCATGGCCACGCGCGGCCGGACGGCTCGGGGCACGCTGGCCGCCGCCACCGCCGTTCTTCGGGATCGGCGTGTCCAGGCGGATCGGCTTGCTCGGCGCGAAGCCGGGCACCACGTCCATCACCAGGTCCATCTTCAGCAGGCGCTGGATCTGGCGGAGCAGGCCGCCCTCTTCCGGCGATACCAGCGTCAGCGCCTCGCCCTGCGCGCCGTTGCGACCGGTGCGGCCGATGCGGTGCACATAATCCTCGGCGACCATCGGCAGGTCATGGTTGATCACCAGCGGCAGGTCGGGGATGTCGAGACCGCGCGCGGCGACGTCGGTCGCGACCAGAATCCGCGCCTTGCCCGACTTGAAGTCCTTCAGGGCTTTCTGGCGCGCCGCCTGGCTCTTGTTGCCGTGGATCGCGACCGACGGAAGGCCGGCGTCTTCCAGCTGTTCGGCCAGACGGTTGCAGCCGTGCTTGGTCTTGCCGAACACCAGCACCTGGTCGGTGTGGCGCTGCGACAGGATCTGGATCAGCAGGTCGCGCTTGCGCGAGCCATCGACCGGATGCGCACGGTGGGTGATGGTCTGGGCGATCGTGTTCTGCGCCGCCACCTGCACCTGCTGCGGGTTGTTCATGAACTCCAGCGCGAGCGCCTTGATCTGCGCCTCGAACGTCGCCGAGAACAGCAAGGTCTGGCGCTGCTTCGGCAGGCGATTGAGGATGCGCTTGATCGCTGGCAGGAAGCCCATGTCGAGCATGCGGTCGGCTTCGTCGAGGATCAGCACCTCGACGGCATCCAGCTTGACGCTGCCGCGGTCCAGGTGGTCGATCAGGCGGCCCGGGCAAGCCACCAGCACGTCCACGCCGCGACGCAACTGCTCGATCTGCGGCTGCATGCCGACGCCACCGAACAGGGTGGTGACATTGAGCTTGAGATGGCGGCCATAGGTCTTGAAGCTGTCGGCGACCTGCACCGCCAGCTCGCGGGTGGGCACCAGCACCAGCGCGCGCGGCTTGCGCGGGCCGGCCGGCGGGGTGAGCTTGGACAGGTGATTCAGTACCGGCAGCGCGAACGCGGCCGTCTTGCCGGTACCGGTCTGGGCACCGCCCAGCACGTCGTGCCCGGCCAGCACCAGCGGGATCGCTTCGGCCTGGATCGGGGTCGGGGTGGTGTAGTTCTTGTCGGCAAGCGCGCGCAACAAGGCAGGCGCAAGGCCAAGGGTTTCGAACGTCATTGAAATACTCCGGTGATGCAGGTCCACGCGCATGGCGTGGAGCAACCCGAGCGTTTCCCTGGAACCGCGCACGAGTCGACAGATGGCACGACGCCGGTCATCCGGGCCGTGTCTGCGCGACGAAAGGCGTATGGGGGAAGCAGGCCGCGATGGCGGCGGGCATGACCGGGAAAAACGATCAGCCGTGCGCAGAACGGGGCGGATGATACGCGAAACCAGTCCGCACCCTCCATGTTTGCTGAATGGGCGTTCACCTGCCCGTTCCCCTTCCACACCACGCGCCGGCATGCCACCCTCGCGACTTTCGTTGCAACCGGCATCGACATGAAACCCGAATTCCGTCTCGCGCAGTGGTTGATGGCCAGCGTATTCCTGGTGATGGGCGGCTACCGCCTGTGGCAAGCCCTGCATGGCGTGCCGACTTCGAATGCCACCCTCGCCTTCAGTGCGGTGGAATTCCTGCTTGGGCTGCTGATCGCGGCTGGCTGGCGCATGCGGTTGATGGCCCTGCTCGCAGCGTGCCTGATGCTGCTGGATGCCGGCATGTCGCACAAATTCTGGCTGCTGAAGGGTGCCGCACAAGGCGCACAACTGCTGCATTTCATGAAGAACATCGGCTTCGTCGGCGGCCTGTTGCTGCTGGCCGGCGTCGCCGGCGGCGGCAGAAGGCGCTGAGGTGCACGGACTGCCGCGCGAGGCGCTCCTGCGCGAAGCCGGGACCAGGCGCAGTCGGGTCGGCGAGGTCGAGCTGTTCTACGACCTGGTGTTCGTGTTCGCGATCACCCAGCTCTCGCACGGACTGCTCGAACACCTGACCCCAGGCGGCGCGCTGCGCACCGGACTGCTGTTCCTCGGCGTGTGGTGGATGTGGATCTACACCACCTGGATCACCAACTGGCTCAATCCCGCTTCCGCTCCGGTGCGGCAGTTGCTGTTCGCGATGATGCTGCTCGGACTGGCGATGTCGTCCTCGCTGCCGCAGGCCTTCGGCGACAAGGGTCTGCTGTTCGCGCTGGCCTACGTCGCCCAGCACCTGCTGCGCACCGGCTACGCGATCCGTGCCTTCGGCCCGCGCACGCCGCATGGCCGCAACTTCGTGCGCATCTTCATCTGGCTGTCGGTGTCCGCCACTTGCTGGATCCTGGGCGGCCTGGCCGATCCGCAGGCGCGGCTGCTGTGGTGGGCGGCCGCCATCGGCATCGAATACCTGGGCCCGATCTCGTTCTTCCGCGTACCCGGCCTGGGCAAGTCCTCGACCAGCGAATGGGACGTCGACCCGCACCACATGGCCGAACGCTGCGGCCTGTTCGTGATCATCGCGCTGGGCGAGTCGCTGCTGGTCACCGGCGCCACCTTCGCCGGCTTGCCGCTCGGGCAGCCGCAGGTACTCGCCCTGCTCGCCGCCTTCATCGGCAGCGTGGCGATGTGGTGGATCTATTTCGATACCGGCTCGGAACGCGCCGCACACCATTTCGAACATGCCACGGACCGCGGCCGGGTCGCCCGGCTTGCCTACACCTACCTGCACATCCCGATCGTCGCCGGCATCATCCTGTGCGCAGTTGCGGATGAGCTGGTGCTTGTCCATCCGGATCATGCAAGCACTGCCGGGATCGTGGCGATCCTGGGCGGGCCGTTCCTCTACCTGCTCGGCAACATGCTGTTCAAGTGGGTGACCAACCAACGGCCCACGCCGCCGCTGTCGCACATGGCCGGCCTGGTCCTGCTGTTGCTGCTCGCCATCCCCGCCGCGATGCACGTGCTGTCGGCACTGGCATTGGGCCTGCTGACCAGCACCGTGCTGGTGATCGTGGCGACCTGGGAGTGGCTCGCGCTGCAGCGCGCGTGAGACGTGCTCAGCGGCGGATGCGCTGCGGCTCCATCGCCGCCACCGACGAGCCGATCAATGCCTGCAGCACGTCGATGTCGACATCGGCGAGCTGCTTCAGGTACAGGCAGCTCTTGCCGGTCTTGTGCTTGCCCAGTTTCGCCATCAATTCGGCGAAGCCATCGAAACCCGGCATGAGGTAGAGCGTGAGGTCTTGCTTGCGCGGCGAGAAGCCGATGAGCGGCCACTCGAACGTCTTCTTGGTGCTGTTGGTATAGGCATAGCGGCCGAAGCCGACGATGCTCGCGCCCCACATTTCCGCACGCTCGCCGGTGGCCGCTTCCATCATCCGCAGCACGGCCTCGCAATCGGCGCGACGCGCATCCGGTTGCAGCGCCAGGAATTCCACGACCGATGCACTGGTCGGGCGGGTCTTCAATTCACTCATGCATTGCGCCTCCTGATGCCTGCAGGGTCATGCCTGCAAGGTCATGCCCGGCCGTGCCAGCACCACTTCGATGCCGTCGCGTTCGCCGATTTCGCCGGCCAGCGCCTCGCGCGCACGATCCTCGCCGTGCACCAGCGCAAGCTGCGGCTTCGGCTGGAAGTGCGCGAACCAGTCCAGCAGGCCGCGCTGGTCGGCATGCGCGGACAGCCCGCCGACCGTGTGCATGCTGGCGTTGACGCGATGATCGTTGCCGTGGATGCGCACCCACTTCGCGCCATCGACCAGGCGTCGGCCCAGCGTGCCCGCCCCCTGGTAGCCGACGAACACCACGTGCGCGCCACGCCGGCCGAGATTGTGCTTGAGGTGATGCAGGATGCGGCCGCCATTGGCCATGCCGCTGCCGGCGATGATGATGGCACCGCGCTGGAAACGGTTGATCGCCATCGACTCCTCGGTGCTCGCGGTGACGTGCAGGTTGGGCAGCCTGAACGGGCTTGGCCGCTCCGCCCACACCTTGCGCGCCTCGGCATCGAACAGGTCGTGGTGGCGGTCGTAGACCTGCACTACCTTGCCGGCCATCGGACTGTCCAGGAACACCTGCCAGCGCGACAGCTTCCATTCGTCCCAGTGCCTGGCGAACCAGTACAGCAATTCCTGCGAACGCCCGACCGCGAATGCAGGGATCAGCACGTTGCCGCCATCGCGCCAGGCCTGTTCGAGGATGTCGCCGAGTTCGATGATGGTGTCGGCGCGCTGCTTGTGGTTGCGGTCGCCGTAGGTCGATTCCATCAGCAGCAGATCGGCTTCGCGGATCGGCGTGGGGTCGCGCAGGATCGGCGTGCCGTGCGGGCCGAGGTCGCCGGAAAACACCAGCTTGCGGCCATCCGCCCACAGTTCGACGATGCTGGAGCCAAGGATGTGCCCGGCATCGCGGAAGGCGATCTCGATGCCGTCGAGGACGCTGGCGCGGCGGTCATAGTCATGCGCCCGCAGCAGGTCGATGGCATCGGCCACGTCCTCTTTCGTGTACAGCGGCTGCTTCTGCGCTTCGCCATGCGCGCGCCTGCGGTTGAAGCGCTCGGCATCGCTTTCCGCAAGCGAGGCGGCGTCGAGCAGCATGATCGGCAGCAGTTCGGCAGTAGCCGTCTGGGCGTGGATCGCACCGCGAAAACCGCGCTTGACCAGCAGCGGCACCCGGCCGATGTGATCGATGTGGGCATGGCTGAGCACCAGCGCATCGATGCCGGCGACATCGAACGGGAACGGATCGGCGTTGCTTGCTTCCAGTTCCGCACTGCCCTGGCACAGGCCGCAATCCAGCAGGATGCGCTTGCCTGCGGCCTCGACCAGGTGCATGGATCCCGTGACTTCGCCGGCCGCGCCGTGGAAATGCACTCGCATGCGCCACTCCTTCGGGAATCCGCGTATCGGACGATGCGCAGGTTACCGCAGCGATGCCTGCATCAGGCGCTGATCCGCGTCCATGGCTGCTCGCCCGCCAGCCCCAGCGCCAGGCGCAGCGCATCCCGGTAACTCCGGCCCGACACCAGTCTCAATCCGCCGTGCAGGTTGACCCGGTAGCGACCGGAGGCCAGCGGCTCGACTTCGCGGATGGCGTCGATGCGCACGATCGCCGAGCGGTGGATGCGCAGGAAACGCTGCGGATCCAGCCGCGCATGAAAGCCGCTGATGGTCTCGCGCAGCACGAAACTGCGCGTGCCGACCTTCAATTCCACGTAGTTGGCCTGTGCCAGCGCGCAATCCAGTTCGTCGAGTTCGACCATCTGCATGCGCCGGCCGATCGGCAAGGCCAGCCTGCGCGGGATCGGTGCCGACGGAACCACGGGCGCATCGCCGGCGATCGCGCGTCGCGCGCGTTCCAGCGCCTGCTGCAGGCGCTCGGCGGAGATCGGCTTGAGCAGGTAGTCGACCGCCTGCACATCGAAGGCGCGCACCGCATGTTCCGCGTAGGCGGTGACGAATACCACCGCGCGCGGCCGCGCCACCACATGCTCCAGCGCCTGGAAGCCATCCGCGCCCGGCATCTGG
>Ga0073904_10004226_pt1 | contig 10708 bp, 7 predicted proteins | sample KloWWTrecipitate_FD_66668 | JGI IMG/M metagenome (GOLD analysis project Ga0073904, IMG submission 66668) | Active sludge microbial communities from Klosterneuburg, Austria, studying microevolution and ecology of nitrifiers - Klosterneuburg... | ecosystem: Engineered > WWTP > Aerobic digester >... | reverse complement strand
GGCCTGCGCGATCTGCAGACGCTGTACTGGATCGGCAAGTACCTGCACCGGGTGCCTTCGGCGGAAGGTCTGGTGGGTGCGGGCCTGCTCAGCCGCGAGGAATTCGACAGCTTCGCCCAGGCCGAGGATTTCCTCTGGGCCGTGCGCTGCCACCTGCACTACATCACCGGGCGACCGACGGACACGCTGACCTTCGACCTGCAGGTCGAGGTGGCGGCGCGGATGGGGTATCGCGATACGGGCGGGCGGCGGGCGGTCGAGCATTTCATGCAGGATTATTTTCGGCTCGCGACGCGGGTGGGCGAATTGACCCGCATCTTCCTGACCGAGCTGGAAGCCCGCCATGCCAAGCGCGAGGCCAGCCTGTTCGGCATCTTCAAGCTGACCAAGCGGGTGAAGCCCGGCTACAAGCTGGTGCAGGGCCGGATCGACGTGAAGGATCCGAAAGAGTTCCTGAAAGACAAGCTGAACCTTCTGCGCGTCTTCGAGGAAGGGTTGCGGACCAAGTATCTGCTGCACCCCAACGTCATGCGGATCGTGACCTCGCATCTTGACCTGATCGACGACGAGATGCGCGAAGACCCGGAAGCGCAGCGCATCTTCCTTGACCTGCTGCTCAAGCACGGCAACCCCGAACGCAGCTTGCGCCGGATGAACGAGCTGGGGGTCCTGTCCGCTTTCATCCCGGAATTCGAAGCCATCATCGCGATGATGCAGTTCAACGTCTATCACCACTACACGGTGGACGAGCATATCATCCAGACCATCAGCTGCCTTGCCCAGATCGAACGCGGCGAGCTGGTCGAGGATTTGCCCTTGTCCTCCTCGATCCTCAAGGTAGGGGTAAGCCGCCGGGTGCTGTATGTCGCGCTCCTCCTGCACGACATCGGCAAGGGGCGGCCCGAGGATCATTCCATCCTTGGCGCGCAGATCGCCCGGCGGGTCTGTCCCCGGCTGGGGCTCGACGCCGAGGAATCCGAGACGGTGGAATGGCTGGTGCGCTATCACCTGCTCATGTCCGACATGGCGCAGAAGCGCGACATCGGCGATCCGCGCACGGTCCGCGACTTCGCCAAGGCGGTGAAGACGCGCAAACGGCTGGACCTCCTTACCGTGCTGACCGTCTGCGACATTCGCGGCGTCGGGCCGGGCACCTGGAACAACTGGAAGGCCATGCTGCTGCGCCAGCTGTACAAGCAGACGACCGAGGCACTGGAAGGCGGGCTGGAAACCCTGAACCGCGAGAACCGGCAAGAGGAAGCCACCCGCGCGCTGGCCGAACGGCTGGCGGGCTGGGATGACGCTGCGCTGGAGCATGAGACGACGCGCCATTACGCGCCCTACTGGCAGGGCCTGTCGACCGATACGCACGAGGTCTTCGCGCGGCTGCTGCAAGGTCTGGGCGACGACGAGATCCGCATCGACCTGCACCCCGACGCCGACCGCGACGCCACCCGCGCCTCTTTCGCGCTGGCCGACCATCCCGGCATCTTCAGCCGTCTTGCCGGGGCGCTGGCGCTGGTTGGCGCGAATGTGGTGGATGCGCGGACCTATACCTCGAAGGACGGCTACGCGACCGCCGTCTTCTGGGTGCAGGACATCGAAGGCCATCCCTACGAAGTCTCCCGCCTGCCGCGCCTGCGCCAGATGATCGACAAGACGCTGAAGGGCGAGGTCGTGGCGCGCGAGGCGCTGAAGGACCGCGACAAGATCAAGAAGCGCGAGCGTGAATTCCGCTTCCCGACCCATATCACTTTCGACAACGAAGGCTCGGAAATCTACACGATCATCGAGGTCGACACCCGCGACCGACCGGGCCTGCTCTATGACCTGACCCGGACGCTGGCGGTGAACAACATCTACATCGCCAGCGCCGTGATCGCGACCTATGGCGCGCAGGTGGTGGACACTTTCTACGTCAAGGACATGTTCGGGTTGAAGCTGCACCAGAAGCACCGGCAGGAGGCGCTGGAGAAGAAGCTGCGCCAGGCCATCGCCGAAGGGGCCGAAAGGGCCAGCGCATGAGCGGCATGATCCGCAACATCGTCACTCTGGGCGGCTGGACACTGGTCTCGCGCGGAGCCGGCCTTGTGCGTGAGCTGATGATGGCCGCCTATCTGGGCGCCGGTCCGGTGGCGGATGCGTTCAATGTGGCATTCTCTCTGCCCAACATGTTCCGCCGCTTCTTTGCCGAAGGGGCCTTCAATCAGGCCTTCGTGCCTTTGTATGCCAAGAAGCTGGAAGCGGGCGAGGATGCCGAGGAGTTCGCGCAGAACGCCTTTTCCGGCATGGCCGGCTTCCTGACTATCTTTTCGCTGATCGGCACGCTTGCCATGCCCTTGCTCGTCTGGGCGATGGCGGCGGGCTTCGTCGGCGACGGGCGCTTCGACATGGCGGTGGATTTCGGGCGGATCACCTTCTGCTATATCGGCTTCATCTCGCTCTTTGCCCTCCTCTCCGGCATCCTGAACGCGCACGGCCATTTCGCCGAGGCCGGGGCGGTGCCGGTGCTGATGAACCTTGTCTTCATCGCCGCGATGTTTCTGGCGAACCGCATGGGCTGGGACATGGGCACCACGCTCGCCTGGACCACCCCCGTCACCGGCCTCGCCCAGCTGCTGTGGACGATGTATGCCGCCCGCCGCATCGGGTTCATCCCCCGCCTGCGCTGGCCGCAACTGACGCCGGACTTCAAGCGCCTGATGGTCAACATGGGTCCTGCTTTGCTGGTCGGGGGCGTGGTCCAGATCAACCTCCTCGTCTCGCGCCAGGTCGCTTCGGGCACCGAAGGCGCGATCTCCTGGCTGGTCTATGCCGACCGGCTCTATCAACTCCCCCTGGGCGTCGTCGCCATCGCTGTCGGCACTGTCCTCCTGCCCGAGCTGTCCCGTCGCCTGCAAGCCGGAGACAGCGCGGGGGGGCGCGAGGCCTTCAACCGCGGCACCGAATTCGCCCTGCTCCTGACCCTGCCCGCCGCCGTGGCGCTGGTGGTGATCGCGCTGCCGATCACCGAAGTCCTCTACCAGCGCGGCATGTTCGACGCCGAGGACACCGCCGCCACCGCGCTTGCGCTGGCGATCTACGGCCTTGGCCTGCCCGCCTTTGTCTTGCAAAAGGCCCTGCAACCCCTGTTCTACGCGCGTGAGGACACCAAGAGCCCCTTCCGCTTTGCCCTCTGGTCGATGGGGATCAACGCGGCCCTTGCCTTCGGCCTGATGCCCTGGATCGGCTTTTCCGCCGCCGCCTGGGCCACCACGCTTTCGGCCTGGGTCATGGTTGTGCAACTCTGGTGGGGTGCCCGCCGCCTGGGCGAGGAAGCCCGCTTCGACGCCCGCTTCCTGTCGCGCTTCTGGCGGATCTGCGCGGCTTCGGCCCTGATGGGCGCGGCGCTTTGGGGCGGGTGGATACTTCTGCAACCCATGCTGGAGGCGAAGGCCTACCGCATCCTCGCCCTTGCGCTTCTCATTGCGCTTGGCATGGCCAGCTATGCGCTTGCCGCTTTCGCCCTGAAGGCCGTGCGACTGTCAGACTTGAAAGCCCTGCGCCGTCAGCGCTGACGCATCATCTGCACCACCCGCCGGAACCCGCCGGGGCTGACCACGAAGGACAAAAGGAACCCGGTGGCGAAGCCCGTGACTTCCGCCACCCAGTCCCAGCCCCCGCCGAACAGCAAGCCGAAGACCAGCTGCACCGCCAGTAGCACCCCGATCAGGCTGAACGCCCGCAGACGGTTCGCCCCCACCAGCGCCAGCTTGGTCCAGATCAGGAAGGTGAAGGCCCCGATCAGCCCGTAGATCCCCGGATAGGCCCCGATCAGCTGCGTCCGCAGTCCCGGCACCAGCAGGCCGTAAGCCGCCCCGCCGACCACTGTCGAGCCGAGGAACACCACCAGCACCCCCCACCAGCGGAAGACACCGGCGACCATGTTGCCAAGCGCCAGCACCATGACCACGGCGAACAGCGCATGGGTGAAACTGCCGTGGACCAGCACATAGCTGACCAGCCGCTGCAGCTCGATGATCGGATGGCCGCCGGTCTCCCACTGGAACTTCAGAAGCTCCGGGAACAGCCCGAACCGTTCCACCGCCTGCAAGCGCCAGCCGATCGCCTGCGGTCCGCCGACGACCCCGGCTTCGCCCAGGGACAGCACCACTTCCATCGCGATCAGCGGCAGGGCAAGCAGCCAGACGACCCAGGGCAGCGGGTTCAACGGCGGTGCATTGTGATCGGGGTCCATGCCTGTCCTGCTGATTGACGCCTGTTGCCCCTTGGATTACGCGGGTTCGCAAGCTTTATCCAGACGGAGCCATCCATGTCCTCCCCGGTCCCGGCGGTCCAAACGCCGAAAACCTTCAAGCCCCGCATCTTCTCGGGCATCCAGCCCTCGGGCGGGCTGACGCTTGGCAACTACCTTGGCGCCCTGAAACGTTTCGTCGACAAACAGGACGAGGGGATCGAGACGATCTACTGCCTGGTCGACATGCATGCGATCACCGTCTGGCAAGACCCCGCAAACCTGCGCCGGCAAACCCGCGAAGGCGCCGCCGCCTTCATCGCCGCAGGGATCGACCCCGCGCGCTCCATCCTCTTCAACCAGTCCCAGGTTTCGGCCCATGCCCAGCTGGCCTGGATCTTCAACTGCGTCGCGCGCATGGGCTGGATGGGCCGCATGACCCAGTGGAAGGACAAGACCGCCGGCAAGAACGCCGAAGCGGCCAGCCTGGGCCTGCTCGCCTATCCCTCGCTGATGGCGGCCGACATCATGCTCTACCACGCCACCATGGTTCCGGTGGGCGAGGATCAGAAGCAGCATCTGGAGCTGACCCGCGACATCGCGATCAAGTTCAACAACGATTACGGGGTGGATTTCTTCCCGGTGGTCGAGCCCCTGATCGAGGGGGTGGCCACCCGCGTCATGTCGCTGCGGGACGGCACCAAGAAGATGTCGAAGTCCGACCCTTCGGACCAAAGCCGGATCAACCTGACCGACGATGCCGACATGATCGCCGCCAAGATCCGCAAGGCCAAGACCGACCCGGAACCGCTGCCCGAGACGGCGGAGGGGCTGAAGGACCGGCCCGAAGCGCGGAATCTGGTGAACATCTATGCCGCCCTGTCCGGCCACACGGTCGACCAGGTGCTGCGCGATTTCGCCGGTGCCCAGTTCGGCACCTTCAAGCCTGCGCTGGCCGATCTTGCGGTGGCAAAGCTGTCGCCCATCACCACCGAGATGAACCGACTGATGGCCGACCCTGGCGAGATCGACCGCATCCTTGGCGACGGGGCCGACCGCGCCGACGCCATTGCCCGACCGATCCTCGATCAGGTCTACGACATCATCGGCATGATCCGCTCGCGCCGGGGCTGACCGTCACACATCCGATTCATCCCGGCTCTAGGGTCGGGGCGTTCGGAGATGCGATCTGTCCCCATCGCCCGGTCCGGCCTGCTGTCCCCTGAACGGCCCGGACCATCCCGACATGCCCCCGTGCCATCTGCACGGGGGCTTTTTTCTCCTTGCGCGTGCAGGCGAAAATGCCGCCCACGCGCCCAATGCCAAGCCTTTGACTCTACAGACTCTCCCGCAGGCAAAATCCGCTTGTCCACAGCTATTTTCGGAAGAAATCGCTTTACAGCTACCACATGATGCCTTCAAGATTTAGTAAGGACAGCGTCAGGCAACGCTGTACCTTGCCAGACACCCAGCCTTTGGGGTCACTCTGCCCCACTGGCATCAAAATGAGGCCGGGCATGTCGCTTTCCGAAGACTACGCTGCGATGGAAGATCTCCATCCCATCGATATCGTCGAGACCCTGGCCGAACACCACGCCTGGGAATTCGACCGCGTGACCGACGACCAGATCGCCATGGCGGTCGAGGGTCAGTGGCGCACCTATTCGCTGACGCTGGCGTGGAGCGAGCAGGACGAAACCCTCCGCCTGATCTGCACCTTCGAGATGGAGCCGCCGGACGACAAGCTCCCCGCGCTCTACGATATGCTCAACCGCTGCAACGACATGGTCTGGACCGGCGCCTTCACCTGGTGGTCGGAGCAGAAGCTGATGGTCTGGCGCTACGGCCTTGTGCTGTCGGGCGGGCAGGTGGCTGGACCCGAGCAGATCGACCGGCTGATCGCCGCGGCGGTGATGGCCTCCGAACGGTTCTACCCGGCCTTCCAGCTGGCCATCTGGGGCGACCAGACCCCCGCGCAGGCGATGAAAGTCGCCATTGCCGAGGCCTACGGGCGCGCCTAACCTCGCCCCAGGTTTAAGGGGGATTTCATGAGCTTGGAACGTATGGCTCGTGACGGGCTGGTGCTGCTTGGCTGCGGCAAGATGGGAACGGCTTTGCTCACGGGCTGGCTGTCTGCAGGCGTGCCGCCGGGGTCGGTCTGGGTGATCGAGCCCAATCCGACCGATTGGCTGAAAGGGACGGGAGTCCATCTGAACCAGGGCATTCCGTCCGCGCCCGCCGTGGCCCTGCTGGCGGTGAAGCCGCAGATGATGGGCGAGGCATTGCCCTCGCTGCAGGCTTTGGGGAACGGCTCGACGCTCTTCGTTTCCATCGCAGCCGGGACCACAATTGCCAGTTTCGAGGACGCGCTTGGAACCCGTACCCCCATCGTCCGCACCATGCCGAACACGCCCGCGATGGTGGGCCGGGGGATCACCGCGATTTGCCGAAATTCCCATGTGACGGACGCCGATTTCGCCTTGGCCCGTGATCTGATGGCTGCCGTCGGGCAGGTGGTGGACCTGTCGGGCGAAGACCAGATCGACGCGGTGACCGCCGTCTCCGGCTCGGGTCCGGCTTACGTCTTCCACCTGATCGAGACGATGGCAGCGGCAGGCGAGGCCGAGGGGCTGCCTGCCGATGTGGCCATGAAACTGGCGCGCGCCACGGTCTGCGGGGCGGGGGAACTGGCCTTCCAAAGCCCTGAAACTGCTGCACAACTCAGGATCAACGTGACCTCGCCCGGCGGGACCACGGCGGCGGCGCTGGGGGTGCTGATGGATGCGGAAACCGGCTTCCCGGCGTTGCTGAAGCGCGCGGTGAAGGCCGCTGCCGACCGGGGGCGGGAGCTGGGGAAATGACCATCACCTATGCCGATTTCGACAAGGTCGACATTCGCGTCGGGCGCATCACCCGCGCCGAACCGTTTCCGGAGGCGCGGAAACCGGCCTACAGGCTCTGGGTCGATTTCGGGCCGGAGATTGGCGAGAAACGCTCCTCGGCGCAGATCACGAAACACTATACCCTTGAGCAACTGATAGGTCGGCAGGTGCTGGCGGTGGTGAACTTCCCAGCCCGGCAGATCGGGCCGGTGATGTCCGAGGTTCTGGTGCTGGGGGTCCCCGACGAGGAGGGTCAGGTCGTGCTGATCGGGCCGGGGCATGAGGTTCCGTTGGGAGGAAAACTGTTCTGATGCAAAGGCTTCTGATCACCCGCCGCCTGCCCGACCGCGTGCTGGAAGCTGCCCGCGCCCGCTTTGACGTGACGCTGCGCGACCGGACCGAGGTGCTGTCGCCGGAGGAGTTGCGGGCCGCGCTGCGCGACTATGACGCGGTGCTGCCCACGCTGGGGGACCGCTTCCAACCCGATGTTTTCGCGGACGTTTCTTCCCCTCGTGCGAAAATCCTTGCCAACTTCGGGGTGGGCTACAACCACATCGACGCCGGCGCCGCGAAGGCCGCGGGATTGGCGGTGACGAACACGCCCGGCGCGGTGACGGATGCGACGGCGGACATCGCACTAAGCCTGATCCTGATGACCACCCGGCGGTTGGGGGAGGGGGAGCGGCTCCTTCGCGCCGGGGTGTGGGAGGGGTGGCACCCGGTGCAGATGCTGGGCACCCATGTCACCGGAAAACGCCTGGGGCTCATCGGCTTCGGGCGGATCGGCAAGGCGATTGCGAAACGCTGCCATTACGGCTTCGACATGGAGGTGGTGTTCCACAACCGCTCAAAGGTCGGGGATCCCGGCCTGCCCGCCCGGCAAGTGGGGATGGCCGAGGTGATGGCGGCGGATTTCGTGGTAGTGGCAGTTCCCGGATCGAAGGAAACCCATCATCTGATAAATGCCAAGGCTTTGGGAATGATGCAGAAAACCGGCATCTTCGTGAACATCAGCCGGGGTGATGTGGTCGATGAACACGCGCTGATCGACGCCTTGCAACAGGGCCGGATCGCGGGCGCTGGCTTGGATGTCTACGAGTTCGAGCCGAAGGTTCCGGTGGCGCTGATGGCGCTGGAGAATGTCACGCTGCTGCCGCATCTGGGCACCGCCTGCCTGGAGGTGCGCGAGAGCATGGGGATGATGGCGGTGGCGAACCTGGTGGCCTGGGCCGAGGGCAAGCAGCCGCCGAACCTGGTTAATCCGTAGACGGATCAGCGGCGGATCGGCGTCTGCGATCAGTATGGAGTCCGTATGGACTCCATCCATACGCGCGTATGGATGGAAACCCATTAACCTTGTCCGCAAGAGCAGGATGGGCGGCAGTGCCCACCCTGCGTTTGCGCCTCACGCCGCCGCCTTCTCGCCCCCGAACCGGCCATAGAAGGTCTCGCCCGTCTCGGCCATCTCGCGCAGCAGCGCCGGGGCGTGGAAACGGGGGCCGAACTGCGCGGTCAGGCCCCGGCAGATCTCCACCGCCCGGCCTGCGCCGAGGATGTCGAGCCAGGAGAACGGCCCGCCCGACCACGGCGCAAAGCCCCAGCCGAGGATCGCCCCCACATCCCCTTCGCGGATGTCGGTCAACACGCCGTCTTCCAGCGCGCGGACCGCCTCCAGCACCTGCGCGAACAGAAGCCGGTGCTGCACGTCGGCCAGCGAAGGCTGCGCCTTGTCGAGCGGAAACTTGTGGTCCAGCCCCTCCCACAACCCAAGCCGTTCGCCCTTGTCGGAATAGGCGTAGAAGCCCGCATTGGCCTTCTTGCCCAGACGGCCCTGGTCGGCCATCCAGAACAACACATGGTCCACCGCCTCGTCCGGATAGTCCTTGCCCATCGCGGCCTTGGTCGCCTTGGCGATCTTCACCCCAAGGTCGATGGAGGTTTCATCGACCAGTTGCAGCGGGCCGAGCGGCATCCCGACCAGCTTCGCGGCATTCTCGACCAGCGCCGGTTCCACCCCTTCGGCGACCATACGGATGCCTTCGTTGATGTAAGGAATGATGCAGCGGTTGGCGTAGAAGAAGCGGGCGTCGTTGACGACGATGGGGGTCTTGCGGATCTGGCGGACGAAATCCAGCGCCTTGGCCACGGCGCGGTCGCCGGTCTTCTTGCCCCGGATGATCTCCACCAGGTTCATCTTGTCGACGGGCGAGAAGAAGTGGATGCCGATGAACTGCTCGGGCCGTTTAGATGCCGCCGCAAGGCCGGTGATCGGCAGGGTGGAGGTGTTGGTGGCGTAGATGCAATCCGTCACCGCCTCGACCTTGGCGGTCACGTCGGCCTTGACCTTCGGGTCCTCGAAGACGGCCTCGACGATCAGGTCGGCCCCGGCAAGTGCGGCATAGTCGGTCGTCGCCGTGATCCGGCCCAGCACTTCGGCTTTCTTGTCAGCCGTGACCTTGCCGCGCTTCATCCCCTTGTCGAGGATGCCTTCCGAATGCGCCTTGCCGCGATCCGCTGCCTCTTGCACGCTGTCGATCAGCACCACTTCGATCCCGGCATTGGCGGCGACATAGGCGATCCCCGCCCCCATCATCCCCGCGCCGATGACCCCAAGCTTCTTCACCGCCTGGTCTTCGACCCTGGGCCGGTTCGCGCCTTTCTCCAGTGCCTCCTTGTTGATGAAGAGGCTGCGGATCATCGCCGAGGAGGAGGGGTTCATGAGGACGGAGGTGAAATGCCGCGCCTCGATCTTCAGCGCCGTGTCGAAGGGCACCAGCGCGCCTTCGTAGACCGCCGCCAACAGGGCCTTCGCCGCCGGATAGACGCCCATCGTCTTGCCATGCACCATGGCCGAAGCGCCGACGAAGGTCGGGAAACCGGGGGCAGAATAGGGCGCACCACCGGGCATCTTGTAGCCCTTGGCGTCCCAGGGTTTCACCAGATCGGCCTCGGTGGCGGACAGTACCCAGTCCTTCGCGCGTGTCAGCAGGTCTTCCGGGGCGACAACCTCGTCGATCAGGCCCGCGCCCTTGGCGTCCCTGGGCGAGGAGAGCTTGCCTTCCAAAAGGAAGGGGGCCGCCATCATCGCGCCCAGCTTGCGCGAGAGCCGCGTGGTGCCGCCCGCGCCGGGGAAGATGCCGACCATGATCTCGGGCAGGCCGATCTTGGCCTTCGGGTTGTCGGCGGCGATGATGCGGTGACAGGAGAGCGGGAGTTCCAGCCCGATCCCCAGCGCGGTTCCCGGCAGGGCCGCGACGATGGGCTTGCCGCCTTTCAGGGTCTTCGGGTCCATCCCGGCGCGTTCGATCTTGCGCAAGACGCCGTGCATCCGCATCACGCCATCGAAGATGCCTTGCGCCCCCCCCTGATCCCGCATCCCCGCGATGATGTTCAGGTCCATCCCGCCCGCGAAATCCGCCTTTCCGCTGGCGATGACGATGCCCTTCACCGCGGGATCGGCCAGCGCGTGGTCGATATGCCCGTCCAGGTCGGCGAAGCCCTGCAACGACATGACGTTCATCGACTTGCCCGGCACGTCCCAGGTGATGACGGCCACGCCATCGGCATCCAGCGCATAGGTGAAATCGGTCAT
>Ga0073904_10004225_pt1 | contig 10710 bp, 5 predicted proteins | sample KloWWTrecipitate_FD_66668 | JGI IMG/M metagenome (GOLD analysis project Ga0073904, IMG submission 66668) | Active sludge microbial communities from Klosterneuburg, Austria, studying microevolution and ecology of nitrifiers - Klosterneuburg... | ecosystem: Engineered > WWTP > Aerobic digester >... | reverse complement strand
GCGGAGCGTCCCGGTCGCGTGCGGAGCGTCCCGGTCGCGTGCGGAGCGTCCCGGTCGCGTGCGGAGCGTCCCGGTCGCGTGCGGAGCGTCCCGGTCCGACACGCCGGCGTGTCCCGACCCCAACGCTCCGCACGTGCGAGGGGAGGGGCAGGTCGTCGGCGGGCGAGGCGGGGGCATCGGTCGGGCGGTCCTACGCTGTACGGCGATGATCCCCGAGCCCCGCGCCACCCCCGTCGACGACGACGGCGGCCAGGCCCTGCCCCAGCCGCTGGTCGCGCGCACGGTCGCCGTCGACCCCGCAGAGCTCCCCGCCGACCTGCTGGACCTGCTGCCGCCCGACGGGGGCCTGGCCTGGGTGCGCCGCGGCGACGGGATCGTGGCCTGGGGCGAGCTGGTGCGGGTCGGGACCGCGGGCACGGACCGCTTCGCCCGGGCGCAGGACGCCTGGCGTGCGATCGTCGCGCACGCCGTCGTCCGCGACGAGGTGCGGCTGCCGGGGACGGGACCCCTCGCGTTCGGCTCGTTCGCCTTCGCCGACGCCTCCCCCGCCGGCGGCGTCCTCGTGGTGCCGCGCGTCGTCGTCGGCCGCCGCGGGAGCGCGGCGTGGATCACCACGCTGGACGCCGCCGCCGTCGGCGCCCCGAGCGCCGCGCTGCTCACCGAGCCCTCGCCCGTCGTCCCGCCCGGCGCCGTCACGTACGCCGACGGCGCGCTCGACCGCGCGGGCTGGCAGGGCACCGTCGCCGCAGCTGTCGCGGAGATCCGCTCCGGCCGCCTGGACAAGGTGGTGCTGGCCCGGGACGTCGTCGCACGCACCGAGCACCCGCTGGACCCGCGCTGGGTGCTGCGCCGCCTGGCCGCGGACTACCGCTCGTGCTGGACCTTCGCCGTCGACGGCCTGCTCGGGGCCACCCCTGAGCTGCTGGTGCGCAGCGAGAAGGGGCTCGTCACCTCGCGCGTGCTGGCCGGGACCATCCGGCGCACGGGGGACGACGACGCCGACCTGGCGCGGGCAGCGATCCTGGCGCACAGCTCCAAGGACCTCGAGGAGCACGAGTACGCCGTCGAGTCGCTGACGCACGCGCTCGAACCCTTCTGCTCGTCGACCAACGTGCCCGAGACGCCCTTCGTGCTGCACCTGCCGAACGTGCTGCACCTGGCCACCGACGTCACCGCCGTGCTCGCGACCGACCGCGGCGAGCCGCCCACCAGCCTGGCCCTTGCCGCGGCGCTGCACCCGACGGCTGCCGTCGCGGGGACACCCACCGCCGACGCCTGCGCCCTCATCGCCCGGCTCGAGGGCATGGACCGCGCGCGGTACGCCGGGCCGGTGGGTTGGCTCGGGGCCGACGGCGACGGCGAGTGGGGCATCGCGCTGCGCTCGGCCGAGATCGACCCCGGCGATCCGCACCGGCTGCGGCTGTTCGCGGGCTGCGGGATCGTCTCGGCGTCGGTGCCCGAGGCAGAGCTCGCCGAGTCCGAGGCCAAGCTCGAGCCCATGCGGCACGCGCTGCTCGACGGCTGACGCCGGGCCCGCGCCCGACGGCGGTCGTCCGCGCTGTGCGGAACATCCGGCACGGATCTCGTGCCGGATGCTCCGCACAGCGTCCCCGGCCGGGAGCCGGCGCCGAGGCGCCGCTCAGCCCTGCGGGTCCTGCGGCGTGGTGCGCCAGCCGCTGGAGCCGTCCGGCGTCGTGGCCGACGCCGCGGCCTCCGCCCGCACCGCGAGCGTGACCTCGACGTCCAGCGCGGCGCCGTCCCGCACGATCGTCAGGGTCGCGTCGCTGCCGGCGGCGCGCTCCCGGACGAAGGCGGTGAGCGCCTCGGCGCCGTTGACAGGGTCGCCGTCGATCGCCACGACGACGTCCCCGACCACGAGCTCCGCGAGCGCAGCTGGCGAGCCCTCCGTGACCTCCTCGACGACGGCGCCGCGGCGCGTGGTGCCGTCGGCCGTCGCCGTGCCGTCGGAGAGCGCCACGCCCAGGAAGGCGTGCTCGGCCGAGCCGTCCGTCACGAGCTCCGCGGCGACGCGGTCGGCGAGGTTCACGGGGATGGCGAAGCCCAGGCCGATCGAGCCGGACGTCGAGGTCCCCGTCGACAGCGAGGCGATCGAGGACGTGATCCCGATGACCTCGCCCGCGGCGTTGAACAGCGGCCCGCCGCTGTTGCCCGGGTTGATCGCGGCGTCGATCTGGATCGCGTTGGTCACCACGGTCTCGTCCGTGCCGTCCGAGGTGGAGACCGGCCGGTCGAGCGCCGAGACGATCCCCGTGGTCACCGTGCTGTCCAGGCCCAGCGGGTTGCCGACGGCCATGACGGCCTCGCCGACCGCCAGGGCGTCGGAGTCGCCGAGCACGGCCGGGACGAGGTCGGCCGGCGGGTCGACGAGCGCGATGACCGCGAGGTCGGTGGTCGGGTCGGTGCCGACCAGCGTCGCCTCGTAGACACGGCCGTCGGCGAGCGTGACCTGCAGACCGCCGTCCACCGCGTCCCCGGCGACGTGGTCGTTGGTCAGCACGTGGCCCTCGGCGTCGAGGATGACGCCCGAGCCCTTGCCGGTGCCCGACGACGTCTCGACGTCGATCGCCACCACCGAGGGTCGCACGGCCTCGGCGACGGCCTCCCAGTCCGCCTGACCGGTGGACGAGCCGCTCACCGGCACGGTCGTGGACTCCTGCGCGCCGATCGTCGCGAGGGACGACGGCGTGCTGGACGAACCCTGGTCGAACGCCCCGGTCAGGCCGGCGGTGCCCAGGCTGGCCAGGAGCGCCGCCGCGGCGGCCGTGCCGACGAGCGGGAGCCACCGGCGGTCGCGGACGGGTGCCGGCCCGGGCGCCGGCGGTGCCCAGAGGTCGACGGGCGATGCGGGCGGACCGGGGGGCGCGGGGGGCACGGACGGAGCGGGGGGTGGCGCGGTCCTCGTCCCCGAGGGCGCCGTGCCGTGCGTCGCGCCGGACGGCGGGACGGGTGCGGGCGGCACAGGGGGTGCCGCGGGGGGGACGACGTGCTGTGCGTCGGGACCGGCGAGGTCGCCGGTCGGGTGCTGCTCGGTGCTCATGGGGCCTCCTTCGAGGACACCAGCACACCCCGGCGTCCTGGGCGGTGCCTGGGCGCCACCTGGGAACCCGCTGGGAACGCTGAGCCCGCGCCCGTCGCCGCCCGGCGCTACCCCGCGACAGCCTCGCGCACGGCGCCCCGCACGGCGTCGGCGAGCCGGCCGTGCAGGTCACGCCGGCCCGCCCGGTCGACGACGACCTCCACGACGCTGCGGCCGACGATGGGCTCGACGAGCGCGGCGTGCAGCGCCGGCATGTCCGCGACCCGCCGGTGGGCCACGCCGTACCCCGCGCACAGGGCCGCGAGGTCGGCGCCGTGGGGCGTGGCGAAGACGCGCTCGGCGACGGCGGCCCAGCGCGGGTCGCCGTGCTCGAGCGTGGCGAAGATCGAGCCGCCGTCGTCGTTGGCGACCACCACCTGGAGGTCGGGGACGCGTTCGAGCGGGCCGGTGAGCAGGCCACCGACGTCGTGCAGGAAGGTCACGTCGCCCACGTACGCACGCACCGGGCGGCCCAGGCCCAGCGCCACGCCCGCCGCCGTCGACAGCGTCCCGTCGATCCCCGCCAGCCCGCGGTTGGCCAGCACGAGCGGCGCCTCGTCCCATGCCGCGACGAGGTCGAGGTCCCGGATCGGGTTGCTCGCCCCCACCACGAGGACGTCCCCCGCCACGCTGTGCGCGGCCATCGCCGTGGCGAGCACCGCCCCGGGCAGGGCGCCGCCGGCGTCCATCGCGGCCCGCAGGGTCGCCGTGACCGCCCGCGCGGCAGCGGCGCCGGCGCGCTGCCAGCGCGCCAGCCAGTCCAGCCCTGCCCCGAGGTTGCCGCGCAGCAGGCCCGCCGGTACCTCGGTGAGCACCCGGGTCGCCGCCCGCCCGGCGTCCGGCCAGCCCCGACCCTGGGGAGCGATGACGATCACCTCGACGTCGGGCCGCGCGAGCAGCGCCTGGACCGGCCTCGACAGCGTCGGCCGGCCGAGGACGACGACGCGCTGCACGGCACCACCGAGCTCCGGGACGTCGAGCAGGAGGCGGTACGCGGGGATCGTGTTGCGGCCCTCGCGCGCGCCGGACGTCGGCTCGGCGAGCAGCGGCCAGCGGTTCGCCGCGGCGATCCAGAAGGCGCCCGGCCCGGCACCGTCCCCCGCGACCACGACCGTACGCACCCCGTCGCCCGGGCTGACCGGCACGGACGAGTCGGCGACGCGCATCGCCCAGCTCGCCGGGCCGGACGACTCCGCGTGCGGCTCGCGCGGCTCGACGTCGGCCAGGCCGTCGCGCGAGCGCTCCGGCCACGCGTCGTCGGCGGGGACCAGCGGCTCGCGGTAGGCAAGGTCGAGGTGGACCGGTCCGGGATCCCCGGTCCGCGAGCCGAGCGCAGCGGCAGCGGCTCGCGCCGCCGCATGGCGCAGGTCGCGGTCCTCGCCGGGCCTGCCGCTGGGCGCGGGCACGTCGAGGGTCAGCCGGACGGCGGGCGCCAGGAGCCCCACCTGCTCGGTGGTCTGGTTGGCGCCCGTGCCGCGCAGCTCGTGCGGGCGGTCGGCGGTGAGCAGCAGCAGGGGCAGCCCGGCGTGGTCGGCCTCGAGGACGGCGGGGTGCAGGTTGGCCACGGCGGTGCCGGACGTCGTGACCACGGCGACGGGCTCCAGCCGCCCCTGGGCGCGGGCCGCGCGGGCCAGGCCGACCGCGAGGAAGCCGGCGGCGCGCTCGTCGATCCGCACGTGCAGCTCGAGCCCCGGGTCGCCCGCACCGCCGGCCGCGGCCTGCGCCACCGCGTAGGCCAGCGGTGCGCTGCGCGAGCCAGGGGCGAGCACGACGTGCCGCACGCCGAGGTCCACCAGGGCCTGGACGAGCACCCGGGCGGCGTGGACGGACGGGCTCATGCGGGGCCTCCTGGCTCGCGGTGCGACGGGGTGCGGAGCGCCGGGTCCGCACCGGCAGGCGCACGGACGCGCTCGCCGGCCGGCGCGACGTCGAGGCGCCGCACCGCTGCCACGCGCGCGCGCCATCGGGCGTCGAGCCCCGCGTCCGCGGCGTGGGCGTCGAGGAGTGCGGTGTCGGGGACCACCGCGCCGACGCCGATCGCCCCGTCGACCACGCGGGGCGCTGCGGCGACGAGGTCGTCGGTGAGCAGCTGGGCCGTGGCCAGGCCGCACGCGAACGGCAGCTCCGGGAGTGCCGCGGCGAGGGCGAGCCCCGCGGCGAGCCCCACGGACGTCTCCAGGGCGGAGGACACCACCACGGGCAGGCCGGCGCGCTCGGCCAGCTCGAGGCACGCGCGCACCCCGCCCAGCGGCGCCACCTTGAGCACCAGGAGGTCGGCGGCGCCGGCGCGGACCACGGCCAAGGGGTCCTCGGCGCGGCGCACGGACTCGTCCGCCGCGACCCGGACCGTCCCCGCCCGGCGCACCGCCGCGAGCTCCGGAACGGTGGCGCACGGCTGCTCCACGTACTCCAGGCCCCCCGCGGCGCGGTCCAGCACCCGCAGGCGGGCCAGCGCCGTGCCCACGTCCCACGCGCCGTTGGCGTCGATCCGGATCGCGCCGCCGGGGCCCAGTGCGTCGCGGACGGCCTCGACCCGCTCCACCTCGTCCGCCAGCGTCTGGCCACGCTCGGCGACCTTGACCTTGGCCGTCCGGCAGCCGCCGGATGCCGCGACGATCCGGCGCGCCGCTGCGCCGTCGACCGCCGGGACGGTGACGTTGACCGGGACGGTGGCCCGCAGCGGCACGGGCCAGCCGCCGTCGGCCGCCTCGAGCGCCGAGCGCCACCAGGCGAGGGCCTCGGCGTCGTCGTACTCCCAGAACGGCGCGAACTCGCCCCAGCCCGCCGCGCCGCGGACCAGCACACCGTCGCGCGCGGTGAGCCCGCGGAACCGGGTGCGCAGGCCGACCCGGTAGACGCGCAGCTCGCGCGGTCGGGGGTCGGTGGGCGGCGTCACCCCGTCACCGTAGTGCGCGGGCGCACACCAGGAGCGGCCCCGGCCGACGCCTGGCTACCCTTGCGCGCATGAGCCCGCTGCCCCCGTCGGTGTCCGAGACGTTCGACCCGCGGCGCTGGCGCGAGGTCGCGGGGTTCGAGGGGCTGACCGACGTCACCTACCACCGCGGGGTGGACCGCACCGGCACGCCGGCCACCGACGGCCCCGCCACCGACGACCCCGAGGCCGGCATCGAGCGCGACCTGCCCGTGGTCCGCATCGCCTTCCACCGGCCAGAGGTGCGCAACGCCTTCCGGCCGCACACGGTCGACGAGCTCTACCGGGTGCTCGACCACGCCCGGATGAGCTCTGACGTGGGCGTGGTGCTGCTCACCGGCAACGGGCCCAGCCCCAAGGACGGCGGGTGGGCATTCTGCTCTGGCGGTGACCAGCGGATCCGCGGGCGCGACGGCTACCGCTACACGTCCGACGTCGCCACGCAGACCGCCGAGGGCATCGACCCGGCGCGGGCAGGTCGGCTGCACATCCTCGAGGTGCAGCGGCTCATCCGCACGATGCCCAAGGTCGTCGTCGCGGTGGTGGACGGCTGGGCGGCCGGCGGTGGGCACTCGCTGCACGTGGTCGCGGACCTGTCGATCGCGTGCCGTGAGCACGGCCGCTTCAAGCAGACGGACGCCGACGTCGGCTCGTTCGACGGCGGGTACGGCTCGGCCCTGCTGGCCCGCCAGGTGGGGCAGAAGCGGGCGCGGGAGATCTTCTTCCTCGCCCGGGAGTACTCCGCAGACGATGCCGAGCGGTGGGGCGCCGTCAACGAGGTGGCCGAGCACGCCGACCTGGAGAGCCTCGCGCTGGAGTACGCCCGCGTGGTCGCCGGCAAGAGCCCGCAGGCGGTCCGGATGCTGAAGTTCGCCTTCAACCTCGCCGACGACGGGCTGGCCGGGCAGCAGGTCTTCGCCGGCGAGGCGACCCGGCTCGCGTACATGACCGACGAGGCGGTCGAGGGGCGCGACGCCTTCCTCGGCCACCGCGCACCGGACTGGTCGGGCTTCCCCTACCACTTCTGAGCAGCAGGCGGCCGCTCAGCGGCACGCGGCGCGACGCCTCAGCCCTGGGCGCGCAGCAGCGCCAGGAGCGCGTCGGACGTCATCGGCCGACCGAGGTGGAAGCCCTGCGCACGGTGGCAGCCCAGTGCGCCCAGCGCAGCGAGCTGCTCGACCGTCTCGACACCCTCGGCGACGGCGGTGAGCCCCAGCGACTTGGCCAGGCCCACGACGGCGGCGACCACCACGGTGTCCTCGCCGCGCACCCCGAGCCCGGCGACGAACTCCCGGTCGATCTTCAGGGTCGTCACCGGGAACCGCGTGAGGTAGGTCAGCGACGAGTACCCGGTGCCGAAGTCGTCGATCGCCAGGCCGCAGCCGGCCGCCGTGACCCCGCGGAGCTCGGCCAGCACGTCGTCGTCCGCGGAGAGCAGCACCCGCTCGGTGATCTCCAGCAGCAGGTCGGACGCCGCGGTCCCGGTCGCGGTCGTCGCACGGGCCACCTGCTCACCCACGACGAGGTGCGCCACCTGCCGGGCCGAGACGTTGACGGCGACGCGCATCCGCGGCGTCACCTCCTGCCATCTCGCGAGCTGACGGCACGCCTCCTCGAACACCCAGGCACCGATGGGCACGATGAGGTCGCTCGCCTCGGCGACCTCGATGAAGGCGTCGGGGGCCAGCAGCCCGCGCTCCGGGTGGACCAGGCGCAGCAGCGCCTCCGCCGAGACGATCCGACCGCTCGCCACGTCGACGATGGGCTGGTAGAGCAGGCGCAGCCGGTCCTCGGCCACGGCGGACCGCAGGGACCCCTCGATCTCGAGCCGCTCGACGGCGGTGCGGTGCAGGGCGCTGTCGTAGAGCGCCCACGGAGCCCGGCCGCCGCGCTTGGCCTCGTACATCGCCAGGTCCGCCTCGCGCAGCAGGTCCTCCGGCGCGGCGGAGGGCTCAGCGGTGAGCGTCACCCCGATGCTCGGTCGCACGACGATCGCGCGGGGGCCGACGACCATCGGCTCGATGACCGCGTCGACGAGACGCCGGGCGATCCGCACCGCCTGAGCCTCGTCCCACACGTGTGCGACGACGACGAACTCGTCGCCCGCGAGCCGGCCGACCGCCTCGCTGCCGCGCACCGTTGCCGAGAGCCGGGCGGCCACGCTGCGCAGCACCTCGTCGCCCGCCGCGTGGCCCAGCGTGTCGTTGACGTCCTTGAAGCGGTCCAGGTCGAGGTAGAAGACCGCGACCGCGCCGCCGAGGCGCTCGAGCTCGCGCACCTCGAGGCGGATGTGGTCGAGCAGCACACCCCGGTTGGACAACCCGGTCAGCGGGTCGACGAGCGCCCGCCGCGCGAGCTCCGCCTCGGCGGCGCGCCGCGCCGTCACGTCCTCGATGTGGACCACGGCGTACGACCGGCCGGCGTCCGAGCGGACCGCCGACGCGGCCATCCGGACCCAGAGCCAGCGTCCGTCCGCCCGGCGCATGCGCTTCTCACGGTGGTAGGTGGACCGCTCTCCCGTGACCAGCTCACGCAGCATGACGGCGTCCGTCTCGCGCTCCGTCGGGTGGGTGAGGTCGGGGCCGTGCACCCCGACCAGGTCGCCGGGCGCGTAGCCGAGCATGTCGGTCAGCGCACGGTTGACCTGGAGGTACGTCCCGGCGTCCGCCGCGTCGAGGCTCGTGACGACCATGCCGACCGGCGCGTCGTCGAACGCCATCCGGAACCGCGCCTCGCTGTCGGCGAGCGCGCGCTCCGTGGCGTGCCGGTCCGTCTCGTCCCGCCACGTGACGACGAGCAGGTCCCCGACCCGGCGGGCCCGCACGTCGAGGTAGCGGAGCGCCCCCGTGCGCGTGTCGGTCGTCGGGACGCCGTCGAGCACCACGGGCTCCCCGTCGTGGAAGGCCCCGGCGTAGCGCTCGTAGAGCTCTGGCACCCCGGCCCGCCCGAGCTGCTCGCGCAGGCCCTGGCAGATCGGCTCCCCGCCGCCCTGGGCGGCGAGGTTGTGGTAGATGACCCGGAGGTCGCTCAGGGTGCCGTCCGGCGCGAGGACGGGCTCGGCCATGACCGCCGGGTCGAGGAGGTTGTCGAGCACGTGGCGGAACCGCGTGCCGTGGGCCGCGAGCGCCTGCTCCGCGGCCAGCCGCACCGTGACGTCGCGCCAGCTGAGCAGCAGGTCGTCGTCCAGGCGCACGACGCGCATGTCGACGAACCGTTCGGTCCCGCCGCGGCGGGACACCGCGACCGAGTCGAGTGCCAGCGCCTCGCCGCTCGCGTGCACCTTGAGCAGCCGATCGAGGCCCGCCGAGGGCGACGGATCGACCCGCTGCCCGAGCAGGGCGCCCACCGGGGCGCCCCACTCGGCTGCTGCGAGGTTGACGTAGACCAGCACGAGGTCGACGACGTCGCCGGCCGCGTCACGCACCGGTTGGGCGATCACCGTGGGGTCGACGAGGCCGTCGAGCGCCGCCTCCATCCGGGCGGCCAGGCCCCGCGACCGTCGGCCTTCGCCCATGCCCACCTCCGGGTGCCGCCGTCCGGCGGGCGCCGGACGGTCGCTCACCTCACGGGGTCTTATCGGCACGCGGCACGGTGGGCGTGAGCGGTGCGGTCAGCCGACCGTCAGCGAACCCGTGCCGGCCGGTACCAGCTCGACCCAGGTGTTGCCGGGGGCGAGCAGCAGCGGGGCGCCGTCCGGGCCGAAGACCTGCATCGGTGCCTCCTGCGCCGTCTTGCGCCACGTCCCGACGACGGTCTTGCCCCCGGTCGCGACGAGCGCCTCGCCCTCGCCGACGAGGTTGTAGGTCGGGACGGGTGCGTCGTTCTGCGCGCCGAACCCCGAGTTGGGGTGCTCCGCCACGATCGAGACCACGTTGACGGCGGAGAGCCGCGCGCCGCTCGCCGCCGTGGCGGGCGTGCTGCCCTCCGAGCGCAGCCAGGTGCCGGTGGCCGCGTCCCAGGTCCACGTGGGGCTGGACGCGGAGGACAGGCGGAAGGACAGCGTCGTCGCCGGGGCGCCGACGAGCGTCGCGGAGGCCTGCTCCGCGCGGAGCGCGAAGGCGAACTGCTGGGCCGGCGCCGCGCTGTGGTCGGCGTCGGCCTGGGCGAGGAACACGGTCATGTCGCCGTAGACGTTGTGCGGGGCGGAGCGCGACGAGACGCGGTACAGGCCGTCGGCCCCGGCGTCGTGGCTGAGCTGCTGCATGCCGCTGCCCGGGAGGAGGGCGAGGATGCCGGCCTGACCGCCGGAGAAGACGAACAGGCCGTGCAGCGGGCTGGCGATGAGCGGGTCCATCGGCCGCACGGACCGGATGGGTCCGATCTCGGCGGGGACCTGGGAGTGGAACACCGCGACGAACCTCGAGACCTCGAACTCGACGATCGTCTCCCACACCACGTCGGCCTGGTCCAGCCCGGACTGCGGACGGGCGACGGACGTGTTCTCGACCTTGACAGCCACCGCGGGACGGGCGGCGACCTCGGGCGTCGCGACGCCGGTCAGGGGCCACACCACGGGCACGACGGGCGCGGGCGGGGCCGCGCGAGACGGCTCGATGCTCGGGGTGACGGTGACGGGGGCCGGCGCCTCGGGCGCAGGGGCTGCGCACGCGGCGAGCCCCATGACGGCCAGCACGGCCACCCCGGCGAGGAGTCCGCGCGTGGCGCGCCGGCGCACGAGGCC
>Ga0073904_10004222_pt1 | contig 10713 bp, 7 predicted proteins | sample KloWWTrecipitate_FD_66668 | JGI IMG/M metagenome (GOLD analysis project Ga0073904, IMG submission 66668) | Active sludge microbial communities from Klosterneuburg, Austria, studying microevolution and ecology of nitrifiers - Klosterneuburg... | ecosystem: Engineered > WWTP > Aerobic digester >... | reverse complement strand
CTTCGATCCGCGCCTCGCTGCTTTCGCGGCGCGCGTCGAGGCGCGTCTTCCCGACTTGCTGCCGGCGGAGCACCTGCGCCCAGAGCAGGTGCATCGCGCCATGCGCTGCGCGGTGTTGTCGCCGGGCAAGCGCGTCCGGCCGATGCTGGCGCTGGCCGCCGCCGACATGCTCGGGGGCGCGCCCGACGATGCTCTTGATCTCGCCTGCGCGGTCGAGCTCGTCCACTGCTGCTCGCTGGTGCTCGATGACCTGCCGGCCATGGACGACGCCCAGCTGCGCCGCGGCCGGCCGACGCTGCATCGCGAGTTTGGCGAGGACGTCGCCCTGCTCGCGGCCTTTGCTCTGCTCAATCGCGGCTACGCATTGGTTGCCGAAGCCTCGCAGCGGCTCCGCCTTTCGCGCTACACCCCGGAGGAGCTGCTCCATCACCTGGCGCAGGCGATCGGCACCGCCGGGCTGATCGGCGGCCAGGCGCTCGATCTGGCGAGTGGCGCGGCCTCGCCGGCGCTTCCCGATCTCGAGTACATCCACAGTCACAAGACCGGCGCTCTCTTCCTCGCGGCGGCGGAGCTCGGCGCGATGGCGGTCGATGCGCGGCGCCGGGACCTCGCGGCGATCGGCGCCTTCGCGAAGAACCTGGGGCTCGCCTTCCAGATCGAGGACGATCTCCTGGACGTCCTCGCGACCAGCGCCGAGACCGGCAAGGACGCCGGGCAGGACGCCACCAAGTTGACTTTCGTGAAGCTGCTCGGGGTGGCGGGAGCGCGCTCTCTCGCCGACGAGCTGCTCGAGTTTGCGCTCGCCTCGGTGGCGCCCTTCGGGCGCAAGGCTGAGGTGCTGCGCGCGCTGGTCGACTTCGTGCGCGGTCACGGAAACCAGGGCAGCCGGCAGCCGGCAGCCGAAGCGGGCCGGGCCGCCGATGAGTGATCCGCGCGCGCTTGAGATCGCGCGCCGCGAGCTCCAGCGGCTCGGGTACCTCTCTCACCGCGTCGAGCGCTTTCTGCTGCGCGACGCGCTCGAGCCGGTCGGCGAGCCCCGGGCGCTGGCGCTCCTGGCGGGGAAGGTCGGGCTGCTCGCCGGAACGCTGCTGGCGCTCGCCAACACGCTGGCGCTCGCCTCGGCGAACGGCCTGCTCGCCGCCTCGCCGCTCGACCTGCTGCCCCTCTTTCTGCATCTGCTGCCGCCGCTCGTCTTCGCGGCCGCCGCCGGCTTCATGGTCGTCGTCGCGGGATTTCTGTTCGCCCTCAAGCTCTTCCCCAGACGCAGCCTGGAGTGGCTGATCCTCGGGGTCACTTTCCTCGCCACCTCGCTGCTCTTCGGGTGGGCGGTCTTCCGTGCCTCGGATCTGCTGCTCGGATTGCCGCGCTGGCAGCGCGTCGTCGCCGGTCTCGCGCTGCCGCTCGTCGCGGCGGCGGTCGCGAAGCTGCTCGCCAACGGCCTGCTCTCGATCGCCATCCGCTTGACCCGGATGACGCCGCGCGAGCGGCTGGTCTCCCGCAAGACGATCCTCAGCGTGACTCTGGCGACTCTGGCGCTGGTCTCGGCGGTCGCCGTCGCCCTGCCGCAGCGCCGGCCGGCGGCGCCGCCGCCCTCGCTGCCCAGCGCGGCCGGCGAGCCGGTGGTGCTGCTCGGTCTCGACGGCATTCTGGCGGAAGAGTTCGACTACCTCCTGGCGCGGGGCGCGCTGCCGGAGATCGCGCGCCGGGTGGGCGGCGGGGCGGTCGTCGCGCGCTACCGGCACGCCGCCGAGCTCGAGCCGGCCGAGTTCTGGACGACCATCGCGACCGGGGTCGGCGGCGAACGCCACGGTGTGCGCTCCCTCGACAGCTTCCGGCCGCTGGGGCTCACCTCGGCGCTGGCCCGCAGCGGTCCCTGGCGGGCCTGGTGGTCCGGGGTTGCCGCGCCGCTCGGGCTCGCCGAGCACCGGCCGCTGCTGGCCAACCGGCGGACTGCCTTCACCTTCTGGGAGCTCTCGGCGCGCGGCGGTGCGCCAGCCGCGGCGATCGACTGGTGGGCGACTTTTCCCCCCGAGCCCCTCGCCGGGCTGGTGGTTTCGCACGGCGCATTCCAGCTCTTGCTCGACGGCCACCTCGACGCCGTCGCGCCGGCCGACCGGGCTGCCGACCTGGCCCGACTGGCGCGCGCGATCGAACCCGGCCCCTCGGGCTCGACCCTGGCGGCGGCGCTGCCGGCGAAGCTCGCCGAGGAGCTTCTCGCCCGGGCGGTCCGTCCGGACCGCTTCTATCGCGAGACGGCGCGCCGGGAAGCGGCGCGGCTACCGCAGGCCATGGCGCTCTATCTGCCGGCGGTCGACCTGCTGGCCGAAGACTGGCTCGGTGGCGACGTCGCGCTGGCCGACCTGGTGCGCGCCGAGCTCGAGGAGGCCGACCGGTTGATCGCCGAGCTTGCGCCAGGCGCCGGCACGCTTCTGATGGTGCTCGATCCCGGCCGCAGAAACGGCAGCGAGGGGCGGGTGCTCATCGTTCGTTCCCCCGGACCGGCGGGTTCCCCGCGCTTCGAGTGCCGGACGGATCGTGTTTTCGAGGTGGAGCCCGGCGCGGTCGCCGCCGCCCTGCTGCGGGCGCTCGGCATGCCGCAGAGCGCCGAGCTGCCCGAGCCACCGGCCTTCTGTACCTGGCCCGAGCCGCCGGCGCGGGTCGCCACCTATGGCGAGCGCCTGCCGAGCGCCGACTTGCCGGGCGACAGCCGCGACTATCTCGAGAACCTGCGCTCGCTCGGATATCTCTGACCCAAGGGCACGGCGCCCAGGGATGAGGCCGGGCGCGGCCGCACGGCCGCCTTCAGAGGTTGAAGCGGGGGGTGGTCAGTTCGACCAGTGATGGGTGGTGCCGCCCTCGAAACTGTCGACGAACACCACCTGCGAAGTGCCCGTCGCGGCTTCCGGGCCGCCGGCCAGGCCGGCGGTCGTGGGGCGGTGCTCCTGCCGGAGTCCGAGGCCGAGGGCGGCCAACAGGACCGCCGCTGCGGCGAAGCCCAGCCACCGGCTTGCGGCCGGGCGCCTCGAAGCCGCTGCGGACGTCGCGGTGTTCGCGAGCGCCAGTTGATTGCGCAGAGCCACCAGGTCGTCGAACTCGCGCTGCAGCACGGGATCGCCAGCCAGCCGGCTGCTGAACAACTCAGCCTCGACCGGATCGAGTGTGCCGTCGACCGCCGCCTCGAGAAGCTCGTACCCGGGAGATTCCTCGTCTTCCCGCCCGCGAGCCAGGAGGCCGTCGAACAGCCCGGCCAGCTCGGACTCGGCCCGGGCGGCATCCACTGCAACGCGGGGCGCCGGTGAGGTCACGAGGGTGGGCAGGGATCGCAGGTTCGAACGGTTCATGGTGGCTCTTGTGGGGGGAGATGCGGAATCGACCCTCCGGTTACCGGCGCTCGGGGATTTCCCCGCCGCCGCCGATCGCCGCAGGGCGCAGCCGCCGGCCGAGGCGGGCGCGGGCGCTCTTGCGCAGGTTGATCACCTGCCGGGGGGTCAGGGCGAAGCGCTCTGCGATGGTGCGGTCGTCGAGCGGCAGCTCCTCCCAGAGCGCCCCGAGCTCGCTCTCGGGAAGCTCGAGGAGGCGGGCGAGGTCGCTTCGGGTCGTGAGGCCGGTGAGCGTCAGGAGCGCCAGACGGTCGCGTCCCTGGTCGTCGCGCAGATTGAGCAACAACGCCCGCCGCTGGCCGAGTGGCAGCTCGCGGACCTCGGCCCACAGGGCGGCGAGGAACTGGCGCCCTTCGAGCTCCCGGTAAGCGCCGGCGCGGGTCTCCGGCGGGTCGAAACGAGGCTGCGCCTCGGCTCCGTCCGAATCGCCCGACGCCTCACCGTCGCCGGAGAGGGAGAGCAGGGCTCGATCGTGGACCCCGAGCAGTCCGGCAACCGCGTCCTGCAGCTCACGAAAAGCCCAGGGCCGGCCGTGCCAGAGCAACAGGCGGCGCACGAGTTGCGGCAGGGGAACGGCCTGTGCCGGGCCGGAGAGCGCGAGATCGCGTGCCTGCGGCGCGCCGGCCGCGAGATCGCCGGCCTCGGGAGTCCGGTGCCGCCAGGTCGCCATTCCACAGACCAGCCCGCCTCCCCGACCCTCCCAGAGGGCGAGCTCCGGATCGTGCCGCAGCAGGTAGCGCAGTTGGTTCTGCAGCCGGGTCCGTTCGGGGTGGCGCTCGCGCAGCCAGGCGCGGCAACCGTTGGCGCCGGTGGCGGCGACATAGCCGCGGAGGTTCTCGATCTCGACTTCGGGGTCGTCGGAGATCCACTGCTGGAGCTTCTCCGTCAGGCGCAGCAGCGCGGCGGCGTGGACCTCCTCCTGATCGGCGGCCGGGACGCCGGCGAGCTGGCTGCGGATCGTTCGCCAGAGGAGCGGCGCGGCCTCCGCGAGGAGCAGGCGGCCGAGCTCTTCGCTGGCCGCCGCCGGCGAGACCGCGGCCGCAGCGCGCAGGCCGGCGAGCAGCGGATCGGGCGATTCGGCGCTCACGCCGGCACCGCTGACGCCGGCGGCGGCGTTGGCGCCGATGGCGCCGATGGCCGGGCGGTCGCGAGCACGAGCGTCAGCGCCGCGCCGCCGGCGAAAGCGGCGCCGGTCAGGAAGGCCGCCGGCGCGCCGTAGAACTGCCAGACCAGGCCGAACCAGAGGCTGGCGAGGAAGGTGCCGACGCCGGTAGCGAGATGAAAGGCGCCCAGGGCGGTTCCGGAACCGGTGCCGGCGTTGCCGGTCTGCCCGACGGCGAGCTCCACGACCAGAGCCCGCTCCGCACCCTCGGTAAGGCCGTAGAAGCCGGCGTAGAGCGCCACCAGGGCGAGGAGGACCAGGGGCCGCGAGGCGCTGGCAAAGCCCGCGTAAGCGAGAGCGTACAGCGTCCAGCCGAGCAGGATGGCCGGCCGCCGGCCGATGCGGTCAGCGAGCCGTCCGCCTGGAACCGAGGCCAGCCACTTCACGACATGGAAAGCTGACCAGAGGAGCGTCAGGCCGACGGCTCCGACGCCGAGGTCGGCGGCTCGCAGCAGGAGGAAGGCGTCGCTCGCATTGCCGAGCGCGAAGCAGAAGAAGGCGGCAAGCGCTCCCCACAGCGGACGCGGAAGCGGTTCGGCGCGCGCCGCTCTCGCCTCGGTGCGCGGCCGGTCGCGGACGAGAACAGCCGGCGGGCTCGCGGCTCCAGGCTCGCGCGGCAGACCGAAGGCCACCGTCAGGAAGCCGGCCAGCGCCGGCACAGTCGCGAGCAGGAAGACCGCCCGGAAGTTGCCTGGCCAGGCGAGCAGCAGCCCTGCCGCGAGGAGCGGACCGCAGGCAGCGCCCAGGTGGTCGAGCCCGCGATGATAGGAGAAGGCGTAGGCGCGGCTCCCGGCCGGCACGGCGTCGGCGATCAGGGCGTCCCGCGGCGCCGTCCGCAGCCCTTTGGCCAACCGGTCCCAGAGCCGCAGCGCGACGACCTGCGAAGCCGTCGCGGCGAGGGCGAGCAGTGGCCGCGCCAGCGCTGAAGCGCCGTAGCCCGCGACGACGAACGGCTTCCTGCGCCCGAGCCGATCGCTCGTCCGGCCGGCCCATCCCTTGACCAGCGCGAGGACGCCTTCGGCGGCCGACTCCATCGCGCCGAGCACGGCGGCTCCGCCGCCCAGCGCCGCGAGGAAGCCCGGCAAGAGCGGATAGACCATCTCGCTTGCCACATCCTGAAAGAAGGAGGCCGAGCCCAGCCGGCGCACGGTCGGAGGCAGATCGCGCCCACGGTAGCGGTCGACGAGCGCTGGGCTCAAGGGGCCTCGGGAGCGTCGGCGTCCGGCACCGGGACCGGACGCCCGGCTGCCGCGCCGGATACGAGGGCCGAGGCGCGAATCCAGCCGGTCTGGACGAGGCGCGGGATCTCCCGCGCCAGGCGCTCGCGTTGCCGCTCTTCGAGCAGCTTCATGCCCTCGACCTGAAATGCGAACTGCGCCTCCTGAAGCTTGCCCAGGGTCTCGGCGCGCGCGCGACCAGCGGCGATCGCTTCGTCCCATTTCGCGGCGGCGATCGCCGCGAGGTAGCGGCGCTGTTCGCGCTCGTTCGCGGTTGCCAGGCGCTCGAACTCGGCGAGGCGGGGCGCCAGGAGGCGATCGAAGGCGGCGATCTGGGCTTCGCTGACCGCAAAGCGCGCCGTATTCCGGCGATGATGCCACCAGAGCGTGCGGGCGAAGTCGGGCCGGCCGAAGTCGGTGCTGCCGACGAGATCCGCAGTGTCCACCGCGGGCGGCGGGGCGGCCGGGTGGGGTGTCTGGGTCGGGGCCTCGGCGGACTCGGCCCAGGCTGCGGAGTCGCCCCCGAGGCCGGCCAGCAACGCCACGACGGCCAGCGCGCCGACTCTTGTGCGCACGTCACAGTTCATCATTTCTGTCCTCCCCGCTGTCGGGGGTCTCCAGGGTCCGCCGCGGGATCAGGTCGTTCAACCGGGTCTCCCAGTCCAGCCGGGCGCGCAACGGAGCGAGATCAGGGTCGGCCTCGATCGGACGCCGCGCGAGCTTGCCCACCTGGATTGCGCGCGCGAGCTCGCGCCAGGCGCCTTCGATATCTCCGGCCTGGGCAGCGAGGCAGGCGAGATTGTAGGCCCCAGCCCAGTCCTTCGGACGCAACGCTTCGGCGCGGCGAAACCGTTTCGCGGCGCCCTCCGGGTCGCCCAGCCGTCGGGCGCAGTTGCCGGCCTGGAGCCAGGCGTTCGAGTCCGTCGGACCGCGCGCGATCGCCTGTTCGTAGTAGTCGAGGGCGCGGCGCCATTCGCCGCGCTCGTAGAGCCCGTCGGCGATGCGGCGATAGGTCGTGGGGAAGTTCGGATCGACGGCGATCGCCTCCCGGTAACGCCGTTCGGCGGCGGGCGGATCGCCGCGCATCTCGGCGACCAGCCCGAGATAGGAGATCGCTTCGACGAAGCCCGGCGTCTGCTCGAGGGCGCGGTGGAAGTTCTTCTCGGCGGCCTCGAGCAGGCCCTCCACGAGATCGAGCCGCCCGAGCGCGACGTAGATGCGCGACTGTTGCGGGAAGAGGGCGAGCGAGCGCAGATAGTGGTCACGGGCGCTCTCGAGATCCAGCAGCCGGGTGAAGACCATGGCGAGGGTCGCCTCGGCGCTCGAGTTCTCGGGCGAAAGTCGCAACAACTCCTCGAGCTTGGCGCGCGCCTCGTTCCACTTCTCCTGCTGACAGAAATGCCGCGCGTCTTCGAGCAGATTGTGCAGGGGCAGGCCGTCCTTGGGGTCGATACCCCGTTGCGCGGTGCGTTCGCTCTGCGGGGCGAGATAGCCGAGCGCCGCGAGCATCTCCTCGGTCTCGCGATCCATCGGGTTGGCGGTCGCGGGCAGCGCCTTTCTCGTGCTGGTGGTCAGGAGGTCCGTGAGCCGGCGATCGAGCTGCGCGGCGTCGCGCGATTGCGCCGTGAAGAGGTTGTCGAGCTCCCGCGGGTCGCTGTCGAGCGCGTAGAGCTCGGGCCGCGGAGCGCGGATGAGCTTCTTGCCGCCGGTGCGCACGCCGAAAAGCGGCGCCATGCCGAATCCCGCCTCCGAGAGCAGCGACTCGGAGTACTGCGGTCGCGCCGGAGGACCCGATTCGGCGCGCGAAGCCCTGGCGCTTCCGCCGAGCTCGGGGAGGAAACTGCTGCCATCGAGGTCCGCGGGCGCAGGCAGGCCGAGCGCGTCGAGCGCGGACGGAAAGAGGTCCGCAGAGCGCACCGGCAGGGCGTTGCGTGTCCCGGGGGAGAAGAGCGCCGGGAAGCGCACGAGCAGGGGCACGCGCACCGTGGCGTCGTAGATGAAGATGCCGTGCGTCTTCTCGCCGTGCTCGCCGAGGCTCTCGCCGTGGTCGGCGGTGACGATCACCAGGGTGCGGTCGAGCTCGCCCAGGGCGCGCAGCTTTTCGAGGATCGTTCCGACGCCGTCGTCGGCGGCGGCGATCTCGGCGTCGTAGGGATTTGCCGTGATCGTCCGGAAGCGGCGCGGCGGCGTGTAGGGCTGATGGGGATCGAAGAGGTGCACCCAGAGAAAGAACGGCTTCCTCGGGCTCTCCGCGTTCCAGGTTGCGAGCCACTTTTCGGCGAGCGTCGCGGTGGTCGCCGCGGGACGGTCGCGAATCAGGAACATCGCCGGCTGATCCTCGGCGTAGAGGTCGTCGTCATAGCCGTCGAATCCCTGGTCGAGGCCGTAGCGGCGCGCCAGCACCAGCGCGGAGACGAACGCCTGGGTGCGGAAGCCGCGGCGCTGCAGTACCTCGGCCAGGGTGGTCGCCTCCGGGCCGAGGGCATACGAACCGTTGTCGCGCACGCCGTGCGCCGGCGGGAAGAGGCCGGTGAAGATCGTCGAGTGCGAAGGCAGGGTGATCGGCGCGGCGCTCACGGCGTCGAGAAAGGTCACCCCTTCGGTCGCGAGGCGATCGAGGTGAGGCGTGTGGGCGAGCCCGTAGCCGTAGGCGCCGAGGCGGTCGGCACGCAGGGTATCGATGGTGACGATGAGGAGGTTGGTCGGTCGCCGGGGGGCGCAACCGGCCGCCACCAGCGCCAGTATGGCGATAGCCACCCACGCTCCGGTGCCTGCGGGAGGCGCTACGGACCGTTGACGGCTCATTCGCATGGAGGCTAAACTCTATACGTTCAATCTTTGATCTCACTTCTGGTTCGCTGAGGAGGAGCCTATGAATCGAAAACGGATCGTCGCCTCGATCGTGGCGGTAGCCTTCGCCGCCGCTGCCGCGCCAGTCTTCGCCGATGCCACGCGGCTGGAGAGCCGCAAGCTCCGCCACCAGCAGAAGGTGAACCAGGTGCGGGCGGAGCGCAGCGCCCGCCACACCGGTCCTGCCGGCGCCCGGACCCCGGGCGGCAAGGGCACCGGTTCGATCCATCAGTTTGCGCTCACCGACGCCTCCGGGCTGATCTGGGATTTCTTCGACAACATCGCCCCCGGGTCGAGCATCAGCTGGACCGACTACACGACCTCCGGCACGACGCTGCAAACCAGTTACACCGTCTCGACCACGACGGACTTCTACGTCTCCGCGGCCCTCGAGAGCGGCATGTACTCGACCGGCGCCACGACCACGCTCAGCGACATGGTCGACAGCTACGGCGGTGCGATCATCAACGGCACGCTGTTCAACTTCAACGGTTTCGCCATCGCCGACGCCGGCTGCGGCGGCCGGCAGTACGTCTATCCGACACAGGACATCGGCGGCATCGACGTCACGCGCAAGGTGTATGTACCGGCCGCGGACACGTTCGGGCGCTGGTTGACGATCCTCACCAACACCACCGGCGGGACGCTGAACGTCAACTACGCGACCCAGAACAACGTGGGTTCCGACGGCAATACCGCGATCGGCCAGACCTCCGACGGCGACACGACCCCCGAAATCAGCGATCTCTGGGTGGCCACGGGCGGCGACGTCGACGATCCGAGGATCTGCCACCTGATGCAGGACGGGGTCAGCCCGGTCACGGTGAGCAGCCTGAACTTCCTCGCCACGGACGACGACACGAACTGGACCTACGACTTCACCCTGGCCGCGGGCGAGACGCGCATCATCATGCATGTCTCCTCCGGTCAGCCGACGATCGCGGCGGCCGAGGCGAAGTGCGCCGAGCTCGCGGCTCTTCCCCCCTCGATCTTCCAGTGCATGTCGCAGGTCGAGTCGGCGCAGCTCGCCAACTTCACCTCCACTGGACCGGCGCCGTCGATCATCGAAGTGCCCACCCTGGACAGCTGGGGCCTGGGCGTTCTCGCCGTTCTGCTGATGGCGGGTGGCGCCGTGATGCTGGCGCGCCGGCGCACGGCCTGATTCCCGCGCCGTAACACGGACTTTTCCTGGCGGCCTGCGGAGCGATCCGCAGGCCGTTCGTGCGTTCAGGGGAGCTTCTTCAGGGCGCTTCCCAGCGCATCTCGCGCAGGCTGTAGAGCTCGCCGCTCGGGTAGTGGCGGTAGCCGGCGAGCCCGGCGGGGAGGACGGCGACGTTGACCTTGGTGAACAGCGAGAGGTAGGGCAGGTCGTGGGCCACGATTCGCTGCGCCTCGAGGTAGAGCGGCCGGCGCGCGGCGCGGTCGGGGAGGCGAGCGCCCTGCTCGACGAGCGCGTCGAAGCGTGGATTGGAATAGTGCCCCCGGTTCGAGCCGGCCGGGGGCGTGCGCTGCGAGTGCAGAACGAGCATGTAGATGTCGGGGTCGGCGATGCCGGTCCAGGTCAGGCTGAAGAGCTGGAAGCTGCCGCGCTTGATGTCGGCGTAGAAGGTCGCGAACTCGTAGGAGCGGATCTCGATTTCGACGCCGACCTCGCGCCACATCGACTGGAGGATCTGCGCCTGGAGGACGGCAGTCTCGTCGGTCGAGGTCTTGTAGGTGAGGTGGAGGCGCGGCAGCGGTCCGTCGCCGTCCGGGTCCTGAAAGCCGGCTTCGTCGAGGAGCCGCCGGGCCGCCGCCGGGTCGAACGGGGTCGCCTCGAGGTCGTCGTTGCGCGCCCAGTTGCCTGGCGGCAGGAGCGTCTCGGTGACCACGCCGAGGCCGCGCCAGAGCGTGCGCACCAGCTGCTCGCGGTCGAGCGCCAGGGCGAGGGCGCGGCGCAGGCGTGGATCGGCGAGCAGCGGGTCGGTGAGGTTGAGGCCGAGGTAGACGTAGTTGGCGCCGGTGGAGGTCGGCACCGCAAAGCGCGGGTCGGCGCGGAACAGCGGGACGACGTCCGGCGGCAGAGCGTTCACCACCAGCTGCACGCTCCCCTTGCGCAGCTCGA
>Ga0073904_10004219_pt1 | contig 10720 bp, 14 predicted proteins | sample KloWWTrecipitate_FD_66668 | JGI IMG/M metagenome (GOLD analysis project Ga0073904, IMG submission 66668) | Active sludge microbial communities from Klosterneuburg, Austria, studying microevolution and ecology of nitrifiers - Klosterneuburg... | ecosystem: Engineered > WWTP > Aerobic digester >... | reverse complement strand
GCGCCGGGGCTCTGCTCGCCGTCGCGCAGCGTCGTGTCGAAGATAAAGACGCGGTCTTTGTTGCCCTGCGTCACGGTCGTGGTGGTCGTCGAGGTGACGGTCGTGGTGGTCATGGTCTTCTTCCTATCAAGCGGCCGGGACGATTAAGCCCTCGCGGCCGGACAAAACTATGTTCGGCTTACCTCGGTATCCCCTGACCACCCGCCCGCCATCGCGAGCCGCCGGTACTCAGGGGCTGATAAGAAGGAGAAGCAGGAACGCGGGAAGCAGCAGCATTGCGGCGGCGAGCAACATCCGGCTCTCCCGAGCCTTCTGCTGTGCAACGGCGATGGCAATGGCGCGCTGGCGCATGGCGAAGTCCTGTCTGCGGCGCAAATACTAGCCAAAACGCGCACGAACGCAAGACCTTGCCGCAACCGCAGGGATTCCGGCGCGGGCAGCGGACGTCTCAGCCGAAGGCCAGAACCGCCGACAGCACGATGCCCACCAGCGACACGGCGGCAACGATCCGCCCGAGCCGCACCCGGTTCGCAGCGGCGGCATCCCCTGCCCGCATCTTCCTCGCCGAGGAGGCGGCGATCACGATTCCAGCGGTCAGCACGACGAGGAACAGCATCTTCACCCAGAACCAGTGGCTGATGCCGCCGAACCCGCCATAGCGCTGCCAGATCATCAGGAGGCCGCTGACGATGGCGATGATGACGCCCCAGTGGCCGAGCCGCGTGAGATAGCGGTTGCTCGCCTGCGCCGGTTCGCGCCCCCGCCCCGGCAACTGACCGAGCAGGCCCACAAAAGCGGTGGCCACCAGCATCAGGCCGAGGAAATGGGCGAACAGCAGCAGGTTGAAGGCGAGGTCCATATCACTCGAACGCAAAGATTGCCGAAACGATCACGCCGAGGAAGGCCAGCGCGGTGAATTGGCCGACCCGCGCGGCGCGCCCGGCCGCTTCCTTGTCGCCTGCCTTTGCCAGCTTGGCGTTCCGCTCGTTGAGGCCGATGAACACCAGCATCAGCGCGACGAGCACCATCTTGGCCCAGAACCACCAGTTGGGGACGACCCAGTTCCACTTGAGCCAGAAGACGAGAAAGCCGGTGATGAGCAGCGTGAGCATGGCGTACTTGCCCATCTTGCTCAGCCGCGTCGCAATGTCGGCAAGGACGGCGCGGACATCGGGTGTGGCGGAGGGCAGCTTCGCGCCGATGATCGGCATCACCACCGAATTGGCGCCGCCCACGATGAACGCGACGATGTGCACGATGAAAAGTATGAGCCCGACGACCTGCATGGCAGCGATCCTCCCGATCAGCGCGGAACCTATACCCAACACTGACTGATCCGCCAGCCGCCCCGGTGATGGGGGCCGCGATTGCTGGGCGATGGTCTTGGGTGTACCAATCTTGCCGACAGACGCAGTCGGGTTTGGGGCACGATGACCGTCCACGCAACCAGCACACCGGCCGATGCAGCGTCGGCCCGCCATGCCAGTATCCAGATGCGCTTCGACGCCGGCCGCATCGTGCGGTTCGTTGCGATCTTCGCCGCGATCATCTGGGGCTTGGGTCTGGTCCGTCAGGTGGCGTTCGCGACAGGGGCAATCGACTCACGCGCATTCGGCTGGGAGGTGATCAGCCTCGATGGCGAAGCCAACCTGCCGTCATGGTTCAGCGGGCTGCTGCTGTTCACGATCTCCGTGACGGCGCTGTTCCTTGCGAAGTTTGCCCGCATCGCCGAGCCGCGGAACGCGGCGTGGTGGATGCTGCTCTCCGCGTTCTTCCTGCTGCTCTCGGCCGACGAAATCGTCGGGTTGCACGAAGCGACGGTGTGGCCGCTCCACTCGATCCGGACGTGGACCGGGCCGCTGCTGTTTGCCTGGGTGCTGTGGGGCGTGCCGCTGCTGGCGCTGGTCGGCCTGCTGTTCGTGCCGCTGCTGGCGCGGCTGCCGCGCGCCACGACCCTGCGCCTTTGCATCGCCGCCACCATCGGCATCGCCGGGGCTGTCGGCATGGAGATGATCGCCGGCATGGTCATCGACTGGCGGCTCGACCGTGACGGCTATTACGCCGCCGCGGTCGCGCTCGAAGAAGGCGGCGAACTCACGGGCGCGGTGCTGTTCCTGCGCGGCCTGCTGCTGCACATCGCCGACAGCACGTCGCGGCTGACGTTCGACCTGCGTCAGGCCGGCAGCGCGAACGTCGCGGGGTCGAGTTCCAGAACCTGACAGATGGCGCGCACGACGATCTCGTGGTCCACGCGCTCGTGCAGGCCCGAGACGGTGGCCGCCCCGACGATCCCAATGCCTTTCACGCGGATCGGGAAGCTGCCGCCCGAAAGCGCGAACTCGTCGACCGGCAGGTTGCGGTGCGGCGGGAACATCTTTTCTTCGTTGTTCTCGAGTTTGGCGCGGTACGACGCCTTCATCAGGCGCTGCACGACGTTGGACTTGCGGCGGATCCAGTGCTCGTTGTCGGCGGTCGCGCCCGGCATGCCGAAATAGACCAGCGGCCGGTCCCACAGGCGCACGCTGCAGGCGATGCCGAGCGTCTCGGCTTTCGCGCGCTCGCGCACCTGCGTGGCGAGCGCGAAAGCAACGCGCTCGTTGAACTCCGGGAACACCAGCCCCTGTTCCTGCGCGATGATCTTCTGGATGTCTTCAGCGACGGCCAATGCGTCCTCCCCGGCGTGCTTTCCGCCCTGCGCTTTAGCACGGTGCCCGCCTGTGGCCCAAGTCCGGCGCATGGTTAGCGCCCGCTTAACCGGCGGTTCAGTTCGCGTTCATCCGGGCGGAGGCATACCCCCGCCCCTCGACACCCCAGTGGGCGTCACCACCAGATTTCGAGGACATGAAATGGCGAACATCTTTTCGGCTCTCGTCCGGCGTCCCGGACGGCGCAGGATCTATGCGGACCTGATGAAGCTCGACGACCATCTGCTGCGCGACATCGGCTTTGACCGCGATCTCACGGTGCTGATGTCGGGCCGCGGCAAGGTTACCCGCACGCACGAGTAGACTCCCGGCCCACTATGGATCGAACGGCCGGAGGGCTCCGCGTGGCGGGGCCCTTCGCGTTGCGGGCTACTGGGAATCGCGGAAGCGGATGCCAAGCACGGCGCCGATGAACAGACCGGGTGCACCGAACCGCAGCGCCGACAGCCAGTCGCCGCCGGTGATCCACAGCTGCAGCACGATGAATGCCGACCAGAACACCACCATGCCCCAGATGAACCACGGGCTGTAGTGCACGACGCGGCGGGCGCTGAGCGTCAGGTCAGCCTTGCGGTCATCCGGTTCGATGGGCGGCTCGATGGCTTGCATCAAGCTGCTATACGGCGCTGATCCGAAAAAACAAAGGGCCGCCCGGAGGCGGCCCCTGTGCAGCGTTTGAGATGCGTGCAAGCTTACTGCAGGACGACGACCGGCGAACCCGACGGGACGCGGTTGTAGAGATCGATCACATCCTGCGACAGCAGCCGGACGCAGCCGCTCGAAACCGCCTGCCCGATGGTGCGCGCATCGAGCGTCGCGTGCAGCCGGTACAGCGTGTCACGGCCGTTCTGGAAGATGTAGAGGGCGCGCGCGCCGAGCGGGTTTTCCAGGCCCGGCTCCATGCCGTTGCGGTAGATTTCGAGTTCCGGCTGGCGCTTGATCATGTCGCTCGGCGGCGTCCAGCGCGGCCATTCGCGCTTGTAGCCGATGTTGGCGCGGCCGTTCCAGGCAAAGCCCTCGCGGCCGATGCCGACGCCGTAGCGCATCGCCTTGCCGCCCTCCAACGTCCAGTAGAGGTAGCGATTGGGCGTATCGACAACCACTGTGCCAGCACGCTCGCCAGTCGGGTTATCGACCACCTGGCGCCAGAACTGCGGATTGAGCTGCGACAGCTGCACCGCCGGCACCGGATAGGGCTCGGCGGGCAGCGCCGCATACATTTCGCGCACGGCTGCGGGCGCGGAGGATTCGGTGCGCTCCATGGCGAGCGCGCGGCGCGACCCGGTGCTCGAGCAACCGGCGAGGGTGAGGGCGGCAAGCCCGGTACCGGCAACGAGGAAGGCGCGGCGGGAATAATTCGTGGTCATTGGCAATTCCATCGGTCGGACGACCGGTTGATGTCGGTTGGGGAGAAATGGAGACGGGAAGCTCAGCCGCGCGGCGGGCGGAACTGTCTCTCCGGGCCATAGCGGCCCAGCGTGAGCGTCAATATGCGAGGCTCGTTCTTCGCCTCGGGGTACGGTTGCTCCACATCCATCGCAACAGGCAGCAACGCCGGCTGGTGCGGGCACGGGATGGCGATGCCGCCGAGCTTTTTGGCGCAGGGCTTATAGGCATCGACCGTGGACGCGGCCGCGGTGACGCATTGCTCGCCGGCATCGGCGGCGATGGCGCCGAACACGCGGTGCGACGCCTGTCCGCCATGCGCATAGGACGCCGTCGCCGCACCAATACTGGCGAAGGCGAAAATCACCGCGATGACGAGCAGAAGCCGATTCATGCCCGATCTATAGCCGCCGTACGTACCCGGGGCGACCGCGCTCGCGAATATCTGAATTGAGCCCGGCACAGGCGAGCGACCGCGGAACCGCGCCGGGGCCGGACGCAAATTCCCTTGAAGCACAGGCGTTTCAGGCAACGCGGGGGTGCGGTCGCCGTTTTGAGCGTATGTTACCGGAATGCAACGGGAGCGTCGAAATGAACCGCAGGCCGCCGAGACAGTTCAGCCTCAGGGATGCCATGCCGCATCTGCCGCCCCGCACCTTTGGCGAGCATCTCGCCGACAGGATCGCGACGGTCGTCGGCTCATGGACCTTCATCATTGTGCAGACGGGGCTGCTGGCACTGTGGCTGCTGCTGAACGTCGTGGGCTGGGTGCAGCACTGGGACCCCTACCCGTTCATCCTGCTCAACCTCGCGCTATCGTTCCAGGCGGCGTTCACCGCGCCGATCCTGATGATGGCGCAGAACCGGCAGTCGGCGATCGACCGGCACAAGGCGCAGCTCGACTATGACGTGAACCTGCGCGCCGAACTCGACATCGAGTCGCTGCACCAGAAGGTCGACCTGCTGCGCCAGGAGGACATCACCCGGCTCGTCGGCCTGCTCGAAATGCTGACCAAGGAGCGCATCGAGCAGGAGCGCGCCGAACAGACAGAGGCGAAGAAATAGAAAGGGCCCCGCTGGGGGCCCTTCCGAATTCCTGTCCGGCAGGTGCCGAGCTTAGTTCTTCGTCTTGTCCACGAGGGCGCCGGCCTTGATCCACGGCATCATGTCGCGGAGCTTTTCGCCAACTTCCTCGATCGGATGCTCGTCGGCAAGGCGACGGGTCGCCTTGAAGCGCGAGCCGCCCGAACGGTGCTCCTGCATCCACTCGGAGGTGAACTTGCCCGACTGGATGTCGGCCAGCACGCGCTTCATCTCGGCCTTGGTTTCCGAGGTGATGATGCGCGGGCCCGACACGTACTCGCCCCACTCGGCGGTGTTCGAGATCGAGTAGTTCATGTTGGCGATGCCGCCCTGGTAGATCAGGTCGACGATCAGCTTCACTTCGTGCAGGCACTCGAAGTAGGCCATTTCCGGAGCGTAGCCGGCTTCCACCAGCGTCTCGAAGCCGCCGCGGATAAGCTCGACCAGACCGCCGCAGAGCACGACCTGCTCGCCGAACAGGTCGGTCTCGCATTCCTCGCGGAAGTTGGTCTCGATGACGCCCGAACGGCCGCCGCCAACGCCCGAGGCGTAGGCCAGCGCGATGTCATGGGCATTGCCCGAGGCGTCGTTGTGGACGGCGATCAGGCACGGCACGCCGCCGCCCTTCTGGAACTCACCGCGCACGGTGTGGCCCGGGCCCTTCGGCGCGATCATGATCACGTCGACGGTCTTCTTGGGCTCGATCAGGTTGAAGTGCACGTTGAGGCCGTGCGCGAAAGCGAGCGCCGCGCCGTCGCGGATATTCGGCTCGATCTCGTTCTTGTAGACGTCGGCCTGCAGTTCATCGGGGATGAGCATCATGATGACGTCGGCCCAGGCGGCGGCTTCGGCGATCGACATCACCTTGAGACCCTCGCCCTTCGCCTTCTTGGCGGAGGCGCCATCGGGACGCAGCGCCACGACGATGTCCTTCACGCCCGAGTCGCGCAGGTTCAGCGTATGGGCATGGCCCTGCGAACCGTAACCGACGATGGCGATCTTCTTGTTCTTGATGATGTTCAGATCGGCATCCCGATCGTAGAAAACGCGCATGGAAGTCTCCCCTGTTTGCGTTGTGGCCAAGCGGCCGCGTTAGTGTTTTTCGTAGAGTGCCAGGAACTGTTCGGTGGCCCGCAGCGCTTCAGCTTCGACCTGTTCAGCGGTGAGCTTGAGCTCATCGCCGAGCAGCAGCCGCAACTGCACGTCGCGGACCACGAGACCGAAGAAGGTGCGGAACGCCTCTTCCGAGGAGTCGAAGCGCAACAGCCGCGCATCGCGGCCCGCTTCGAGCACCGGCTTCAGCCGGCGGCCCATTTCGAGCCGCCCGTTTTCGAGGACGATGGTCCCCAGCCCGCGCTTTTCCTCACCCGCATGGGCGACGGCGAGGCGGTTGAGCGTCACCGAGATTTCCCCGGCCAATGTGCCGAGGAGATCACGGGCGAACTGCTCGATGCTGCGGCGCAGCGTCGTGGCGTCGAGCCGGTGCCGGTCGACACGCGGCACGCGGACTTTTGCAGCCTGCCACTGCACCGTGGCCGTCAGCAGCCCGTCGCGATCGCCGAACCATTTGTAGAGCGTCTCTTTCGAGCAGCTTGCGCGGCGCGCCACCGCCGTCATGGTCAGCCCCGCCCCGCCCTCGACGAGCAGTTCGAGCGCCGCCGTCAGCACCTGCTGCTGGCGGGTGGTGAAAGCTTCCTCACGCAGATCGACGGCCGCCGGGCTTGCGCCGGTGCCGGCAGTCCTCTGCATCGTTGTCCGTTGTGCCGCGATGTGAACCACTTGATCCTCCAGGCCCGCCGGCCTGCTAGCGCAGCTTCCGTACCGTACGTTACGGTTCGGTGCAAGAGCGATTCGCGGTGATGGCTGAGCAGAGCCCCCGTCCACGGTTATGCCGCCGCGGGGGCGCCGGTATTCATGAGGTTGACGAGGGCCTGGGAGGTGAGGGCGTCGCCGCTGAGTTCGGCGCAGATGGCGCCGCGGTAGAAGACGAGGACGCGGTCGCATCCGCGGGCCAGTTCCTCGGGGTCGGTGGAGAGGTAGAGCACCACGGCGCCACCCGCCGCGGCCTTGCGCAGGAGGAGGTTGATCTCCTCGCGCGCGCCGATATCGACGCCGCGCGTCGGGTCATCGAGCAGCAGGGTCGAGGGGGCGATGTCGAGCCACTTGGCGAGCACCACCTTCTGCTGGTTGCCGCCCGAGAGCGAGCCGGCATTGAGCTCCACGGATTTGGTGCGCACGCCGACCCGGGCGGCGAGCGCTGCAGCGCGTTCGCGCAGTGCCTGCGTGCGCAGGAACAGGCCGTCGCGCGCCATGCCGACGGTGCGGACCTGGACGACGTTTTCCCAGATCGGCTTGTCGAGCATCAGGCCAAGCTTGCGGCGGTCGCCGGAGACATAGGCGACGCCGCGCGCAATGGCTTCGCGCAGTGAGGTGGGGCGCGGTTTGCCGCCCGGCAGCATGATCTCGCCGCTGCCAATCTTGCTGAGCCCCGCGAGGGCGGCGAGCATGGCTTCCGGCCCTGCCCCGGCAAGCCCCGCAAGCCCGACGATCTCGCCCGGCTCCACGCGGAAGCTGACATTGCTGAGACCGGATGATGAGGTGACATTCGAGACGGTGAGCGCGCTGTTCGGGGCGGCAGACTTCGCCACCGCGGGCCGCGCGCGAACCGGTTTTGGTGCGGGCTGCGCCGAACCGGCTTCGCCCTTCCCCAGCATGGCGGCGACGATGCCGTCCATCGTGAGGCCGGAGAGTTTTGCGCTGCTGAGCACCACATGCCCGTCGCGCAGAATGGTCACCTCGTCGCACAGCGACATGACCTCTTCGAGAATGTGCGAGACGTAGACGACGCCGACATCGCGCTCGCGCAGCACGCGCAGGATTTTCAGCAGCCGGTCGCTGGCGCCGGTTTCGAGCGCCGAGGTCGGCTCATCGAGCAGCAAGACGCGCGGCTGCGACACCAGTGCCTTGGCGATTTCGACGAGCTGGCGTTCGGCGAGCGAGAGTTCGGCGACCAGCGTGTGCAGCGGCCGGGCCACGCCCAGTTCCTGCAGCACCGGAATGACCAGCTCGCGCATCTTGCGCCGGTCGATGAAGGGGCCGATGCGCGGTTCGCGCATCGGGAACAGGTTGTCGAGAATATCGAGCTGCGGAAAGAGGCTCAGCTCCTGCGCCACGACGGCGACGCCATGCGCTGCGGCATCCGCCGTGGTGCGGAAGCTGACCTCCTTGCCCGCGAGGCGGAGGGTGCCGGCATCGGGGCGGATGGCACCGGTCATGATCTTGACCAGCGTCGATTTCCCCGCGCCGTTTTCGCCGAGCAGCGCGTGCACGCTGCCCGGCCGCACGGCGAAGTCGGCGCCCTTGAGGGCGACGACCCCGCCATACGCCTTGCGCACGCCCTGTGCCTCGAGAGCAATCATTGCCCTTGCCCCGATCAGCCGATCACTTCGGCGGCCAGGGACCGACGATGTACTTGTCGGCATGGGCGAGGATGTCGTCGCCGACCGGCGCGAGGGCGGCGGCAACCGTCTCGGCGCTCTGCTGGCGGGCGATCACGGCGTCGATGTTCTCGGCGCTGACCAGTTCACCCGGCACCAGCAGCAGGCCCTGGATCAGGTCCTTGCCATCGATCGCCGCGTTGGCGAGCGCGCGGGTCGCGAGATAACCGCTCAGCCAGTGGCCGGGCGACATGATGTAGTCGACGTACCCGTCCTTCACCGCCTGCAGGTTGCCGGCCTCGAGGTCGAAGCCGCCGGACGGCAGGTTGAAGCCGGTGCGCTGGGCGAGGAGGCCCCACGCGGTCGGGTCCTGCGCGCTCGGCGCCATGACGGCGACCGCATCGGGGTTGGAGCGCAGCAGCGCTTCCCACGCCGCATAGACTTCCGCCGACGAGGCACTGACGCCATTGGTGGCGACCGGGCCGACGATCTTCAGGTCCGGGCGGAGCTCGGCGATCTTCGCGGCCATGCCGGCGGCGCGCATATCGAGCGGCGGAACGCCGACACCGGTATTGCCGATGATGACGGTGCCCTTGGCATCAGCGGGAACCAGCGCCAGCACCTTCTCGGCGATCTGCGCGCCGATGCCGGTGTTGTCGGCGGTGATGAAGAGGCCAATGCCCGAACCATCGGGCGGCGGCGCGTCGATGGCGACCATCGGGATGCCGGCGGCCGTGGCGTCCGCGGCCGGCCGCGTCATCGGACCGGAGGCGAGGCTTTGCAGGACGATGCCGTCCTTCTGCGTCTGCGCAATGGGCCCGAACAGCGCCACCTGGCGCTGCGGATCGCCGGTATCCGGCGCGGCCGTCAGCACGTTGACGCGTGGGTCGAGCGTGGCCACGGCCTTGCCGCCATTGGCCATCTGCACGAAGGCGTCGGTCTTGGTTTCCCAGTAGACGAAGCCGAGCTCGACTTTCTTGTCCTGCGCGAGCGTGGCGCCCGCGAAGCCGGCAAGGCCAATCGCCACGCCTGCTGCCAACAGGCTGATGCGGCTCATGCGAGACGGTCGTCTCGCGGCAGTCTGGTTCATTGGTCGCATGTCTGTCCTCCCTGTTTCAATTGTTGCCGGACGGCCGCATGCCGGCCGCACGAAAGTTGCTTTCACTAGTCGCGTTGCGCGGCGCGGCGGCGCTGGCGCTGCACGAGCCCATCCACCGAGACGGCCCCGAGGATCACCGCACCGGTCGCGAACTGCGCCCAGGTTGCGGGGATCTGGAAATAGACGAGCCCAACCGCCACCGCCGTCAGCAGGATCGCGCCGATGATCGCCCCGAACACCGTGGCCCTGCCCCCCGCCAGCGGCGTGCCGCCGATAACGGCGCCGGCCACCGCGAACAGCTCGATGCCGCCACCGCTCTGCGGATCGCCGACGGTGAAGAAGGCCAGCGCCACGATGCCGGCGAGACCCGCCATGAAGCCCGCGAGCACAAAGCCGATGGTCCGCGTCCGGCGCACCGGAATGCCCGAGAACGCGGCAGCGTCGGGGTTCGAGCCGATCTCGCGCACGCGGTAGCCGAACGGGGTGTTGCGCATCACCAGCGTCAGCACGATGCCGACAACAATGAGCAGGATGATCGAGACCGGGATGCCGAGCACCCTGCCCCCGCCGAGCACGGCGAGGATCGGATCGGACAGCGGGACGCCGGTGACCTGCGTGCCCCCGGCCAGCGCCAGCGCCAGGCCGCGCAGCATCCAGCTCATCGCCAGCGTGCCGATCAGCGACGGAATGCCGATCACCTGGCTGGTGAAGGCGTTGAGCAGACCCACGCCCATCGCTACGCCGAGCGAGATGATGATGGCGAAAACCGGCGGCATGCCGGCGCGCATCAGCAGCGCCGCGACAATGCCGGTCAGCACATAGTTGCCGCCCACCGACAAATCGATCTCGTTCTGCGGGATGAGAAACACGAGCCCCGCGGCAATCAGCGCCGCATAGACCGAGCTCTGCACGACGTTGATCAACTGCCCCGGCGCGAGGAAGTTGGGGTGGAACGCCCCGACGATCCCCACCACCACGATCAGCGCAATCACCGCGCTCGACCAGTCGGC
>Ga0073904_10004218_pt1 | contig 10722 bp, 9 predicted proteins | sample KloWWTrecipitate_FD_66668 | JGI IMG/M metagenome (GOLD analysis project Ga0073904, IMG submission 66668) | Active sludge microbial communities from Klosterneuburg, Austria, studying microevolution and ecology of nitrifiers - Klosterneuburg... | ecosystem: Engineered > WWTP > Aerobic digester >... | reverse complement strand
GAATCCCTGCATGATGCGGCACCAGAGCAGCCGCGCGGCGCGCATCTTGGCCACTTCCAGATAGAAGTTCATGCCGATGGCCCAGAAGAAACTCAGCCGCGGCGCGAAATCGTCGACGTCCATGCCCTTGGCGATGGCGGTCTTCACGTATTCCTGGCCGTCGGCCAGCGTGAAGGCCAGTTCCAGTGCCTGGTTGGCACCGGCTTCCTGCATGTGGTAACCCGATATGCTGATCGAGTTGAAACGCGGCATGTGGCTTGCCGTGTATTCCATGATGTCCCCGATGATGCGCATCGACGGCACCGGCGGGTAGATATAGGTATTGCGGACCATGAACTCCTTGAGGATGTCGTTCTGGATGGTTCCGCTCAGTTGCGCCTGGTCCACGCCCTGCTCTTGCGCCGCTACCACGTAGCCAGCCAGCACCGGCAGCACCGCGCCGTTCATTGTCATCGAGACACTGACCTTGGCAAGGTCGATCTGGTCGAACAGGATCTTCATGTCCTCGACGCTGTCGATCGCCACGCCGGCCTTGCCGACGTCGCCAGTTACCCGTGGATGGTCCGAGTCATACCCCCGGTGGGTGGCCAGGTCGAATGCCACCGAAACACCTTGCCCTCCCGCGGCCAGCGCCTTGCGGTAGAAAGCGTTCGATTCCTCGGCGGTGGAAAAGCCGGCGTACTGCCGGATAGTCCACGGCCGCACCGCATACATGGTTGCCTGCGGGCCGCGCAGATACGGTGCGAAGCCCGGCAGGCTGTCGATCATCGGCAGGTCGGCGATGTCTGCAGCGGTATACAGCGGCTTGACGGTGATGCCGTCGGGCGTGTTCCAGTTCAGTGCTTGCAGATTGCCGCCGGGCGCGGACTTGCGGGCCGCTGCCGTCCACCGGGCCAGCGCATCGCTGGATTTGACACTATCGCCGCTGGTTGATTCCACGGGTGTTGAAGAGTTCTTGCTGCTCATGACACGGCTCCGGTCTATCGTCTGGGTTCAGACAGGGTACTCTGGACAAGTTCGTTATTTATAATTATAAATACAGAAGCTTCGCACAAACTGACAATCCTGTCGCGCTTCGCGCTCCACTCACCAAAATCACCATGCCGGCTCCCTCTCTTGCCCCGCGAGCGCTTTACCAGGAAGCGGCCGAGCAGCTGCGCCAGCGCATCTTCAACCGGGAACTCGAGCCGGGCAGCTGGATCGATGAACTCAAACTTGCCAAGGACTACGGTATCAGCCGAACGCCTCTGCGGGAAGCCCTCAAGCTGCTGGCGGCCGAAGGTCTGGTCACGATGAAGGTGCGCCGGGGCGCCTACGTGACCGAGGTGTCGGAACAGGATCTGGCCGAGGTCTACCATGTGCTGGCCTTGCTCGAGTCCGATGCGGCCGGTCAGGTTGCCACACATGCCAGCGCAGAGGAACTGGCAGAGTTGCAGGCGATGCATACCCGGTTGGCGCTCGCCGCGGCCCGGGGCGCCGCCGGACGGCGCGATTTCTTTGCCATCAACGAGGCCTTCCACATGCGCTTGCTCGAGATTGCACGCAATCGCTGGAGCCGCCAGTTGTCGGCTGATCTGCGCAAGGTGATGAAGCTCAACCGCCAGCATTCACTGCTCAAGCAGGGCCGGATCGAGGAGTCACTGCGCGAGCATCAGGCACTGATGCAGGCCCTGGGCAAAAATGACCCGGCCGCTGCCACCCAGGCCATGCTGGCGCATTTCAGGAACGGACTGGAAGCGGCGACTTGACGACCGGCACAGCCGCCTTGGGACGGGCCTGTGTGACCAGAAAAATGCCGGGCAGAATCAACGCCGCGCCCACCAGATGGTGCAATCCGGGCGGTTCGCCCAGCATCCACCAGGCACCGATCGACGCATACAAAGGACCCAGGTACAAGGCCACCGCGACCCGGCTGGCACCAACGATGCGCTGCGCCCATCCATAAATCCAGTAGGCGCCCAGTCCCGGCAATACCGCAGCGGCCAGCACCAGCCACATCGCCTTCGGACCCCATACCAGCAGGCCAGGTTCAGTCAGCTCCCAGGCCGCAAACGGCAGCAGCGTCACGACGCCAAAGCTGCAGATTGTGGCCAGCCGCCCGGTCGCGCTCAAGGGGCTGGGCCAGTGTTTCTGCAACAACGCGAACGCGGCCCAGGCAATCGTCGCCGCCAGGACCCAGCCGTCACCGGGCACAAATTGCAGGTCGGCCAACGCCATCCAGTGGCCCCGCACGATCACATGGAACACACCCGCCAATGCCAGTGCGACGCCGAACGCCTGGCGTTTGCCAAAGGCCTCGCCCAGCCACAACGCGGCGCCCACTGCAATCATCACCGGAGAAGCAGCATAAATAAGTGCGATGTTCATGGCCCCGGTCGAGCGGGCGCCCTGGTAGACCCAGGCACCACAGATCAGCATGCCCAGCACACCCAGAATCAGGTATTGCCACCAACGCTGCGCGATATGCCTGCGCTCGCGCCACAACTCCGGTGCGCACAAGGAGACCAGCACTGCGCCGGCAATCGCCCAGCGCCCCAGCGCCAGCAGATACGGCCCGATCACACCGGGCGCCATGCGCGCAACAATGTAATTGACGGTCCACAAGGAAGGCACCAGCCAGATCAGCGTGAAGGCAAGCCGCTGCTGCGGGTGAATCGGCTCAGACATGCATTTCATCCGCGTTGGTTGTCGACCTGGCAAGGGACCCTGAATGTGCCATTTCCATCACCTGGTGCGGCGCAACATCGCGCAGCGTATGGTCGCTCCAGACCTGGCGCCAGCGCCGTGCGCCGGGCAGGCCGTGGCGCAAGCCCAGCATGTGTCGGGCAATCGAACTCCATGGCGTGCCATGAAGTCGCGCCTCGCGTTCCATGTATTCCACCATCTGCGCCTCGATCGATTCCCGCGTCGACGCTGTCGGCGGCAGGTCGAAGAAACGATGGTCCCAGGACGCGAGGATCCAGGGGTTGTGATAAGCCTCGCGCCCGAGCATCACGCCGTCGAGTTGCTGCAGCTGGGTGTCGATCTGCGCATCGGTGGTGATACCGCCATTGATCACGAATCGCAGGTGGGCGAAATCCGCCTTGAGCCGGTGCACCGTCTCATAACGCAAGGGCGGAACCTCGCGATTGGCCTTGGGCGACAGACCCTTGAGCCAGGCATTGCGCGCATGCACGATGAACACCGCGCAACCGGCCTCGCTGACCTGGCCGACGAAGTCGCGCACGAAGCCGTAGTCCTCGGTCTTGTCGATGCCGATGCGGTGCTTGACCGTGACCGGCACCGACACCACGTCGACCATGGCCTTGACGCCGTCGGCCACCAGCGCCGGTTCGGCCATCAGGCAGGCGCCGAAGGAGCCGCGTTGCACCCGTTCGGACGGGCAGCCGCAGTTGAGGTTGATCTCGTCGTAGCCCCACTGCTCACCGAGCTTGGCGCATTGCGCCAGCTCGGCCGCTTCGCTGCCACCGAGCTGCAGTGCCACCGGGTGCTCCTGGCCATTGAAATCCAGATGGCGCGGCACGTCGCCATGGATCAGCGCGCCGATGGTGACCATCTCGGTGTACAAAAGCGTCTTGCGCGACAGCAGGCGGTGGAAAAAGCGGCAATGGCGATCGGTCCAGTCCATCATCGGCGCCACCGACAGGCGCCAGCGTTCCTGCGCCTGCAAGGGGTTCAGAGAAGTGGGATGGGATGTCATGTGGGGCGCCGCGGGCGCTACCGTGGGCCGGTATGGAAACACGCAGGGAAATGGGGGAGTATATTTTCTTTGGCGTGACGATTTCTGGGGTTTCGGCAGTGCCCCTGCTGCCCGGCGGGGGCAAGGGCCGCGCATCCGTGCAAGATGACCTTGCCCCTGGAATCCGTATCCCATAGCTGATCTCATGCACTGGCTTGCCGGAGTTGATTGGCATGCCAGTTTTCTTCGAACCGCATCGGGCTGACGTAAGCCAGTGTCGAATGCAGTCGAGTCCGGTTGTACCAGAACATCCAGGCGACGACTTCGTCCATCGCATGACGCCTGGTCTTGAAGCGCTGCCCATGCAGTCGTTCCACCTTCAGTGACCCGAACAACGTCTCGCTACAGGCGTTGTCCCAACAGTTGCCGCGACGACTCATCGAAGCGGTGATGCCATACTCGGTCAGAACGTCTCGGAAGTCCTGGCTGGCGTACTGGCTGCCCCTGTCGCTGTGAAAGAGCAGTCCTGACTGCTTGCCCGGATGGCGTTTGAACCAGGCCATGCGCAATGCGTCTAAGACGATATCGCGCGTCATGTCCTGGCGCAGGCTCCAGCCTATCACCTGACGGCTGAACAGGTCGATCACCACGGCCAGGAACAACCAACCTTCGTCAGTGGCGATGTACGTGATGTCGCCTGCCCAGACCTTGTCGGGCTCTGCCACGGTGAACTACCGGTTGAGCAGGTTTGGCGCGATCGGCAGATTGTGGTTGCTGTCGGTGGTGACCTTGAATCGGCGTTTGCCCTTGGCGCGTATGCCGTGCAGCTGCATGAGCTTCTGGACGCGCTGCTTGCCCACGCGGATGCCTCTGGCCAGTAGTTCCTTCCAGGTGCGCGGCCAGCCGTAGCCCCCGCGAGTCTCGGCGTGGATGGCCTTGATGTGTACCAGCAGCGCGTCGTCGCTCAGGTGGCGCCGCTGCGCAGCGCTTGTTCTCGGTCAGGGCCTGGGCGTAGGCACTAGCGGTCCCCGCAACGGGAGACGCAAAGTTTCCTCCCTTGGCATTCCCACCAATGGCCCCTGCATCGGCCGGCGTAGCCCTGGCCAGTTCCTTGAGCAGTTCGCCGACCCGCTTCTCTGCACGAATCCGGATAGCGCAGACCTTGAAATCGGCGTCCGTGTTGCCGGCCGCCGCGGGACGGCCGTCGAAGAGCCAGGCAGGCAGGTGCAGTGCTGGCGGTGACCGAGTCAGCTTGTTCGAGGCCCACCGCACCCGGGAACAACATTTTTCGCCAAACTGCCCGGCACCGTTTTCCTGTCGCAAAGCATCGGCTGACACGGACCCCCCCCCCCCGCGCTGGATTGGCCCGGACGACATCAATAGCACCGCCTGGGACATCGGAATTTTCTGAACCCCTAGGTCTGTGCCGTTCGGTCCGTCCAAGTTGCTGTCAAAATTTTGAGCGGCGGCGTCGTCAAAGACTTGGTCGGCTCCCATTGACCTGACAGTGAGCGGCCGGGCATACTGCCGGTGGCGGTCAAATTGACATGGGCTTCTTGGGCATCAGCAAGTGATTTCAAGCGTGACATATGAACCCGTATTCACAGCCCCTGAGCTTGGCAACTTACAAGGAGCTTGTATCCTCCCTACCAGTACCAACGCCATTGCAGATGGAGCAGTTCGCGGAGTATGTGTCACGCGCACACAGTTGGTATAAGCACATACCGCTGCTACCACCTGGTCTGCCGTTTCAGTTCTACCTTGATCCTGGTGCGGGCATGGAGTTGGAGCAGCGGCCAGACGGAAAACTGAAGGCGTCACCGCGCTTGAAACACGGTTTTCACTATTCATGGATACCGACAGACCAGTATCGAGAGCGCTTTGGGTATCTGGCCTTTAGCCAGTCATCGGGGCCAGCAGTATTCTCGCTTGATGGCACCGGGGCACGCACGATTCCGCCTGACATTGATTGCATGGTTTTTGACCCAAATTTGGGTTTTCAGCGACCTGTGCCAGTGGACATTTATCAGGCGGGTCGCGCTCTTGTCAGCGGAATAATTCATCCGGCCGGCACAAGCGAAAGCCTATTGCATTGGGCGATTGAAGCCAACCCGGACTTTTCGTGGCCCCGAGAAGGCGGTGGAGACGCTGCTTGGGCTGACATCGTTGCCAGAACCCGCGTCCTGTGCAAAGACCCATCTCAGAAAATCAAGGTGGACTACGATGACAAGGAGTCGGTGAAGAAATACCGAATGGTCGGCGCAGTCAACTTCGACATCCCCTTGTATGACGCGCTTGAACCTGAGCGGAAGCGGCAGCGCATCGGCATGATCGCGGCGATGGTGCGAGCGGTGAAGCTGGTCCACCCAGGATATGTTTAGCTGTCATGCGAAGCGCAGACTTGGCCGCGCGGCAGCTTGACGCTTTCCGTTGGGTCGCACAGAAAATATATGGAGTCTGAAATGACAATGCCGTTCTCCGTCCAGCGCATCGACCATATTGTTTTTCGTGTCAGCGATCTCAGCAAAAGCATTGAGTTCTACCGCACCGTCCTCGGATGCGATGTTGTTCGACAGCGTGAGGACTTGGGGCTTGTCCATTTGCGGGCCGGGACTTCGATGATCGATCTCGTCAGCGTGGACGGAAAGCTCGGATCACGCGGGGGAGCAGCGCCAGCAGAAGAGGCAAGAAATGTAGATCATCTATGCCTGCGCATTGATCCCTTCAATGAGCCTGATCTAGTCGCGCATCTCCGCCATCATGGCCTCGCGCCGCTGGATGGCGCAGCAGTAAATTTTGGCGCTGAGGGTGACGGTCTATCACTTTACTTTCGTGACCTTGATGGAAACGTGATTGAACTTAAAGGTCCGTCAGCCCCAGCAATCGCAAGTGGTCTTTAACATTTCATACTTGGACTCCCGCTCAAGCGCAAGAAGCTGACCGATAGTATTGGCAATTTGGGTACTCGCCTTCAACCGTTGCCAGTTATCGGGTGCGGGCCTCGATTGAACACCAGCATTGGCTCCGGCCTGGCAGTGATTGAGTCAGCTTGGTGCCGGCCCACCGCAGCTGGGAACCATGAGAGCCAGGGGCCGAATAGGCGTGGCTCCGGGCCGAATTTTCGCTATCGAAATCCCAGCGAGCATGTCACTTGACCGATTGCAAACAGATTGCACACAGAGGTCCTAAAACCCGCATGCCTATTGACTAATCGCCACAGTCCATCATCGGCGCCACCGACAGGCGCCAGCGTTCCTGCGCCTGCAAGGGGTTCAGAGAAGTGCGATGGGATGTCATGTGGGGCGCCGCGGACGCTACCGTGGGCCGGTATGGAAACACGCAGGGAAATGGGGGAGCATATTTTCTTTGGCGCACCCGTTAGCGGGGACCGTTGTCAGGCCCTTCAGTCCGGTTTCTGCAGCAGCGACCGCACGTGTTGCGCGATCATCAGTTCCTCGTTGGTCGGTATCACCCAGCCAGAGACACGGCTGCCGGGGGTGCTGATGCGCGTGGCATGCTGTTGATTGGCCGCAACATCGAGTTCGATGCCCAGCCAGGCGGCCGCCCGGCAGACCCGTTCACGCACCAGCGCACTGTGTTCGCCGACACCGGCCGTGAACACCAGCGCATCGAGCCCTTGCAGACTGGCGGCCAAGGCGCCGAGTTCGTGGTGAATGCGATGCACGTACAGATCGATCGCGGCGCTCGCTTCGGGCGCCGCACTGGCTTGCAGGCTGCGCATGTCGCCGGATATTGCGGAGACGCCCAACAAGCCGCTGTGGTGGTACAGCAGATGTTCGACCGCCTGGGGCGTCATGCCCAGCTGGGTGATCAGGTGCAGCACCACGCCCGGGTCCAGGCTGCCGCAGCGCGTGCCCATCATCAGACCTTCGAGTGCGGTGAATCCCATGGTGCTGCTGACACTCTTGCGCCCCTGCATCGCGCACATGCTGGCACCGTTGCCCAGGTGCGCGACGACGACCCGGCCATCGGCCGCATCGCCCAGATGCGCGGGCAATACGCCGGCAATGTACTCGTACGAAAGGCCATGAAAACCGTAGCGCCGCACACCCTTGTCGCTGATGCTGCGCGGCAGTGCAAATGCCTGTTCCACCCAGGTCTGCGTGGTGTGAAACGCGGTATCGAAGCAGGCGAGCTGCAGTACATCGGGCTGTTGACGGGAGATGGCGCGAATCGCTGCCAGATTGTGCGGCTGGTGCAGCGGCGCCAGTGACACCAGTTGCTCGAGTTCGCGCATCACCTGCGGCGTGATCCGCACCGGGCGGTCAAACGTCACACCGCCATGCACCACGCGGTGTCCTACGGCCAGCAGGTGGCGATCGCCCGCATGGCGCGCCAGCCAGTCGAGCACCTGCGCGAGTGCGTCGTCATGTTTTTGCTCGGGGTCGTCCGACAGTGCAATGGACTGGTCCTGCAGCACCGCGCCGTCATGCGACCACACCCGCAGGCGGGCTGCGTCGCCAATGCCCTCGACCGCGCCGTGGGCCAGCCGCACCGGAACCCGCTGCGACAACTCCGAGAAGGTCGCGAACTTGACACTCGACGACCCGGCATTGATGACCAGGACGATACCGGTCATGACGCGCTCACCCGAAGGTACTTCGCCACCAGCAGCGCAATCGCACACGAAGCGATGCGCGAGTGTGCCGAATCGGCCCGGCTGGTCAGCACGATCGGCACCCGCGCGCCCATGACGATGCCGGCAGCCTGCGCATCGCCCAGGTATTCCAGTTGTTTGGCCACCATATTGCCGGCGTCCAGGTCGGGTACCACCAGCACATCGGCGTCGCCCGCCACCGGCGAGACGATGCCCTTGGTCTTGGCTGCCGCCATCGACACCGCGTTGTCGAATGCCAGCGGTCCATCGACCAGCGCACCGGTGATCTGGCCGCGATCGGCCATCTTCGACAGAGCGGCGGCGTCCATGGCCGACTGCAACTTGCTGGTGACGGTCTCCACTGCCGACAGGATCGCGACCTTCGGCGTGCGGATGCCCAGCGCATGGGCCAGGTCGATGGCGTTGCGCACGATATCGGCCTTGGCATCGAAGTCCGGTGCCACGTTGATCGCCGCATCGGTGACCAGCAGTGGCTTGGGATATCGCGGCACGTCGAGCACGAACACATGGCTGATACGCCGCCCGGTGCGCAAGCCGGTCTGCGGATGCACCACCTCGGCCAGCAACTCGTCGCTGTGCAGGCTGCCCTTCATCAAGGCCTGCACCTCGCCGGCATGCACCATCTGCACCGCCTTGGCCGCCGCCGCGTGGCTGTGCGGCACATCGACCAGCGTGATGCCGGCGAGGTCAAAACCGTTCTGCAGCGCCAGTTCGCGGATGCGCACGACGGGTCCGACCAGCACCGCCTCGATCAGACCGAGGCCGGATGCGTCCAGCGCACCTTCGAGCGCCTCGCGGCTGCACGGATGGACCACGGCCATGCGAATGCGCGGGCAGGTTCTGGCCGCCTCCATCAACTGGTCATAACGCAGGTTCTTGTCGGCCAGAAGTGGTTGTGCAATCTCGGTGCGCGCGATCGACAACTTCTCGCGCGGCGCCAGCACCTGGGCCTGGCCATCGATCACCACATCGCCATGCTGGTTGATGCAGGTGGTCGCCAGCGTGACATGGCCTCGGTCAGCCTCGAGCTTCGTCACAGTGACGGTGACGGTCAGCGTGTCGCCGATGTGCACCGGTTTGAGAAATTTCAGTGTCTGGCCCAGGTAGATGGTCCCCGGTCCCGGGAAGCGGGTTCCGAGCACGGTGGAGATCAGGGCACCTCCCAGCATGCCGTGCGCAATGATTTCCCGGAATTGGCTGCTGCTGGCATACAAGGCGTCGACATGTGCCGGGTTGACGTCGCCGGTGATTGCGGCAAACAGCTGGATGTCGCGTTTGGTCACGGTGCGGTCGAGGCTGGCACTGCTGCCAATGGCGATTTCGCCGATCGGATGGTTCTCCAGCATTTCCGGCGCCAGTTCGGTGGTGGGAAGGTTCGCGTTCATGGTTTCCTTTTCGGGTCTCAGCCCATCACGTGGTAGCCGCCGTCGACGAACACCACGTTGCCGGTCAGGGACCGGGCGGCGTCGCCGAACAACATCGCCGTGGTGACGCCGACATCGCGGATGGTCACCAGCTGATGCTGCGGAGCACGCCGGGCGGCCTCGTCCAGCAGGGACTCGAACTCGCCGATGCCCGATGCGGCGCGGGTCATGATCGGCCCTGGCGAGACAGCATGTACCCGAATGCCCTTGGGCCCGAGTTCGTCGGCCAGGTAACGCACGGTCGACTCGAGCGCGGCCTTGACCGGCCCCATCATGCCGTAGTGCGGTATCACCTTCTGCGCGCCGTAATACGTCATCGTGGCCAGCGCGCCACCGTCCTTCATCAGCGGTTCGGCGGCCTTGGCCAGCCGGATGAACGAGTGGCACGACACGTCCATCGCCTGGGCAAATCCTGCCGCGCTGCAGTCGATGACCCGGCCATGCAGGTCGGCTGCCGGCGCAAACGCAATCGCGTGCAGCAGAAAGTCGAGCTTGCCCCAACGCTGCGTGATCTGCGCAAACAAGGCATCGAGTTGTTGCGGTTGCTGCACGTCCAGCGGCGCGATGATGTCGGCCTGCAGCTGTTCGGCCAAGGGCCGCACAAAGGGTTCAGCCTTGTCGTTGAGGTAGGTGACGGCCAGGCTTCCTCCGAGCTCGCGGATCACCTCGGCGCATCCGTAAGCGATGCTGTGCGCGTTGGCGATGCCGACGATCAGCCCCTTCTTGCCGGCGAGGCTGGGCATGGCGTGGTTGACCGGTGTCGGCTTGTCGGGTGTCATGGTCATGGATGCTCAGGTCATCAATACGTACGAACCAGGGGCATCCTGCAGGGCTGGCAAGCCAGCCTTGGCATTGCCCATGGCCGCAGGAGCCACCTGGCCGCTGGCGTGACGGCTCAGCCAGGATTCCCATTCGGGCCACCAGGAGCCGTCATGTGACGGCGCCTCGGCGGCCCAGGCCTGTGGATCGACATAACGCGC
>Ga0073904_10004217_pt1 | contig 10726 bp, 6 predicted proteins | sample KloWWTrecipitate_FD_66668 | JGI IMG/M metagenome (GOLD analysis project Ga0073904, IMG submission 66668) | Active sludge microbial communities from Klosterneuburg, Austria, studying microevolution and ecology of nitrifiers - Klosterneuburg... | ecosystem: Engineered > WWTP > Aerobic digester >... | reverse complement strand
GAGCTCGAGACCGTCGAAGCCTCGATCAGCGAACTGGTCGACGGCCGCGCCCTGATCAAGAAGCAACCTTTCCAGCGCGTGCGCGCGACGCTGTCGACGGCCGCGACGGTGCTCAGCGAGGACGTCCCCGCCTACGATCCGATCGCCATCCTCGAGGCGAACGAGCCCGTGGTGGCTGCCGCCACCGACGATATCGCCAATCCATCCATCTATGGCGCCGAGGTCGAGGGCGAAGTTGCGGTGAAACTCGCCGCGATGCCGATTTCGCTGGTGCCGCCGCGCGCCATTTCCGACCAGTCGGCCGCCCGCTATGTGCGCCTGAACATCGAGCAGTTCTTCGGTGAAGGCGGCGGCGACGGAGGAAGCGTCGGGGGCGCCGAAGTGGCGCTGGCCTACGCCCCCCAGGCCGGCAGTATCCGCGATCTGGGCATCGTCCAGCCCGGCGACTCGATCGGCGGGGTCGCCGAGAACGTCACCGTGCTGTCCAAGACGACGACCGCCGATGACGGCGCGGGCCGTTCGGAGCGCATCATCTCGATCCGCGAAACCGGCCCGCTGGCCGACACGCTGCTCAAGAACGGCTTCACCAAGCGCGAAGTCGACATGGTGCTGGCGACGCTGCGCAATGTGCGCCCCTCGGCCAATGTGCAGCGGGGCGCGAAGCTGCGCATCCTGTTCGGGCCGGCGCGCAATGCCGACATCCTCATTCCCTACCGGATGAGCATCTATGACATTGATGCCAAGACAGGCGCCCCGCGGCATGCCGCGACCGCGGCGCTGACCGACCGGGGCAGCTATGTGCTCGGCCTCGCGCCCAACGAGATCGTCTTCCCCGAGGAAGACACCGAAGCGACCGATGTCACCAACCTGCCAACGGTCTATCGCGCCATCTGGGAGACGGCGCGCAAGCACGAGATCGACGACAAGACGGCCCGCCGGATTGTCGCGATGTATGCCTACGACGTCGATCTCACCAAGAAGATCGCGCCGGGCGACTCGATCGAACTGCTGCGCACCGAGCCTGATGCGGATGGGCATCGCGAGCTGCTCTATGTCGGGCTGAAGCTGGGCACCTCGGTGCGCGAGTTCTACCGCTTCCGCACCGACGACGGGACGGTCGACTACTTCGATCCCTCGGGTGAATCGGGCAAGCGCTTCCTGACCCGGCGCCCGGTGCAGGGCGGCGGGCGCCTGTCGAGCCGTTTCGGCTATCGCGTGCACCCGATCTTCAAGTCGCGGCGGCTCCATTCGGGCGTCGATCTCGCGGCACCCAGGGGCACGCCGATCTATGCCTCGGGCGACGGCGTGGTCGAGAAGGCGCAGCGCGTCTCCGGCTATGGCCTCTACGTCGAAATCAAGCATGTGAACGGCTACGAGACCGGCTACGGCCACATGAGCCGCATCGGCGACGGCATGAAGCCCGGCGTGCGTGTGCGGCAGGGGCAGGTCATCGGCTACGTGGGCTCAACCGGCAACTCGACGGGCAATCACCTGCACTTCGAAATCAAGGTGAACGGCCGCGTGGTCGATCCGCTGAGCGTGAAGCTGCCGCGCGACAAGACGCTTTCGGCGCAGTACGAGCGCACCTTCGAGCAGACGATCGAGCAGATCCGCGACCTGATGCAGCGCGACCCGGCGCCGATCACGGTCGCCTCAACGCACTAGCCTGCGCTCCTGGGTGAACCACGCGATCGCCGCGGCAAGCAGCGACAGCGCCGCGCAGATATAGGCTATCGTCGCGAAGGCCGCGTCGGTTGCGGCGATGCGGGCCGCCTCCACATCCGCTCCCAGCGCCACCGCCGGCTTTTCGCCGAAGAACACCGCCTGTTCGGCGAAACCGCCGAGGGCGCCGGCAAACACCATCGCGGCGACGGCGCCCATGGTGGCCACGGCGAAGAGGCCGGCGACGCGAGCGACGGCATTGTTCACGCCCGAAGCGACGCCGGTGTCGTGGTCCTCGACCGAGGTCATGACCGCCGTCGACAGCGGCGAGACGACGAAGCTCATGCCGATGCCGAACAGCGCGTTGAGCGGCAGCAGAACGAACCAGATGTTGTGCAGCGGGGCGGTGAGCCCCATCAGCCCGAAGGCGATGGCGACGATGACTGCGCCGATGGTAATCAGCGGGCCGGGGCCGTAGCGGTCGGCGAGCGAGCCGATGGGGGACGAGAGAACCGTCAGCGCGAGGCCCATTGGCAGCAGCACGAAGGACACGTCGGCCGGTGTCGCGCCCCAGCCGGAGATCAGCGTCATGGGCAGGTAGAAGCTGATGGCGGCGAGGGCGAAGTAGAGCCCGAAGGTCAGCGCCTGCGCGCCCGAGAACCCGGCATGGCGGAACAGCCCGAGCGGCAGCATCGGCGATTTCGTGCGCGCCTCCCACAAGAGGAACGCGATGAGGAGCACGACGCCGCCCAGCGCCAGCATGATTGTGCGCGACAGCACCCCGTCGGAATCGCCGGTCAGCGCGAGCGCCAGCAGGAGGAGCGCGCCGGTGGCGAGGATGCCGCCGACGATATCGAGCCGCCGTCCGGCTTCGGGCTGATCGGCGGGGATGAGCCAGAACAGCATGGCCAGCGCCACGCCGCCGAGCGGCAGGTTGATGGCAAAGACCAGCCGCCAGCTCCACTCGCCCAGCCAGGTCAGCAGCAGGCCGCCGATGACCGGGCCGAGGATGGTCGTCAGCGAGGAGAAGGCCGACCACAGGCCGATCGCCTTGCCCCGGTCACCCTTGGGATAGGCCTTGGCGATGATGGCGAGGCTGGAGGGCACCATGAATGCCGCGCCCAGCCCCTGCACCGCGCGGGCGATGATCAGGAACGGCGCATTGGGGGCGAGAGCACAGACCATCGAGGCGGCGACGAACAGCGCGATGCCGAAGCCGAAGACATTGCGGACGCCAAACCGGTCACCTGCCGCGCCGCCCAGCAGCAGGACCGAGGAGAGGAACAGCAGGTAGGCGTTCGATACCCACTGCGCATCGGCCAGCGAGGCGCCCAGATTGGCGCGAATGGCGGGGGTCGCGATCGACACGACGGAGCCGTCGATGAAGCCCATCGAGGACGCGAGGATGGCGGCTATCAGCACAAACCGCCGCCGGTCGACGGGGCAGAAGGTGGATGAGGCGGATACATCGCTCATATCGGGAAGGCTACGCCCGAATGGCCGGCGCCGCAAAGCCCGCGTCCGTTCAGGCCGGGCGGGCCTCAAGAATGCTGAACGGCGAGCGCGTTGCGATCAGCCGTGGCGGGCCGAACCCTGCACCGGCGAGGAGCGCCGCATATTCCGCCAGCGTCCGTTCTCCGGCGCCGGGAAACAGGGCCATCATCTGCATGTCGGAAAGCACGTTGAGCGCCGAGTTCTTTTCGGCGTCGTCCTCGAGCACCCGCTCGATGATGAGAAGCCTGCCGTGCGCCGGGATGGCGGCGCGGCAGGTGCCGAGGATCGTGTGGCAGCGTTCGTCGCTCCAGTCGTGCAGGATCTGCGACATTGCGTAGATGTCGCCGCCCGCCGGAACGCTGGCGAAAAAATCTGTCGGCACCACCTCGCATCGCCCGATGAAGGCGCCAAGCGCGACCGGCGCGGCCGCAACGACGGCCTCCTGATCGGCGAGCACGCCACGCGCCGCCGTGTGTCTTTCAAGGATGGCGCGCAGCAGCCCGCCATTGCCACCTCCGACATCGACGATGCGCGCACTGCCGAAATCGTAGGCCTCGGCGACGGCCCGCTGCCGGTCATCCGGACTGTGCTGCATGAACGCATCGAAGGTCAGCGACTCGTCGGGATGCGCGGCGAAGTAGCTCCACTTGGAGACGCCATGGACCGCTTCAAACGCCGGTTCGCCCGTGCAGATCGTGTGTTCCATCCTGCCCCACGTCGCCCACGTGCTCGGCATGCACCAGAAGCGGGCGGCGTAGTGAAGTGTCGGGGTTGCGTCGCTGCGCAGGTGGCGGGACTTTTCGGTGTGGCCAACCTTGCCGTCGCGGTCGATCGCGAAAATTCCGAATACCGAGAGTGCCCGAAGCATGCGCGCCAGCTTGTCCGGCTGCGCCCCGGCTTCGGCGGCGAGATCGTCAACCGGCCGGACGCCCTCCCCGATCCTGTCTGCCAGGCCAAGTTGCGCGGCGACGTGGATCATCTCCGCCAGTTGGTGACCACGCATCTGCAACGCCGTCTCGAGATACGAATTGGCCTCGGCCATGCTCATCCCTCCGACGCCTCGGATGGGCCAAAGCTAGCAGGATTCCGGCGCCCTGGCTGTATCCGTCCTGCTACGCACAACTGATCGTATCGGGGCGCGGACGACGGCATCGGCAACAAAAAAAGGCCGGTCGCACGACCGGCCTTTTCCATTGTTCCGTGGCAGTTACGCCGCGGCGTCGACTGCGGCGCCCGCGTCGGGGCTGATCGTCAGCCCGCCGTCGGGGGTCGGGGCATCGACCGTCACGGTCATGCCGTCGGTGATACGGCCGTCCAGAATCGCCTCGGCGAGCTTGTCCTGCACCTCGCGCTGGATGACGCGCTTCAGCGGGCGCGCGCCATAGGCCGGATCGTAGCCTTCTAGCGCCAGCCAGCCCTGCGCACGGGGCGTCAGGTGCAGCGTGATGTCGCGCTCGGACAGCAGCTTTTCGAGCCGCTTGAGCTGGATGGCCACGATCGATCCCATGTGGCTGCGGTCGAGCCGGTGGAAGACGATGATGTCGTCGATGCGGTTGAGGAACTCCGGCCGGAACGACGCCTTCACCGTATCGAGCACCTTGCCCTTCACGGTGTCGATCGACTCGCCGTCCTTGAGGTTGACGAGGTATTCCGACCCGAGGTTGGAGGTCATGATGATGATGGTGTTGCGGAAGTCGACCGTGCGCCCCTGCCCATCCGTCAGCCGCCCGTCATCGAGCACCTGAAGGAGGACGTTGAACACGTCCGGATGGGCCTTCTCGATCTCGTCGAACAGCACGACCTGATACGGCCGGCGGCGAACCGCTTCGGTCAGCATGCCGCCCTCGTCGTAGCCGACATATCCCGGAGGCGCGCCGATCAGGCGGGCCACGGAGTGCTTCTCCATGAACTCGCTCATGTCGATGCGCACCATCGCGTGCTCGTCGTCGAAGAGATATTCGGCGAGCGCCTTGGTCAGTTCGGTCTTGCCGACACCCGTGGGCCCGAGGAACATGAACGAGCCGATCGGCCGGTTCGGATCCTGCAGGCCCGCGCGGGCGCGCCGCACGGCCTTGGACACGGCCTCGACGGCCTCGGCCTGGCCGATGACGCGGGTGCCGAGTTCCTTCTCCATCTGGAGCAGCTTCTCGCGCTCGCCTTCGAGCATCTTGTCGACCGGGATGCCGGTCCAGCGCGATACCACCTGCGCGATGTGCGTCGGCAGCACCACTTCCTCGACCATCGGGTTGGCCGACTTGCCCTCGCCTTCCGGATCGTCCGCCGCCTTGAGCTTGCGTTCAAGCTCGGGGATCACGCCATAGGCCAGCTCACCGGCGCGGGCGAGGTTGCCCTGCCGCTGCGCCAGCTCCAGTTCGGTGCGCCCCTTGTCGAGTTCTTCCTTGAGCTTCTGGCTTCCCTGCAGGCGGTCCTTTTCGGCGAGCCAGCGGCTCGAGAGGGCCTGCGCCTGCTCTTCGAGCCCGGCAAGGTCGTGCTCCAGCCGCTCAAGGCGCTGCTTCGAGGCGTCGTCGGTTTCCTTCTTCAGCGCCTCACGCTCGATCTTGAGCTGCATGATGCGCCGGTCGAGCTCATCGAGCGCTTCGGGCTTCGAATCGACCGCCATGCGCAGGCGTGCCGCCGCCTCGTCCATCAGGTCGATGGCCTTGTCGGGCAGGAAGCGGTCGGTGATGTAGCGGTTGGACAGCGTCGCGGCGGCGACGATCGCCGAATCCGAGATGCGGATGCCGTGATGCAGTTCGTACTTTTCCTTGAGGCCGCGCAGGATCGAGATCGAATCCTCGACCGTGGGCTCGGCCACGAACACCGGCTGGAAACGCCGGGCGAGAGCCGCATCCTTTTCGATGTGCTTGCGGTATTCGTCGAGCGTCGTGGCGCCGACGCAATGCAGTTCGCCGCGGGCCAGCGCGGGCTTCAGCAGGTTGGACGCGTCCATCGCGCCATCGGCCTTTCCGGCGCCGACGAGCGTGTGCATTTCGTCGATGAACAGGATGATCTTGCCGTCGGATGCGCCGATCTCGTTGATGACGGCCTTCAGCCGCTCCTCGAACTCACCGCGATACTTCGCGCCGGCAATCAGAGCGCCCATGTCGAGCGCCAGCAGCGACTTGCCCTTCAGCGATTCGGGCACGTCTCCATTGACGATTCGAATGGCGAGGCCCTCGGCGATGGCGGTCTTGCCGACGCCGGGCTCGCCGATCAGGACGGGATTGTTCTTGGTGCGGCGCGACAGCACCTGGATGGTGCGGCGAATCTCTTCATCCCGCCCGATGACCGGATCGAGCTTGCCTGCCCGCACATCGGCGGTGAGGTCGCGCGCGTACTTCTTCAGCGCATCGTAGCTGTTCTCGGCGGAGGCCGAGTCGGCCGTGCGCCCCTTGCGGATGTCGTTGATGGCCTCGTTGAGCGATTGCGGAGTGACCCCGCCGAGCGCCAGGATCTTGCCGGCCTCGGTGTCCTTTTCGACAGCCAGCGCCAGCAGCAGGCGCTCGACCGGGACGAACGAATCGCCGGCCTTCTGCGCCGCGCTTTCGGCGGTGTCGAAAACCCGCGCCAGCTCACGGCTCAGATAGAGCTGCGAGGCGTCGCCGGAAACGCTCGGCTGGCGCCTGAGCGCCGCATCGACTTCTTCCTGCACGACATTGGGATTTCCGCCGGCGCGCTTGATGAGCCCGGCGGCCATGCCCTCTTCGTCATCGATGAGGACCTTGAGCAGGTGCAGCGGCAGGAACTGCTGGTGCCCCTTGCCCAGCGCGTAAGTCTGCGCGCTCTGGATGAAACCGCGGGCCCGCTCGGTGTATTTTTCGATATTCAATTCGACTCTCCTCTTTGCGCATCGGGCACGCCCAAAAGGCACGTTCCTGACGCCTGAAGCACCGATCTGAATGTGGCGCGGGAGAAGTCTCCGTGCCTTGACCCAGATCAGCCATCCGGGGCCCGCTTGGCGGCGCTACCCGGTGCAAGCGAGATATAGGAGAGCAATTCCCAAACAAAAGGCCGGGTTGCAGCCCGGCCTTCGAAAATTCGCTGTGTCGCGCTGCGGCCTATTCGGCGGCGGTCGGATTGCCCGTGAGGAAGGCCGGCAGTTCGCCGACATCGGGCTGCGGTGCGCCGGCGGGATCAGTACCGCCCTCGCCTGCTGCACCCCGCCCGCGGCGGCGGGCCCGGCGATCGCGATGACGGCGCGGCAGTTCCTGCCCGTCGCCACCCTCGCCTTCGGCACCCGCCGCGGCAGGCTCGCCACCTTCGGCATCGGCCTCGGCGGCCGGAGCCGGCGCGGACTGGTTGTTGTTGTTGCCGCCCTCAAAGCCCTGCTGGGGCTGATTCTGCTGCTGCGGGAAACGCTGCGGCGGCGGGGCGGGCGGAGCCGGGGGCTCCGGGCTCGCGAAGCGATCGTTGATCGGCACGAAATCGTCATCGTCGTCTTCATCGGCGCCCTGCGGCTGGCCGAACTGGTCGCGCGGCAGGTTCTGCTGCTGCTGCGCCGAGGCGACGATGCGGAAATAGTGCTCGGCGTGCTGCAGGTAATTCTCGGCCATCACCGAGTCGCCCGAGGACTGGGCGTCGCGGGCGAGCTGCAGGTATTTTTCGGCGACATGGGACGCGTTGCCGCGCACCTTCACGTCGGGGCCGTTGCTTTCGTAGTTCCGGCTCAATGGATTCAGGTGCTTACGCCCGCCATTGTTGTTCCGGCCCCGTGACCGGTTCTTGTTATTCTGTTGGTTGGGTCTCATCGTCTCGTTTCAAACCTTGGGGGAAAGCACAAAAGGCGCCAGCAACAAGGCAGGGCCGGTCTTCCGGGGCTGCGGGTGGCCAAGAAGGCCACGGCGGGCAGCCGGGAAACCCGTCTTGCCGTAAGCTGTGCGGTTTTGAACCACTTTTGGCTCATCAGGCCCGAATGACGGGGCCCTGTCCGGGTAAACCCTGCTGCCTAGCGCAGCCTGCCGATGAGCGGGTGGCCGTCACCTCGGCGCCACTCCCGCGCCATTGGCAGCAAGAGGAAACTAGACGGTTCGGCCCGCCATTCCAAGCGAAAAAACATCCAGTCCCCGATGCGTAGCCGCATTATGACTAAGAATGGTGGCCCACCAGCATCCGATCAAGGCCCGCCAGGTCTCTTTCGAAGGTGATGTCGGCCAGCTTTGCCTCGACCATGAGCTGCTTCACCGCAGCCAATTGGTCGGAGCCGATTTCGAGCAGCAGTGCCCCGTCGCGCTTGAGGTGCTTGCGGGCGCCGGCGAGAATCGCGCGGTAGGCGTCGAGCCCGTCGGCGCCCCCGTCGAGCGCCAGCGCCGGATCGTGGTCCCTGACCTCCGGCATCAGCGTGCCGATGACCGAGGTGACGATATAGGGCGGGTTCGAGACGATGACGTCGAAGGTCTCGCCGGCGGCGAGCGGCGCGAACCACGAGCCCTGCCGGACCTCGAGGCGCTTGCCGACGCCGAGCGCCTCGGCGTTTTCGCGCGCCATCGCCACGGCATCGGGATTGGTGTCGATGGCGACGGCGCTGGCGTGCGGATTGCCGGCGAGAATCGAGATGGCGATGCAGCCCGTGCCGGTGCCCAGATCGAGGATGCGGCGCTTGCCGCGCCCCTCGATGAGCTGCAGCGCCTTGTCGACCAGCATTTCGGTTTCCGGCCGCGGCACGAGCGTTGCGGCATTGAGCCGGAACTTCAGGCCGTAGAACTCGCGGTGGCCGAGGATGCGGTGGATGGGTTCGCCGCGCAGCCGTCGCGCCGCCAGCGCCTGGAACGTTTCGAGCTGCGCGGTGCCCGGCGTGTCGCGCTCGCGCAGCACGAGTTCGAGCCGGCCGACCTCGAAGGCGACCTCGGCAAGCAGGCGCGCATCGAGCTCGGCGGTTTCGATGCCGCCGCGCTTGAACAGATCGCGGACCCCGCGCCAGATCTGGCCGATCGTCGGCTCGCTCAGCTGATCCCCTCCATCGCCGCAAGCTGCGCCGCCTGGTGCTCGGTGATCAGCGCACTGATGAGTTCATCGAGCGCTTCACCCGCGATCACCTTGTCGAGCTTGTAGAGGGTGAGGTTGATGCGGTGGTCGGTCACCCGGCCTTGCGGGAAATTGTAGGTACGGATGCGCTCGGAGCGATCGCCCGAACCCACCTGCTCGCGCCGCGCATCGGCGCGCGCCGTGTCGCGGGCGTGGCGCTGCTCCTCGTAGAGCCGCGCGCGCAGCACGACCATCGCCTGCGCCCGGTTCTGGTGCTGGCTCTTCAGCGACGAGGTCACCACGATGCCGGTGGGCAGGTGGGTGATGCGCACCGCCGAATCGGTGGTGTTGACGTGCTGGCCGCCAGCGCCCGAGGAGCGCATCGTATCGATGCGGATGTCCTCGTTGCGAATCTCGATGTCGATGTCCTCGACCTCGGGCAGCACCGCAACGGTGGCGGCGGAGGTGTGGATCCGGCCCTGCGTTTCGGTGGCCGGGACACGCTGCACGCGGTGCACGCCCGACTCGAATTTCATCCGCGCATAGGCGCCCCTGCCGGAGACCTTGGCGATGACTTCCTTGTAGCCGCCGGCATCGCCGGGGCTTTCTTCCATCAGCTCGACCCGCCAGCCGTTGAGATCGGCATAGCGCTGGTACATGCGCAGCAGATCGCCCGCGAACAGAGCGGCCTCGTCACCGCCGGTGCCGCCGCGGATTTCGAGAATGACGTTCTTTTCGTCCGCCGCATCCTTTGGGAGCAGCAGGATGCGAATCTCGCTCTCCATCTGCTCCAGACGCGGCTTCAGATCGCCGATCTCGGCTTCGGCCATCTGCACCATGTCGCGGTCGCCCGAGGCCAGCAGTTCCTCGGCGGAGGCCAGGTCCGACTGCAGCTTCTGGTAGACCATGATGGGCCGCACGATCGGCTCAAGCTCGGCATATTCCTTGCTGAGCCGCACGTATTCCTCGGCCGAGGGACCGGCCGAAAGCGCCGCCTCGACGCTGGAGAAGCGCTTTTCGAGAACGTCGAGCTTGTCGAGGGGCAGGTTAGGCATTCTGGGTTCGTCCGGCGGCGGGGACCTCGCCAATACAAACAAGGCCGGTCCTGCGGAAGCGGGAATCGCTGTTTGCGGCGGTGCGGCATGCTCCCGAAACGGAGATTCCCGCTTTTGCAGGAATGACCCGGTGATGGGGGCGTGGCGTGGCGGTTCGCGTCAGCATGGCGGCAGCTAGATCACGAGGCCCTGCCGCTCGGACCATTCGAGCAGGAGGTCGCGGATCGGGCCGCCGTCGGCGCCCTCGAGGAGAGCCGAGGCGATGGAGGTCTTGATCGGGCCCAGTTCAAGCCCGAGCAGCATTTCCTTGATCGGCCCGATGGCGGGCGGCGACATGGAAAGGCGCGTCATGCCGATGGACATCAGCGCCAGCGCCTCGACCGGCCGCCCGGCCAGCTCGCCGCACATGGTTATGGGCACGTTGTAGCGGCGCGCCATGTCGACGATGTGCCGGAGCGCCCTGAGGCGCGGCAGCGCGATGGGATCGTAGTTCTTCGACACGCGCGGATTGGCGCGGTCGGAAGCGGTGAGGAACATGATGAGGTCGTTCGAGC
>Ga0073904_10004213_pt1 | contig 10729 bp, 15 predicted proteins | sample KloWWTrecipitate_FD_66668 | JGI IMG/M metagenome (GOLD analysis project Ga0073904, IMG submission 66668) | Active sludge microbial communities from Klosterneuburg, Austria, studying microevolution and ecology of nitrifiers - Klosterneuburg... | ecosystem: Engineered > WWTP > Aerobic digester >... | reverse complement strand
TTCCCAAGACCCGTGAAGTCGGTGGAAGCTGGATGGTGACTGCTGCTTTCGAGCATCGCTGGAGGCACTTCAAAGGGCAGTCGTTCCTAGTGACTTCCCGCAAAGAGGATTACGTTTGCAAAAAGGGGGACAAGGATGCGCTGCTCCAGAAGGCTGAGTTCTACACGCGGCAGTTGCCATTCTTCTTGCAACCAAAGAAGTGTGAGTTGATCCTTTCATCCATGACGTACTTCAACTACGAGAAGGATTCGCTTATCTCGGGGGAAGCGACCGTCGAGAACTTGGGAACTGGTGGTCGTCGAACTGCCATCCTGATCGACGAAGCGAGCAAGATGCCGAACGCGAAGAAGATTTTCACATCCACCCGCGACGTTACTCGCTGCCGGATGTTCGTCTCTTCACCTAACGGCCGTGAAGGTCTTGGCGCTCCGTTCTTCCATAAGGTCTGCAATCCGCGGACTCGGAAGTTCTGGATCCACTGGTCCGACATCCCAGCGAAGAAGAAGGGCTTGTACTACCTGGACAGCAACGGACGTCGTTGTGAGTTCCCACCGGGCTGGAAGTGGCAGGACGATTACGACTTCGATCAAATGTGCTTCGCTGGTCGCAAGCCGCGGTCGGACTGGTACGACAACGAGTGCGGGCGTGACGAAGACGAGGCGGTCACTGCGCAGGAACTTGACCTCAACTTCAATAAAGCCGGTCTGTCCTACGTCAGCGAGGATGTTGTGTCGCGGTGGATCAAAGAGTACAGCGCACCGCCGACAATGTGGGGAGCGGTGTCGGTCGATCCCGATACGTGTGCCGTGACGTGGCATCCCCAAGAAATGATGGGCGAGGCTCCGTTCTTTCTGTGGCTCGATCTAATCAAGGACGAAGAGACGGGGCGGTACAAGGTTCCGCTCGGGGAGTTCATCATTGGGGCGGACATTGCGGCCGGAACGAGAGGTATCCACGCGTCGTACTCCGCACTTTCGATTATCAACCGCCGGACGCGTGTGCAGGCTGGACGACTGTGTCTGCGATACCAAGACCCGGCGAGCTTTGCACGTATCTCGGTTGGCGTCTGCCGCTGGTTCCACGACGCGTTGTTGGTCCCAGAAAAGCAGGGTTCGCACGGCAAGGCGTTTATGGACGCGATCGAAACCGATCCGGCCATTGGCGGCTACTGGAACCTTTACCGCTCCCGGAAGAAAGACCTGGGCTTTGAAGTCGTGACGGAGAAGGTTGGGCTCGCCAATACCGATGGCGGCACGCAGATTATGAACAACTTGGTCGACGGGATTAACACCCGGAACATCAAGATTCTCGATGCCACCGTGTTCAAGGAAATCGGTCAGTACCAGATGGGTGCGGATGGCAAGATTTTCCATACCGGCGTGCGGTCATACGACTTGGCTGGCAACAAAGGCAAGACGCACGGTGACGTGGCGATTGCTACCGCGTGCGCGTACGAAGAACTGCGTCGTGTGGGAAGGGAACTGACGATCGCCACCGCGGACACCGGCGTTCCAGAAAAGATTCCAGCGAACTGCTTCTACTCCCGAATGAAGGCTCGGGAGAAAGAAGATGCGTTTACGCTGTGAGGAAGCACTGCTTGCTAACGAAGGAACGGCCCGATGCAGGCGGCTCCGACTCTTCCCAACTCGCATACGCCACGCCGTTGCCGCTGTTAAATAGAAATGTTACATCGTCAGTAACAAGGGCAGCTTTGAAAATGGCGAGTTGTTCTAACCGTGGGCCAACATCACCATCGGAAGATGATATGCCAATTTCGTTTACAGAGTTAGAGACAGTACCCGTTGCTCCGCTGCCGGTTCCAACGGACGATCCGTTTCGATAAATGGTCCATGTTCCATTGGTGTTCAGAACGACGACAAAAAGATGCCAACCATTATCTAGGCCAGAGGCGTCAATGCTGAAATCATCGGAATTGATGTATCCGCTGATATTGTACGTTCCTGCCGCTCCGGTTGGAAAAAGAAAACTAAGTTCTACCCCACGTTGCGTTGTACTGGATAAATTAAGTTGTATTGAACCGTAACTATCCTCCGCGCGGACCTGCACCCAGAATGATACGCTAAGCGGCTCACCATCGGCCAGCGTATACCCCGCTGATTCCTTTACCGCCCGGCTGAAACCGTCAATGCACTGCCCTAGCAATCCGCTAGCGGAATAGGTCGTCGCATAGGTGTTCAACGACGGGCCATTACCGACAGCACCGGCTTGGCTGTTGTTGAATTCATAGACTTCCCACGGTGATGCTGAAAGTGTCACTTGTTATTCCACCGTAATTGAAGTGAGAAAAACGCCGTTGGTCCGCACGCCGTTGACCAGCGTTGGAATCGACAAAAACTCAACGAGATTACCAGCAACCATGCCCGGCTCAAACTCGCTGGACGTTAAATGAACGCCAGTATTTGACACCATCTGAATATCTTGCCCGTCAGCAAGAGCAAACCGCACATTGCAATTTGCCGCCCGCGACAAAATCACGAATTGCTTGACCAGTCCAGCAGTTACCGGAAATCCCATGCGCATCGTGACCTGCCCTACCTTGTCAACGATGACCGGCGTGATGCCTTCAGTGTAGGCCACGTCAATAAAATCGTTGGCTGCGTCAGACGTTTTGATGGTTGGTAGTTCAGTCGCCATTACTCACCCTTCCGTGTAAATTGCCTAAAACAGCGTAGCTGGTTTCTTCGACTCCCGCATGATCGCCACCCACTCTTGCAGCCGACCGACAGCCTCGGGGGAGGTCGTGTCGTTGTTGCGAACAGGCAGCATCCAGGATGGATCGAACGTGGGAACCGTTTCGATAGAACCCTTATACGACGAATCGCACTCCTTGGCAAGTTTTCCCCGCGGCTTACCACGCGGGCATTTATCACACCGCGCTACGCAACTCCGGTAGTTACCGGGAATCGGTTCATTATTAAGAATCGCCTCGATCGCCTTATTTCCCCACACAAACACCATCCCAATGTCCCAGCACTGCGGACAGTTGTACCGCCGATGATCTTCCACGGCAGAACCAATCTTGGCTTCCAGGAACGCTTGGACTTCCGCCTGCTGCTTTCCCGCTTCCTGCATGGCCGCTGCCTCGTGCATGATGAGCGACCAGCCCGTGACAGGTATTTTGCTCCGCGGAACGTATTCCTCGGGGGGAGACTCTTCGACCAGCGGACGACGGTTTTCAAACGCCAGCGCGTGACGACGAACAGCCTTGGGTACGAAGTCGACCGCCGTGGGAAACTCCGCGTCTCCCCGGTGCATTGACCGAATGGCGTCCATCGCTCCAGCAAACGACACATCCTCCAGCGTCTCGAACCAAGCTGCCGATAACATCGACAACTGCTCAGAGGATTTATCCTTCTTGAGCCATTCCAGCCGATCGCCAAACCTAGCCTCAAGCTGAGCGGCCCAGCGTCCAAATTCTTCCCTGTTCATTCGATAAAGTCCCCTAAGCTCGATGTTGATTTCCGTTTCTCAATCTTCCCCTTGCCCGTGTCCTGCGTGTTCGACAGCCAGCGATTGAGGAAGGCTAACATGCCACGCGCCGTCTTGCGTCTGCTCTCGTTGTCCTTGATCCACTGCCATGCCTTGCGAATCTGTCCGCGCACATCCACTCCGGGGTACGTCGTCGTCCATTCCTGGATCTTCTCTTCCGTGACCACCCACTCCTTCATTGTGCCATTGCAAGGAAATGGCTTGAACTCCGCGGCTACCGTCTCTTCCTTCGCCACCTTCACCTTGGAGTTATCGCCCTGGTACTTCGCGTAATTCAAAACAGTGATGACGTACACTCCCTTTTGAATTTCCCACTTCACAATCTTCGCTGCCGTGAGGCGTTCCAGATGCCACTTGAACTCCTTCTCCGTGCAGACCAACTGCTCCTTCGCCAGAAGCAATGTCGTCACGAACTGCCCGCGCTCGAACTGAATGTCAAGCTGCTTCGACTTCGACTCGGCCGCGGATAGGACGCACCAGATCATAGTGCGGAGAAGTGCGGCATCGAGCCACACTTCATGTTCCATCAGTTTGCGGGTGATGTTGATCGTATTAGCCATTGGGCCTCCCCTGCATGAAAAGAACTTCGTCTTCGATTAGTTTAACTACGCCCACTTCAATCTCCCTGGACAACTTATGAGCGATGTGGCGACCGTCAGTGAAGTAAGCGGGCGACATATACAAGTCACTCCTCAAACTTTCCACGTCCAGGACGACACTCAGAACCATCCTCCTTCGTGGACCGTTCTGTTCGTAATGCTTGCGCAGGGCAAGGGTAACCTCTTTCCCGCCAGTGAAGGCATCGTCCTTCAACTTTCTGACTTCACGCTTCCACTCGATGTTCTCCTTGGAAAGTATCTCCATATCCTTTTCCAATAGAGCGAGTTTCGTTTTCAGAAGAACATTGACAAAAAAGGCTTCTTCAACCTCCTTCCGTCGTCGTCTCGCCTTGCTGTTGAGCCGCCGGCCTGTGTGTCTTGGCATTGCTGTCTCCCTAGAAAAAATCCACCCCTGTCCTGTGTCAAGGTCGTGGTGAAAGTCACGCCATGAGCGCGATGGCTCCAGGACAGGGGTGGTTGTATTGAACTTCACGCGGCGATTCAGGCCGCACAGACTTTTGACATCGATAACTTTAGCAACTCGACTCACGGAGTCAAGATGTTAAAAACTTTCTTCTGTAATCACCACAAAAAATGGTGGCGTCGAATACTTTTCATAACGCACAACCACCATCCCAGGATAAACGTGCAGGATGATCGCCCCCGATCCGTCCTTGTAAACGTGGAACTCGGTAAAGAACGATAACCCCACAACGATCGCCGTCGCGCTGTACAAGAGCCAGAGTGTCCAGAGGTAGTGTTTGCAAAAATGGTTCATTGGAATCCTCCAGTTTGTTGTTGCGGTTTGAACCCGAGCTAGAAACCTCGAACCACGCTTAAAAATTCCGACGTCATGGGGTCGGCAACGATGTTGTTCTTTCCTTCATGGATATTCGAGTGGCAGCCATCACACACCACAAGAAGATCTTTCATTTCCTCCTGAAACAAACGCGCGTACGTTTTATGATGAACCTGCAAGTTATCTCTCCTCTTGCAAACGTGACACTTCCGGCCGTAATGTTTCAACGCCTGATTCCGCTTAAACCTCCATTGAGGAGAGCGAAGATAGGCGTGATAAGTCCCCGTAAATAAAGGCATCGGCGGTCGCTTGATTATGGCTCTCTTCGCGCCCTTATTCACTACCCTCTTATTCCGACACAAACGGAAGGCAGCATCAGCCTCGCGTTGTGCTAGCCGGTTACCACTCCAGGTTAGACGCTGTTTGTTCTTGCGGGCCATGTTACTAACCCTCCTTTTTCTTTTTAGCTGCGCGAAAGGCTTTGTCAGCTTGCTTTTTGGCATTAAGGCTTCCAGACCAACCTAACCTCTGGCCACCGATGACTCCCTTCACTCCAGCGCCCCTTCGGACTCTTGGAACTCCTTGACCCCTGGATACCTTTAGGACTGGAGGTAAACCATCTTTCCAAGAACCTTTTCTCTTATTCTTTTTCATACTAACCTCTCTTCTTACATCTATTCTTTTTGTTTGTCCCAGAGCGCATGACCTATTCCAGCAAAGGCGATTTTCTCGCGTTTTTGCTAGAAAAGTCATGGCTAAAGTGAGGGGGTGCTATTCTTCCCGTCTCGCCCGTCGCTTCGACCCTTGTACGCTCTTGTTTAATGTCGCGTCGCCAACAAATCCTACGACCGCCGCTCTTGCGCAACTGCCCGGAATAGTAAGCTCGGCATTGCGACACGGCACTTTGCGCCCCAGCTATCGTCAAGCGTTATAGCGGGAACGCGCTACCTGCAAACGACAAGACCCAACCGGATTAGGGCTGGGCCTTGCGTAGAGTTGCTTCTGAACGATTGATGCGCAGCGATGCGCCAGATGAAGCACTTTCGATAATAGCGAAGGATTTCATATTTTTCAATCGTTCATTTGGGTTCGGTTCTCTACTCCGAACAACGCTTCCCATCTTTACGCCGCGTCCTTCCGCGGTCAATACGACTTTGAAAATTATTTTTCTTCGTTTGACAAACTGGCTGGACAGGTTATATTTCCACTCGGAACGTCGAGAGTCGTTCTCCCCAAAGAGGTCCGGGGTGGCGTCCTTATTCCCGCCGCCCCGGATTTTTTGATCCAAATTACCCCTGTTTGGCCGACGTCAATCGCGCTGAACAGCCACCAAAGCACAAGGTTCCTGGGTTTGACGATCCAGGATTTACCCCCGCGGGCAGCACACTTTCTGGCAACAGGTTCTCCCCGCGGGGGACTTTTGCCTATCAGCAGGAGAACTTCCATGCACACAGACGAGTTAATCACTAAAGTCATGTCCGTATCGGAATGGATTAGTGTCGCAACGAATCCACGCCAGCGAGACACAGATCGGCATGCAGAAAAGGCGCTATCTGCACACTTATCGAGTTACTCTCCCACGCAACGCTTCGTGAGCGCCGCTTTGCTTCCAAATGGAACCTTAATCAAACTAGATGGTCACACCCGCGCGCTTCTTTGGGCGACGGGAAAATTAAAGCGACCGAACGATGATTGCGTAATGGTTGCCATCTATCGTGTTAAAAACATCGACGGAGCGTTGGAGTTGTACGATACCTTCGATAATTTCAAGGCCGCAGAAACCTCCTCAGATCGCATCTATGGACAGCTTCGTGAACTCGGTATCCAAGACACGCATTCAAAGCTGCTGGATTTTGGAATTTGCGCTGCAAAAGAAATGATAGAAGGGCACAAAATGGCGAGACGTCTTGGTCAAGGAGACGTAGGCCGTTTTGTTAGCGAATGGAGTGTTGAGTTGATGATGCTTCTGGAGATTGGAGAAGGCAAGCAAAGACGAATGACCTCCCCGCTGGTCGCTGCATTTTTAGTAACTACTCGACTTTACGGCGACCGTGCTGTTGAGTTCTGGACGAAATATATCGATGATTCTGGAACAAAAACGGAAACCACAACCGATGCCGTAGAACAACTTAGTAGAGTTGTTTCATCTGCAAAGGCAGCAAGGATGACCCTTGGCTGGAAAAACATGATTACGTTAGCTGGCCGAGCCTGCTCATGCGTCATTGCGTATTTAGAACAAAGGGACTTTAAGCTTACTGGTGGAGGCGGCGCTAAACCATCAGACTTTCGCGCTCTATCGATCAAGGCTACATCTAAACAATAGGAGAGTGAAAATGAGTTGGCTTGTTGCAGTAGAAGAAAAGATCGCGGCGCTGAATGTCATCGCTGACTGGGCCGCAATTACGAATCAGGGCTCTGTACGGGATAACTGCCGTTCGGCTATCTCGGGCTTGCGTGCAGAGGTTGAGCGTTTCAAAGAGCAGGAGCAGCGAGTGAAGGAAGATACCTGTGTTCCGCTTGAGACGATTACGATCGAACATGATCGGAACGTCGAGGGGCATCCGAACTACGCATTTACGGTTCGATTTGGCGATCGGTACGCTGATGGCCTTACGTTCGATGAAATGCTGGCCTTGGTGGTGGCGTTGACTGCCCCTCCTGTTTTCAAGCAACTCGCTTGGCTCAAGACGAAGAAGCAGTGGGATGCACAAGCGAAGACGTTGGATGCCATACGAACGAACACTGGACACCCGGAGGTGAAGTGATGAACATTCACGAAGCGGAGGAGATTGTGCGGAACAAGTCGGTCATTGCGAAAGACCCGTCGCAATGGGCTGGGTACTTGCGAGCAAGAGAAGTTTTGATTGAAACCATGCTCTCCTGGCTCGACCCGACACCGATCAGCGAAGATTTGTTGCGGGCGAATGGGTGGGTGCAAGGCGACTTTGAAAATCAGTATTTGAACGGTAAATTGGAAATTAATTGGTGCGAACATATCCAGGCTTGGATATTCGATGACGGCCCGATAATCCAAACCCTTGGCGAACTCCGCACGCTGCTGCGGCTGATGGGAGAAATGAAATGATTTCAGCATTAGTAGGGCATCTGGTTGGCGATTATCTCGCCCAAAACGATTGGATGGCGTTGAACAAAAAGAAGTCCACACTTCACTGTGCCGTCCATTGTTCGATCTGGACGGCGTGCGTGGTATTTTTTGCGTGGTGGCCGTTATGGACTGCGATTCCGTTGTTCGTGACGCACTTCGTTCAGGACCGAACAAATGTAATCGCGTGGTGGATGGACTTTGTTGGTCAGAAACAATTTCGCATCGGCGCATGCGCTCCGTGGTCAATAATCGTAGTTGATAACGTGTGGCATATCATCGCTATTTGGGTAGTATCAAAATTCTGCGGTTAATGGGAGAAACATGAAAGACACATTGTTCGATGTTCCCGGACACATGGACCGTTCCGCTGAAATCAGCGAGTGCGGACTCTATAGGTGGTGGCTCCGGCGTTCGTGGACTAACTGGGAAAACGGTCAAGCAGTCCCCGGAAAGGGCGTGTGCTGTTTCGTGATGCTCAATCCCAGCACTGCGGACGGAACACAGGACGATCCAACGATCCGTCGCTGCATCGGGTTCGCTAAACGATGGGGATACAATACGCTCAGCGTGCGAAATCTGTTCCCGTATCGTGCGACTGATCCAGCGGAATTGGTAAAGGCAGAGCGAACCGTAGACGTGTTCGGTGGGGGCCGCGGTGGTCGCGGCGAATTGGAATTGCTCGCGGCTTGCACTGCCGACCTGCTAGTTACTGCTTGGGGTGCAGGTGTGCCATTTGGACGAGACAAATTCGCTCTTGAATTGTTCGCACGGCATTTCCCGAAAGTGTCATTGTATTGCCTGGGTACGACGAAGAAGGGCCATCCACGGCATCCCTTGTATGTGAAGGCTGAACAACCGCTGCTGCGGCTGATGGGAGGTGGGGAGTGAGTTATAGAACACAATTTTACCGCCGCTGCCGAAGGGAGGGCTTCACGTGGCTCTATCTGGAACTGCCAATGTTTGCCAGGCTGCCAGTCATCCGCCCCGGCAGGCCAACCGGCAAGCGACTGATGGCACGGGCAAGGCGGAATGCAGGGAAGCGAACCAGTACACCGAACAAGGAGAACGACGTATGACAATTGGCAAGTGCTACTACTTTGGATGCCAAAACGAAACTGGACACTTCCTCTGGGACGAACAAAACCGAAAGGTGTACAGCGTCCAAGGAATTCCGTTTCGTTGGACTATTCTCGATGGTGCTTTATTGCCGCCTGATGAACCGGAAACCGAAGGTTTAGCGGAAATCGTTCACGTCGGATCGTGGACGATCATTACTTTTTGGGACAGATCGGTTGACAAGCGTGGCGGTTGTAGCTCCGCGTTTGTGATACCGGCTCACGTATGGTTTGACGAAGCCACAGCAATCGCCAAGGAAAGATTTCCCAGAGTCTGGGCGAGATTTGCTTTCGATATCAAGTCCAGGTGAGCAAGTACGCCGAACAAGGAACCGACGCACAGGGAGACGAGAAATGAGTGACATAACCGTAATCATCCGTGATGCGATGGACTGCGTTGACAAGATACGAACGCCGGGAGGGATTGCCGGAACAATCCGAGAGGGGCTTGTAACACTGGAGCGAGAACTCCATGAAGCACGTGCCGAAATCAAACGGCTGCGAGCCGCGCCACGTAACACGACAGATGAACTTGATTTTTGCTATCTGAGCATTGCCTCACTGAAATCACAGGTTTCACGACTGGAACACGAAAACGCGGTATTGAGTCGGCAAATTAACGAACCGCACCCGGCATCCAATGATTGGACCGGCGATGGCAATAGTGAATACCATCGCGGCATCGGCGGCGGACCAGGATACTAACCCAACCTAGAAGCCCTCACTGCTGCCGTTATAGCGACAGCAGCGACGTTAGGCGGGTGTTTTTTATTCCGCCCGCCTCATGCCCGGTACGTGAATCCGGGCAATTTTTACAAAAGGATTGCCATGCCCCGCCCACTTTCCACAAAAATGCTCGACGTACTGGAATCGCTTCTGGAGACAGGGCAGCCGATGCTGCTTCCTGATCCGGGTGACTACAGCGCTGGCCGAGGCTTGGTTCGCCGCGGATACGCTGTTGAGGTGTTCGTTCGGATGGACAGCGGTTCCAACGCTAAGGCGTTTCAAATTACGATCAAAGGCTGGAAGGTTTACAACTCGCTACAAAAGGAAGGTTGCCATGAGTAAGTTGATTCCCGATCGGAAGGTGTGTTGGGTGGACCAGTACGGTGGTCATCATGTGGGTGTGACGTTTGTTGATTTCGATGAGAGACCTGTTGGCCGTGAAGATTGGAATAGCCTTCTCTTTCGCCACAAGCACACTGGCGAGCTTGAGTGGGTTCCCGAGCATCATCTCAAAGACTACCCAATGGAACCGATCCCGGAACCGGGAGACGTGGGCTCATGCTCCGGGGGAGCGTCACAGCCAGCTTACGACGGTCCCGCTACAGATCATCCGAAAGTGGACTTTGGTTACCCGCCTGGGATTCGGAAGTTCGCGGCCGGAGACCACGGATTACTGACTGGCGATGAAGCGAGGAAACGAAACGCAGAGCTTGGGAGGGAACTCAAGAACCTCGAAGACTGGAAGCATGGGTTTGAGGCTGCGAAGAAGGTAATGCCCAAGGAAAACTGGCCGCGGGAGACGGACTTGGCGTGGGAGGAGGATCGAGAGAAGGACATGCTCGGTCAACGCATTCACGTCCTCACCATGGAGGAT
>Ga0073904_10004211_pt1 | contig 10735 bp, 8 predicted proteins | sample KloWWTrecipitate_FD_66668 | JGI IMG/M metagenome (GOLD analysis project Ga0073904, IMG submission 66668) | Active sludge microbial communities from Klosterneuburg, Austria, studying microevolution and ecology of nitrifiers - Klosterneuburg... | ecosystem: Engineered > WWTP > Aerobic digester >... | reverse complement strand
CACCAGCGCGAGCAGCGTCAAGGTGTTGATGCTGAAACCGGCCAACGCCATCAGCGCGAAGGAACCGATCAGCGACACCGGGATCGTCAGCAGCGGGATGATGGACGCACGCAAGGTGCGCAGGAACACGAAGATCACCAGCGCCACCAGCACCACTGCCTCGGCGATGGTGCTGTAGACCGCCTTGATGGAGCGGTCGATGAACACCGAGTTGTCGTTCGCGACCTCGATCCGCACGCCGGCCGGCAGGTCGCCGCGCACCTTGTCGAGCAAGGCATAGACACCCGCCGACAGCTCCAGCGGATTGGCCGTCGCCTGGCGGATCACGCCCAGCGCAACCGAGTCACGTCCATTGAGCCGCACGCTCGAGCGCTCGTCGGCGGCGCCGGTCTGGACCCGGGCTACATCGGCGATACGTATTGGAAGGCCATTGACCGTGCGGATCACGACCTGGCGGAACTCTACCGGACGTTGCAGGTCGGTGGCGGCGGTAACGTTGAATTCGCGCTGCCGGCTCTCGATGCGCCCTGCCGGGACCTCCAGATTGGAGCGGCGCAGTGCGTCTTCGACGTCCTGCACGGTGAGCCGGTAGGCCGCAAGCCGGTCCGGATCGAGCCCGATCCGCATGGCCAGCTTGCGCTCGCCAAAGACCGTCACGTCGGCCGCCCCCGGCGCAGTCTGCAACACGGGTTTGACCAGCTGGTTGGCCATGTCGGTGAGCTGCAGCGCGGTATGCGTGTCCGAACTCAGCGCCAGGAACACCACCGGGAAGGACTCCGCCTCGACCTTGGCGATCACCGGCTCGTCGATGCCCTGGGGCAGACGCTGGCGCACGCGCGAGACCTTGTCGCGCACGTCGGCTGCTGCCGAATCCGGATCCCGGCTCAATGCGAACCGGATCGAGATCAGGCTGCGTTCCTGCCGGCTGATCGAGGTGATCACGTCGACGCCTTCGATGCCGGCCAGAGAATCCTCCAGCACCTTGGTGACCTGGCTCTCGATCACCTCGCTGGAGGCGCCGCCAAATCGGGTCTGGACGCTGACCACCGGCTCGTCGATCTTGGGATATTCACGCACCGACAGGCGGTTGAAGGACACAGCGCCGATCAGCACGATCAGCAGCGACACCACGGTCGCGAATACCGGTCGTCGAATGGACGTTTCGGCCAGTTGCATGGCGGTGCCTCTTAGTTGACGAGCGCTGCGACCGGACCGGGTGCCGACGCACCCATGGCGGGCCCACCGCCGCTACCCGGGGCCGCCGACGCGCCAGCGGCCGGCGCACCGGCCGCTGCGGGCCCCCCTGGAGCGCCACGCGCGCCCAGACGTCCGAGCTCGACGATGCGCAACGCTGTACCGTCGCGCTGCAGACGCTGCTGGCCGGCAATAACCACGGTTTCTCCTTCGGCCAGGCCCTCGAGCACCTCGACCTTGCCCAGTTGCCGCACGCCAAGCTTGACCTCCTGGCGCATGGACACCCACTGGGCATCGGCCGGCAACTGGCGTTCGGCCGAGGCAGGCACCTGCGCTGGTTCCATGACCTTGATGACGAATTGCCGGCCGCCCTGGGGCACGATCGCCTCTTCTGGAATCACGATGGCCGCATCCCTGACCGCGAATACGGTCGTGACCCGTGCAAACATGCCGGGCCGCAAGGGCATGGCGGCGCCGCCGCGGTTGCCTTTGTCGGCCCCTGCGCGAGCGCTTGCGGCCGTCCCGCGAATGGCAGCTTCGGCAGTGGTGCCGCCACCTGTCACCGCACCGCAGAGCGCCGCTTCCGGCGCCGCACTGCGCGCCGGCGCGCCACGCGGCGCATCGGTGGCGCCAGCGCCGGCCCGATCTGCGCCCGCCGGGCCACGCGTAGTGCCGGAGCGCTTTGCCACCACTGCATTGCGACCGGCGTCGGTTGCCGGCTTGCCGGCAGCCTGGGCACCAGCACCAGCACCAGCACCACCGGGGCGTCCGCCACCCTGGGCCATGGCTTCGCCCATGGTGTTGGGTAAAACCGCTCGGACACCCACCGAGCGGCCGTTGACGTCGAGCAGCGGATCGATCGCCTCGATGCTGGCCTTGAATACCCGCCCCGGAAAGGCGTCGAGCCGCAACTGCACGTTCTGGCGGGCCCGCAATTTGCCCTGGAACCGCTCGGGCAGCCGGAAATCGGCATACATGCTGCCGATATCTTCCAGGTTCACCAGGTCTGCGCCGTCCTTGACGAAATCACCGAGATTGACATTGCGGATTCCGACCGTGCCATCAAACGGCGCCAGAATGGCCATGCGGGACCAGCGGGCACAGGCCAGCGCCAACTGGGCTTCGGCAACCTGCAGGTTGGCACCACTTTCATCGAGCACGCGCTGGGCCACGAAACTCTGCGCCACCAGTTCCTGGTTGCGTTTGAGGTTGGCCTGGGCTATCGACACCTGCGCCTGCGCCTGCTTGATCTCGGCCTTTTGCAAGGTGTCGTCCAGTTGCACCAGCACCTGCCCCTTGCGCACTGTCGCCCCGTCGGCGAAGCCCAGTTCCTTGATCCGGCCAGGCACTTCCGGCCGCAGCATCACGCTCTGGCGCGATCGCAGCGTTCCGACCGACTGGGCGTCATCCTGCAAGGTGGCACGTTCGGCCTTGGCTACCTCGACCCCGGCAGCGCGGGGCGCAGAAGCTGCCGACGCCGGTGCCCCCGCCGTGGGGCCGCCTTTTGGCGCGCCGCCGTCAAGCTTGATCTCTACCGGCCCCTGGGGCCTGGCCTGGTACCACCAGGCACCCGCCGATGCGGCAGCGATTCCCACAACCGCCACGGCGGAATAGATTACTTTGGAGGCCATGAGGCGGTTGAACTCCGATCGGGTTTGAAACAAGCGGCAACAAATCAGTGCGCGAATGTAGCAGCCTTGCCATTAGGGGACGCGACTGGTGGGTAAAGTTCCCCGTTTTATCGGCCGGCTGTGGCAACCACGCCACGACCTCGGGCGCGCGCCTGATCCACGCCCCGGTTGGCCAGCATGTCGGCGCGATCATTGCCCGCATCGCCAGAATGCCCCTTGACCCAGCGCCAGTCAATCTGGTGCCCGCCGCCCGAGACCAGCGCGTCGAGCCGCTTCCACAGATCCGCGTTCTTGACCTCCTGCCTGGCAGCGGTGCGCCAGCCGCGCGCCTTCCAGCCAGATATCCACTCGGTGATGCCCTTGCGCACATACTCGCTGTCCAGGTGCAGCACCACGTTGCAAGGACGCTGCAACGCCGCCAGCGCCTCGATCACGGCGGTCAACTCCATCCGGTTGTTGGTGGTCTGGACCTCGCCGCCAAACAATTCCCGTTCGGAGCCACCGGACAGCAGCACCGCACCCCAGCCACCCAGGCCAGGATTGCCTTTGCAGGCGCCATCGGTATAGATCTCAATGTGGTTCACGTGCTTGTGCCTCCAGCTTCGGATAGGTACCGCAATATTCGCGCCGCCGACCATTGGACCGGGGCAACACAGCGGCGGGTCGGCGTTTCACCGGTCGTTGCGCCGCATGGGGCCACGATTGGCGATCGACACCGGCGCATTGGCCAGGCTGGTGGCTGCCTTCCAGGCCGGCCCCATCAGCCGCATGCCGCGTACCCGCTTGGCTGCCACCAGGAAATAGACCGCCCCCAGGATCGGCCACCAGCGTGCCCCGGCCTTGTCCATCCACTGGAAACGTTCCAGCCAGTCGGCGTCGGACACCGCCGGACGATAACAGCCAAAGCGGCCCGATTCGACTTCGAAACTGAGCAGGCGAAGCCAGTCGCGCATGCGCCAGTAGCCGATGAACTCGCCCTCCTGCGGCAGGTACAGGGAGCCCCATCCCAGACGCCGGTACAGGTGTGCGCGGCGCTGGCGCAAACCCCACAGGCTGACCGGATTGATGCCGCAGATGACAACACGACCCTCGGGCACCAGCACCCGCTCCACCTCGCGCAAGGTGGCATGCGGGTCGGCATGCAGTTCCAGCGTATGGGGCAACACCACCAGGTCCAGACTGTTGGCCGGAAACGGCAAGGCCGAGAAGTCGCAGGCCAGTACGGCAGAGCGCGCCGGCGTGTCCGCACATTGACCGTCCGTCTCTGGCGTGGTACTGTGCGCCGGGCTGGACAGGGTGGGCGCCTGTGCTGCGGCGAGGTCGTGGCCATCGGACACCAACCAGCGATGGGGCATGCGATTGGCGGCAAGTGCGTCCAGTGCCGGCAACCCCAGCTGCACCGCATGAAAACCGAAGATGTCGGCAACGACCTGGTCGAGTTGCCGACGTTCCCAGTCCAGCATGTAGCGACCACGCGGCGTCCGGAACCAGTCCTGCAAACCTATAATTTGACCGTCCATGAATTTGAATCTGCGTCCGGTACCCAACAATTGCAACAATGAGGCAAGGCACCCACCGGGCGCCAGCAGAAGTCAGGCAGCGGGACCATGGCACGCGAACCCGCCAGCGATGCGGTTCACGCAGCGTCAACACCCGATTCTAGACACCCCGCGCTTTGGCGATGTGCTGCCCCCAGGGCAGCCGATATTGCCGCTTGCCAGGCTGGCAGCGCAACAACCCCACAGGAATCTCCCATGAACATGTTCAATCGGCTTGCCGCCGTGGCACTGGTGCTTTTTGTCACCGGCTGCGCCACGACTTCGACAGCCCCCCCGCAGGCGGGATCGACCGCCGGCACGGCTGCCACGGCCGCTGTCGATGCGCAGGGCACGGTACCGACAACTTCGCCGAACCCATCCCCACGTGCCAGTGTCGCCGTATTGCCCCGCGTGTATCCGAGTGGCCCGCTGGCTCCGCTGGCCCCCAACGACGCCCGCAGGCCGACGGTCGCCACCCTGACGCCACCGGCCGACCTGTGGGACCGGATCCGCCGCGGTTATGCGATGCCCGACCTGAAGAACGACCTGGTCCAGGACCGCGAACGCTGGTACGCCAGCCGTCCGGACTACATCGAGCGCATGACCGAGCGTTCGAGCAAATACCTGTTTCACATCGTGGAGGAACTCGAGCGACGCAACATGCCGACCGAGCTGGCCTTGTTGCCTTTCATCGAAAGCGCTTTCAATCCGCAGGCGGTATCCAGCGCCAAGGCCGCTGGCATGTGGCAGTTCATGCCTGCAACCGGCAAGCACTTCGAGCTCAAGCAAAACGCCTTCCGCGACGACCGCCGCGACGTGCTGGCCTCGACCCGTGCTGCACTCGACTATCTGCAAAAGCTCCACGGCATGTTCGGCGACTGGCATCTGGCGCTCGCTGCCTATAACTGGGGCGAAGGCAATGTGGGCCGTGCCATCGAAAAGAACCGCAAGGCCGGCCTGGGCACCGGTTATGAGGATCTGAAGATGCCGGCCGAAACCCGGCTGTACGTCCCCAAGCTGCAGGCGGTCAAGAACATCGTGTCGACGCCGCGCGAACTGGGCACCACCTTGCCGGTGATCGAGAACCACCCCTACTTCCAGAGTGTCGACATCACCCGTGACATCGACGTGGCTGTGGCAGCCAAGCTGGCCGATGTCGAGATTGCCGATTTCAAGGCGCTCAATCCGTCGGCCCATCGCCCGGTGATCCTGGCTTCGGGCACGCCCCAGATCCTGCTGCCTTGGGACAACGCTGCGATTTTCAGGGCCAATCTCCAGGCCAATGCCAACAAGCCGCTGGCCACCTGGACAGCCTGGCGTGCGCCATCGACGATGCGCCCGGCCGATGCGGCCAAACGGGTCGACATGAGCGAAGCCGATCTGCGCGCCGTCAACAGCATTCCCAACGGCATGGTGATCAAGGCCGGGTCGACCCTGCTGGTGCGCCGCGCCGCTTCGGTACGCGAGGACGTGACGGAAACTGTCGCCGACAACGCCCAGCTCTCGCTCGGACGCCAGGAACTGCAGGTCCGGCGCATCGTCAAGGCCGGCAAGAACGACTCGGTTGCCAGCCTGGCACGGCGCTACGGCGTCGAGGCGGGCAGCGTGGCGGGCTGGAACAAGATTTCCGCCTCAGCATCGCTCAAGCGGGGTCAGCGCGTGACGCTGTACGTTCCGGCGCGCTCGAAGTCGGCAACGTCGGCAGTACGTACTGCCAGTGCCCGTCAGGGCGCGCGCAGCAGCAAGCAAAAACCGGTCCGGCTGGCAAAGGACTGACCGGCAAGACAGCGGCCCGTTGCCGGCAGGTGGCCAGGCGCGCCCGCACAGCGGCCCGGGTCAGGCCCGGAACTTGTCCTTGGCCTTGCGCGCGAAATCGTTGGTATAGATCCGCTGGACATCCACCTTGTCGGGCTGAAAACCGGCGTCACGCCGATGCAATGCGCGCAGGGCCGTCTTGACGCCGTCTTCGGGCATCATCCCGTCGAGCGAGATCGATTCGCGCAACTTGCCGAACGATGCCAGGTACAAGGCCCTGTCGCCAAAAAGGTAGGTTTCGGGCAAGGCCTTGATCAGGTCACTCGGACCGGCCGTCTGCAGCCATTTGAGCGCATGCACGACGGCATTGGCCATCGCCTGCACAGTGTTCGGATGGGCGCGCAGATAGGCCGCCGCTGCAAACAGACAGGTCGCCGGCATCATCCCGCCAAATATTTCCTGAGCCCCCTTGAGCGAACGGGCATCGGAAATGATGCGCACGTCGCCCTTTTGCTCGAGCATCGTCATCACCGGCTCCATATGGACCATGGCATCGACCTGCCCGGCGCGTATGGCCTGCAAGGCGGCGCCGATACCACTGGTCTCGACCAGTTGCACATCCTGCAACTTCATGCCGGCATTCGACAACACCATTGCCGCGACCAGTTCAGCCGCAGATTCGGCAACCGCCAATCCGATCTTGCGTCCCTTGAGATCACTCAAACGGCGATACGCCGGCAGCGTCCGGGTCGAGACGCCAAAAGCGATCTGGGGTGCCCGCGCCAGCAGACAGAAAGCTTGGGGCTGCTGGCGGCTGGCATGGTGCACGAGCAGGTTGTCAAAGCCGCCACAGGCCACGTCGGCAGCGCCTTCGAGCACCGCATCCTGTGCGCGCCCGCCGTTGCCGAGATCGAGCACTTCAATATCGAGCCCCTCGGCAGCGAAATAACCGAGCCGGTCGGCCAGTGTCAGGGGCAGGTAGTGCAACGCAGTCTTGCCGCCGACTGCCAGAATCACCCGCGATCTTTCCAGCTTGACCTCGGCCCGCAAAGCCTGCGGACGCAAAACGGCCAGCATCATTGCCGCTCCAGTCAAGAACGTACGCCGGCTCCACCGCAGATTGATCACGCGCCCTCTCCCATCCGAAATCTTGTTTTGACCAAGCGTATCGGAAGGCGCACCATCGCGCATCGGGAAGTTCCCGAGCGGGTTAACACTTACGGGATTTCCACATCGCATGGCATACCGCAGGGCGCGCCGCCGCAATGGTCGGCGGACCGCTTGCTGATCGCGTGTTCAGCCGGCAAACAGAATGGCGACGTTGACGCACAGAGCCGCAAACCAGACCAGCGAGCGCAGCGATGCCTTGTTGCCGACATACAGGCCGATGTAGACGATCCGCAGCAGCACGAACAACGCGGCCAGAAGGTCTACCCGCGCCGGATCGGCTCCGAGCTGGAACGCAACCACGACCGCGCCGATGAAAAACGGCAGCGCCTCGAAACTATTGGCCTGGGCCGCGTTGGCCCGCGCGCGCCAGTCGCTCTGGCGGGCCAGCCAGGCACGCGGATCACGGTTGTCATAACCACCGTCCCTGACGCTCTGGCTGAACATGCCGTACTTGGCAATGCCGGCACAGACAATCGGCAACAAGGCGGCGACCAGGATCGACCAATGGGCAAGGCTGAAGGAGTTCATGGGAGTAAGGTTCAAAAAATTTCAGCGGCGGTCCACCAGCGCATGTGCAATGGTGCCGAGATCCACATATTCAAGTTCGCTGCCCACCGGCACACCGCGGGCCAGCCGGGTGATGCGCAAACCGCGCGCGCGCAGGCCTTCGCTGATCACATGCGCCGTCGCTTCGCCTTCGGCCGTGAAATTGGTCGCAAGAATCACTTCTTCGACAATGCCGTCGCCGGCACGCTCGAACAACTTGCCCAGGCCGATATCGCGCGGTCCGATGCCCTCGAGCGGATTGAGTTTTCCCATCAGCACGAAATAAAGGCCGCGGTAGGCGCCGGTGCGCTCAACCGCAGACTGATCGGCCGGTGTTTCGACGACACACAAGCGGGACGGATCACGCCGCGCATCCAGGCAGGTGGCGCAGACCTCGGCCTCGGTGAAGGTGTGGCAACGTTCGCAATGCCGCAGCGCGTCACAGGCGTGCACAAGCGCGGCGGCCAGCGTGCGCGCACCTCCGCGGTCGTGCTGCAGCAGGTGAAACGCCATCCGCGAGGCCGACTTCACGCCGACGCCCGGCAGGCGGCGCAAGGCCTGGATCAGGCCTTCGACAGCGTTCGAATCAGCCATGCGGCGCTGCTGCCGCTCTGGCGGCGAGGTCTGGGATAAGGTGCATGCCGCAGTCTAGAACGGCATCTTCATGCCACCGGGCAGGCCCGGCATGCCGGCGGTGAGTTTGCCCATCTTTTCGGACGAGGTTTCTTCGGCCTTGCGCACAGCCGCGTTGAACGCAGCGGCCACCAGATCTTCGAGCATGTCCTTGTCATCGGCGAGCAGGCTGGGATCAATCGAGACACGGCGCACATCGTGCTTGCAGGTCATGACAACCGTGACCAGCCCGGCGCCGGATTCCCCGGTGACCTCGATGGTGGCGAGTTCGTCCTGCGCCTTCTTCATGTTGTCCTGCATGGCCTGGGCCTGCTTCATCAGCCCCGCAAGCTGTCCTTTGTTAAACATGGTGTTCCTTCAGTTGAAATGGGTGGAGGGTCATCCTGCGCAGTGTGCAAGTTGCCCAAACGCTGGATGGGCCGGTCAGACCGGCCGGATACTGCCAGTGACGATTTTCGCCCCAAAGTCGCGCATCATCTTCTGCACGAACGGGTCATCGAAAATCAGTTTCTCGGCGGCGAGCTGCTTCTCGGCGGCAAACGCCGTGTTACGCCTGGCCGGACTGTCCGTGACGCGGCCGATCTCGACCACCAGCGTGACCGCATGACCGATGCTGGCCAGCGCAGCCACCAGCCGGTCGCGGCTGCCGGGTTGCTGCAGCGACTCGCGCTCGACCCGCAACACCCATTGGTCGGTATCGCGGGCCACCAGCTGGGACTGCAGCGCCAGTTCGCGCGCCAATGCGGTGATCGCCTGCTCGCCCACCAACTGCTGCACGGTGGCGTACCAGAAGTCGCCTTCCTCGGTGGGCACCAGGGTCGGCACCGCGCCCGATTGCGCCGCCGTGTCACCGCGGTTGTCGGCCTGGACCCGCACCGGAACTGCCAGCACCCGTTCCCGGGCCGCGTCTGCGGCATCCGTGGCTGCCGGCGCAGCCTCGCGGCTGGCGCCCGACCGGACCACCGATAACACGCGGCCGGCCGGCAGCGGCGGGCGTTGTGGCGCAGCGGGCAGCTGCGCGGCGACCGGCACCGCGTCAGCACGACCAGGGGCACGTGCCACTGCAGCGACAGAGATTTCGGGTGCAGCCGCGGCCTGCGGTACTGCGTCTGCACCAGCCAGCGCGGCTGGCGCAGCCGCCGCGGGAACTGCGGGAGCAGTTGCAACAGGAGCAGCTGTCGAAACAGCCAGCGGCGACGGCGAGGTGCGCGCGGCCAAAGCCGGCCCACTGTCAATCAGAGTTTTTTTTTCCTGTCGCGGCGTCGCCGTTGTTGCCGGTTTGAACGCCAGCAGCCGCAGCAACACCATGGTCAGCGCCGCGTATTCGTCTGGCGCCAGTCCCAGTTCGCCGGCGCCATGCAGGCACAGGCTGTACAGCAACTGCGTCTCGTCGGCGGGCATCAGGCCGGCCAGGCGCGCGATGTCCAACGCATCCGGATCGGCCGCATCGCCGCTGTCGGGCACCGCCTGCAACACGGCCATGCGTTGCAGCATGGCGGACATTTCCTCCAGCATCGAGGCCGGGCTCAGGCCGTGCAGGCGCAGGTCTTCTACCGTCTCCACCATCGTCTTGCCGTCGCCATGGGCCAGTGCCTCGATCAGGCGCAGCACATACCCACGGTCGACACTGCCCAGCATCTGGTGCACCACGGCCTCGCTCAACTGGCCGGCGCCAAAGGCGATCGCCTGGTCGGTCAGCGACAAGGCATCGCGCATCGACCCGCGTGCAGCGCGCGACAGCAGGCGCAAGGCCTGCGGGTCGACGGCCACCGACTCCGACTGCAGTACACGGGTGAGGTGCTCGCGCACCGTCTCGGGCGCCATCGGCCGCAGATTGAACTGCAGGCAACGCGACAACACGGTGACCGGCACCTTCTGCGGATCGGTCGTGGCCAGCACGAACTTGAGATAGTCCGGCGGCTCCTCCAGTGTCTTGAGCATGGCATTGAAGGCCGCCGTGGTGAGCATGTGCACCTCGTCGATCATGAACACCTTGAAGCGCCCCTGCACCGGTTTGTAGACGGCCTGCTCCAGCAGGGTCTGCACATCGTCGATGCCGCGATTGGACGCTGCATCGAGCTCGGTGTAGTCGATGAAGCGGCCGCTGTCGATGTCGGTACACGCCTGGCACACGCCGCAAGGCGTCGAGGTGATGCCGCCATTGCCATCGGCGCCCAGGCAATTGAGCGATTTGGCCAGGATCCGCGCCACCGTGGTCTTGCCCACACCGCGCGTGCCGGTGAACAGGTACGCATGGTGCAGCCGCTG
>Ga0073904_10004207_pt1 | contig 10740 bp, 11 predicted proteins | sample KloWWTrecipitate_FD_66668 | JGI IMG/M metagenome (GOLD analysis project Ga0073904, IMG submission 66668) | Active sludge microbial communities from Klosterneuburg, Austria, studying microevolution and ecology of nitrifiers - Klosterneuburg... | ecosystem: Engineered > WWTP > Aerobic digester >... | reverse complement strand
ATGGTGATCACCTTGTTTATCCCCTGCCTAAAATTTAGGCAGAGCAAGTAAAACACCTGGGTCAGTTTTGGAGCGGCACTCCAGCCTTTAGTGGGTCAGTTTTCGGTCGGCGCCAACAGTCCAGCGCGTCGGAGCAGATGATGGTCGAAAGCTTGATGAGCCTGTCCCTGCCCCGAAATCGGTAGACGGCGCGGCCGCAGCGCAGCTGCTTGTTCTCAAAACCATGTTCGTCTCGGGACGGCGCGGTCTTGAACTGGAACAAGACGACCCGTTTGAGCGTGTTCTCCGCGTCACGGGTGACGAAGCAATAGGCGACGGGGTCGAAGTAGTTGCCCTGCACCGCTGGAGCCGGGTCCTCTTCGTCGATGACGTCGCAATGCCCGGCGCAGTCCGCCTTGAAGCTGGCGAGCTGTGCGGGTGTCATGCTCTCGCAACCGAGCACCCAGAGTGCGCCCTCTGCGGGGAAGGGCCCGCCCTTCGCTGCCTTCGTCAGGGAGCTCACCGGGAGGAAATATTCCGGCGTGACCACGAGGTGGTCGCCACGCTCTGCAGCCATCGCGAGGAACGCATCGGCCCGGGCGGCGGCGGCGGCAATGTCTAGGTGGCCAATCCGCTGGGTGTCTGCATAGATTGGACCTGACGGCTGGAGTAACAGCGCGCGGTAGCTCTGATGCGTGGCCTGGAGCGCAGCCAGGTCAGGCGTCTCAAGACCCCGCACGGCAAGCACATCTTCGACGTCACTGATGAATACAGGCGAAGCCATTTCCCTCCCTCTGGCGGCGTCCGCCATTTTGGTAGATGGTAGCAATTTGTTGCCGACGGTTGATGGCGCCATGAGCGTCTTGAGCCGCTTCCGGCAAGGAGCCTCTGGACAACTGGCGTGGGCCCCCAAGTCCTACGCGTAGTGCCGCCGCTCGTGGTTCAGCTTCAACGTTGAACGACAGCTTCAGGTCACCGAGTTAGGCGAGTCGATGGACCGCAAGCGCTGCACTCCCGTCCCAGAATCAGGAAGTCGGTTCAAGGCTGGTTGCTGTCACTCAGCTTCGACGGCGGAGTCTAAAGGCGGCACCGCAACCGGTCGTTCACCAGTCAGGAACTCAAACGACCGCTCGACCACCTGGACCGGTCGTTCGGCAGGGGCGGCAGGTGCAAAGCTCGGGAATGGCCGCTCACGTTGCGGACGAACTGGTGCCCTCGACCCAGAGGAGACTTCAGTCGAAATGCTTCAAAGCAGTCGCTCAAATGATGTCGTGGGAAACTACTGCAGCATCAAGGGAACTATTCCGCATGGACTGTCCAACGGCGTAAGTACCGACCGGTCACCCTAGGACCGCGCCAGAAGTCTATTTGAGCCTGTAGAGTTCGGGTGGTATCTGTATGGAGTCATTCAGATCGCCCAGAACCTCCACAGTGCCAAGTGAGAGTCCAAACTCAATAGGCAGCGGCATCGAGCATCCTCGTCATTGACGCATGACCGACAAGTAGGAGAGCGATCAGAGGGTCAACGATGTTCAGTGCCTCACGCCCCTGATGTCTAAGCACGACGCTAGTCCCTCGGACCACTGCGTAAACGCCAGCGGAGACGAACACTCCGGCTGCACTGGAACCATATGCCGCAAGCGGTAACGCCAGTACGCATGCAATCAAGCAGGTCGCAGCTTCAATGCGCGGAAGATCGAGTGCCACTCCGTGACTTCGGAGCTGACAGCACCCGAAAACTGAACATCCAAGTTTGCCAGCGGCGTAGAAGATGTTGCTGCCAACCGAGAAGATAAGCGCCACAGTGCCAATGTCGAAATTGGCGACTGTCGCTAAAGAAAAAACGATGACAGCGGCAGCCAAGAAGCCATGCGACCACCGATCTGAGCAGGAGCTGCGAAGTACCTGGTAGCCCTGCAGCGAGAGCCAGATGCGCTTGGCACGCACACCAAGGACCAGTGCCGCAACCCAGGAAAGCACAAGGATCAGCGCGGCAAGCGGCCGTTGAGAGATGGCGACCGAAAAAGCATAGACCACGACGGCCGCGGGCAAGCCAAACTTCAACCGCGCGTCGAAGTTCTCCAGCACTGCTCAGTTCCGAAGTGCGATGCTCTTGGCCAGCTCCCGAAGGTGCGGGTACTCGTCGTTCTCGGCAACCTTCCGCACCTGAGTTGATAGCTCGGTGAGGTGGCGCTGGCCTACCAACCGCAAGGCAAATTTCCGCACGCCCGGATCGTGATCCCCAAGCGCCTGACCAACGACTGACATCGCTTCAGACAGGGTCTGGGGTGCTGCTCGCTCGAGGCAGCGGATCGAGGCGATCCTCAGATCGCGCTCCGGTGCCGTCATGGCCGCGTCAGCGAGCGCCAAGCCGCGCTTTTCGTCAAGGGCGAACGCCAGATATAGTGCATTGGCGCGCACTCGCACATCCTCTTTCGACTGGAAGATCGCCTCACACGCATCAATGGCTCCGGCTGGAGCGACTGCGGCGTACTCGAGCAACCGCGGCTCGATTCGATGCAGTTCATTGTGTACGCTCTTGATCAAACTGCTGTCCATGTAGACATCTCCTCAACACTTCTGCAAGATGCCGTGACGCCAAGCCACGTTGCGCAGTGTCGTGATTTCTCGCGGGGAAAGATCGGGCGGTGGGCTCGCTACGCTGTCGCACGGATTCATCAACTCCAGGGCATTCTCGACGCAGTCTCGCCGCACATGGTTGATCCCAAGCACGTGGCCCAGTTCATGCGCAAGCACGTACTGTGAACCTCGATCGGCGCGCATCGCAAGCGCCCAGACTCCAGGAGGATGTGCCGCGCAGCCCAGCAGGCTTCCACCTCCGTTCAACGACCCTACCCAGTATGCACATACGTCTCGAGTCGCCGCACCGATTCGGTTCCCGAAAAGGCTTGATTGCTCGCCCGTGAACTGACCGCTGATGCACTGACCTACATCAAGGTCAATCAGCGAAGGAAGATTCAGGAACTCGACGCTCCCAAGCGTCACCGCCACGCCCGCCGGAGCAAAGGTCGCATTGACCGCCGCGACCTGGTCCTCAACGGGAATTGTCGGCGGGACCAGAACTTTGGCGTGAAGGACAAAGCAAAGAGGGCCTGGCGGAGCCAAGTCTTCGATAACCTCGAACCCAGAGCAGCATCCGCCGCCAGCAAAGGTATGGGCCATTGCCAAGCGTAGCCGAGAGCGAAGCCCAAGCTGAGCACCTTCGGCAAGGAACTTCACGCGCGTCTGCGACACGTCGACGAACAGCTCCAGGATGTTCGTCGGATCATCTTCTTGCTCGAAGGAGTACAGCGCGCCAGTTTCGTCCCAATGCAGCTTCGCAAAGTGGAACCGGCGGCCGATCCCGAGCTCTGGGGGAACGCTGGACAACTCTAGGAGAGGTCTGTCGGCAAGAAACTCGAAGCCCAGATCAGTGCCGGCAAGCTTGTGCGCAACGTTCAACGAACGTGGGACGTAGAGCTCTGCCTGATCAAGACTGGGCCCAATGTTTTTGAGCGTATGGCTGATTGCAGGCCCATTATTCTTGTACTGGCCAAGAAGATGAATGAAAGAGCCTCGCCGCAACAACTTGTTCTTCAGCGTTTGGTTTTCAGCTGTCAACGCGAAATGATCGAAGAACAGCTGGAAGGGAACAGCATCCTCCGCGTTCAAAAACGAGGCAAGACGTAGCCGCATTGCCTTCATCTCGCCGAGAAAGACAGCTCCAGGGATGACGATCCGATAGGTTTTTCCCATGATCTAGGTCTTGATCGCGAATACAGCGAAGGCATCCCAGAAGGCGACATCGATCTGTCGCGCGTTTCCAATCACATACCGCAAACTGATTCCTTCCAAGGCTGGCACTTTGTCAGCGATATAGGCCTCGATGATCTTCTTGAGGCCCCAAAACATCCAATCGAGCTGGCCCGGCAGCTTGATCTCGAAATCTGGCTTGCCTACCTGCTTGCCGGAGATGATCAAAACGTTTTTGTTCTTGACGACCAGATCGAACACTAAAGACACCTTGACCGTGAAGGACCACGTTAGATCAACGCAGCCGACCCGCACGCCTCCCGAGTCGCGTATGCCGGCCGTGAGGGAAAAGGACTTGGCGCCGGTGACAGTGGGCCCGGCGAAGATCAGAGAGCCCTGTTGTGCGACTTGATCGCGAACGATCCGCCAGACAAACTCCTGGTCAAACTTCATTGCTAGTTCGAATCCGGGCGGCACAGATGGCAGAAACCTTCGCCTCGACCGGCGCCGAGCGCTTGTGCTGACGCAACGCAGATGGTCATCAATCCATGTGGCGTTGAAACCGCCTGAAGTTGGAATCAGATCGATCTGCGGCATGTCGACGGAAACCTGTCCTAACGAAGCACTGAGCGCCTTGGTAGCCCGGTCTTCGATGTGCAATCCAGCCGCCGTGGTTGCAGTCCCAAAATAGGATGGAGGCCGTGCCATCGATACGGCGAGCCGCGACGAACCCGGCCAGAAGAACTTAGGCACAAAGTTCGTGTGCAGAGTTCCATCCTGTTGGGTGCCAAGCAGTACAACCCGCAGCGGGATCCTCAGCGAGTTCTGGCCAGGGACAGAGAGGTCCTGCGGATGTGTGCTTTGATGGTCGAGAGTAGCAGGTGCCATCTGCTCGATTCGGCTGCCGAACTCTCCGTCATACGGCTCGAAGACTCGCTTCAAGTCGAAACCAGCTTTGGCAAGCAAATAGTTGCGAGTGACAACGATCTCGGCATCATGCTGCAGGGACGCGATGTCGATTCGAATGTTCGATGCAAGCGATGAGTTGCGCTCAACCACCGAGCCCTTCCCTTCGAGCGCAGCCGCCTCCCCAGCGAATGTAGCTGCCGCTGCGTTGAACGCAGCAACACGACCCTTTGCGTCCTTCGTCTCGGCTTCAACAGCGAGGACGAGGTTCTCCACCTGCACGATTGCCTTCTTCGTGTCGTTGAGCCAGCTTTCGAACGACATGGCGCTACAGGGCGTCGACCTGCGTTTTGATCTGGCTCAGCGTCTGCGTTTGGGCACCAATCTGAGCGTCAGTACTTTGAATGTCGCTTCGGGCAGCCTTGACTGCGACAAGCGCCTGATCAGCCGTTGTGCCGGTTTGCGCAATGGTGCGGCGGATGGTGCCGTTGGGGCCCAACGAGTCTTGAATGCTGTCGAGTGCAGACGTGATGTCCTCCTGCATCTGCCGCAGTTGCCTCTGTAGTTCTACGACGACGTCTTCAAGGGTGTCGTGCAACTGCACAGCGACCGTGATGAGGGCCGCTCCGCCCGGACTGATCCCTTGCTTCTTCCAACCCGAGAAGTCGAGAGTAGGAGATGGTCCGCAAGAGAAGGTCACCCGTTGGATCAACGCAGGGTCGATCATTGCTTTTGGATGATCCGCGTTGTAGAGGTTCGCCACGCCAGTCATGGGCACTTCCGGACAAGGGATCTGTCCGTATAGGAAATTGCAGAGGTGCAGATGGCCGTGATGGCCATGATTTCTGTTACCGATCTTGGCAACAAGACTGGAAAGTGGTTTCGTGCCGGCCAGCTTCGCAGCGTCCTTGCGAAGGGAGGGAATCAATCCGTCGTAGGCTTGGCCCAACGCCTCGGCGTAGGCGATGAACCCGTCCATCGCGGACGCGTACGCCATTGCAAGCTCCTTCTGATCGAGCTTGTCTAGCAACGTACTGAGAACCTTGACGTAGTACAACGTGACGTCGACGTCATCGAAGTACACGTGAACATCTTCCGCCCCGTAGGGCGAGATGGTCCCAACGTGCTTGGGCGGACTGTCTAGGCACGTCTGTAGCGCAAAGTGCCCCTCGATGATGTTGCGCTTGTTAAAGGCTGGAATTACAAGAGAGACCTCCGACCGGAAGGGCTCGAAGATCAATTCCGCGTGAAAATATGACACCTTGTCGTGGGTCATAGCGCCTCCCTGCTTCGTTATTCGTCAAGCGCATCGACGGAGTATGCAACTAGCCTAATTTATGCGCGTTCATAGCTGCATTGTCAACCCCCTGCTCGTTACCCCTCGGCAGTCAAACGCGCGATGCTCGACGGTCACTACAACTGACGATGGTGCTCCTCGCGTCAATGAGTGGCGTGACGTGGGCATCCCGAACACTTGCCCCAAATAGTTGGGGGATGGCCGACTTTGACTTGAAGTGAAGCGCGTCACATTGTGGAACTGCACAGGATCGGCTGCCTACTGCCTTCGAGTTCTCTTTCTGGTAGGTCGGCCAAGGGTCAAACCGCCATTCAGGGTGATGGTGAAGCAGTCAGTGGCGCTGCACCAGCGGGGTCGCGGAAGCCCTATGACCGCGGTACCTCATACCGGCCCCATTCAGGCCAGCTCCTGTCGCCGCACCCAACAGCCGTTTCGGGGGTATTCAGCGTGAACACGTCTTGCGGTCCCACCGTCAGCAATCGCTGCAAAGTCGAAACTGGAAATTTGAAGTTCCCTTGAAGGCTGATCTGAGACGTTCGCAGCTGGCCTAATCAATGATTGCTGCTGCCAGCTCCCGTTGTGTGCGTGCGGCTGACCCGACTGACGGCTTCACGGCTCGGCAGTCATTCGTCGTCCGCATCAGCAGTCGCTTAGAACCTGATCTCAATTGGCCAACAAGCTAGCAACAGTACCAAGGCGATAGAAAAGGATCCGAGCTACCTCAGCGCTCACAGCGCGCTAAGCGCTCATTCTGGCCACGTCTCTGGTTTGCAGCCTTTCGATTGCAAAGCTGTCACAGATTTTGCCGAAGACATCGGTCAAGAAACGAAGTTGAGCCTCCTCATCCCAGTCCTTGTCACTACGCACTTTTACCACCTCCGGATCCAAGCATTTCTGCCGCTCGAAGTCGAAGTCGCTCGGCCAGTAGATGTCCTGGATACTCGTCAAACCAGCTTCTACTTGATAGGGTCCTTTGGCGCCCAGTTTCTCGAACAGCGCAATCCACTCCCGCAACCGTTTGCGCCATTGCTTGGCCAAGGCTGTGGTGGCCAGCTGCAAACGCCCATCGCGATGAAACCCATACGCCGGAGAGACGCCCCAGACCTCAGCCGTCCTGTCGAACCACTGTGTGAGGGCGGTAACCTCACACTCACTTCGACGCCACCCTCCAGCAAGTACGCCCAACTTATTGGGCACCGGCCCAGAGCCATTTACCCACTCACCAAACGCGGAGATGCCTGAGTCTGCAATTGCGCGCCGGCTGGGCTTCTCACCAGTCCAATCAGATGCCGAAACGCGGAGGTACGCTAGGGCTGGCCCCTGTTGGAGCATCCCTGTTACGTTGTCGTGCAGTCCTATCGGTTGGGAAAGCTCAAACCATAGTGCTCGGTCTTCTGGCAACGACGGGTGCCGAACGTGCTCCTTGCCACCCCGCGGACCTATGCTTTCCAAGTTCATTCGGAGCGCTGAGGCAAGGCTGTTGGTCAAAGTCTTCATGGCCTTGTCCTTAGTGGTCTTGTCGACACCCAATGCAACTTCGTAAGTGATTGGCCCTCGGCGATGCCGTAGATCGAAGGGGAGGTCTTCCGGTCGAAATCCACCAGCCCCGTTTGCAACCAGAATAATGTGTTGCGAGCCAAGTGCTTTGAGTGCATATCCCAGCTCGATCAACACGTTGGGGTTTGGGCTCTTCTTCTTGCCATCTGGCGTCGCACCCGTTGGCGTGATGTCCGCGACAAAGACGGCAGAGTTGTCGATCTTCTCGAAGATTGTGTCTGCGATAGGAGCCAGGCCCGGAACGTCCTTGGTGTCATGGTCAAGCTCGGCACGCTCGGCCTCAGACCATTCCAAATCATCGGCCAACTGTGCAAGGGCCGCCACGAGAGAGGTCTTGACGAAGTTGCGCCCTTCTGCTGCTGGTGTGTCGGACTGCCAAGACCAGAAGATCTTCATGTTGTGTCTGCGGGTAAATCAGCGATCCTACCGAGTTTGGTCAGCAGTGGCCCAAAAACCAGTTATTCGAATGGCGTGATGCCGGTCACCTCGATGCCCGCATTGCTCGCCGCACCGTGATCTCGCTGTCAGGCGCCCAATGACCGCAACCGCTGCAAAGCCGACATTGAGTCTTTGAGGCTTACGGATTGCGAACTTTCTTATGAACTAGGGGTGGCAGTCCGCTCACGATCCATCACAGCCTTTCTGTCGCGGAGGAAAGACCGCCCTTGCTGGTCGCATGGGAAATTGCTGAAATCCATGAGTCAACCATCGTGTGCGCCTGCTTTTTCTGCTGTTTTCAGCAGAAAAAGCAGGCGCAGCGGTAGTTCTTCAAGTGAATTTCACTTGTCTAGGGGAGTTGGTGTGTGCGCCTGACTGAGCATCCCTTCATCTCGACTAGAGACTTGCCTTGCTGTCCGGTGCAAGAAAAGCCAGCGGAGAATCACCCGCCATTTTTTTGGGTGGCATTCTGGTAGCCAGCGTGCACTGCGCATGGTTCAACATTGTAGGGAATAGCGTTCCCAAGGTTCGTACGACGAGCAGTTCAACATCTCGATCTTTCCTCGGGCGTCCCCCAGTGCTGAGGTAGACAGTCTGTTGGAGGCCAACCAAGTCCAATCCAATGGCGATGTGAATTGGTAGAAGTATTGGTAGATAGAAGCAAAAAAACGCCTGGAAAGGCGCTTGTTTGCTTGATTTCTGGCGGAGAGGGCGGGATTCGAACCCGCGGTGGGGATAAACCCACACACGCTTTCCAGGCGTGCGACTTAAACCGCTCATCCACCTCTCCTAAGCCTTCGATTATAGCCGTAGGAGGGCGATCATTTTGAGAAACAATGGCGGGCGGTGCAAAAAAGCAGAACACCCCTCTGCCCCAACGGGACTCAGGCGGTTTTTGTGTTCGCCTGCACCATCTTCATGGCCGATCCGATCAGCGCGGACACCTCGGTCATGTTGCTTGGCACGATGAGGGTGGTGGTGGCGTCGGACGCTACCTGGCTGTACGCTTCCACGGCTTTCTCGGCGATCTTGAGTTGCACGGCTTCGTGTCCACCTGGTTGGCGGATGGCTGCGGCCACGCGTTCAATGGCTTGTGCATTGGCTTCAGCGACTGCCTTGATGAATTCAGCCTCGCCCTGCGCCTTATTGATGACGGCTTGCTTTTCACCCTCGGAGCGAGCGATGAAGGCCTCGCGTTCGCCCGTGGCGATGTTGATCTGTTCTTGGCGACGGCCTTCAGATGCGGCAATCAATGCGCGCTTTTCACGCTCGGCGGTGATCTGGGCCTGCATGGCGTGCAGGATTTCCTTTGGGGGGGTCAGATCTTTGATTTCGTAGCGCAGTACCTTGACGCCCCAGTTCAACGCCGCTTCGTCGATCGCCTGTACCACCTGCGCGTTGATGATGTCGCGTTCCTCAAAAGTTTTGTCCAGTTCCAGCTTGCCGATGACCGAACGCAGCGAGGTCTGCGCAAGCTGGGTTACCGCCATGATGTAGTTGCTCGACCCGTAGCTGGCGCGCATGGGGTCTGTGACCTGGAAATACAGGATGCCGTCCACCTGCAACTGCGTGTTGTCGCGCGTGATGCAGACCTGGCTGGGCACATCAAGTGGGATTTCTTTCAGGCTGTGTTTGTAGGCGATCCGATCAATGAAGGGCACCAGGATGTTCAGGCCCGGCGTGAGGGTGCCTGCATACTTGCCCAGGCGCTCTTTCACCCAGGCGTTTTGCTGGGGCACCACCTTGACAGAACGTGCGATGAAGATCACTGCGATGACAAGGAGGACGATAGCGATTTCCATGGGGAGCCTTTCGAGGGTGTGTGATGTAGTCAGGAGTTACAGCGGATCGACGAGCAGGCGGCTACCCACCAGTTCGGCGACCCGGTGCATGCCTGTGGAAGGGGTGACACCCGGGCGGTGGATGGCCGTCCAGGTGGCGCCCCGGTATTTCACGGTGGTGGTGCCGTCGGCGTTCCAGCTGTCGATAGCGATAGTTTCGCCCACGTCCAGGTTCACGCTGCGGTCGGCCCGGGCTGATGGATCGCCGGGACGTTTTCTTTTGGCGTAGTGCCAGGCCACGACAGCGCCGCCGCCCACAACGGCGGCCGTCACGATCTGGCCCGTCAGGGGTAGGCCTGCGTGGGCGACCAAGGCGGCTGCGGCCAAGCCTAGGGCCACCATCAGCAGGTAAAACGTGCCTGTGAGCAACTCGGCCACGATCACACCTCCTGCTAGCAACCACCAGATGGTGGATTCCTCCATAGCTATCTCCCTAAGGGTTTGTCTTTAGTGCACCACATTCTGGGTCAAAAACGGCGTTGTTCAAAGGCTGGCCAAGCTTATTCCTTACACTTCGCGCCTGTTTCGTTTTTTCGCCGGGCAGGGCACGGTTGCACGGAGGCTGCGCATGAAGTTTCGTTTTCCCATCATCATCATCGATGAAGACTATCGTTCCGAGAATACCTCGGGCCTTGGTATCCGCGCCCTGGCGCAGGCGATCGAGTCTGAAGGTTTCGAGGTTGTGGGGGTGACCAGCTACGGCGATCTATCGCAGTTTGCACAACAGCAAAGCCGAGCCAGTGCGTTCATCTTGTCCATTGACGATGAAGAGTTCACCGTTGGCGAGGGGCTGGATCCCATCGTTCTGAGCCTGCGCAGCTTTATTGGTGAAGTGCGCCGCAAGAACACCGAAGTGCCCATTTATGTGCATGGAGAGACCAAGACCAGCCGCCACCTGCCCAACGACATTCTGCGCGAACTGCACGGCTTCATTCATATGTTCGAAGACACGCCCGAATTCGTGGCGCG
>Ga0073904_10004203_pt1 | contig 10744 bp, 10 predicted proteins | sample KloWWTrecipitate_FD_66668 | JGI IMG/M metagenome (GOLD analysis project Ga0073904, IMG submission 66668) | Active sludge microbial communities from Klosterneuburg, Austria, studying microevolution and ecology of nitrifiers - Klosterneuburg... | ecosystem: Engineered > WWTP > Aerobic digester >... | reverse complement strand
TGCCGGTAGAACTGGTGGCCCTTGTGGGTGATGGCGAGGCCCCGCCGGTGGCGCTCGAACAGGCTGACGCCGAGATCGCCTTCCAGCTCCTGGATCGCCTCGGTCACCGCCGACTGGCTGATCGAGAGACTCTGCGCCGCCCCCGAAACGGTCCCCTCCTCCGCCGCCGCGATAAAATACTGAAGCTGCCGGAGGGTGAACGCCATGCGGGGAGTATGGCGCGATGGGTGGTGGGTTGGGAAGCGGGGGGCGGGCGCGGGGAACCTCCACCAGTGTCGCGCCCACCCGACGTCCCCCGGTCAAGCTCCAATCCCTCAGTCGTCATGGCCGGGCGTGACCCTTCCATCCACTCGATGCGCCGGTGCGCGCCGTGAAATCGAGTGGGCCCCCGGGTCGAGCCCGGGGGTGACGCGGTGGGTGGGGAGGGGCTGGAACCCTGCACGCGACATTGCTATGTGAGCCGCATGTCGAGCCGCGCCCATACCAATACCGCCACCGAACGCCGCATCCGCCGCCTGGCCCAGCGCCGGGGATGGAGCATGCTGATCGCCCAGAAGCGCAACCCCAAGATCGATGCGCATGGCGGCTACATGCTGCGCGATGACGAGACGTTCGAGATCGTCTTCGGCAACAAGCTCTATGAGTTCTCGGCCGATCTCGAAGAGATCGAGGCATTTCTCATCGCCGGCGGGGAAGCCGAGGACTGAGTACCCGGACCTCGTGGCGGGCAACCGGTGCTGCTGTCTTCTACCGCCTGCGTCGGAGGACCTCGGCCCACCATGCGCGGACGGTGTGCCATGCGTCGCGGGCGGTCTGCCATGCCGCGCTGGCGCGGGCCCAGGCCAGCGCCCGGTCGCGCAGGCCGAGCAGCCAGGTCAGCAGCCGGTTGAACCAGCCGATCCGCATCAGCGGCTCATAGCCGGCGTGAAAGATGCGCTCGCAGACCAGCAGGCTGAGGCCGTGCGACAGGACTAACGCAATGCCGCCGGTGACCAGATGCCCGGTCGCCAGCCAGTACAGCGCCAGATACTTGGCCGGCTCGATCACGCAGAACGGCACGGCGAGAAGGACGAGCACCATGTAGGGCGGCTGCCGGCCGATCCAGCCGCCGATCAGCCGGAACAGGGTGAACCCGCCGAGCCAGAGCCAGAGCGGGCGCAGCAGCGGCGTGAAGATCGCGGCGGCGGCTTCGTAGATGACAACCACAACCGTAGCGATGGCCCGCAGCACAGCGGCGGCGGCGCGAGCGAGGCGGGAGCGGTGGTCGGGCGGGCTTAGTTCTGGGCGCATTTCGTTTGAGGGTGACAGAACGCGCGCGCCCCCGATAAGCTCCCCACGAGAAGTCTCCGTGGTTACTAGCGAGCAACCGGCCGTATGTCGATCAAAGCCGCCATCTACCATCTCACCCACTACACCTACGACCGCCCCGTTGTCCTCGCGCCGCAGATCATCCGGTTGCAACCGGCGCCCCACAGCAAGACCAAGGTGCTGAGCCACTCGCTGAGGGTGTCGCCGCCCAACCATTTCGTGAACCTGCAGCAGGACCCGTATGGCAACTGGCTGAGCCGGCATGTGTTCCCCGAGCCCGTGACCGAGCTCAAGATCGAGGTCGATCTCGTCGCCGACATGACGGTCTACAACCCCTTCGACTTCTTCGTCGAAGAGGAGGCGGAGACCTGGCCGTTCGAGTATCCGGAGACGCTGCGCGAGGACCTGTCGATCTATCGACGCGCCGAACCGATGGGGCCGCTGCTGCGCGGCTTCCTCGATGGCGTCGACCGGCGGCCGCGCAACACCGTCAACTTCATCACCGAACTCAATGCGCGGGTGCAGCAGCAAATCGGCTACATCGTGCGGCTCGAAACCGGCGTCTACGAGCCGGAGGAGACGCTGGCGCGGCGGCAGGGCAGTTGCCGGGATTCTGGCTGGCTGCTGGTGCAGGCGCTGCGCCATCTCGGCTTCGCCGCGCGCTTCGTGTCAGGCTACCTGATCCAGTTGAAGCCCGATGTCGTGGCGCTTGACGGCCCGCCGGGGACGTCGGTCGATTTCACAGACCTCCACGCCTGGTGCGAGGTCTACCTGCCGGGCGCGGGCTGGATCGGGCTCGATCCGACCTCGGGCCTGCTCACCGGCGAGAGCCACATTCCGCTGGCCGCGACGCCGCACTATCGCAACGCCGCGCCGATTTCCGGGAGCTATGCCGGCAACGCCAATGTCGGGTTCGACTTCGCGATGACGGTGAGCCGGGTGGCCGAGCACCCCCGGATCACGAAACCCTTTTCGGACGAAAGCTGGGAGCGGCTCAACACGCTGGGGCAAGCGGTCGATGCGGAACTCAAGGCCGGTGACGTGCGGCTCACCATGGGGGGCGAACCGACCTTCGTGTCGATCGACGATTTCGAGTCGCCCGAGTGGAACACCGATGCAGTGGGGCCGCAGAAGCGGGCGCTGGCGGATAAGCTGATCCGGCGGTTGCGCGACCGCTTCGCGCCCGGCGGGCTGATCCACCACGGCCAGGGCAAGTGGTACCCCGGCGAGACCCTGCCGCGCTGGACGTTTTCGCTCTACTGGCGGCACGACGGCAAGCCGCTGTGGAAGGACGCCTCGCTGATCGCGCCGGAGTCGGCGCAGACCTCGGCCGGGCTCGATCATGCGCGTGACCTCCTGGCGGGGATCGCCACCAATCTGGGGCTCAGCGGCGAGACCATCGACGCCGCCTATGAGGATCCGGGCGAGTGGTTGCTGAAGGAAGCCAACCTTCCCGACAATGTCGACCCGGCGAACTCGGAACTGAGCGATCCCGAGGCGCGGGCGCGTATCGCAAAGGTGTTCGAGCGCGGCCTGACGCGACCCACCGGCTACGTCATGCCGGTGCAGCGCTGGAACGCCATCGCCAGCCAGTCGCACTGGCAGACCGAAAGATGGAAGACGCGGCGCGGCAAGCTGTTCCTCGCGCCCGGCGACTCCGCCGCCGGCTACCGGCTGCCGCTGCAGGCGCTGAAGCATATCGGGGCGACGAGCTATCCGCATGTCGTGCCGCTCGACCCGTTCGCGCCGCGCGGCCCCCTGCCCGAGCCCGATGAGCTGCTCAAGGCGAGTCCCGATCAGCACCCGCAACAGGTCGCGAACTTTGCCGCCGACGCGACGATCCAGCAGGACATCACCGAGCAGGTGCTGAGCGAGATCGAGGGCGAGGTGCGCACGGCGATCACCGTCGAGATGCGCAACGGCAAGTGTTACGTCTTCATGCCGCCGACCGAGCGGCTGGAGGACTGGCTGGAGCTGGTCGCCGCCGCCGAGGCCGCCGCCGAAAAGCTCGGCCAGCCGATCCAGATCGAGGGCTATGCGCCGCCGCCCGATCCGCGCCTCAACGTCATCCGCGTCGCGCCTGACCCCGGCGTCATCGAGGTCAACATTCACCCGGCCGCGAGCTGGGAGGAATGCGTTGCGACGACCAACGCGGTCTACGAGGAAGCGCGGCTCTGCCGGCTCGGCGCCGACAAGTTCATGATCGACGGGCGGCACACCGGCACGGGCGGCGGCAACCATGTCGTCGTCGGTGGGGCGACGCCCGCGGACAGCCCGTTCCTGCGCCGTCCGGACCTGCTGAAGAGCCTCGTGCTGCACTGGCAGCGGCACCCGTCGCTGAGCTACCTGTTCTCGGGGATGTTCGTCGGCCCCACCTCGCAGGCCCCGCGCATCGATGAGGCGCGGCACGACAGCCTCTACGAGCTCGAAATCGCGCTGGCGCAGGTGCCGGGGCCGCATCTCGAACAGCCCCTGCCCTGGCTGACCGACCGGCTGTTCCGCAACCTGCTGGTTGATGTCACCGGCAACACCCACCGCGCCGAAATCTGCATCGACAAGCTGTTCTCGCCCGATGGGCCGACCGGGCGGCTCGGCCTTGTCGAGTTCCGCGGCTTCGAAATGCCGCCCGATGCGCGGATGAGCCTTGCGCAGCAACTGCTGATCCGCGCCCTCATCGCGCGGTTCTGGAAAGCGCCGCTCGAAGGTGGGTTCACCCGCTGGGGCACGACGCTGCATGACCGGTTCATGCTGCCGCATTTCGTCTGGCAGGATTTTCTCGATGTGCTCGGCGATCTCCGCCAGCACGGCTTCAACCTCGACCCCGAGTGGTTCGCGGCGCAGCTCGAGTTCCGCTTCCCGTTCTGCGGCGAGGCGCGTTACGAGGGGCTGACGCTGACGCTCAACCAGGCGCTGGAACCGTGGCACGTGATGGGCGAAACCGGCGCCATCGGCGGCACGGTGCGCTTTGTCGACTCTTCGATCGAACGGCTGCAGGTGAAGCTTGAGGGCCTCAACCCCGGCCGCTACGCGGTGACCTGCAACCAGCGGCTGGTGCCGCTGCGCGACACCGAGCAGGAGGGCGTCGCGGTCGCGGGGGTGCGCTACAAGGCGTGGCAGCCGGCTTCGGGCCTGCATCCACGCATTCCGGTGCATTCGCCGCTGGTGTTCGATGTCTACGACAAGTGGACCGGCCGCCCGGTCGGCGGCTGCCGCTACCACACGGCGCATCCGGGAGGGCGGAACTACGAGACCTTCCCGGTCAACGGCAACGAAGCCGAAGCCCGCCGCCTCGCGCGTTTCGAGGCCTGGGGGCACACGCCGGGCGCCTATACGCCGGCGCCGGAAGTGCCGAACCCGGAGTTTCCGCTGACGCTGGATTTGCGGCGGTAGAAGTGTGGTTGTAGCCCCACCCTCATCCGCCCTTCGGGCGCCTTCTCCCATCAAGGGAGAAGGCGTGACTGCGAGCTTTCAGTCGGGATTCCTTCTCCCTCGATGGGAGAAGGTGGCGCGCAGCGCCGGATGAGGGTGGGGCCATATGCACATGCCCGCCATTGACCAATTCCGCCAAAATGCCCTTGCGATTCCGGCCATAAGCGGTAGCAGCTAGCGCCATGGAACATGGGAACCAGCGCAAAACGGCCGGAAAGGGCGGCAAGCCGGGCATTATTGCCGACTATCGGCTGCTGCCGGGCGTGCCCGACGAAATGCTGGATTCGGACGGCAATATCCGGCCGGCCTGGACGACGCTGATCGAGGCGTTCGACCAGCTTGGCAGCAATGAGCTGAAGTCGCGCTTCGAGCACGCCGACCAGTATCTGCGCGACGCCGGGGTGTTCTATCGCAAGTATGACGGCGCCGAGGGCAAGGAGCGCGCCTGGCCGCTGGCGCATGTCCCCCTCATCATCGCCGAGGACGAGTGGGCCCATATTTCGAGCGGGCTGAAGCAGCGCGCCGAGCTGCTCGAAAAGATCGTCGCCGATATCTATGGCGAGGGCTCGATTGTCGAGCGCGGGCTGCTGCCGCCCGAACTCGTGGCGCGCAACAACGAGTTCCTCCGCCCGATGGTGGGCATCGCGCCGCAGAGCGGGCATTTCCTCCACTTCTGTGCCTTCGAACTGGGGCGCGGGCCGGATGGCGGATGGTGGGTGCTCGGCGATCGGACCGAGGCCCCCTCCGGCGCCGGTTTTGCGCTGGAAAACCGGGTCGCGACGACGCGCGCGCTGAGCGATATCCACGCGCAATTGCATGTCCACCGCCTCGCCGGTTTCTTCCGCGATTTCCGCGACACGCTGAACGCGCATGCCCGCCGCGGCGGCGACACGACTGGCGAGGGCCGCGTCGGCATCCTGACGCCCGGCCAGCACAACGAGACCTATTTCGAGCACGCCTATATCGCGCGCTATCTCGGCTTCACCCTGCTCGAAGGCGAAGACCTGGTCATCGAGAACGGCGAGGTGATGGTGCGGACCGTCTCCGGGCTGAAGCCGGTGACGGTGCTGTGGCGGCGCATGGACGCGAGCTTCATCGATCCGCTCGAACTGCGCTACGACAGCCGCATCGGCACGCCCGGCATGACCGAGGCGCTGCGGCAGGGCAGCATTTCGATGGTCAATGCGCTGGGCTCGGGCATTCTCGAAACCCGCGCGCTCTCCGCCTTCCTGCCGCGGCTGAGCACCGAGCTCATGGGCGCGCCGCTCGAACTGCCCACGATCGCCACCTGGTGGTGCGGCGGCGATGCCGAGCGGCAATACGTCATCGACAACTTCGACCAGATGATGATCGGTCCGGCCTTCGCCACCGGCCTCGCCATCGACGATCACCAGTCGACCATGCTCGGCTCGACGCTGGAACCGGACCTGCGCGCCACGCTGATCGAGCGCATGGGCCGCGAGGGGCCGAGCTTCGTAGGCCAGGAGCCGGTGCGGCTCTCGACCGCGCCGGTCAGCATCAACGGCCGGCTGGAGCCGCGGCCGGTGACGCTGCGCGTCTATGCGGCCCGCACCGCCAACGGCTGGACCATCATGCCCGGCGGCTTCGCCCGGGTCGGCTCGACCGCCGACACCACCGCCATCGCCATGCAGCGCGGCGGCCATGCGGCGGACGTGTGGGTCGTCTCCCCCAATCCGGTGGAGCGCGTCTCGCTGCTCCCCGGAGACGGCCAGCAGCTGATCCGCAATTCGGCCGGCGCGCTGCCGAGTCGCGCCGCCGACAATCTGCTGTGGCTCGGCCGCTATACCGAACGCTGCGAGGCGACGGTGCGTATCCTGCGCGCCTACAATGCGCGGCTCGCCGAAATATCGAATCCCGACCAGCCGCTGCTCGCCGACACGCGCGAATACCTCGACGGCATCGGCGTCGATGCGACCCACGCACTACCGCCGGGGCTGATGGCCGCCATCGAAAGCGCGGCGCGCAGCGCCGGCCAGATCCGCGACCGCTTCTCGCCCGACGGCTGGCTGGCGCTCGCGGACCTCCACAAGACCGCCAAACGCTTCGCCTCGCATGTCAAACCCGGCGACGACGCGACACGCTCGATGACGGTGCTGCTGCGCAAGCTCGCGGGGTTCTCGGGCCTCGTGCACGAGAACATGTACCGCTTTGCCGGCTGGCGCTTCCTCGAGATCGGCCGCCGGCTCGAACGCGGCATCCAGATCGCGGGCATTGTCGGCTGGCTGACGCGCAGGGACGCGCCGGAAGGCTCGCTCGAAATGCTGCTCGAAATCGCCGACAGCGTGATGACGCACCGCCGCCGCTATTCGGTGAGCGCCGGCGCCGCCTCGGCAATTGATCTTCTGGTGCTCGATCCGCTGAACCCGCGCTCGGTGATCTTCCAGCTCGCCGAGCTGCGCGAGCAGATTGAAAAGCTGCCCAGCGGCATCGAGGATGGCCAACTCTCGCCCGCCGCCAAGGCGGCGCTCGAACTGCACACCGAATTGCGCATCGCCGCGCCGGAGACGCTCACCCCCGAGGACCTCGAACGCCTCAGCAGCCGCATCAGCGGCATCGCCGACCTCATCGCCGCAGCGTATTTCGTGTAGCCATGCTGTATGACATCCGCCTCCACCTGCACTACGAATACGAGGGCTGGGTGCATGGCGACCGGCATCATGTACGGGTCATGCCGATCTCGATGGACGGGACGCAGCGCGTCATCGCGGCGGCGCTGAGTTTCGATCCGAAACCCGACCACGAGACGACCTATCCGGACTTTTTCGGCAACGCCATCACCTCGATCGGCTATCGCAACTATCACGATCACCTCGATGTGCGGCTGTCGGCGCGCGTCAGCGTCGAGGACGTAGCAACGCCCGCCGATCTGTCGCCGGCGCTTGACGGGCTCAAGGCCGAGGTTGGCAACCTGTGGTCGATCCAGCCGGGCTCGCCGCACCATTTCCTCTCGGCTTCGCCGCGCGTGCCGCTGAGCCGGGCCATCACCGCCTATGCGCAAAAGAGCATCGAGCAGGCGCCGACGGTGCGGGCCGCGGCGCTCGCTCTCTGCCTCGCGATCCACCGCGATTTTACCTACGACACCGACGCGACCAAGGTCGACACCACGCCGGTTGAAGCGTTCAACCTCAAGCGCGGCGTGTGCCAGGATTTTGCGCATGTGATGATCGCCGGCCTGCGCGGCGTCGGCATTCCGGCGGCCTATGTGTCGGGGTTTTTGCGCACCATTCCGCCCAAGGGCAAGCCGCGGCTCGAAGGCGCCGACGCCATGCATGCCTGGGTGCGCGTGTGGTGCGGCGTGCACACCGGCTGGGTCGAGTTCGACCCGACCAACGCCATGCTGGCGGGCGCCGACCACATCACCATCGGCCACGGCCGCGACTATGCGGACATCTCGCCCATCGTCGGTGTGCTGCGCACCTCGGGCGGACACGAGACCAAGCAGTCGGTCGACGTCGTTCGCGTCGAATAGCCCGCGCTTTGCGCCGGAACCAATTGTAGCGGCAGCCGTTATTTTGGCCAGCGCACCCGCGTGCGCATGTTCCTCATTCCCGGGTGGCAGAGCAGTCTCGCACCCCAACCAGGATGGCCGCAAATGTACCACTTGGAGATCGCCACGCCCGCCCGTACCCGGTCTGCTGTGGCGCACCTGCCAAACGAGCGGCATGCCAACCTCGTGCGGCTGATGACGGCCGCGGTGCCGGCGCTTGGCATCCTCGCAGCGTGCGCCGCCACGTTGATCGCGATCCTCTAGGACCGCCCCCGCCAGCGACGCAAGGAGACAGGCGCCATGAGCCTCGGGACTATCCTTATTATCATTCTCATCCTGCTGCTGATCGGCGCATTGCCCGCATGGCCCCACTCGCGGGCATGGGGCGCGTTCCCCTCGGGCATTCTCGGTGTGGTGCTGGTGATCGTGCTGATCCTCGTTTTGATGCGCGTGATCTGACCACCTGCGGCCGCAGGCTTCCCCCCAAGCTGCGGCCCACCCGCTCCGGCATCAATCGGCCGGAGCGGGCCTTCTTCCGGGGACCCTAAGGGGTACCCGCAATTGACCGGGATTTGCCCGGCAGCGTTAGCTTCCTACCGCCAATCCAAATCTGAGGAGTACCACGAGCATGGCCACCACCGAAGACATGGCTCCGAGCCGTTCCGCCGCGACGCCCCGTCCCGCCAGCGCCCGCGCGCCCCGCCGGTCCCGCAAGACCCGTGACGACGCGCTCGAGGCGCAGGTCGCGCGGCTGCAGTCCGATCTCAAGTCCATCGCAGGCTCGCTCGCCGGCCTCGCCGACAGCAAGGTCAACGAGGCCAAGGATGTCGCCAGCGGCCAGGTGCAGAACCTCGTCAAGCAGGGCCAGCAGGCTGTCGACAACATCCAGGACGAATTCGGCCACATGGAAAAGCAGCTCAAGGATGCGATCCGTGAAAAGCCGCTGACGGCCGTCGCCGGCGCTCTTGCCATCGGCTTCGTCCTCGCCCTGATCACGCGGTAGTGCGGAGGAGGTCATGCTGAACCTCCTCACCCCCCTCGCTTCGCTGCTTGGCATCGAGGCGGGGGAGATCGTCGAGCGTGCCAAGAAGAACGCGGGACTATGGGGAACCATCGCCGCGTTCGCGCTTATTGCGCTCGTCTTCCTGTTGGTCGCCGCGCATGCCGGGCTGACGATGTGGGTAGGCCCGATCTGGGCCCCGCTCATCATCGCCGGCGTGGCGGCGCTGATCGCGCTCATCGCATACGTTGTCGGCCGCGTTTCGGCCGAGGCGCAGCGCAAGAAGGAGATGCAACGCCGCAAGTCCGCCGAAACGGCCGCGCTGGTAACGACCGCGACGGTGACGGCGGTTCCGCTGCTGCTGAAATCCCCATTGCTGAAGACGGTCGGCATTCCGCTCGGCGCGGCCCTTGCCCTGTGGCTCGTGATGTCGCGCCGCAAGCCGGACGATCCGCCCGAGACCTGAGAGCTTTCACTTCTACGCCGAAATCGGAACCCGCCGTTGCAGGCGCGCGTTGTGTCTTTCACCTCCGGGGCAATCGTGCCCGACGAGGTCGTTCAACCGCGAGGTGTCGCTATGACACACATCAAACGGCGTATCGTAACTATCCTCACGGACGACAACATCGCCGACGAGGAAAAGATCAACATCCTGCGCCAGTGGGAAGCCGACTCGCTGTCCAAGGAGCGCAGCGCCACCGAGGGCATGGACGCCTTCGATGGCGATGACGGTGAAGACCTGCACGCCATCGAGATTGCCCTGCGCAAGCTCGGTCAGGCGCCGGTCAGCGGCGGCGCCGCCAGCCTCTGACAACTGCCGGGCGTGGTTACCCCGGGCCCTGCTCCGTAGCCGGAGCGGGGCCCGTCTCGCTACTGGTCACCGCCTCTTCCAGCGCCAGCGGTGCAAACACCTTGAGCGCCCCGGGATGCACCTGCAGCTCGACCTTCGCGGGCAGCGCAACGAGCTCACCGTCGATCACCGCCTTCGCTGAGCGCTTGCGGTGCGGGAACATCAGCGTCACCGACGTCACCGAGTTTTCCGAGACGCGCGGATGCGCCTTCCAGCGGCCCAGCATCACCCCCACCAGCAGCTTGAACAGATCCCAGCGCGACATCGGCTTGACGAGGTAGACCCCGAGGACCCCGCCATCGATGTCGTCCGAATAGGGCACGTGGCCCTCGGCGAGCACATTGTTCGACACCGAAATTCCCGACGCGATGCGCTGCTGGGTGCCGGTCGGGGCGAGAATGTCGACCTTGAACCGCAGCGGCTTGGCCAGCGTGCCGGAGAAGGAGCGCAGGCTCGCCAGCATCTTCTGCCAGCGGTTGTTGTAGTCCAGCTCTTCGCGGATGCGCACCAGCCGCGCATGGACGCCGACCGAGTACTGGTGGACGAACGGCTTGCCATTGGCGGTGGCGATATCGACCGCATAGAGCTTGCCTCCCGCGATGTCGCGCAGCGCCTGTTCGAGGTTCATCGGCACGCGCAGGGTGCGGGC
>Ga0073904_10004201_pt1 | contig 10746 bp, 9 predicted proteins | sample KloWWTrecipitate_FD_66668 | JGI IMG/M metagenome (GOLD analysis project Ga0073904, IMG submission 66668) | Active sludge microbial communities from Klosterneuburg, Austria, studying microevolution and ecology of nitrifiers - Klosterneuburg... | ecosystem: Engineered > WWTP > Aerobic digester >... | reverse complement strand
TGGACTTCTTGTGCATAACCGGACTCGCCAGCAACACCGCCTCAATGTCCCTTCTCCGACCATGCGTCGGATCAGGCTCGGGAAGCCTTGTCACAGACACCGGTTTGCGCCACCGAGACGTCACGAAGAAAATTTAAATATTCGTCGGTCTTGTCACCCACGTCGTCGATATCGACGTGATGCGCCACGCAAAGCTACGCTGGCCCTTTGCCGCAGGAAGCGCTAGCGTGTCACTGCGACAGAACTATGCCCGCTACGGCTACTGCAGCGGCCCCTTGAGCAGATCCGGCAACGCCAGTTGCATGACTTCGATGCCCTCGTCGGCCAGGGCCTCGGTCTCGGACCTGGAAGCCTGGCCACGAATGCCACGGTGTTCGCTCTCACCGTAGTGGATCCGGCGTGCCTCCTCGGCAAAACGTTCGCCTACATCTTCGGTGTTGGCCAGAATACGCCTGGCCATGCCCAGCCATGCCGCCTGCAAGGCCGTCTGGGGGTCGGTGGTGGCAACGACCTGCTGGCGCGGCTCCTTGCTGCTCTCGGCCGGTGCGCTGGTGTGGCCCAGGTTCAGCCTCGGGGCGCTCAGCTTCTTGGTGATGCTGTTGTCGCCGCACATCGGGCAGGCGACCAGTCCACGCGCAAGCTGGCTGGCGTAATCCTCCTCGGACCCGAACCAGCCTTCAAAACCATGCAACTGCGCGCACTGAAGATCCAGTACTTTCATGCGGCGATTATCCGGCAGCAGGCGCTGACACGTGGCGCTGCCAGTCCAGAGTCCATGCGCCGGACACGACGTTCTGCAGCCACAAGGCTGCCGCCAGGGTCTTGCCGTCGGTCACCCGACCGTCGCGGCACCACTGCAACAGCTCGTCCGGCGTGGCTGTGATCACGTCGAGAAACTCGCCATCGTCGAGCGCGCGAGCGCCTGCCACCAGGTCACGGGCGAACCAGACGTCGATGAATTCGGTGGAGTAGGCCACCAGCGGATGCAGCACGCAAGCGTGGGCCCATTCGCCTGCCAGGTAACCCGTCTCCTCGCGCAACTCGCGCTGGGCACAGAGAAGCAGATCTTCGCCGCCGTCGCGTTTGCCGGCCGGAAACTCGATGATCACCTGTGCCACCGGATAACGGTACTGGCGCTCCAGCACCACCCGCAACGCGCCCTGGGCATCGGTGGTCAAAGGCACGACCATCACCGCGCCAGGGTGCACCACATACTCGCGCGTGGACTGGCCACCATCGGGCAAAGCAACTGTGTCGCGCCGCACCCGCAGGAAATTGCCGGTGAAAAGCTCCTTGCCGTCGACAGCCCGCTCCAGCAGATGGGCGTCGTCGGCTCGGCCTGCGGGCTGCTGCGGCAGGCCCATGGGTGGTCTCAGCCCGCCATCATGCTCGCGAGCGAACGCGCGCACAAGGCCATCAGACCGCCGGGCAGAATGCCCAGCAACAGGACCAGCGCGCCATTGCAGGTCAGTACCACCCGCACGTCCAGCGGCGCCTCGATGGTGGCGGTCTGCGTGGGAGCATCGAAATACATCAGCTTGACCACGCGCAGATAGTAGAAGGCGCCCACCAGCGACATCATGACGGCGAACACGGCCAGTGCGACGTCCGAGCCCTGGCCCGACGAGATCAGGGCCTGCAATACCGACAACTTGGCATAGAAGCCAACCATCGGAGGGATACCGGCCAGCGAGAACATGCTGATCGCCATCACCCCGGCGTACCACGGGCTGCGCTGGTTCAGGCCGGCAAAGTCGGTGATTTCTTCGCTCTCAAAACCCTTGCGGGACAGCAGCATGATGACGCCGAAGGTCACCAGCGTGGTCAGCACATAGGTGATCACGTAGAACATGGACGAGCCGTATGCGTCGGCCGACGAGATGCTGTTGCCGTTGATGACACCCGACATCATGCCCAGCAGCACGAAACCCATCTGCGAGATGGTCGAGAATGCCAGCATGCGCTTGATGTTGGTCTGTGCAATGGCCGCCAGGTTGCCGACCAGCAGTGAACCGACCGCCAGCACCGCCAGCATCTGCTGCCAGTCCAGCGCCAGCGGCAACAAGCCTTCGACCAGCAGACGAATGAAGATGGCAAACGCAGCCAGCTTGGGGGCACCACCCACCAGCAAGGTCACGGCCGTGGGTGCACCCTGGTAGACGTCGGGAATCCACATGTGGAACGGCACCACACCGAGCTTGAACGCAAGGCCGGCGACGACGAACACCAGGCCGAACACCAGCACCTGGTGGCGGATGGTCCCGCTGGCAATGGCCTGTGCGACCTGGTTGACATCGAGCGTGCCGGTTGCGCCGTACAGCATCGACAAGCCGTACAACAGGAAACCCGAGGCCATGGCGCCGAGTACGAAATACTTCATCGCCGCTTCGGTCGCCTTGGTATCGTCGCGGCGCAAGGCCACCAGCGCATAACTCGACAGCGTCAGCAGTTCCAGGCCCATGTAGATGACCAGGAAATTGTTGCCGCCGATCATGACGAACATGCCCAGCAGCCCGAACAGCGACAGGGTGAACAGCTCTCCACCACGCAACATGTCGCGCTGGCCGGCATACGGCCGGCCATACACCAGCGTCACCATCACCGCCAGCGTGGCGAAACACTTGAGCCAGTTGCCCATCTGGTCGCTGATGACCATCTTGCCAAAGCCATACTGATTCAGGCCGCTATAGGCGTATTCGGCCTGCATGACCGCCACCACGGCGAGCGTGATCAGCGTCAGCGCATAGGTTGCAGTGCGGTCCCGGCTCTTGACGCCGAGGTCGACCAGCGCGATGACACAGGCCATCGCCAACAGGACGATTTCGGGGTAAACCGTGATCCAGCTGTAGTTGTCAATCATGGATGCGGATCTCTCAATTCAACTTCGACGTCGCAACGTGCTTGAGCAATTCGGCGACCGAGCTGTCCATCACGTCGGTAAATAGCTTCGGATAAACGCCCATGGCCAGCACGGCAATCGCCAGCAGCGCCAGCATCAGGAACTCGCGTGCATTGATGTCGGAGAGCGCCTTGACCTCGTCGTTGGTCACCGGGCCCAGATAGACGCGCTTGAACATCCACAGGGTATAGGCAGCGCCCAGTATCAGCGCAGTGGCGGCACCCATGCCGATCCAGAAGTTGGCCTTGACGGCAGCCAGGATCACCATCCACTCGCCGACAAATCCGGCGGTTCCCGGCAGGCCTGCATTGGCCATCGCGAACAACAGCGCGAAGGCTGCGAACTTGGGCATGGTGTTCACGACGCCGCCATAACTGGCGATTTCGCGCGAATGCACGCGGTCATACAACACGCCGATGGACAGGAACATTGCGGCCGAAACAAAACCATGGGCAACCATCTGCACGATACCGCCGGCCATGCCCAGATCGCTGAAGATGAAATAACCCAGCGTCACGAAACCCATGTGGGCCACCGACGAATACGCCACGAGTTTCTTCATGTCGGTCTGCACGATCGCAACCAGGCCGACGTAGATGACAGCGACCAGCGACAAGGTGATCATCAGCCAGGCCCACTCGTGGGCGGCATCGGGTGCAATCGGCATCGAGAAGCGCAAAAAGCCGTAGGCGCCGAGCTTGAGCATGATGGCCGCCAGCACCGCAGAACCACCGGTAGGCGCCTCGACGTGCACGTCGGGCAGCCAGGTATGCACCGGCCACATCGGAACCTTGACCGCGAATGCCGCCAGGAAGGCGAAGAAGATCAGTGTCTGGGTGGTGCCGTCGAGTGGCAAGTCGTACCAGGTCATCAGGTCGAAACTGCCGCCCGACTTGGTGTACAGGAATATCAGCGCGATCAGCAGCAGCAGCGAACCGAGCAGGGTATACAGGAAGAACTTGAAGGCGGCGTAGATCTTGTTTGGCCCACCCCAGATACCGATGATCAGGTACATCGGTATCAAAGTGGCCTCGAAGAACACGTAGAACAGCAGCCCGTCAAGCGCGCAGAACACGCCGATCATCAAGCCGCTGAGGATCATGAACGCGCCCATGTACTGGTTCACGCGTTTGGTGATGACGTCCCAGCCGGCAATCACGACAATCAGGTTGATGAAGGCGGTCAGCAGGATCAGCCACAACGAGATGCCATCCACACCCAGGTGGTAGTTGACGTTGAAGCGATCGATCCACGGCGCCTTTTCGACGAACTGCATGGCGGCAGTTCCGAGTTTGAAGCCGCTGTATATCGGCAAGGTCACCATCAGGCTGACAAATGCGCCGATCAATGCAATCCAGCGAACGGCAGGCGCGTGTTCATCACGGCCCAACGCCAGCAACACGACGCCGAAAACGATCGGCGTCCAGATGGCCAGGCTCAGCAATCCCATTTTTATTCTTCTCCTACGCTACTAACTGCGCCAGACGAAATACGTCATAAGGACAAACACGCCCAGGATCATCGACAGCGCATAGTGGAACAGGAAGCCGGACTGCAGGCGGCGCACGATGCGCGCGACCCAGCCCACCAGCTTCCACGATCCGTTGACCACCACACCGTCGATCAGACCCTGGTCACCGCCCTTCCACAAGGCGGTGCCCAGCAAACGGGTACCACGGGCCAGCACGTTCTCGTTGAACCAGTCCATGTAGTACTTGTTCTCGAGCAAGGTGTAGATCGGCATGCAGCGCTGTTTGATCGCAGCAGGCAGCGCCGGATTCACCATGTACATGTAGTACGAGGCCAGGACACCGGCCAGGGCCAGCCAGAAAGGCGCCGAGGTCAGCGCATGGGTCGCCATCGCCAGCGGCCCATGGAACAACTTGGCCAGTTCTTCCATCGCCGGGTGCGCCTGTGCGTTGATGAAGATGGCGTCCTTGAAGAAGTCGCCGTACAGCATCGGGCCGATCGTCAGATAACCGATCAGCACCGAAGGAATCGCCAGCAGGATCAGCGGCACGGTAACCACCCAGGGCGACTCGTGTGGATGGTGCGCATCATGATGGCCGTGATTGTCGTGATCAGCGTGATGGGCGCCATGGTGCGCGTCCGGGTTCTGGTCGAAACGTTCCTTGCCATGGAACACCAGGAAATACAGGCGGAACGAATAGAAGGCGGTGATGAAGACGCCGGCCAGCACCGCAAAATGCGCGAACCCGGCCCCTGCAAGATGGCTCTCATGGACCGCTTCGATGATGCTGTCCTTGGAGTAGAAGCCGGCAAACAGCGGCGTGCCGATCAAGGCCAGCGAACCGATCAGCGAGGTGATCCAGGTGATAGGCATGTACTTTCGCAGGCCACCCATCCAGCGGATGTCCTGGTTATGGTGCACACCCATGATGACCGAACCCGCGGCAAGGAACAGCAACGCCTTGAAGAATGCGTGGGTCATCAGGTGGAACACCGCCACCGAATATGCCGACGCGCCCAGGGCGACCGTCATGTAGCCCAGCTGCGATAACGTGGAGTAGGCCACGACCCGCTTGATGTCGTTCTGGATGATGCCCAGGAAACCCATGAACAAGGCGGTGATGGCACCGATGACCAGCACGAAATTGAGCGCCGTGTCGCTGAGCTCGAACAGCGGCGACATGCGCGCCACCATGAAGATGCCAGCCGTCACCATCGTGGCCGCGTGGATCAGCGCCGAAATCGGGGTCGGGCCTTCCATCGAATCGGGCAACCAGACATGCAGCGGAAACTGCGCCGACTTGCCCATGGCCCCGATGAACAGGCAGATGCAGATCACCGTGATCAGCATCCAGTCGGTGCCCGGCAGGCCCTGCTTGGCCAGTTCGCCGGACAACGCGAACACCTCGGTGTAATTGAGCGTGCCGGCGTATGCGTAGATCAGCCCGATGCCCAGGATGAAGCCGAAGTCACCGACCCGGTTGACCAGGAAGGCCTTCATGTTGGCGAAAATCGCGCTCGGCTTGTTGAACCAGAAACCGATCAGCAGGTAGGACACCAGGCCCACAGCCTCCCAGCCGAAGAACAGCTGCAGCAGGTTGTTGCTCATCACGAGCATCAGCATCGAGAACGTGAACAGCGAGATGTAGGCAAAGAAGCGGTTGTAGCCCTCGTCTTCCTGCATGTAGCCGATGGTGTACAGGTGGACCATCAGCGAGACGAAGGTCACCACGCACATCATCATGGCAGTGAGGCCGTCGACCATGAAGCCGATTTCCATCTTCAGCCCGCCGAGCTGCATCCAGGTGTAGATGGTGTCGTTGAAGCGCGCACCATGCGCGACGACCTCCCACAACACGCTGGCCGACAGGGCGAATGAAAGCGCGACTCCGCCGATCGTCAGGCTGTGGCTGACCCGCCGGCCGATGTGGTTGCCGCCGAAGGCGGTGCCGAACACACCGGCGATGATGGCACCGACAAGCGGTGCCAGCGCTACGACGAGCAGCGTCGAGGCTGAGAGAGTTTGGCTCATCGTAGTCATCAGCCCTTGAGCGAATTGAGTTCGTCCACGTTGATGTTGGACTTGTTGCGGAACAACTGCACCAGGATCGCCAGTCCGATCGCCGATTCGGCTGCCGCAACGGTCAGGATGAAGAACACGAAGATCTGCCCGCGCATGTCACCCAGGTAGTAGGAGAAGGCGACGAAATTCATGTTGACGGCCAGCAGCATCAGTTCGATCGCCATCAGCAGAATGATCAGGTTCTTGCGATTGAGGAAGATGCCGACGACCGAGATCGCGAACAGGATCGCACCCAGCGTCAGGAAATGGCCCAGCGTCAATGTCATGCCTTGCTCCCGTCTTTGCCGCCTTCGGCAGCATCGGCTGCTGTGTCGGCGACCGGCTGCGCCGGTTGCGTGGCACCGATCTGCACCACCCGCAAGCGGTCCCTGGCACGCACACGCACCTGCGCGTCGGCGCCGATATGCTTGGTGTCCTTGCGTTCACGCAAGGTGAGTGCGATAGCCGCGATGATGGCCACCAACAGGATCACGGCAGCGATCTGCACCGGATACACATACTCGGTGTACAGCAAAATACCGAGATCGCGGGTATTGGACACCTGCCCGCTCAGCGACTGCACGACCGCCATGGCTTTGGGTTCGGACTGGCGGATACCCATCAGCACCGCCGCCATTTCCAGCACGATCACAGCGCCGATGACGCCGGCAAGCGGCAAATGGCGCCAGAAACCCTGGCGAATATTGTCGAAGTTGATGTCCAGCATCATCACGACAAACAGGAACAACACCATCACCGCACCGACATAGACCAGCACCAGCGCCATCGCGAGGAACTCGGCGCCAAGCAGCATCCAGATCATGGCTGCCTGGACGAACGACCAGACCAGGTAGAGAGCGGCATGCACCGGATTGCGCGCGGTCACCACCCGAAAGGCGGCAAACAGCAGCAACGCGGCAAAAACGTAGAACAGTCCGGCTTTGACATCCATGGCTGGCTTTTTCTTTCTCGTACCGCTTCAGCGGTATTTCGCATCCGCAGCACGGCGTTGCGCTATGTCGGTCTCGTAGCGATCGCCAACGGCCAGCAGCATTTCCTTGGTGAAATACAGATCACCGCGCTTTTCACCGTGGTATTCGACGATGTGGGTTTCGACAATCGAGTCGACCGGGCAACTCTCTTCGCAGAAACCGCAGAAGATGCACTTGGTCAGGTCGATGTCGTAACGTGTGGTGCGGCGCGAACCATCGGCACGTTGGTCCGACTCGATCGTGATCGCCAACGCCGGACACACGGCCTCGCACAATTTGCAGGCAATGCAGCGTTCCTCGCCGTTTTCGTAGCGGCGCAGCGCATGCAGGCCACGCATGCGCGGACTCGACGGCGTCTTTTCTTCCGGGAACTGGATCGTCACCTTGCGCCGGAACAGGTACCGCCCTGTCACGGCCATGCCCTTGAACAACTCGATCAGCATGAAGCTCGACAGGAAATCCTTGAGCGAGAACGGCGCTGCGACGCTGGAATGGGAATTGGAGGTAACTGTGGTCATCGTCTTACTTCCAGATATTGAAGGAGGTCTGCATCCAGCCTCCGACCACGATCAGCCAGAGCAGCGTGACCGGGATGAAGATTTTCCAGCCCAGGCGCATGATCTGGTCGTAACGAAAGCGCGGGAAAGTGGCGCGCACCCATATGAACAGGCTCACCACCATGAAGGTCTTGATGCCGAGCCAGATCCAGCCCGGAATCGAGTTGAACAACGCACTGTCCACCGGCGGCAACCAGCCACCCAGGAACATGATGGCAGCCAGGATCGAGATCAGCCACATGTTGGCGTATTCAGCCAGGTAGAACATCGCGTACGACATGCCCGAATACTCGACCATGTGGCCAGCCACGATCTCGGCTTCGCCTTCGACCACGTCGAACGGGTGGCGGTTGGTCTCTGCCAGGCCGGAGATGATGTAGACGACAAAAATCGGCAGCAGCGGCAACCAGTTCCAGGACAGGAAATTCAGGCCCATGGCGGCAAACTGACCCTTGTCCTGCCCCATCACGATATCGGTGAGGTTCATGCTGGCCGAGACCATCAGCACCACCACCAGGCAAAAACCCATCGCGATCTCGTAGCTGATCATCTGCGCCGACGCGCGCATGGCACCCAGGAAGGAATACTTGGAGTTCGATGCCCAGCCGGAAATCACGACGCCATACACCTCCATCGAGGTGATGGCCATGATGAACAGCAAGCCCGCATTGATATTGGCCAGCGCCACGTCGGGTCCGAACGGGATCACTGCCCATGCGGCCATGGCCGGCATGATGGTAAGCACCGGGCCTATGACGAACAGGCCCTTGCTGGCGGCCGTCGGAACCAGAATCTCCTTGGTCAGCAGCTTGAGCGCGTCGGCGATCGGTTGCAACAGGCCCCATGGACCCACCCGGTTCGGGCCCAGACGCACCTGGAACCAGCCCAGGAATTTGCGCTCCCACAAGGTCAGGTAGGCTACAGCGCCCATCAGCGGCAACACGACTGCGACGATCTTGATCAGCGTCCACAACACGGGCCACGCCACTGCGGTCCACCAGTGCGCAGCCAGCAGACCAAGGCCGGCAGAATGAATCTGGTCGATCATGGCAGTGCCTCCGTCGGCGTGGCCGCCACCGGCGCATCTGGCCGGGCATCGGCCGTCAACTGCAGCGCGGGTGCGCGCCGCACCAGTCCGTCTAGCTGATAGATGGAAGCCACTACAGGCTCCCCTTCGGCTGCTGTCAGGTCGATGTTGGCCGAGGTCTGGTTGCCCAACTTTTCCGCTGCCACCCAGGCCAGATTGTCGACCGGCTCCAGCCCCAGCGTCGCGAGCACGTCACGGGCAGATTCGAAATCGAATCCGGGCAGTTCCATCATGTTGGCCAATACGCGGAGCACCTTCCAGGCAGGGCGCGCGTCACCGGCAGGTTTGACCACCGCGTGAAAACTCTGTACCCGGCCTTCGGCGTTGACGAAACTTCCGGGCGTCTCGGTGAACGGAGCGATCGGCAGCAGCACATCGCTGAACGCCAGATTGGTCTTGAATGGGCTGAGCGTCACGACCATCGCCGCGGCGCCCAGGGCAGCAGCTGCCGCAGCACCCGCAGCCGAGTCGAACTCGGGCTCGGTATTGAGCAGCAGCGCCGCCTGCAATCCGCCGGCCAGCATCTGTGCGGCGTTCAGGCCCTTCTTTGCAGGAACAGCGCCGGCGAGTTGCGCGCCCACCGTATTGGCCGCTTCGGTCAGGTAACCGACGCTGGCGCCGGTCTGCTCGGCGATCCAGTTCGCCAGTGCCAGCAGGCTGGACGCCTTGGCATGGTGCGCGGCCGCATTGCCCAGCAGCACCGCCTTGCGCTCGCCGCCGAGCAGCGAGCGGGCAATCGCCACGGCGGCGTCGCTGGCCGTGCCATTGGCAGGTGCGGAAACACCTTTCTCGGCCGCGATGGCGGCAGCAATATCTGCCAGCGCCTGCACCCATTGACCCGAGGCCTGCTCCAGCGAAAACGCGACCGGCATCGCCCAGTCCTGCGCACGTGTCTGGACCCGGCTGACCTGGCAACCCAGGCGCACTGCCTGGCGGATCCGCTGCGCGAACAGCGGATGGTCCTTGCGCAGGTTCGAACCCACGACCAGCACGCGCTGCAGGCTCGACAACTCGGCGATCGGCAAACCCAGCCAGCGCACCTGCGCTTCGTGCGTGAACTCGGCATTGCGCAAGCGGTAATCGATGTTCTCGCTGCCCAGTGCGCGCACCAGTTTGGCGACCAGCGTGAGTTCTTCCAGCGTATTGTGCGGGCTCACCAATGCGCCGATTTTTTTGGCGCCATGGTCGGCTTTGATCTGCTTGAGGCCGTTGGCCACGTATTCGAGCGCGACCTGCCACTGCACTTCCTGCCAGACGCCGCCATGCTTGATCATGGGCCTGTGCAGGCGCTCGGGCCCGTTGAGCGCTTCATACGAAAAGCGATCACGGTCGGCGATCCAGCATTCGTTGACCGCTTCGTTCTCCAATGGAACGACACGCATCACCTTGTTGTTCTTGACCTGCACCACCAGGTTGGTACCGGTCGAGTCGTGCGGGCTCACCGATTTGCGGCGCGCCAGTTCCCAGGTGCGGGCACTGTAACGGAACGGCTTGCTGGTCAGCGCGCCGACCGGGCAGATGTCGATCATGTTGCCCGAGAGTTCGGAGTCGATCGACTGACCGATGAAGGTCTCGATCTCGGCGTGTTCGCCACGGTGCGACATGCCCAGCTCCATGACGCCGGCCACTTCCTGTCCGAAGCGCACACAACGGGTGCAATGGATGCAGCGCGTCATCTC
>Ga0073904_10004200_pt1 | contig 10747 bp, 5 predicted proteins | sample KloWWTrecipitate_FD_66668 | JGI IMG/M metagenome (GOLD analysis project Ga0073904, IMG submission 66668) | Active sludge microbial communities from Klosterneuburg, Austria, studying microevolution and ecology of nitrifiers - Klosterneuburg... | ecosystem: Engineered > WWTP > Aerobic digester >... | reverse complement strand
ACTGTCTGGTTGCGGCCTATGAAAACACCCGCCTGTTGCCGAGAGTGACGAAGGGCGACCTCAGGGTCACGGGCGACTGGCGTCGCGACCGGGCCGACAATGTGGCGATGGTCTTTTCCGGGACTGATGGGTTCGAAGGCACGATTGATCTCTTTACCGCGATCCCGCCCGCCGCCGCCGACCAAACATTTGACGACGCTCATGAAAATGCCGCGTCCGACTTCGCGGGCTGGCAGGCCCGGACACCCCGGGCCGGGCAGGATGAGGCACGATCGCTGGCCGCCTATCTTTTGTGGGCCAATACCGTGCCGCCCGCCGGTCTGCTTACCCGGCCCGCGATCTATATGTCGAAGAACCACATGATCAACATCTGGTCATGGGACAATGCCTTTTCGGCCTTGGGCGTCGCTGCGATGGACGGGGCGCTTGCCTTCGACCAATTCGGCGTAATCTTTGACCACCAGCACCCCTCGGGCCTTCTGCCCGATTTCGTCAATGACCGCGACGCCAGTTTCGCCTTCACCAAACCGCCCGCCCATGGCTGGGCGATCCTGCGGCTGATGGAACGTCACCCCGGCTGGCTCACCGAAGACCGGCGCGCGGCGCTGATCCCTTGGCTGGAACGTCAGGTCGGTTACTGGCTGACCCATGCGCGCAAGGATGACCAAAGCCTGCCGGCCTATTTCCACGGCAATGATTCCGGCTGGGACAATGCCATCTTTTTTGCCGAGGGCGGCCCGGTCATCACCCCCGATCTGCCCACCTTCCTGATCCTTGCCTGTGACTGCCTGGCAGCCCTGCACACGGATCAAGAACAGTCTCTATTCTGGCAAAAACAAGGGGATGCCCTTTGGGGCCTTCTGCATGAACAGCTATGGGACGGCGCCAACTTTGGCACCCGGCTGATGTCTGATCCCTCACGCTTGCGGCAGGATCAAAGCCTGATCAGTTTCATGCCGCTTCTGCTTGGCCCCCGGCTACCCCGCGACATGGTGCGCGCCTTGATCAGTCGATTGGAAACGGGTGGCTGGCTGACCGCCTGGGGTCCGGCCAGCGAAAGCCCGAACAGTCCCTTTTACGAAGCCGACGGCTATTGGCGCGGGCCGATCTGGGCGCCGACCACCATGCTTTTGTGGGACGGCCTGCGCCAGCAGGGCGAGGTCGCGCTGGCCGATGACATTGCGCGACGGTTTCTGACCTTGTGCGAAACCTCGGGCATGGCCGAGAATTTCGATGCCCTGACCGGCGCGGGCCTTCGGGACCGGGCTTTTGCATGGACATCTGCCGTTTACCTGTGGTTAGGCGCCTCGTTAGATAGCGGCGGCGCAACAAGGGGGAGCGGGGGATGAGCGGCACGGCAGGCGAGCGCCCGACGATCAAGACGATCTGCGCGATGACGGGGCTATCGACCGCGACCGTCTCCAAGGCCTTGCGCAAATCACCCGAAGTCCGCCCCGAAACCCGCGCCATTGTCGAAGCCGCAGCAGAAAAGGTCGGCTATTCCACCAACCTGCATGGGGTGCAGTTGCGGACCGGCAAAACCTATCAGGTCGCTATCCTGATGACGACGCCGACAAGTGACGAAACCGAATGGGAAGGCGTCGAATATGCCCAGCTTCTGGCCGGCATTTCGCATGCGATGGAAGATACGCGCTACCGTGTCGCCCTTTACCCGGTACGCAATCAGGACGAAGCGGAGGAAACGATCCGCCAGATCATCCGCAACCGGCAGGCGGACGGGGTGATCTTCTCTGGCACACGGCCCGAGGATATCCGCGTACGACTTCTGCAGGAGGCGGACTTTCCCTTCGTTACCTACGGCACGACGTCCTCTTCCCAACCGCATGCCTTTGTGGATGCCGACAATGACGGGATCGTGCGCACGGCAATGGCGCGGCTGATCGCGCGCGGCCACAGGCGGATCGCCTTGATCAACCCACCCGCCCATCTGAGCTATGGCCAGACCCGTCTGGAAACCTACCGACAGATGCTGGAGGAAGCGGGCCTGCCCTTCGATCCGTCGCTGGTGGCGCATGACCGGCTGACACCCAGTTTCGGCAAGGCACAAGTAACGATCATGCATGCGCTGAAGGCACCGCCCAGCGCCTATATCTGCGCCAACGAAGCCTCTGCACTTGGGGCATTGTCGGGCTTCGCCGCGTGCGGCCTTGTCCATGGCCGCGATGCGGTGATCAATGCCACCGACGATCTGAATGTCAGCGCCTATTTCACGCCCCCCCTCACGACCTTCTATCTGCCCATCAGCCGCCCAGCCGAACTTTTGGGGCGCCATATCCTGCGGGCAATGGCTGGCGAGGCGCCGGAAAAGCTGCAATCCCTGCTGATGCCCGATCTGATCGAACGTAACGACGACCGTCTGCGCCCATAGAAAGAACTTGAATGTCTGCCTTCCAGCATAACCCACCCGCCCTGTCGCAAAGCGCGCTCGAAACTCTTGCTGCTGAGCGCTACGGGGTGGTGGCAACCGCACGGCCGCTTCAGTCCGAGCGAGACCAGAATGCCCGCCTGAAGAGCCCGGGGGGCAGCTATGTTCTGAAAATCGCCAATGCGGGCGAAGACGCTGCACAGATTGCGCTGCAAAACGCGACCTTGGCGCATCTGGAAAGGGCAGGCGTCGATGGTCTGCCACGTCTCGTCAGCACGCTTGACGGATCGGACTGCGCCGATGTGCAGGAAAACGGCCAGACGAGCCTTGTTCGGCTTGTCACCTGGATCGACGGTCTGCCAATGTCGCAAGCCCCGCGAACCTTGGAACAGCTGGGCAATCTTGGCGCCTTCATGGGACGGGTGACGCGCGGGCTGCAGGGCTTCGGCCATCCCGCCGCTTTCCGCCCCGATTTCTTTTGGTCGCTCGATCATGTGGCGCAACTCGCCCCTTGGACGGTCGACATTGCCGATCCGGCACGGCGGGCGCAGATCGAAGGGCTTTTTGCCCGCTATGATGCACGGATCGCCCCGCGTCTGACGGGCCTGCGTGCCTCGGTCCTGCACCAGGATGCCAACGACAATAATGTCATCGTCGTAGCGGACGAAACCGACCGCATCGCAGGCCTGATCGACTTCGGTGATATGTGCTTTGGCCGGACCGTGAACGAACTGGCCATCACTTTGGCCTACGGCCTGCTCGATGCACCCGATCTCTACTCCGCGGCACGCGCAATCATTGCGGCCTATGTTGCCGAATTCCCGCTGCTGGAGGCGGAGGCGGAGGTGCTCTTTGACCTGATGCGCATGCGGCTTGCGGCGTCGGTCTGCATTTCCTCTCACCAGTCGCGGTTGCACCCGGAAAATGACTATCTGCTGATCACGCAGGCCCCGGCCTTCGTCCTGCTGGAGCGGCTGGACAGGATCGACCCCGAATTCATGGTCGCGCTCTTCCGCCGCGCCGCAGGCTTCCCTGCCACCCGCGCCGAGAGCCAGGTCAGGGCCTTTTTGGCCCAAGCAGAGCCTATTTCGCAGTTTCGTCCCGACCTGCGCACTTCCTCCCGCATTGCATTGCTCACCAATGGCGAACAGGCTGGCATGCCCGCCTTCTCTGACCGCGCGTTCGACGCCTGGTTGACCGCGCAACGGCCCAAGACTCTGCCGGAAGGGGCGGGATTCTACGGCCTAGGCTCATATGGCGAAAAGCGCTCGGTCTATGCGACCGACCAGTTTGCCGATGCCGCCAGCCCCGAGCGGCGCACCCGCCACCTTGGGATCGATGTTTTCGCCCCGGCGGGCACCGCCGTTCATGCCCCACTTCCGGGCAAGGTTGCCTATGTCACCTACAACGCCGACCCGCTGGATTACGGCCATACGCTGATCCTTGAACATGACGCGGGCGGGCAGCCCTTCTGGACGCTCTATGGCCATCTTGGCGCATCGCTTCCCGACCTGTGCAAGGTCGGCGACCGGATCGAGGCGGGGCAGCTCATCTGCCATCTGGGCGATTGGGCGGAAAACGGCGGCTGGGCGCCGCATCTGCATTTCCAGATCATGACCGATCTGCTGGCGCAGCATTCCGGCAATTTCTTTGGCGTGGGTCACGACAGCCTTTGGGATGTCTGGTCGGGCATCTGCATCGACCCGAACCTGATCTTGCGGCTTGCACCGGAATCTTTCGAAATAGATCCTGAACCACCCGAAAAGCTTATGGCGCGACGGGCCGAACGGCTGGGGCCATCCCTGTCTGTGTCCTACCGCGACAAGCTGAAGATCGTGCGCGGACGCGGCGCTTATCTTTATGACCATACGGGCCGGGCCTATCTGGATGCGGTCAACAACATCACCCATGTCGGCCATTGCCACCCGCATGTCACCGAAGCGATCGCCCGGCAGGCCGCGACGCTTAACACCAATGCGCGCTACCTGAACAATCTGATCCTGGATCTTGGCGACCGGATCACCGCGAAACTGCCGGGTGATCTGAAGGTGGCCTATTTCGTGAACTCGGGGACCGAGGCCAACGAACTGGCTCTCAGGATCGCGCGGACCGCACTTGGCAAGAAATCGACCGTCGTTCTGGACTGGGCCTATCACGGCAACTCAAGCGGCATGGTCGAGATCAGCCCCTACAAATTCAAGCGCAAGGGTGGCTTTCCGCAGCCTGACTTCGTGGAAATCGCCGCATTTCCAGATCCCTATCGCGGCCCGCACCAGGGGATGGGCACCGCCACCGGGCAAGCCTATGCCGCCGATATCGCGCGCCATTTAGACACTATTTCAGCCAAAACCGGCAGCCGCACCGCCACCTTCATCGCCGAGTCGATCTCTGGCGTGGGCGGTCAGGTGATCTATCCGGCCGGATATCTGGCCAGTGTCTATGACCAGATCCGCGCCGCGGGCGGCCTTTGTATCGCCGATGAGGTGCAATGCGGTTTCGGGCGCGTGGGTAGCCATTTCTGGGGCTTCGAGCTGCAAGGGGTCATCCCCGACATCGTGGTGATGGGCAAGCCGATTGGCAACGGGCACCCGCTTGCCTGTGTCGTGACCACCCCTGACCTTGCCCGTCGTTTTGCCAATGGGATGGAATATTTCAACTCCTTCGGCGGCAATCCGGTTTCCATGGCGGTGGGCCATGCCGTTCTTGACGTGATCGAAGGCGAAGACCTTCAAGCCGGAGCCCTTGCAACCGGGCAATATCTGCTCGACGGCTTTAGCCAAATGCAGAGCCGGTTCCCGATCATCGGGGATGTCAGGGGTGCCGGGCTTTTTCTTGGGGTCGAACTGGTGCGCGACCGCACCTCGCGCGATCCGGCCACAACCGAGGCCGATCTTGTCGTCAACCATATGCGCCAGTTAGGTGTCCTCGCCTCGACCGACGGCCCCCTCGACAATGTGCTGAAGTTCAAGCCGCCTATGGTTTTCGCCCGGGCCGAGGCCGATCAGCTTCTGGCAACAACCGAAGCGGCGCTGACCGCACTCGCTCAGGGGAAACTCGCATGACCGACCTGACCCGCGGGCCAGATCTTGGCGTCTGTTACTATCCCGAACAATGGCCCGAGGAAAAATGGGCAGACGATGCCGCGCGCATGGTGCGGCTTGGCCTGACCTGGGTTCGGATTGCTGAATTTGCCTGGGCCAAGATCGAACCGAAACCGGGCCACTTCGATTGGGCCTGGCTTGACCGGGCCGTGGATATTCTGGGCCGCGCCGGGCTGAAGGTGATCCTTTGCACACCGACCGCCGCCCCCCCGAAATGGCTGGTAGACCTTTACCCCGACATCCTGCCTGTCGCCGAAGATGGCACGGTGCGAAAATTCGGCGCGCGCCGGCACTATTGCTTTTCGTCGCTTCGTTACCGCGAAGAAGCCGCCCGCATCACCGGCGAAATCGCGCGGCGTTACGGCCAGAACCCTTATGTCCAGGCCTGGCAGACCGACAACGAATATGGCGACCACGATACGATCCATTCCTACTCGCCCGCGGCAGAGCAGGCCTTCCGCCTGTGGCTTGAACGGCGCTACGGCACGATTGCGGCCCTGAATGCGGCCTGGGGCACCAGTTTCTGGTCGATGACCTATTCGGGATTTGACCAGATAGAATTGCCAAACAATCTGGTCGAAGAGCCGAGCCCGACGCATCGCGTCGATTTCATGCGTTTTTCCTCTGATCAGGTCAAAAGCTTCAACAAGGCGCAGGTCGAGATCATCCGCGCCCTGTCGCCGGGGCGGCCGATCACCCACAATTACATGAACCAGAACACCGACTTCGACCATTATGCCGTGGGCGAGGATCTCGATATCGCCTCATGGGATGTCTATCCGCTGGGCGGGCTGGTGCATGGCCGCCTGACAGAAGATGAAAAGGCACGCTATCTGCGCGTGGGCGACCCGGATCAAACAAGCTTCAACCATGACCTCTATCGCGCCGTCGGTCGGGGTCGCGTCTGGGTGATGGAACAGCAGCCCGGCCCGGTCAACTGGGCCACAAGCAATCAGGCCCCGGCGGACGGAATGGTGCGCCTGTGGACATGGCTCGCCTATGCGCATGGCTGCGAGATGGTCAGCTATTTCCGCTGGCGTCAGGCCCCGTTTGCGCAAGAACAATTCCACAGCGCGCTTCTTCACCCGGATTCCACCCCCGATCAGGCCTTTCATGAAATCGCTCAGGTGGTTGCCGAGGCGGCCAAACTTCCGCCGGTCGGTCCGCGCGCGAAATCCCGGGTTGCTTTCGTGGTCGATTATCCATCGCGTTGGGCGACGCTGACCTTGCCGCAAGGCCAGACCTACCGCGCCGCCCATATTGCGCTGGACTGGTATGCAGCCTTGCGCAGGCAAGGCGTCGATGTGGACATCATCGGGCAGCATGACGATCTGTCGGGCTATGCGCTGGTGGTCGCGCCTGATCTGGTTATTCCGAACCCAGCATTCATCGCCCGCCTGTCGGCATCCGCCGCGAAGGTGCTGTTCGGGCCGCGCTCCGGCTCGAAGACGCCGGACATGCAGACGCCCGCCAATCTGGCCCCGGGCCTGCTGGCCGATCTCCTCGATATGAAGGTGACCCGCGTCGAAAGCCTGCCGGACTATCACACCGAACAGTTTCTGGTCGGCAACACGAACCTGACCGCGACCCGCTGGCGCGAGACGCTCATCACCAGCGAAGAGGTTCTGGCAAGCTTCTGCGGACCCTACCGTGATGGCGCCCCGGCGCTGATCGGTAACCACAAGGCGCGCTATCTGGCGGCGCTGCCAGACAGGGCCGCGCTGGCTAATGTCATGGCCGACACGCTGAACTGGGCGGATGTGCCCTGCCTTCCCGATCTGGGGGACCTGCGTCTGACCCGGCGCGGAGGCCTGACATTCGCGTTCAACTATGGCGCCGCCGGCGCGCAAGCGCCTGCGAAAGACGGGGCCGTTTTCCATCTGGGCGGACGGCTGATTGCGCCTGCTGGTGTCGCGGCCTGGACGGAATAGACCCTTCGTTAGGCAATAAGCCGCGCCACATCCTCGCGCCGGAAGGGCACGACGTCGGGATCGTCCGGGCTGTCGAACGTCCGTGCGTAAAGGTGCCCGCCAAAGTTGGCCGCCGCGATCGTGCCCGGCGCCAGACAATCGCCGATCCGCGTGACCGTCCTGATCCCCGCATCGGCCCAATCGGCCTGCCTCGCCTGAAGCGCCAACCAAAGCCCGTCAGTCGGCAACCGCGAAGTGACCGTCACCAGCGTCCCGCAGGCGACCTGCGTGATCTTGCCCGAATAGGTGCAGGCCAAGTCCAGCCGGTCCGCCCCGCGTGCGGCCAGTCCGTGCGTAGGCACAATCCTGACGCCCATTTCGATTAACCGGGTCTGAATTCGACCCTGTTCCAGCGTATTTTGCGAAAAAGAGCCGACGATTGCATCCGGCGTGACGAAAATCACCTCATGCCCGGCACCGGCGAACCGCTCCGCCATCAGGCTGCCCATGTAATACCGGTCATCGTCGAAGATCACGACCGGCCCCGCCACCGTAACCGCCTGCGTCCCCAAGTCCATTACATCATCCGGCGTCAGCAAGGGACCGCTGGCAAGGAAAGACAAGGGCCGGCGATGGGTTCGCCCCACGCCGTCGGTGCGCCAGCGCGCGCCTGTGGCCAGCGCCACATGCGCGATACCGTAGGACAGTATATCGTCGGCGGTCATTGGGCTTTGCAGATACATCTGGGCGTTTGGCAAGTTCTTCAACTGCCCCAGTCGCCAGTCCCGCACCCGGCCCCAGGCGGCGATGCCGGGCAGGCGCGCCTCGCGGCTGACGCGGCCGCCCCACTCACTTCCCGCCTCGGCCAGGGTTACATCGACGCCGCGTGTTGCCAGCGCCCGCGCGGCCTCCAGCCCCGCCGGGCCGCCGCCGATGACAAGGGCCGCCGTCTGCTCGCGCGCGGGCGCGATCCGTTCGGGGTGCCAGCCGCGCCGCCACTCCTCGCCCACCGTCGGGTTCTGGGTGCAGCGCATCGGCACGCAGGTGTTGTCGCCCGAGGTGCAGATATTGCAGCCGATACATTCGCGGATATCGTCGATCCGGCCTTGCTCGATCTTCTTCGGCAAGAACGGATCGGCGATGGACGGCCGCGCGGCCCCGATGAAGTCGAGAAGCCCCTTGCGGATCACCCGCACCATGCTGTCCGGGCTGGTATAACGTCCGACCCCCACCACCGGCTTCGTCGTCACCGATTTCACGAACGAGGTGTATTTTTCCTGAAACCCCTCGTCCGAGAAGCGCGATGACTGACTGTCATTCGTCCAGTCCGACAGGTTCACATCCCAGATATCCGGCTCCTCGGCCAATGCGGCGATGATGTCGCGGCCTTCGCCATCGCAGGTGATCCCCTCTGGCCCCATCAGCTCATCGACCGCCAATCGCACCGCCAGCGCCGCCTTGTCGCCGATGGCGTCGCGCACATCGCCGATCACCTCGCGGAACAGACGCAGGCGGTTTTCGAAGCTGCCGCCATATTCGTCGGTGCGATGGTTGTGGCGCTGCACGAGGAAATGCTGAAGCACGCTCATGTCGTGCCCGGCATAGACATAGACAATGTCAAACCCAGCCTCCCGCGCCCGCCGCGCCGCCTGCACATACCAGCGCCGCAGGTTGACGATGTCGGCCTTGTCCATCGCACGTGCCTGCACCGGGTCGCTGGCATCATAGGCCGAAGCCGACGGCGCAAGCGGGATCATCCGGCTGTAGCGGTTGGGCGTGTGAAAGCCGTTATGGACAAGCTGGATCGCCGCCAGCGCGCCGTGTTCATGGATCGCGTCCGTCACCAGTCGCAGCGCGGGAATATCCTCGGCACTCCAGATCCGCGCCTCGTTCGCGGGGGTGATTTCCGAGGTCGGATGGATCTCGGCCTCTTGCGTCGAAATCACGCCCCAGCCGCCCTCGGCCTTGATCCCGCGCATCCGCGCCTCGGCATTGGGATAGCGATAGCCCATGCCCGAACAATGCGGCACCTGCCAGAAGCGGTTTCGAACCGTCAATGGACCGACGCGGACAGGTTCAAACAGGATGTCATAGCGGGGATCGCGCATGGGCCAGGCCTTTCGAAGGGGCAGCGGGCTGATATTATACAAATGCATAATATTGGACGCCCCGGTTTGTCAGCCGGATTCTGCGCAAAGCCTCAAAAGAAAAGCGGGCCGCAGCCCGCTTTTTTCGAGTCTGGTCCGACGCCGCTCAGGCGTGACGGCTTCTGTGGCCGATATTGTAGTAGTTCCCGGTCCGGCTTTTCAGATAGGGTTCCAGCGGGATCCCTTCCTGCTTCAGGAAGCCTTTTTGCGGCAACAGACCCGCTTTCACCATCTCGATCACCCCCACGACCGAGGCAGAGGTCGTCCAGGCGATGGCCGTGCGCATCTTACCACCAATCTCGATCGGATAGTAGGAGCGGACGAATTCCTTGCGACGCAGTTGGCCGTTCTGCCAGCCTTCAGCGGCGACATGGACATAGACCACATCTTCGTCCACCGGCGGTTTGGCGTTGGTCAGGATCCGCCCGGCCTCGGCCCGGTTTTCGCGCATCAGAAGTTCGTGGAAGAAGAAATTCATCAGCTTCACATGGCCCGGATAGCGCATGGTCTTGTAATCGAGGTTCTCGATCTTGTCGGCATAGGTTTCGCACATCGTGCCAAGACCACCCGAGGTGGTGAACGCCTCAAGCTGCATACCGTCGATATAGATCGTCTCGTTCCACTCCATCGCGCTGACGGTCTTCAGAACGCCTTCTTCGATCACCTCGCAGTCGTTCAGATATTCGTTCACCACGCCCTCGGGCGACCAGTTGAACGCATAGCCCAGAAGCCCTGTGGGGTTTTGCGGCAGGGCGCCGACACGCAGGCGGATCGAGCGGACCTTGTCGAACTGGTCGGCCAGATGCGCGCCAACGATACCGACGAAACCGGGGGCCAGGCCGCATTGCGGCGCCATCAGGCCCTTGGATGTCTTGGCGAGTTCGCGAATGTGCTTGGTCGTCGGCACGTCTTCTGTCAGGTCGAAATAATGCAGGCCAAGGCCGTGGGCGACGGTCGAAACTCCAATGTTCAAGTGGTAGGGCAGACAGGACAGGACCGCTTCCTGGCCTTTCAGAACCTCGGCCAGACCTGCGGTATCCTGGAGGTCGACAGACTTTGTCGGGAAGGGGGCCTGCACGTCACGGGCGTCGATGCCCGTCACCTCGAACCCCGATTCCATCAGAAGTTCGGCGGCCAGATGCCCAACTTTGCCTAAGCCCAGAACGGCCACTTTCTTGAACGACATAATTTTTCCTTTTCTTC
>Ga0073904_10004199_pt1 | contig 10747 bp, 7 predicted proteins | sample KloWWTrecipitate_FD_66668 | JGI IMG/M metagenome (GOLD analysis project Ga0073904, IMG submission 66668) | Active sludge microbial communities from Klosterneuburg, Austria, studying microevolution and ecology of nitrifiers - Klosterneuburg... | ecosystem: Engineered > WWTP > Aerobic digester >... | reverse complement strand
GGTTTGCCGGTTCCCCGACCGCAAGGGCATCGGGGCGACGCTCACATCCGGAACACCCCATAGCCATGGGCCTCCTGCCGCGCCGGAGCGGGGCCGTTGAGCGCGGCGGACAGGGCCAGAGCCAAGGTCATACGCGTGTCGGCCGGGTCGATGATGCCGTCATCCCAGAGGCGAGCGGTTGCGTAGTATGGACTGCCTTCGTTCTCGTATTGGTCGAGGATGGGTTGTTTGAAGGCCCGCTCCTGCTCGGGTGGCAAGGGCGTCCGCCCGTCCTGGTTGATGGTCCACAGCACCGTGGCGGCCTGCTCGCCGCCCATCACCGAGATGCGGCTGTTGGGCCAGGTGAAAAGGAAGCGCGGATCGTAGCCTCGGCCGCACATGGCATAGTTGCCCGCCCCATGGCTGGCGCCGATGAACAAGGTCACCCGCGGCACGTCGACGGTGGCTACGGCGGTCACCATCTTGGCCCCGTCGCGGGCGATGCCTTCGTTCTCGTAGGTCTTGCCCACCATGAAACCGGCGATGTTCTGCAGGAAGAGCAGCGGCACGCCCCGCTGCCCGCAGAGCTGCACGAAATGGGCCGCTTTGCGCGCCGAGTCGCTGAAGAGCAGGCCGTTGTTGGCCACGATGCCCACAGGGATGCCCCATACATGCGCGAAGCCGCATACGATGGTGGGGGCGTAGCGGGCCTTGAATTCCTCGAAGCGCGAGCCGTCCACCAGCCGGGCGATGACCTCGTGCATATCGTAGGCCACGTTGGCCGTCGCGGGAAGGATGCCGTAGAGCTCCTTGGGGTCGTAGGCCGGCTCCTCCGGCGCAGCGGTCTGCAGCCAGGCCTGCTTGCCGCGGTTGAGCGTGCCGACCACCTGGCGCACCAGATCCAGGGCATGGGGTTCGTCCTCGGCGAAGTGGTCGGCCACGCCCGATAGGCGGGTGTGCACGTCCGCCCCGCCCAGCTCCTCGGCGGTGACGATGGCGCCGGTGGCGGCCTTCACCAGCGGTGGGCCGCCCAGGAAGATGGTGCCGGCGTTCTTGACGATGATGGTTTCGTCGCTCATGGCCGGAACATAGGCGCCGCCGGCGGTGCAGCTGCCCAGGACGGCGGCGATCTGCGGCACGCCGCGGGCGGATAGCTGGGCCTGGTTGTAGAAGATGCGCCCGAAATGCTCGCGGTCGGGGAAGACCTCGTCCTGGCGCGGCAGGTAGGCGCCGCCGGAGTCCACCAGGTAGATGCAGGGCAGGCGATTCTCCAGGGCGATGCTTTGTGCCCGCACATGCTTCTTGACGGTGAGGGGGTAGTAGGTGCCGCCCTTCACTGTGGGGTCGTTGGCCACGATGACGCATTCCACGCCCCGCACGCGCCCGATGCCGGTGACGACGCCCGCGCCGGGTGATTCGTCATCGTAGATCCCGTAGGCTGCCAAGGGCGAGAGCTCCAAGAAAGGCGTGTCGGGATCCAGCACGGTCTCGATCCGCTCGCGCACGGTCAGCTTGCCGCGCTCGCGCAGGAGCGCCAGGGCCTTGGCGCTGCGCCCGGAGGCGGCGGCTTGCTGGCGCTCATGCAGCTGGGCCGCCAGGCGCTGGTGGTGGGCCGCATTGGCCTTGAACTCAGCGCTTGAGGTGTTCAGGTGGCTATGGATGAGGGGCATGGGACGGGGGCTCCCGGGAATGCGTGGGGGGTGGAGAAGACCACTGAAATCGGAGCGGCAGCCCGACTGTCGCTGCATTGTCCCATGGGGGCAGAGGGGGTGCAAATGGCGTGACGGGTGGACGCGGAAGCGCTTACGGCAGCATCGCGACCGGATGACGGCAGCATCCGGCTGAGATGCTGCCGTAAGCGCGACACGATGATGCCTTCATAATGACCTTATGAAGGCATCATCGGAGTACTATGAAGGCATCAAAAGTACGCGGCGACGGCGGCGTCGACTGCGATTGCCGCCGTGAAGCCGAACCGATCCTGAGGAGGACATCCATGGCCACCCTGATCCAAGCCATCGCCACCTACCGCCCGCGGGTGGCCAAGGCGCATACGGTCGAGCTGGGTGAGCTGATCGAGCGCCTCTCGCGCGGCTCGTTGGTGACAGAGAGCATCGCCCGCCTGGTGCTGGCGGACCTGGTTCGGGAGCTGAAGCTGTCCTTGAAGGCCGGGCAGCAGGTGAACCTGGAGGGCATCGGCATCTTCCGGCCGGAGATCTCCCTGGACGGCAGCGCTCGCGTGGTCATGCGCATGGACAAGGGGCTGAAGCAGACGTTGCGGCGGGCCGACGAGCTGGACGGCACGGTGCTGCGGCGGGAGAACATCGGGATGGACAGGGCGGCGATCATCGCGCGCTGGAACGCGGAGCATCCGGAGGATCCGATCATGACGGATGGGACGCCAGGGGGCGGCTGAGAGGGGCGCCGTTCGCCGAACCCCGGCCGTTTCGACCGCATTTGCGCAACTTCCGCCCGGTTTCGGTGTTTAGGCCAGTAGACAGCACGCAGCGTCCTATTGCTGCCGCGGCCATTGTCGACCCCATCCGAGGCGGGTTGCTGCGTGTTGAACCACCCCACACCCGTGATAGCGAGCCTGAAGGAGCGAAGGTCATGATGACGGCCATCCGAGAATTCATCGATGAGTACGGTCCGCAGATCACTGCCATCTCACTGAGAGCCTTGTATGCGCTTGTAATCCTGTTTGTCGGTTGGCTGGTGGCGCTCGTCCTGGCCGCCGTGGTACGTCGCGTCCTGCGGTGGTTGAAGGTAGACCAACGGCTGGCCACCGTGTCGGGCGACGATGGCATCAAGATCTCGGTCGAGTCCTGGGCCTCTACGGCCGCTTTCTACCTGACCATGCTCTTTGTGTTGGCGGAATTCCTCGGTCGTATCGGACTGGGCAATCTCGGCGTGCCAATGGCGGATATCGGTGCGAAAGTCACCGAGTACGTGCCCCGAATCCTGGGAGCCGGTCTGCTCTTCCTGGTGGCCTGGCTGGTGGCCAACGTGGTCAAGATGCTCATCCTCAGGATCACCGGCATGACCCGCGTCGACGAGCGATTGGTCGAGCAGGCGGAGCTGAGCAGTGGCCGGCCTCTCTCGGTCTCCGCTTCGCTGGCCAACGCCGCATATTGGCTGAGCTTCCTCTTCTTCTTGCCGAGCATCCTCAAGGCCTTGCGAGTGGACGCTGAGGGCGTAAGCGGCATGCTGTCCCAGGTGCTCGCCTACATCCCGATGATTGTCGGCGCGGCGATCGTGCTCTTCATCGGCTGGTTCGTCGCCCGCATCGTAAGGCAGATCGTGACCAACTTCGTGGCCGCCGCCGGCGGCGACCAGCTTGGCGAGCGGGTGGGGATGACGTCGCGGCGCTCACTCTCCGGCCTGCTGGGCACCTTGGCCTACGCCTTCATCATGATCCCCGTGGTGGTCCAGGCACTGGATACCCTGGGCATGAAGGAAGGACCCGCCGTCGATATGCTCGGATCGGTCACCGACATCATCCCCAAGATCGTCGGCAGCGCCGTGCTGCTGGGCATCGCCTACTGGGTGGGCTCCTGGGTGGCGGACCTGGTGGCCAGCATTCTGCAGAACGTGGGCCTCAACCGCCTGCCAGGCAAGCTGGGCTTCAATCAGGTGCCGGCCGAAGGCGACAAGTCACCGTCGGAGATCGTGGGCACCGTGACCTTGGCGGCCATCCTGCTCTTCGCCGCTGCGGCCGCGGCGGGCAACATGGGCTTCGACACCCTCAAGGGCGCCTTGGAACAGATCATCAGTCTGGGTGGTGATGCCATCCTGGCCGTCGCTATCCTCGGCGGCGGCGTGTACCTGGCCAACCTGGCACGCACTGTGATCATGAACACCATGGGCGCGGACGGCGCCTGGGTGTCCAACATCGCTCGCGTGGCCGTATTGGTGGGCGCGGCGGCCATGGCCCTGGGGCAGATCGAGCAGATCGGCGACAGCGGCATCATCCAGACCGCCTTCCAGGCCCTGGCCTGGGCCATCGGCATCGCCATCGCCCTGGCCTTCGGCCTCGGCGGGCGCGATGCGGCGGCGGCGCAGATCGGCCGCTGGATGGACAAGAGCTAGGGCAGGGCCTGCCTTCCAATCAACGCATCAGAAGTTTGCGTGGCAGATCTTGGCACCCTGGCTTCGCGGCGACGCGGCGCCAGGGTGTCGTTCATTCCGGGACGAACCATCGGCCCAGGTCTGGCCTGACCCTTCAGTCGCCGAAGACAGCCCCCACAGCTGCCTGCAGTCCGGCGAAGGCCGCCGATCCGGCCGTCTCCCCGCGCCCGAAGCGGCCATGCTCCCGATAGCGGCTTCCGTCCAGGGCCAGCACGGTGATCGTCTCCGTCCGGGGGTCGACGATCCAGTACTCGGTGATGCCGGCCTCGGCATACTCGCGTCGCTTGACCACCAGATCGCGTTCGGGATCGTCCGGGCTGACCACCTCGACCACCAGGTCGGCACCGCGCCAGAAACGGTCCTCGCGCCGGGGGTCATCGGCCGCCGCCAAGGCCACCAGATCCGGCTCGCGGTAGCGGCCTTCGGCCAGGCGGATGCGCAGAGGGGCGAACAATGCCTTGCCGCCGCGAGCATGGAAAAAGCCAGCCAGGATGGCGAACAAGGCCGCGGCGGCAGACTGATGCCGGTCGGTGGGCATCGGCAACACCGCGATGCTGTGGTCGTCGAACTCGATGAGACCGCGGCTGCGGTCCGACAGCCACAGGTAAGATGCTTCGTCCCATTCTCCCTGGGCGGGGAGGAGTGCGGCGATCTGAGTTGGCGTGGTCGTCAGCGTCATGTCATCACCCCGTCGCGGACGGTTCCGCTCGTCGCTGACCGGATGATGGCGCATCGCAGCGCACCCACACCGCCGCCATCTCCTCCACCCGTCGGTCGAAGAGCCCCGGCTGCCCATCCACCCGGAAGAGCTGCTGGAAGTCCTCCGGCGCGAAGGCCTTGCGTAGCCGGGTGGCATAGGACGCGACCAGGGCCAGGACATAATGCTCGACGTCGTAGTCGCGGGCATCGTCCAGATCCTGTGAGGGGGATCCTGTCGGCCGCGTCACCTCGTCGCCGTCCGGTAGCCAGACGTAGGTCCCGCCGCGCACGCGGTAGCAGCGCACCCGCTCGCCCGGCGACCAGTCCTTGCGGCCCGCGGCCAGGAGGGCCTCGTAGGCCGGTTCTCGCAAGCCGCCCCTGCCCGTCAGGTAGCGTTCAGCGGATTTTGTCAGCCGTACGCGCGTGGCCAGGTCGGCGGCCGGCAGCGCCCGAGCGCGGAGGGCGGCGACGGTCTCCAGGAAGGCGGCGTGCACGCCCGGCAGGTCGCCTACCAGCAGGCGGGCCAGGGCGCGGCGCAGGAAGCGCTCGCCGAAGGGCTCGGAGCGGCTCGAGCGCAGCGCCGCGCCGCGGACGATCAGGTTGCCGTCATAGGTGAGCAGGGCGTAGTTCTTGATCTGGTGGCTGAGCATCGCCTGGTAGCGGCCCTCGTATTCCAGGCGGATGCCCTCGGGAAGGGTTCCCGCCACCTCGGCGACAAGGGCCCGCTCCTGCGCTTCCGACCAGCCCTCCGGAGCGGCGAAGTAGACGCCGTCCGTGTCCGCCTCCAGGAGGGCCATGCCGCGCACGTTGAGTCCGGCCACCACCTGGGACAAGACCTCCCGGCCCCGGCGGGTCACCTCGTCCGCCGCGTGGCGGTCGGCGAAGAGGGCCAGGGAACCGGCGGCCATGTAGCCGTAGGCCGAGTTGATCAGCAGCTTCATCGCCGCCTGCATCGCGTCATGGTGGCCGCGAGCCAACGAGCCTGCCGCGGCCGACTTCAGGGCGTCCTTATGCGCCAGGCGCAGGGCGGTCATCCTGTCCACCACGTGCAGCAAAGCGCCCAGTCGGTCGCAGGCCGGACCGATCTGGTAGGCGCGCATCAGCGATGGGTACATCGAGGCGATGTCCACCTTCACCACCTGCCGCGCCAGGCCCGCGGCGTAGAGCTCGGTCGCCCCGCCCGCATGGCCCTCCAGCTGCTCCTCGCCCCGTGCGGCCGCAAAGGGCGGCGCCGCACCGGCGTGCAGGTAGGCCCGTAACAGTATCGGCTCCAGGATGCCTGTCGCCGGACCCGCGGCAGCCACCCGCTCGTAGCGGCGCGGAGCCATGCCCGCCAAGGCGAAGGGGGCGCCCATGAGGCGCCGCGAGAGGCCCTCCACCTCGCGCACGTCGTCGAGGGCATAGCGGCGGACCGCATCCGGATCCTGCAAGTAGGTGGCGTAGACCTCGGAGCCCGGAATGTAGGTGCGTTCCGGGGAGGCGATGCCGAAATGGCGCGCCACGTCCTTCAGCCGGTGGCTGGGCAGGTCGCGGGCCACGAAGTCGTGCCGCCGCACGGCGTCGAGGGTGTCGATGAGCTCCCGGCCGGCCACCGTGTAGCGCGTCTGCTGCCGGCGGCGGCGGGCTTCGCCGGGCGGCGGCTCGCCATGGCGTTCCAGGAGCGGCGGTGCGCCGGCGCGACCGAGCTGCAGGGGCAGCTTCCAGGTGGCGGCGCGGGCTTCCAGAAAGGGCAGGTCGAAGCCGAAGAGGTTGTGGTTCTCTATCACGTCCGGGTCGCGCTCGCGGACCAGGGCGCAGAGATCGGTGATCAGGCGGCCCTCGTCCTCGGCATAGGGCGCCTCAAGGACCCGCTCGAAGCCGCGGCTGTCGTGCACGGCCACCATGAAGATGCGGCCTTGCGCTGGATCGAGCGCGGTCGTCTCCAGGTCCAGCTGCAGGCGGTGCAGGTCTTCGTAGGCCAGTCCGCGGAAGCAGGTGCGGCCGGTCAGCATCAGGTACTGCTCCACCGGGCCCACCCGCAGGTAGTCGGCCAGATCGCGTAGGCCGGCCACCGGCCGATCCCGCCGCCGCGCCGCGCCCTCGACGATCGCACGTTCCAACGGGCGCCAGCGAGGTGCGCTCAGCCGATAGCGGTAGACCGGGTCCGGACCCTCCAGGGCGAGGTAGGTGACCAGCGCACGCCGTGCATCCGCCGTGCCCTCCGCGGCCAGACCGGCGCCGAGGTGGGCGAGATCATCCAGATGCCGCGCCAGCAGCCAGGGCCGGAAGCGGTCGACCTCGAGAACGACCCGCTCGCCTTGCCGCCGCCAGACGCGGGCCTGACCATCGCGGTCGGCCCATACCGAGACGATGCAGGGGGTCAGGTCCCAGCCGAAGAGGATGGGGTCGGGGTCTTGATCGACCGGACCTCGATCGACCGGTCCCTCATCGCCCCGGTCTATCAGAGCCCCTCCACGAAGCGCCGGATCCGCGCCAGGGCCTCCTGGATGCGCTCCAGACTGGTGGCATAGCTGCAGCGCAGGTAACCGCGCCCCGCTTCGCCGAAGGCCTCGCCCGGCACCGCCGCCACCTTGTGTTCGTACAGCAGGCGGGTGGAGAAGGTGTCGCCGTCCAGGCCCGTGGGTCGGATATCGGGGAAGGCGTAGAAGGCGCCGCGGGGCTCGAAGGTGGGCAGGCCGATGGCGTTGAGCCCGTCGACGATGCAGCGGCGGCGCTCGTCGTAGGCCGCCACCATGTGGGCCACCGCCGCCGCGGCCGCGGGGTCGGTCAGGGCCGCGACCGCAGCATGCTGCCCGGCCGTCGGCGCGCTCATGATGATGTACTGGTGCACCTTGCGCAGTCCGGCGATCACCTCTGCCGGTCCACAGGCATAGCCCACACGCCAGCCGGTCATGGCGTAGTCCTTGGAGAAGCCGCCCAAGAGCAGGGTGCGTTCGCGCATGCCTGGCAGTCCGGCGAAGCAGGTGTGCTTCACCCCATACACCAGCTGGTCGTAGATCTCGTCAGAGAAGACCCACAGGTCATGCTCCTCGGCGAAAGCGGCCACCTCGAGCAGGTGCTCGCGGTCCATCACCGCGCCGGTGGGGTTGTTGGGGTAGCCGATGAGCATGCCCTTGGTGCGCGAGGTGCGGGCCTGCTCCAGATCGGCGCGATCCACCTGGAACTGCTGCGCGGCAAAGGTGGGCACCGGCACCGCCCGGCCGCCGGCGAAGTCGACCACCGCGGGATAGGCTACATAGCAGGGCTGCGGGATCAGCACTTCGTCGCCGGTCTCGATCAAGGACAGCGCGGCCACGTGCAAGGCCTCGCTGACGCCCACGGTGATGAGGATCTCCGTCTCTGGGTTGTAACGCACGCCGTACAAGCGCTGCAGATGGTCGGACACCGCCTGCCGCAGTTCGATGAGCCCACTGTTGGAGGTGTAGCCGGTCTGGCCGCGGTCCAAAGAGCGTCGCCCGGCGTCCAGGATGGCCGCGGGGGTCACGAAATCCGGCTCGCCGATACCCAGGCTGATGACCTCGGGCATGGTGGCCGCGATGTCGAAGAACTTGCGGATGCCCGAGGGCGGCACCTTCTGGACGCGCTCGGTCAAGGTGAAGGGCGAGACGCGGGCGGCGGAAGGGATCATGGCGGAACCTCGGGGCGGTAGGGTGGGGGTGGCCAGGATGCGGCGGGCGTCAACGTAGCAAAGGCCGCGTATTGGGTCAAGCGGGGTCGGGGCAATGGCATATCCATCCGGGGCCATCCGTTCAACCTAGTGCTGAATTCGTGGCGGTGTAGCGCTCCGCCTTACCGTCCCGAAGGGACATTCCAATGGTAGAGCCCGGGGCTGCTTTGCCCCCGGGCGGTCGAGGCGGCGTGCTTTCGTTGGGAGACTCTCGACCGTCCCGCCGTTCACATAAGGTATGCCAACAGGTTCATTCATTCCTGGGGGAGTGCTGCGAGCGCTATGGCAGACTGACGAATGAACCAGGCGGCCACGGGTTCGTGCCCACTCACCCGTCCCAGGTCTCCCCTTCGCCCAACCCCAGCCGCGCCGCCTGCCCCCGCGCCTTGGCCCCCGGTGAGAGGATGCTGGCCTCCAGCCCCGCCTCGCGCACTTCCGCTCCGACGCCCAGGATGACATCGCTCATGCGGGCGCTCAGGCCGCGGCTGCCCGCGCCGAGACTGACGAAGGGGCCGACCAGGCTGTTCTCCACCACCGCGCCGGGTTCTACCAGCACCTCCGGGCCTAACACGCTCGAGGCGACGCGGGCGCCGGGCCCGATCACCGCCCGCGGTCCGATGACCGAACCGCTGATCTCCGCGTCTGGGGCGACGGCGACCGGTGGGAGGAAGCTGCAGTTGGGATAGGCGGCGGCCAGCGCCGAAGGCTCCCGCAGCCAGTCCGGACCGCCGGGCGCCTGACCGGCATCCCACGCGGACGACAGTAGGTAGCGCTGGGCGCTGATCACCTCCGCGGGCCGGCCGCAATCCTCCCAGACCCCCACCGGCGCCGTCCCCAGCCGTGCACCGCCTTGGATCAACAAGGTCAGAGCGTCCGCCAGGTAGGCTTCGCCGCCCAGGGTCGTACCCCTGTCCAGTTGGGCGCGGACCGCGTCCGCCAGGGCCGCACCGTCGCGCAGGTGGTAGACGCCCAGGAGCGCCAGGTCCGAGACCGGCTCGGTCGGCTTCTCGATGAGCGATGCCACCGTGCCGTCCTCGCGTAGCAGGGCCACGCCGTAGGCGCTCGGGTCCGGCACGCGCTGGACGAAGAGGTGGCCGTCCAAGCCGTCCGTCTGGCCGACCACGTCGGACCAGTCCACCTCGAAGAGCGTGTCGGCGAAGACAATCAAGGTCTCCCCGATCAGACCGTCGGCCACCAAGGCAAGGGCCTGTGACTGCCCCAGGGGCTCCGGCTGCAGCACGACGTCCAGCGCCCCCGGCCGGAAGCCGCGATGCGCGCCTCCGCCCAGGGCCAGGCTCTGGCGCAGCCAGTCCTCTACTGCGCCACCGTCCGGGCTGACGACTACCGTCGTCCGCTCGAAGCGCAGTCCGGCGAGACGGGCCAGGACATGACCGAGAACCGTGTCTCCCGCCAGGCGCAGGAGCGCCTTGGGCCGGGTCCGCGTATGCGGCAAGAGGCGGGTACCGCGGCCGCCCAACGGCAGGACCAGGTGCATGTCTGGTCGCCCTTCGTCAGGCGCTTGCCGCTGATGTGGCCATGACCGGCCGCCGGCGCCAGCTGTCGTCCCGAGCCTGGAAGGCGTCGGCAGCGCGCAGCACTGTCGCCTCCGCCCAACGGCGCCCGACGATCTGCAGGCCCAGAGGCAGTGGGCCGGCGGGTCCGGCGCTGAAGCCCGCCGGGACGCTGATCGCCGGCAGGCCGGCCAGGTTGGCCGGAATCGTGTAGATGTCGTTGCGGTACATGGCCACCGGATCGGTCAATTTGGCGCCCAAGGGGAATGCCGGACCTGCCGTGGTCGGCCCGACGATGAGGTCCAGGCCGCCCTCGGGAGACAACGTCGCCTCCAGGCGACGACGCACCAGCTCCCGCACCCGGCAGGCCTGGCCGTAGTAGGCGTCCTGATAACCGCTCGCCAGCACATAGGTGCCCATGAGGATTCGCCGCCGGACTTCGGCCCCGAAGCCCTGACCGCGCCCCGCGCCGAGCATGGCTGCCAGGTCGTCGCCGGGAACGTGGTGCCCGTAGCGGATGCCGTCGTAGCGCGCCAGGTTGGCCGAGGCCTCGGCGGTCACCAAGACGACGTAGGTGGGTACGATCAGGGCCTCGTCGGCGGTAGCCCGCACATCCTCGACGGTCGCCCCCGCAGCTTCCAGGATGCGGCGCGCGTCCGTGAGCAGCTGCGCCTGCTCGGCATCTCCCGCCTCCGGGATGGCGAGGCCCACGCGCAGCCCGTCCAGGCGGCCGCTCAGGCCGGCGGCATAGCCTTCCACCACC
>Ga0073904_10004198_pt1 | contig 10747 bp, 9 predicted proteins | sample KloWWTrecipitate_FD_66668 | JGI IMG/M metagenome (GOLD analysis project Ga0073904, IMG submission 66668) | Active sludge microbial communities from Klosterneuburg, Austria, studying microevolution and ecology of nitrifiers - Klosterneuburg... | ecosystem: Engineered > WWTP > Aerobic digester >... | reverse complement strand
TTCCGCGCCAGCCTCGCCGGCTCGCTGGCGATCCAGGAGCGCGCGGTTGGCGCCGCGCGCGAGCAGTCCGTGCTCAGCGCCGCCCAATGGCGCGCGGTGCGCAACCGCCAGCGCATGTTCGAGGATCTCGCCGCGCGGGCACGCGCCGACGAGGAGCGCGAGGCCGCCCGGCGCCTGCAGAAGCTGATGGACGACCTGCCGCGGCGCATCGATCCCCTGGACGCGGAGCCCGGGACGTAAGGGACGCTGGCGCGGCGGTTGCATAGGTCCGTCCAACGCGTGGCGCGCCCGGAGACCGACGATGCCCCCAGCTGTCCTGATTCCTGCCGTATTGTCGTTGCCTGTCGCGGGCGATGTGCGCGCGCCACCCCCGGCGGGTCCTGCCCGCGTGGCGGCCAACGGCGCGGATCCGGATGCCGCGCAGGAGTTCGGGCGCGCGCTCGATGAGGCCATGCAGAATCCCGGCAAGATTGCCGCGCCGCGCGGCAGCGCGCCTGCAGCGCGCGAACACGACGCGCCCGACGGCGTGCCGGCCCCGCCCGGGCTGGTACAGGATTCTCAACCCCTGGCGGGCGTGCTGCTCGCCGTGGTGCCGGCCATTACCCTGCCGACGCCGGAGCCTGCGGTCGAGGCGACGCCGGGACCCCTGACCGAGTCGGGCGCTCGAGCTGCCAGCGACGCCGCTGGCGCACACGCGGCGCCGCCGCCGGTAGGCAAGACCTTGCCGATCGTCGACCAGGCATTGCCGCGCACCGCGCCGACGGCGCCCGCGACCGCGGCTCCCGTGCTCACGTCGCCGTTGCCAGCGCAGCCCGCGGCGGCGGTTGCGCGCACGACCCCACAAGCCAGTGCCGCGACGGAATCTGCGGTGATGCCCGGCGCTGCCGGGGCGGCACCCCCGGCGACGGATGGCAGGGCGACCCGGGAGCTGGCGCCGGGGCTGCTCGAGGCAGCATCGCGCCAGCCCCCGGTCAGCGTGATACCGGCACCGGCCGGGCACGCGGCCGCTGGCGCGCAGCCCCCGGCACGGGACGCACTGGCGCGTGCGCTGGATCGAGGCGCCGCTGGCACGCACGCGCGCGAAGCGACCCCGGTGCGCGCCGAGGCTGCAGTGGCGGCGCCGGGCGGTGGCCTCATGGTTGCGGCGAGCGCCGATGCCCTCGAACCGGCGCGCGGCGATGCGGACCCGCGCGGGTTTTCGGTCGGGCCCGCGGCGCTACCCTCCATGCCCGCCGTGGCGCCGGGCGCGGCGGATAGCGGCGAGTCCGCGGTGCAACCGCGCGCCCCCGGGACGCATGAAAAGCCCGGGAACGCCCCGGGCGTGGCGATGCCGGTTGCCATGGCCGTGGTGCCACCGGCTCCCCGCGCGGACAGTGCAGTGACGGGGCCGCTTGCCGCTGGCGCCGCGACGCAGCGCCAGCAGGCGCACGCGCCAGCGTTGCAGGCCGGGCATCCCCCTGCGCCGCCGGCGCCGCCGGCGCCGCCAGAAGTGCAGGCGGATGCCCGCGTTGCCGACAACGCCACGACATCGTGGCTGCAGGCGCTCGACGAGGCGCGGGAACTCGCCGCCGGGCGCGGATTGGCGCCGCAGGGCGGCGATGCCACGGGCGCATCGGCACCGTTTGCCGGCGAGCGTGGCGTTGCCGCGGTGCCGGCGCTGCAGGCGCTTGCGGTCGCAACGACGCGCGCCGAGGCGGGCGCCGGACCGGGCGTGTTCGCGGCCCCGCTGGCGGTCGGGCAGGCCGGTGCGCAGTGGGCCGGCGAGCTGGAAGCCCGTGTGCAGTGGCTGGCCGGGCGTAACCTGCGTTCCGCCGAGATCCGGCTCGATCCGCCCGAGCTGGGCCCGCTGCAGGTGCAGGTGCAGTCCCATCGCGACGGCGCCAGCGTGCACTTCACCACCCACAGCGCGACGGTGCGCGACCTGGTCGAGCAGTCGCTGCCGCGCCTGCGCGAGATGCTGGAGAGCAGCGGCATGAACCTGCTCGACGTCAATGTCGCGCAGCAGCAGGGCGGCCGCGGCCAGCGCGAGGCCCCGCTGGCCTTGCCCGGAGTTGCCCTGGCACACGGCAAATCGGCGGTGCCGGGCACGACGACGGTCACGGTGGCTGCGCGGGGGCTGGTCGACGCCTACGCATGATGGCGGCGGTGTGCTAAGTTTCGCGCCCTGACAGGGGCAGGGCGTCCTTGCTGGCATGTTGATTGCTCGACATGAGGCAAGGGCACCACAGTGACGGAACTTTGGCATGGCGGGTGAGAAGACGGCGGACACCGCGTCCGGCGGGAACAACAACAAGAAAAAGATCCTGCTGATCGGCGCCGCGGCGGCGCTCGTGGTGCTGGCGCTTGGCGCGACGGCGTGGTTCCTGCTCGGCGGCGAGGCTGCCGAGGAGGAAGCGCAGGCAACGAGCGCACCGGTTGCGGCCCCCGCGGCGATCTACGCTTCGCTCGGCGAGAAGTTCGTGGTGACGCTGCAGGAGCAGGGGCGTCAGCGCTACTTCCAGGCCAGCCTGAGCGCGCTGACGCGCGAGGAGTCGGTGGTCAAGGCGCTGGAACTGCACGCGCCCCTGATCCGCGGACGCCTGGTGGCGCTGCTCGGCGAGCAGGACTTCGCGGCGCTGCGCACCGAGGCGGGCAAGCTCGCGCTGCGCGATCGCATCCTCGCGACGCTGCAGGACGTGCTGCAGACCGAGACCGGTTCCGCCGGCGTCGAGCAGGTCTTCTTTACCGAATTCGTCCTTCAATGACCCGTCGCGCGGTCGCTTGAGAGCGGAGAGCCAGCGTGCAGGACTTGCTGTCACAGGACGAGATCGATGCGCTGCTCCACGGCGTGGGCGGCGGCGAGATCGAAACCGCGCCCGAGGTGCCGCCGCCCGAGGTCCAGTTCTACGACCTCACCAGCCAGGACCGTATCGTGCGCGGGCGCATGCCGGCGCTGGAGCGCACCAACGAGCGTTTCGCGCGGCAGCTGCGCAGCGGTTTTCGCGGGCTGCTGCGCCGCGGCCTCGACGTGAACTACGAGGGCATGCAGATCCAGAAGTTCGGCGAGTACGCCAACAGCCTGCTGGCGCCCATCAGCATCAACGTGGTGCGGCTGAATCCGCTGCCCGGACACGCACTGGTGGTGATGGACGCGCGGCTCGTGTTCCTGCTGGTCGACAATTTCTTCGGCGGCGGGCGCTTCCACGCCAAGGTCGAGGGGCGCGAGTTCACCCCCTCCGAGACGCTGGTGGTGGACCGCGTGCTCGAGACCGTCTTCGCGGAGCTCGAGAAGGCCTGGGGCGGCAGCTCCGCGGTGAAGGTGCAGATGGTGCAGAAGGAGGCGAGCCCGGAGGCCGCCGGCATCTTCAACGCCAACGACATCGCCGTGGTCAGCTCCTTCAGCGTCGAGTTCGACGTGAGCGGCGGCAAGCTGCACCTCGTGGTGCCCTACGGCATGATCGAGCCGATCAAGGAGCTGCTCGACCGCTCCGCGGTGAACGACGCGAACGCGCGCGACAGCCGCTGGGAGTCGGCGCTGAAGGAAAACATCAAGGACACGAAAGTCAGGCTGAACTGCCGCGTCGCGGATACCGAGGTGTCGCTGCGCGAGGTGATCGACCTGGAGGTCGGCGACGTGATCCCCATCGAAGCGCCGCAACCCGTGCTGGGCGTCGACGACATCCCGCTGTTCCGGGTACGCCTGGGCACGCTGAAGGGCAACCTGGCGCTGCAGGTGCTGAATAACGTCGAGCGACCGAAATGAGAGCCGAATCCGAGGAAGTGCTGCAATGAGCAATGAAGACACCCTGCCGGGCCAGGGCGGGCGCGCCACGGTGCAGGCCGATGCGATGCCCGACTTCGGCGGCGTCGCCCCGACGCGTGCCCTCAGCCCCGACCTCGAGATGATCCTCGACATCCCGGTCCGGCTCTCGATGGAAGTGGGCAACACGCAGATCTCCATCCGCGACCTGCTGCAACTGGGGCAGGGCTCGGTGATCGAGCTGGATCGTCTCGCGGGCGAACCGCTCGACGTGCTGGTCAACGGCACGCTGATCGCCCACGGCGAGGTGGTCGTCGTGAACGACAAGTTCGGCATCCGCATGACCGATGTGATCAGCCCTTCGGAGCGGATCAAGAAGCTCGGCTGAGGCGGCGCGCACAGAACCTGCCGAGCGGGCCTTGCCGGCCGGCGACGCTCCCTGCGCGACCGTCGCCGGTGTCACGCCTGCTGGCTATACTAGCGCCCCCATTTCGACCGCTCGTGCTGCCTTGCTCTGCGCGGGCCTTGCCAGGATTCGTTTCCAGATGACCGTTCGTACCCGCATCGCCCCGTCGCCCACCGGCGACCCGCACGTCGGCACCGCCTACATCGCCCTGTTCAACCTCTGCTTCGCGCGCCAGCACGGGGGCAAGTTCATCCTGCGCATCGAGGACACCGACCAGGTGCGCAGCACGCGCGAATCCGAGGCCGCGATCCTCGAATCGCTGCGCTGGCTCGGGCTCGACTGGGACGAGGGTCCCGACGTCGGCGGCCCGCACGCCCCGTACCGCCAGAGCGAGCGCGGCGAGATGTACCGCGAGCACGCGGATTACCTGCTGGAGCACGGGCACGCGTTCCGCTGCTTCTGCACCACCGAGCGACTGGATGCCCTGCGCCGCGAGCAGACCGCCGCCCAGCAGCAGCCGGGCTACGACGGCCACTGCCTGACGCTCAGCCAGGCCGAGGTGACGGCGCGGCTCGAGGCGGGCGACCCCTGGGTCGTGCGCATGAAGGTGCCGCGCGAGGGCGTGTGCCAGGTGCAGGACATGCTGCGCGGGCAGATCGACTTCGAGTGGACGCAGGTCGACATGCAGGTGCTGCTGAAGGCCGACGGCATGCCGACCTACCACCTCGCCAACGTGGTCGATGACCACCTGATGGGCATCACGCACGTGCTGCGCGGCGAGGAGTGGATCAACTCGGCGCCCAAGCACCTGCTGCTCTACGAATACTTCGGCTGGCAGGCGCCGGTGCTGTGCCACCTGCCGCTGCTGCGCAACCCCGACAAGAGCAAGCTCAGCAAGCGCAAGAACCCGACCAGCATCCTGTACTACCGGCGCATGGGTTACCTGCCCGAGGCGCTGCTCAACTACCTCGGCCGCATGGGCTGGTCGATGCCCGACGAGCGCGAGAAGTTCACGCTGGGCGAGATGCTGTGCCATTTCGACATCATGCGCGTCTCGCTGGGCGGGCCGGTGTTCGACCTCGACAAGCTGAGCTGGCTGAACGCGCTGTGGATCCGCGAGGACTTCACGCTCGAGCAACTCGCCGACCGCATGATCGCCTGGGCCTACAACCGCGAGAACCTGCTGCGCGTGCTGCCGCACCTGCAACCGCGCATGGAGCGCCTGAGCGATTTCGCGCCCGCCGCGGCCTACCTCGCCTCGGGCATGTTGCCGCTCACGGAACAGAGCTTCGCCGAGGTGAAGCTCGAGCGCGAGGCGCTGGCGCAGTTGCTGCAGTTCGCGCAATGGCGCCTCGAGGGCGTGGCGCCCTGGGAGCGCGAGGCGATCTTCGCGGCGATGAAGACGCTGGCCGACCAGATGGGCCTGAAGATCCGCGATTTCCTCGCACCGCTGTTCATCGCGATCGCGGGCACCGCGGCCTCGATCTCGGTGATCGACTCGATGCACATGCTGGGCTCGGATCTTTCGCGCGCGCGCATCCGCCACGCGCTGGAGGTGCTCGGCGGCATCTCGAAGAAAAAAATGAAGGACGTCGAGAAAGCCTACGCCGCGCTGGGCGCGGCGGCGGGCGGCTGACGCGAAGCGCCGCGCGGGCTCAGCCGAAGGCGCGCGGCATCGGCAGGTTCAGCGTGGTCAGCCCGCCGTTCACGCCGATGATGTCGCCGGTCAGGTAGGACGCGGCGGGGGAGGCCAGGTACAGCGCGCACGCGGCGATGTCCTCGACCTCGCCGAGGCGGCCCATCGGCGTAAGTTCCACCATTTTCTTCTCGATGGCCGGGTTCGACAGCACCGTGCCCAGGGCCTCGGTGCGCGTCGAGCCGACCGCGATCGCGTTCACGCGGATCTTCGGCGCGAATTCCTGCGCCAGCTCACGCGTCAGCAGCGACAGCGCGCCCTTGGCGGTGCCGTAGGTCGCGAATCCGGCCGCCGGGTGCTCGCCGGCGACCGAGGAAATGTTCACGATGGCGCCGCCGCCGGCGCTCTCGACCATGCGCGGCGCGGCGATGCGCGAGAGCGCGAACGCGGTGCCCACGTTGAAGCGAAAGGAATTCACGAAGTCCTGCGTGGAGGTCTTCAGTACCGGTCCCGGCGCCGTGCCCCCGGCGTTGTTCACCACGATGTCGAGACGGCCGAACTCGCGGATCGCGGCCTCGACCAGCGCTTCGAGCTGCTCCTCGCGCATCACGTCCGTCGGCAGTGCCAGCGCCTTGCCACCCGCGGCGCGGATGTCCGCGGCGACGCCGTCGATCTGCGCGCGGGTGCGCGCGCCGATCACCACGCTGGCGCCGGCCTCGGCATAGGCCCTGGCGCAGGCCGCGCCGATGCCGCGCCCGGCGCCGGTGATCACGGCGACCTTGCCGTCGAGGCGGAACAGTTCGAGGATGCCCATGGGTTTTTGCCTGTTATGTGACGGGAAGGGCGCAGGCTAGCAAGCGCCTGCGCGGCCGCCAAGAGCCTCGTGATTTGCATTCGCGGGGTGCCGATTTTCACGCTTGACAGTCCTCTGGCGGCTCCCTACCATGCGCGCTCCTTTCGAGGGGGCATAGCTCAGCTGGGAGAGCGCTTGCATGGCATGCAAGAGGTCGGCGGTTCGATCCCGCCTGTCTCCACCAAACACCGAGAAAGCGCCGCATGTCGGCGCTTTTTTCGTTCTGGCGCCCAGGACTCCCTGCGGGATCCCCGCGTGTCTACACCAAAGTCCGAGAAGGCGCCGCATGCTCGACACGCGGTGGACGCTGGCACGGGACTGCTGATCCGGCGGGCTGGATTTGGAGTAACCTTGTCCCAGACGTGCCAACCCCGTTAATGCCGGAGACCTTCCATGGGCCAGTACACCCCGCCGCTTCGCGACATGCAGTTCGTGCTGCACGAGATGCTCGACGTCGAGACCCGGCTGCGGATGCTCCCGCGGCACGCCGACATCGACATCGCCACCATCGACGCGATCCTCGAGGCCGGCGGCCAGTTCTGCGCCGAGGTGCTGTACCCGCTGAACGCAGTGGGCGACCGCGAGGGCTGCGTGCTGCATGCCGACGGCAGCGTCACCACGCCGAGCGGGTTCAAGGAAGCCTACCGCCAGTTCGCCGAGGCCGGCTGGGCGTCGCTCGGGGCGGATCCGGCCTACGGCGGTCAGGGCCTGCCGCACGTCATCGACAGTGCCTTCATGGAAATGCTGAACTCCGCCAACCAGGCCTGGACCATGTACACGGGCCTGTCTCACGGGGCCTACAACGCGCTGCAGGCCTTCGGCACCGAGGAGCAGAAGGCGCTGTACCTGCCGAAACTCGTCTCGGGCGACTGGACCGGCACGATGTGCCTGACCGAAGCGCACGCCGGCACCGACCTCGGCATGCTGCGCACGCGCGCCGAAGCGCAGGCCGACGGCAGCTACGCGATCACCGGCACCAAGATCTTCATTTCGGCGGGCGAACACGACCTGTCGGCGAACATCGTGCACCTCGTGCTCGCGCGCATGCCCGACGCGCCGCCCGGCACCAAGGGCATCTCGATGTTCATCGTGCCGAAGTTCCTGCCGGATGCCGACGGCGCGCCCGGCGCGCGCAACGCGGTGCGCTGCGGCGCGCTCGAGCACAAGATGGGAATCCACGGCAACGCGACCTGCGTGATCAACCTCGACGGTGCGAAGGGCTGGATGGTGGGTCAGCCCAACAAGGGCCTGAATGCGATGTTCGTGATGATGAACGCCGCGCGACTCGGCGTCGGCATGCAGTCGCTCGGGCTGGCCGAGGTCGCCTACCAGAACTCGCTCGCCTACGCGAAGGAGCGGCTGCAGGGACGCGCGCTGACCGGCCCGAAGCACGCCGACAAGCCGGCCGACCCGATCATCGAGCACCCGGACGTGCGGCGCATGCTGCTCACGCAGAAGGCCTACGTCGAGGCCGCGCGCGCCTTCACCTACTGGGCCGGGCTCGCGATCGATTTCGAGCACAAGCACCCCGACCCGCAAGTGCGCCAGGACAACGCGGACATGGTGTCGCTGCTGACCCCGGTGGTGAAGGGCTTCATCACCGACAACGGCTACGAGAGCACCACGCTCGCGATGCAGGTGCTGGGCGGCCACGGCTACATCGTCGAATCGGGGCTAGAGCAGCACGTGCGCGATGCGCGCATCAACATGATCTACGAGGGCACCAACACGATCCAGGCCATGGACCTGCTGGGCCGCAAGGTGCTCGGCGACATGGGCGCGAAACTGATGAAGTTCGGCCGCGAGATCGATCAGCTCGTCGCCATGCATGCCGCGAACCCGGCAATGCAGGAATTCACGGCCCCGCTCGCCGCGCTGTGGGGCGAGGTGCAGACCGTCACGGCCGAGATCGGCCAGAAGGCGCTCTCCAATCCCGACGATGCCGGCGCCGCCGCGGTGCCCTACCTGCGCCTTATCGGGCACCTGGTGTTCTCCTTCGCGTGGTGTTTCGCGGTGGGTGTCGCGCTGCGCAAGCTCCCGGCCGATGGCAGCGCGGGCGACCCGTTCTACACCGCAAAGCTGGCGACGGCGCGCTTCTACTTCGCGCGGCTCTACCCGGAGACTGCGGCGCTGCTGCGCCAGGTGCGTGCCGGCTCGGCGCCGCTGATGGCGCTCAGCCCGGAGATGTTCTGAGAGTCGCCGCCCCGCTGACGGCTCCAGGCGGTCCGCTGTCGTCTGACATGGAACTGTACGAGGCGATGCGCACCACCTTCGCGGCGCGGGAATTCACCGGCGACCCGCTGCCGGATGACGTCCTCTACCGCATCCTGGACAATGCGCGCTTCGCGCCGAGCGGCGGCAATCGCCAAGGGGCGCGGGTGCTGGTGATCCGTGCTCCGGAGACGCGCCACGCGCTGGCCGAGCTCGCGCTGCCGGGTGCCAGGCGCTACATCGCCCAGTTGCGGGCGGGCGAGAATCCGTGGACAAGCGTGGTGCCCTGCGGCGTGGATCCACAGACCATCGCGGGCACCGAGGTTCCGCGCTCGATGACGCAGCCGCTGCTCGACGCGGCGGTGGTGCTGGTGGTCTGCATCGACCTGCGCGTGGTCGCCTCCACCGACATGGAACTGCCCCGCGTGGGCGTGGTGAGCGGCGCCTCGGTCTATCCCCTGGTCTGGAACATCCTGCTGGCCGCGCGCAACGAAGGCTTCGGCGGCACCATTACGACCGTCGCCATCGCCGAGGAGCCGGCTATCAAGGCCCTGCTCGGCATACCGGAGCACTGCGCGGTGTGCGCCGTGCTGCCGCTCGGCAAGCCGGTCAGGCAGCTGACGCGCCTGAAACGGCTGGACGTGCCCGCGTTCACGATGCTGGAGCGCTGGGACGGCGCGCCGCTGGCTAAGCCCGGGTCGCCGGACTGAGTACAAAGCCCTGCGCCACGGCGGGGAGCAGGGCGTTTGCCGATGTCATGCCCGCGATACAGGGCAACGCGTACAGTTGGAGCCTCAGCCGGCCAGTTCAGGGATCACCGGCGCGAACCGGTCGATCATCGGCAGCACCTGCTCGGGCTTGTCCCACATGTCGATGGCCACGCCGACGTTCACGCGGTGTATACCCATGTCGCGGTAGCGCTTCAGGGTGTCGAGGTCGGGTGTGGCCATCGCCTGCAGCGTGACGGGCACCGCATCGGGATCACGGCCGTGGTCGCGCACGGCCTGGCGGAAGGCGGCAATTGCCGCGGGGATATCGGGCATCGCGATATCGACCGGGAACCAGCCGTCGGCCCACTGCGCGGCATGCCTGACGCCGATCTCGCCCATGGCGCCGAAGACGATCGCGGGGCCTCCGGCCTGTTTGGGCTTGGGGTAGAGCCAGACCGGATCGAAATTGAGGTACTCGCCGCGGTAGCCGGCTTCCTCGTCGCGCCACAGCGCGCGCATCGCCGCGACGGTCTCGCGCAGCACGCCGTAGCGCTTGTTCCACGGCTGCTGGCTCACGTTGCCGAACTCTTCCCGGTTCCAGCCCACGCCGGTGCCGATGATCACGCGCCCGCCCGAGAGCTGGTCCAGCGTGGCGATGGTCTTGGCCTGCGAGAACACGTCGCGCTCCATCAGCAGGGCGATGCCGGTGCCCAGGCGCAGCTTCGTGGTGGCCGCCGCCGCCGCCATCAGCGAGACATAGGGATCCATCATGTGCTTGTAGGGCGTCGGCAATTCGCCGCCACCCGGGTAGGGCGTCTTCTGCGCACAGGGGATATGGCTGTGCTCGCCGTACCACAGCGACTCGAAGCCGCGCTCCTCGAGGTAGCGCGCGAGCACCGGCGGTGGCGGGTCGAACAGGGTGTTCATCGAACTGAAGCCCAGGTGCATGGATCTCTCCGTGTTGCCCGCGCGCGGGCGCGGTCTTGTTGTGAAACGGCGTGGCGCGGCTCGTGCGCACCGCGGTAACGGATAATACCATCAATAAAAAATGTTTTTCGATGGGTGGCGGCGCAACGCTGCGCAGCCGGGGCCGATTATGCGCCGCCCGGTGGCAGGCGCATCGCTCGTTCGGGTGAAGCGCCGCAGCCGCCCGGGCCTGCGTCCCTGCGCCAGGCCGCGGCCAACACGGCTG
>Ga0073904_10004195_pt1 | contig 10750 bp, 6 predicted proteins | sample KloWWTrecipitate_FD_66668 | JGI IMG/M metagenome (GOLD analysis project Ga0073904, IMG submission 66668) | Active sludge microbial communities from Klosterneuburg, Austria, studying microevolution and ecology of nitrifiers - Klosterneuburg... | ecosystem: Engineered > WWTP > Aerobic digester >... | reverse complement strand
CGGGCGTTACCTGGCCACGGGCAGCCTGGAGTGGCAACGCCCCATCATCTCCAACGGCCTCCTGACAGACTGGGAAAGCACAGTATTCATCGACGCAGGCGCGGTGGCTGACAGGCCTGCTGATTTGCGCGCCAAGGTGGGTGTTGGCGTTGGCGTGCGCTGGAAGAGCCCGGTGGGTCCACTGCAAATTGACCTGGCGTATGGGGTCGCGGTCGAACGCTTGCGCCTGCATGTGAACGTGGGTTTCAACTTTTGATGAAAGCACTGCGCATCACCCTTTACCTGATGGCCTCCACGCTGGTGTTGGCAGCGGCACTGGCAGCGGCCCTTTGGTCTTGGACCGGCACCGGTACATCCCTTGCAACCGCCCTGGGTCAGCTACAGCGTTGGCTGCCCGCAGGCCAGACCCTGGAAGTCAAACAGGTCACCGGCTCGGTGCGCAGTGGCGGAAGTATTGGCTGGTTGCGCTGGCAACAAGGGGAACTCAGCATCGAGCTGCGCGACATAACGGTTGCCTGGTCGCTGCGCCCGCTTTTGGGCGGCGAACTCCGGCTGGGCCAGGTCAATGCCAAAACCCTCCACGTTGACGACCGCCGCGCGCCAAGTGAGCCGGATGCCCGTGTGCCGCCCACGGACCTGAGCTTGCCTTTGAAGGTGGATGTGCCGTTTTCCGTGGACACCGTGGAATGGACCGGGTCCATGTCGCTGAATGCCACCGAACTCTCTGGTCACTATGTTTTTGATAGTGACATCCATAGATTGGACGAGGGCCAGATACGTATTTCATCAGGAAACTACCAGGTAAAAGGCAGCTTACAGGCACGCACGCCCATGGCGCTGACGGTTCAGGTAGACGGCACGGTGCAAGCCACCCTGCCCTCCACCCAGAAGCCCTTGCTGGTCCAGGCGCACGCCACCCTCACCGGCCCACTGGCCGGGCGCGACGCCGCGCTGGAGCTACAGGCAGCGCTGGTGCCAGAGCCACAGTCAGGACCACGGCCAGGTCCGCAACCAGGCCCACAGCCAACACCTCATCCTTCACGCGGCAACCAGCCGGCAATGCAGGCCCAAGTCAGCGCGCGCATCCAGCCCTGGCAACCACAGCCGGTAGCCGAGGCCCAGGCCCACTGGCAGGCACTGGACCTGGCTGCGCTATGGCCGCAAGCACCGCAGACACGCTTGGCTGGCACCGCCACCGTCACCCCTGCAGACGCTGGCTGGAAGGCCGCCATCCAGCTCAACAACACGCTCAGCGGCCCCTGGAACCAGCAACGCCTGCCACTGGAGAACCTGGTTGCCACGGTCACCTATGCGAAGAGTCAGTGGAGTATTGATTCACTAAAAGCCACGGGTGCCGGTGGCCGCATCGAAGCCAAAGGGCAGCTCAGCACCAACGCCAACACCAACGCCAGCGCAACGGGCTCCCCGGCGCCAGCCCAATGGAATGGCAGCGCCAGCGTTTACCGCATCAACCCCGCTGCGCTGGACTCACGGTTGGGCGAAGCCTTGCTGGACGGCCAGTTGACCGCGCAGGAGGTGCCGTCAGGCATCGCTTTCGAAGCATCGCTGCAAGCCGCCACAGGCAAAGCCAATACCAACACGGCGGGTACCCCAGGCGGGAAGCGCACGCTCAACGGCCTGCGGCTGAAGACGGTTCACGCCCAAGGCCTATGGGAAGCGCCACTGCTAAAACTGGCAAAGCTGAGCGTACAGACCGATGACGCACAACTGCAAGGTCAGCTGACTTTTCACACGGTCACCCAGGCGATGGAAGGCCAACTCACGCTGCTTGTGCCCGGCGCCCAGTCAACCCTGGCAGGACACCTGGCCAGCAACCGAGGCGAGGGCGATGTGCGCCTGACCGTAACCGACGCGGCACTCGCCTCCCGCTGGATCGCCCGCCTTCCGGGTGCACCCACCACACTGGGCCAAACGTCCGTTCAGGGCAACGCGGCATTCACGGGCCACTGGCAAGGCGGCTGGCAGAACCAGGGCGAAGCGCTGCGCATCCAGGCTGGCCTGAGCGTACCCAAGCTCGATCTGCGCACCGCCGGGCAGTCTGCCTCCCAAGCCCTGCAACTACGCGACTGGCAGGTGGACGCATCGGGCACCCTGCGTTCGCTGAGTCTGACCACCCGGGGCCAGGCAGAAACTGGCACCCAGCGCTTCAACCTGCAAGCGAAAGCCCACGGCGGGCGCCTGGGCGAAGGCGCCTGGCAAGCCTTGCTGGACACCGCCCAATTGACTGCGCAGGACCGCATGAAGCCTGGCACCTGGACCCTGCAGTTAAGCGACCCTGTCACGTTCAACAGCAAGCAAATCGGCACAACCCACACACTGGAAACGTCGGCAGGCTCTGCTCGCTTGAGCGGGCCGGTGCCGGGCTCTGCCTTGGTAAGCTGGCAACCCGCCCGCTGGTCCCAGCAAACGGCCAGTGGACGCCTTGGCACGCGCACCGAATGGCGCACACAGGGCCGCGTTGCGGACCTGCCGCTGGCCTGGCTAGACCTACTCGGTCAAACCCAAATGGCCAACCTGGGCTTGCGTGGCGACGTGTTGTTTGGTGGGGCATGGGACGCCACCAGCGCCGAAACCTTGCGCCTGCACGCCACGCTGGAACGCACCAGCGGCGACTTGCTGTTGCAGACCGAAGCGGATGCCAGCAGCTTAGCCGCAGGTGTGCGCGAGGCACGTCTGGTGGTCACCGCCGAGGGCGACCAGCTAACCGCCAGCCTGCGCTGGGACAGCGAACGGGCCGGCAAGGCCCAGGCAGATTTCAACACCCGCCTGCAGCGCCAGGACGGCTCCTGGAACTGGCCCGCAGACGCAGCCGTGGGTGCCACCATCAAGGCGCAGTTGCCTCCCGTGGGAATCTGGTCTTTGCTCGCCCCGCCGGGTTGGCGACTGCGCGGCTCACTCGACGCCGACGCCGTGCTCTCGGGCACGCGCAATGCACCCCAATGGCGCGGCAACCTGGTGGCCCAAGATCTGGCCGTGCGCTCAGTGGTGGATGGACTGGATTTCAGCCAAGGGGCACTGCGCGCCACGCTAGACGGGCAGCGCCTGGACATTGACGACTTCACCTTGCACGGTGCAGGCGGCGCCAACGGAGGCCTGCTTCGCGTCAAGGGCTCGGTCGTATGGGTACCTTCCGCTGGCGGCGATACTGCAGCCAGCGCCAGTGCGTTACAGCACGTGCGCATGGAGCTGGATGCCACCGCCCTGGCTCTGCGCGTCAGCGCCCGGGCTGACCGCAACCTGGTGGTATCAGGCACGCTGACGGCGCGCCTGAATGACACCAAACTGGCCATTCGCGGCAACCTCAAGGCCGACCAGGCTCTCTTTATCCTGCCGGAAGACACCGCGCCCCGGTTGGGCGACGATGTGGTGGTGCGGGCCCCCGCCGACCCACAGGCACCTGCGACAGTGGCCAAAACAACCGCCATAACCCCAGCAACCAAGAGCCCACGCGTGTTACCCGATGTGGCCATTACCCTGGACCTGGGGCCCAGCTTTTTACTGCGCGGTAGCGGACTTGTCACCCGGCTGGCTGGAAACCTGGAATTGCGCAGTGCCGGAGTCGACCTCACGCCCCGTCTCACCGGTGAGCTGGCCACGGTGGGTGGCACGTACCGGGCCTATGGCCAGTTGCTCAGCATTGAACAAGGCGTGCTGCGGTTCGCCGGCCCCTACAACAACCCGTATCTCGACATTCTGGCGATTCGCCCCAACCTGCAGCAACGCGTCGGGGTTCAGATCAGGGGCACGGCACGCTCGCCCGTGGCCCGGCTCTACGCCGAACCCGACCTGCCCGATGCCGAAAAACTTTCGTGGCTGATTCTGGGACGCGCCGCCGCGAACGGCGGAGCAGAGACGGCCATGCTGCAACAGGCCGCACTGGCACTGCTACGGGGCAATGGCAAGACCCCAACGGGAAGTCTGGGGGACGCCATCGGGCTCGATGAACTGTCTGTGCGCGGCGGCGCCACCAGCGCCGATGCCACCACAGTGGTGCTGGGCAAGCGCCTGTCGCGTGATTTTTACGTGGCCTACGAACGCAGCCTGAGCGGCATCCTGGGTACGCTTTATATCTTTTATGACCTGTCGCGCCGCGTCACGGTCCGTGCCCAGACGGGCGAGCAAAGCGCCATCGACCTGATATTTACGCTGCCCTACGATTGAGGCGGTGGCCCTTACAATGCAGCCAGTCTCGCTGTAGTTCAATGGATAGAACGAGTGCCTCCTAAGTGCTAGATACAGGTTCGATTCCTGTCAGCGGGACCACCCCTCCCCGCCCTGCGGCATGCCGGGCAGAACAGCAGGTTTTGCCAGCAAATGGCACACTACAAAAACAATAGCGAAATCGCCCTATTCCACGAGGGCTAGAGGTCGGAAAAGCTTATAAGTTTTCGGCCACCGCGACCCACCCATGCCCGGCACAACCCCGACTGGGTCAAACAATGTGCAGAAACAGGCATTTGAACTGCGGATTACGGCATCCAGCGCTTACCATCGGCGCCCAACGCCTTTTGACCGCCACACCATGCACACCGAAACTCCCATCCACTTTTTGCCCGCCAAAGCCGGCCAAACGATTCCTGAATCGCACCCCAATCCCATCGTGGGCGGTCGGGTTGAGCTGCAACTACTCACCACCCTCAAATGCAACCTGAAGTGCAGTTACTGCTCACTGGGTGTGGGCGACGTGCTGGGCTCGCAGGTGCACGTGGAATACGACATTGAGCAGTTGGTCGCATTTGTGGACAAGCACCTGCAGGGCAAAGAGGTGTACGTCACCTTCTACGGCGGCGAGCCTACGCTCAACAAGCCGCTGATGCTGGAGGTAATGCAGCGTTTTCCCAAATTTCGCTTCCAGTTGCAGACCAACGCCACGCTAATCGACCACCTGCCCGAATGGGCGCTGAACCGCCTGTCCAACGTGCTGGCCTCGATTGATGGTGGACAAGCCACCACCGACGTCTACCGGGGCAAGGGCATTTACCGCCAGGTGATCAAAAACCTGACCGAGGTGCGTGAACACATTGGCGGCTCCATCACCGCCCGCGTCACGTGGGGCAACCCCGACACCTGTTTTGAAGAGCTGGACGAACTGGTGTCTGAGGGCACGCCGTTTGACTACCTGTACTGGCAGTTTGTCGCCGACGAAATGTACGCGGGCGACTCGGTGGACAAGCGCAAAGCGGTGCTGGTGCAACTGATCGACAAATTCTTCTCCCGCACCGATGTGCTCTACCCGCTGATTCCGCTGATGGGCATGGTTCGCAACAAGCTGTTCCCCACCCGGGCACAAGAGCTGTATGCCGGGGCCACGCAATGCCGCGTCTCCACCCACCTGCTCAACGTGATGCCCAACGGCGAGATTTACCCTTGCCCGGACATGATGTACGCCCCGGCCATGAAGATGGGCGACGTCAAAACCAATTGGCTGCAAAAGAGCCCGTTACAGCAAGACCCAGCCATGCCCTGCCATAGCTGCGAGGCCTACGCCTGGTGCCGGGGCAACTGCATGAAGAACATGTACCTGGGCTATGTGAAGAACGACCTGCGCTACCGCGCCAACGTGGTGGAACCCATTTGCGACCTGATCCGCTTCATGGGTCAGGAAATCGACAAACGCAACCCGCAGGCCTGGTTTGAGCAGGCCACGCTGCCGGTGCGCAAGCAGATCATGGACTGCGCGGTTTACGAATACGTCGAAGTGATGCCCTGACCGGACTGTTTTTTGCTGCCAAACAGGCGGGCAAAGAAGCCGCTAGGCTGTGCCGCAACACGCAAAGCAGCTGCATTCTGCGCCGCATGGCTGGCATGCCATTTACCAAAACGCAGGTCGTGGGTCATGATGTGGCCGATCAGCCACTTGTTCAGGAATCGGCGCAACTCCTGTACGCGGTCTTCCGTCCAGTCGGAGCCGCTACCCAAAAAGTCGGCTACCTGTCCGGCAAACTCTTCGTGCAGCTTAAGGTGCTGTTCAAAAGCAGGGTAACCACTCTTTTCCATCATGTCCTGCTCGTTGGAAAAGTGGGTGACCACGTAATCCAGCAGCTCTTCCACCGTCTGGTCCACACTGGCCAGGTTGAGCGCCCGCACCAAGGTAAATAGGTGGCGATGCTCCTGGTCTACCTGTGCCACGCCGATCTTGAAACCGCCCCGCCATTCGATGACGAACGGGGTTTTCTTGATTTCCATTTCCTCTGCTACTGCTGCCATGGGATGTGTCCTTCTTGACTTGAGTTACCGAAAAGAGGGCTCAATTGAGTCCATGGCAAAAATGTACGCTGCAATGCAGCAGAGGGTAATCCCTGATCTTTGGTAAGTTTGCATTTGTTGAGATACATCAACAATTGCCGGGCAAAAATTGAAGCAGTTCAAGGGCGACCAGCGCCCCAATGGCACTAGCGGGCAGAAGTGCGCAAAGTGCGGTTGAGCAGGATGACCGGAATCAACCCGACCAGCACCAACGCCAGACACGGCAATGCGGCCTCGCCCAGTCGCTCATCGCGCGCCAGCTGGTACGCCACCACGGCCAGGGTATCGCTGTTGAACGGGCGCAGCACCAGGGTGGCGGGCAATTCTTTCATCACATCCACAAACACCAGTAAGGCAGCAGCAGCAACCGAGCGGCGCAGCAACGGCCAGTGCACCCGTGCCAGCGTTTGGGCGCCTGAGGCGCCCAGCATCCGGGCAGAATCGTCCAGGCTCAGCGGCAGGCGCGCGTAACCGCTTTGCAGCGATTGCAGAGCCACGGCGCAAAAACGCACCAGATAGGCCCAGACAATGCCAATCACCGTGGCGGTGACCCAGTAGCCCAGTTGCCAATCAGGCGCCCAACTCTGCAGCCAACCCACCGGCAGCAACAGGCCCACCACCACCACAGCACCGGGCACGGCATAGCCCAGGCCCGCCAGCTGGGTTGCAACGCGCGTCGTCCAATGCGCGCTGCGCCGCGCACTGAAGGCCAGCAACAACGCCACTCCCACCGCCAATGCTGCGGTGATGGCGCCCAGGCGCACGCTGTTGAGCGTCCATTCAATAAACCGGGGCCAGGGCTGCTGCGTCCACTCCGCCATCAGTGGCTTGAGCATGAACAACACTGGCGCCACAAAGCCCATCACCACGGGAAGCAGGCACAACAGCCAAACCGCCACCACACGGTGGCCCTGCAGACGCACGGCCTGGGCATCGGCCGAACCAGCGCGCGCGCCTTTGGTCACGGCAAAGCGCATGCGCCGCTGCGCCCGGCGTTCCAACCCCAGCAGCAGCGCCACCAAAATCAGCAGCAGGGTTGCCAACTGGGCTGCAGCAATGCGGTTGTCCATGGACAACCAGGCTTTGTAGATGCCTGCGGTAAAGGTCTGGATGCCAAAGTAGCTGGACACGCCAAAGTCGGCCAATGTTTCCATCAGTGCCAATGCCACCCCAGCGGCTACGGCCGGGCGCGCCAGCGGCAAAGCCACTTCGCGCAAGCGCCGGCGCAATGGTGCCCCCATCAAGCGGGCGGCTTCCATCAGGTGCACGGTGCGCTCGCCCAACGCAGTGCGGGCCAGCAGATAGACATAGGGGTAGAGGGTAAAAGTAAAAACCCACGCGGCACCCAGTACATTGCGAATTTCAGGAAATACGCGGCCTTGCAAACCGAAGACACTGCGCAGCCCGGTCTGCAGCGGACCACTGAATTGCAAAAAATCGGTATAGGCGTAGGCCACCACATAGGCCGGCATGGCCAGAGGCAGCAGCAGCGCCCATTCCCAAAAGCGACGCCCAGGAAACTCGAACAGGGTGACCGCCACGGCAGTGGACAGCCCAACCAATGCCACGCCCAGCGTCACCAGCCCACACAGCAGCAACGTGGTGCCCACGTAGTCCGGCAGCACAGTGGATGCCATTTCCCGCAGGATGGCCATGGCCGCGTCCGCACCTTCACCCATCGGAAGCCAGGCACTCACCACCGACAGGACCGGTGCCATGAGCACACCCACGAACAACAGCAGCATCCAGCGCGACACAGAGGGAAAAGACAACTTTAAGGAGGGCATGGAACCAGTGGCTCGTTCTAAATGAGAATTGTAATCATCTAAAATCCGCCTATGTTTCTGGAAGTCTCCCAACTGCAAGTGCACTACACGGGTCGCGCGCAGGCCGCCGTCGATGGGGTGTCCTTTGGCCTGCGTGCCGGCGACATCGGTGTGCTGATTGGCCCTTCCGGCTGTGGCAAGACCACTCTGCTGCGCGCGGTAGCCGGCCTGGAGACCGCCAGCGGGGGAACGATTGCGCTGGGCGTGCACGTGGTCAGCAGCGCAAGCACCCACGTGGCAGCAGAAAAGCGGCGCATCGGCATGGTGTTTCAGGACTACGCGCTATTTCCCCATCTGGACGTGGGCCGCAACGTGGCCTTTGGCATCCACGATTGGCCCGCCGCCGAGCGCGCAGCCCGCGTTGCCGAGGTGTTGAATTGGGTGGGCCTGTCAGACTCCCAAAAGCGTCACCCGCACGAGTTGTCGGGTGGCCAGCAACAGCGTGTGGCGCTGGCGCGTGCCCTGGCACCACGGCCGCAGCTGCTGCTGCTGGACGAGCCGTTTTCCAATCTGGATGTGGACCTGCGTGAGCGCCTGGCGCACGAGGTACGCGGCATCCTCAAGGCGGCTGGAGCCACGGCCCTGTTCGTGACCCATGACCAGCTCGAAGCCTTTGCCATTGGCGACATGATTGGCGTGATGCACGAGGGCCACCTGCACCAGTGGGACGACGCCTATTCGCTCTACCACCGCCCAGCCACGCGCTTTGTGGCGGGCTTCATTGGCCACGGCGTGTTTGCCCCGGCCACGCTGGTGAGCGTGGATGGACAAACCGTGGTGCGCACGGCGTTGGGCGAGCTTGGCAACGTCGCCGAATGCCCCCTGCCCTCAGCCTACGAATCAGGTTTGTGCGATGTGCTACTGCGCGCTGACGATATCGTGCACGACGACAACGCCCCGGTCAAAGCCGAGATTGTGCGCAAGGCGTTTCGTGGTTCGGAATTTCTGTACACCTTGCGCCTGGCCGGCGGCCAGACCGTGCAAGCCCATGTACCCAGCCACCACGACCACCACATTGGCGAATGGATTGGCATCCGCCTCCAGGTGGACCACGTGGTCACGTTCAAGCGCGAAGGCTAACTGCGCAAATTAGTAATGGTGGTGCGCAGATCGCTTGCCCAAGCGCGGCGGTCGCGGCCCTGGGCCAACTCCGGTGTACCGAACTGCACAACCGCCTGCACGTTGTCCGCGCACAAGGTGCGCCAGAGTGACTGCAGCAAGGTATCGTCGCCCACATAGCAGGGCGCAAAGCTGATGGCACCGCTAGACCCATCCACAAACTGCAGCGCCACGGGTTGCACCGGTGCATCGGCCAAGATGGCCGCTTGCAACAGGTTGCCGTGAAAGGGCAACAGGGTGCTGCCGTCGCCCGTAGTGCCTTCCGGAAAGATGCCCAGCACATCGCCGTCGCGCAGACAGTGGGCCATTTGGTGCACCAACCGCATGGCATCGCGCCGGGACTCGCGGGTGATGTAGAGCGTGCCCGCCGCATTGGCCAGCGTCGCCACCAGCGGCCAGCGCCCCACTTCGTCTTTTGACACAAAGCGGCAGTGGCGGGCGGCGTGGACCACCACAATGTCCAGCCACGAAATGTGGTTGGCCACCAGCAGCATCGGGCCAATGGCCGGTGGGCTACCTTTTACTACCAATGTGATAGCTATGCAGGCAAGCATTTCGAGGGCCCACACCTGAATTCGTGCATGGCGTTTGTCAGGAGAGAGGCGCGGAAAAACCAGCACGATGGTGCCCAAGCCCACCAGGATGTGCCAGACCACTCGCAACAGCCGCCAGCACGCGCGCAGGCGCATCACACCATCGCTCCGCCCGTCAACGGCGCCCGGCCCGCTCCTGCATCAGCCGCCGTAGGCAAGATGTCCGCCCACCAGCGTAGCCCGCACGCGCCCAGGCAACTCGTAGCCACCAAAGGGTGTGTGCTGGCCCTGGCTGCGCAGGGCAGATGGCTCCACCACCCAGGCAGCTTGGGGATCGAACACGCAAATGTCGGCTTCAGCCCCGACCTGCAAGCGCCCGACACTGGCCGCCAAGGGGCCAAATGCCGAACCCACCACGGCAGCGGGCTGGCTGGTCACCGTGGCCAGCGCCCGGCTCAGCGGAATGGCCGCGTCTTGGGCCCACTTGAGGGTCAGACTCAGCAGCAACTCCAACCCAGTGGCGCCCGGTTCAGCCTCTGCAAACGGCAAGGCCTTGGCGTCTTCGTCCACCGGGGTGTGGTCGGACACCAGCGCGTCAATGGTGCCGTCGGCCAGACCAGCGCGCAGCGCGTCGCGGTCACGCTGCTGGCGTAGCGGCGGATTCAGGCGCATGCGGCTGTCAAAGTAGCCTATATCCACATCAGTCAGGTTCAGGGAGTTGATGCTGACGTCGCAGGTAATGGGCAGCCCTTCGACCTTGGCCTGGCGCACCAGCGCGACACCCGCTGCGCTGGAGAGGCGGCACAGGTGCACGCGCGCGCTGGTGGAACGCACCAGCTCAAAAATAGTGTGCAGGGCAATGGTCTCCGCCGCTACCGGCACGCCAGAGAGGCCCATGCGTGTGGCCAGCGGCCCACTGGCCGCCACGCCCTTGCCCAAGTACAGCTCCTGCGGGCGCAACCAAACGGTAAAGCCAAAGGTGCTGGCGTATTGGAGCGCACGCTG
>Ga0073904_10004192_pt1 | contig 10751 bp, 9 predicted proteins | sample KloWWTrecipitate_FD_66668 | JGI IMG/M metagenome (GOLD analysis project Ga0073904, IMG submission 66668) | Active sludge microbial communities from Klosterneuburg, Austria, studying microevolution and ecology of nitrifiers - Klosterneuburg... | ecosystem: Engineered > WWTP > Aerobic digester >... | reverse complement strand
GTCTGCCCACCCGACATGGGCACCACGGTGCAGCCAAGTCGTTCCGCACCGTAATGTGCGCCCAGACCGCCTGTAAACATGCCATAGCCATAGGCGTTATGCAGAATATCGCCCGCACGGCCACCAGCCGCACGGATAGAACGCGCTACCAGATTGGCCCAGTTGTCGATATCCTGCAGCGTGTAGCCAACCACAATGGATTTTCCGGTGGTGCCGCTGGAGGCATGCAGACGCGCGACTTTTTCGCGTGGCACCGCAAAGAGCCCAAATGGGTATTGGTCGCGCAGGGCCGTCTTGGTCATGAACGGAAACTTCGCCAAGTCCGCAAGGTTTTTCAGATCGCTTGGGTGCACACCCTTTTCATCAAAGGCCTTTTTGTGATACGGCACGTTGTCATAGGCATGTTTGAGCGACCATTGCATGCGTTCAAGTTGCAATGCGGAGATTTCGTCACGACTGGCCGTTTCAATGGGCTCCAGATCACCTGGCAAGGGGCTCGTAACTGGCATGCGTGTCTCCTGTGATTGGATATCGTTTTGATTTAGTGCGATTCATCGGCTTGCGTCAAGCCGGAAATCACTTCGCCTTGAATTCGATACGACTTGCCGCGAAAAAGTGCTATGGCCTTTCCCTCGCCGTTTCGGACGCTAACGTCGTAGACGCCAGTTCGACCGGATTGTGATTGCTCGACCGCCTCAGCTTGCAGTATTTCGCCTTCTTTGGCGGGGGCCAGGAAGTCAATGTTGCAGGCCAATGCAACCGTGTTCTTGTTATAGCTGTTGCACGCGTAGGCGAATGCTGCGTCTGCCAATGTAAAGATCATGCCGCCATGGCAAATATGGTGGCCATTGACCATGTCACCCCGAACTGCCATTTCAATCTTGGCGTAGCCAGGCTTGATGCCCAGAATACGCATACCCATAGCTTGCGCGGCGCGATCACGGGCCCACATGGCCGCTGAAGTGGCCTCTGCCAAAGCCTGCGATTCTTCTGGTGTTGCAGAAGCTATTTGATTTGTCATTTGTTTCATCGGTAGATGCTGCTTCCAGCGAATACATGTTGCGAAATCAGAGGAGAAATACGATACCGATCTTCGCCATAGCTCGCGCCCAGGTTGGCCAGTACATCACGCACTGCGCGCAGTCCAATTTGGTCTGCCCAGAGCAGCGGGCCCCTTGGATAGTTCACTCCCAGCAGCATGGCAGAGTCAGCGGCTAGCGTTGAGCAGACCCCCTGATTCACTGCGTCTGCCGCTTCGTTTGCCAGCATGCAAACGGTGCGCATTACAGCCAATCCCGGTACATCGGCAAAGCGCGCGACTTGCACCCTGCAGGCCTGCAGAAGAGCCGCGGCATCATTCGCGGCGGCTTCCGTGCACTGCGCCGAAGCGGCCATTGCCAGACGCGTGGCTTGTGTGTAATCCAGCGCCAGGTCGATGACCACGGTGTTGGAGAGGCCCGATTCAGATGCCCTTTGCGTGGCACTGCGCCCATCGGTGACAAACACCACGGCGTCACCAGCCTGCGCGATCCTGCCATCGAGGGACACTTCCCGCTGAAATACGACGTTGGCAGCTGTCAGCCGTTGTGCCAATGCATTGGCAGCGGATGATTCACCACAGATGAAAATTTCGGCGGGTAGCGGGTACGGTGATTCGGTTTGGGGCTCTGGCTTAGTCGCCCCGGGTTGGTAATCATAGAAGCCACGACCCGACTTTTTGCCCAGAAAACCGGCATTCACAAGTTCTTGTTGAACGAGCGAAGGTAGAAAACGGGGGTCGTTATAGAAGGCACTCCAGACCGAGCAGGTAACCGCGAAATTGATATCGTGACCAATCATGTCCATGAGCTCAAATGGGCCCATGCGAAAACCGCCGGCTTCGCGCATCACTACATCAATGGTGGCGCAATCAGCCGCACCTTCGGTCAATAAGCGCAGCGCTTCGCCGTAGTAAGGGCGAGCCACACGATTGACAATAAAGCCCGGAGTCGACTTGGCATGTACCGGAGTTTTTCCCCAAGCATGCGCGGTTGCAAAAAGAGTCTCTGCAACGTGCGGGTCGGTGGCCAACCCTGAAACGACTTCGACCAGAGCCATCAACGGCGCAGGATTAAAAAAGTGCAAACCTGCCAAACGACCTGAGTGCTTTAGTGCCGCCCCGATCGCAGTGACAGAAATGGATGAGGTGTTGGTTCCAAAAATGCAGTCGTCACCGACGATATCTTCAAGCCCCCGGTACAGGTCCTGTTTGGCCTGCAGGTTTTCAACGATGGCTTCTATCACCAGGCTCGCGTCTGCCAACTCTGATTGAGTTGCTACCGCCACGAGCCGACTCGAAGCCGCGTGGGCAGCTTCTTGTGTGAGCTTGCCTTTTTCAGCCAACCTCGCAAACTGGGCACGAATACTCGCCACTGCGGCTTGCGCCGCCTGCGGGCGGTTGTCCATCAATTTCACCGTATGCCCTGCAGCAGCCGCAACCTGCGCAATGCCTGCACCCATTGCACCCGTGCCAACCACTGCAATGGTTGCGTGAAGCGGCAAAGACTGCGCCATGGTTATTGCCCGGTAAACTTGGGTGCACGCTTTTCCATGAACGCAGACACCCCTTCCGCGTAGTCCGGGCTCCAGCCAAGCTCGCGCATGAAACCACCTTCCATGGACAGTTGCTGCTCCAGTGTGTGGGTGGGCGCTGCGTGCATCGCCTGGCGCGTGCGCACCAGGGCCTTGGTCGGCATGGTTGCCAGTTGGGCGGCGAGTTTGTCCACAGTTGCGGCCAGGTCAGCATCGTCGACGACCTGCCAAATCAATCCCCATTCAGCTGCCTTTTCTGCGGGTAATTTGTCGGCGAGCATGGCCAAACCAATCGCCCGCGCCATGCCTACGCGTTGTGGCAAAAACCAGGTGCCACCCGTGTCCGGCACCAGTCCAATTTTGCTGAATGCCTGCAAAAAAGAGGCGGATCGCGCCGCGATGACCAGGTCGCAAGCCAGCGCCACGCTGGCCCCTGCGCCAGCGGCAATGCCGTTGACTGCTGCAATGGTGGGGACCCGCAGGTTCTGCAGACTCAAAATCAACGGGCGGTAATACTTTTCAACCACATTGCCGATGTCGGGCGCAGAGGCTCCCATTGCCATCTCGGGGTCGCCCAGATCCTGGCCGGCACAGAAGGCACGGCCTGCTGCTGACAAAACCAGAACCCGAATAGTTTTGTCGCTTTGAATGGTATTGAGCGCAGCCTGGATTTCAACGTGCATCGCACCGATAAAGCTGTTGAGTTTGTCGGGGCGGTTGAGCGCCAGGCGTGCGACGCAATTCTGCACGTCAAACAAAATGTGTTGGTAGGTCATATGGACATCCTAATACGTAGTAATCCGAAGATGCTGAGTTCAATCGATCCAACCTCTCAAGGTATTTACCTATGTTACACCATAAGAAATGTATTACGCAATAGATAATTTGCAATAGAATTGATTTTTGCGACTTCCAATCGTCGACTTTTCTCGTCTGCCCCATGATTGCAATGCCAAACGCAGTTGGCGCAGCTAGACTTGGGCGCGCATCGGTCGTTCGCAGACCGCCCTGGTCTTTAACGAATCGCCTTGAGAGCCAATCATGTCTGATGAAAAAGAGAGCAAGCACGGTGTCCAGTCCCTGGAGGTAGGCGCTGGCGTGCTGCGCGCTGTGGTGAACGGCCATCGCGCCATGATGCTCAAAGAAATTGCTGCCGCTGCAGACATTCCTCCATCCAAGGCACACCGCTATCTGGTCAGCCTGATCCGCTCGGGTTTGATTGAGCAAGACCCGGCCACATCACGCTATAGCCTTGGCCCGTTTGCCTTGAATATTGGCCTGGTCGCCATTGACCGGTTGGACCGCATTCGCCTTGGAATGGCAGCGATTTCCGAGTTGCGCGACGAAATCAATGAGACCACGGCCATTGCAGTCTGGGGCGACCACGGCCCCGTCATCGTTCGGTGGGAGCGCCCACAGCGACCCATTACCGTCAACGTGGTGACAGGTACATCCTTGCGCTTGTTGAGTACTGCCAGTGGTCGTACTTTTGCTGCGTGGTTGCCCGCAGCCCAGACCGAAGCCCAGATTGCCAAAGAATTGCGTAACGAGTCCTCAGTGTCCGGCTTCAAGACCCGTGCCGAAGTGGATGCCATGCTGGAGAGGGTACGCGAGGACGGAGTTGCACCGGTAACCAGACACTATTTGTTTTCAGGTGTGGAAGCCATTGCCGCACCGATTTTTAACTTCAAGAATGAAATTTCGATGTCCATGGTGGTGGTGGGCGTTCATGGCATGTTCGACATGGCCGAAGGCAGCCCCGTTTACGAAAAGCTGCGTGCATCCGCAGATGCGCTGTCCTGGCGCTTGGGGGCCACTCGCCGTGGCCGGATGGATGTGTCGCCAAGGCTCACGGAATAGGGTGTCTAGTTGAAATGAACGCTTCAATGTTAATTACTTTTAACAGAAATATTTACGTAATTCAGAATGTAAACTATGCGACTTTTCTGGGTGTGCCGTCGGGCTGGATATTTGGGAGTTTGAACCCGGTAAAGTGAAGTTACTATATTTTTTATAGCGTACTAGCCTTATTTCACGAGAGCTACGCCGTGTTTTTACAATGAATGGTTCAGGAGTCCACCGTGGCAAAACCCATTTGGGTCGAAATGCGGTTCGCGCAATCGCGCAGCGCCTGCGCGTTGGCGCATGTCCAATCCGGGTCAAATCCCCCCGTTGGCCCGACTATGGTGAGCACAATAGACAGGTGTCCGTTGTGATCGAAAACCGGAGCTGCAAAAGCACTCACACCCGCGATAGGTTGTCCGATGGCTCTGGCAAGACCGTGTTCGCGAACTTCCTGCAAATCACGCTGCATGTCTTTCCAATTGCGCAGTGCGCCAATAACGTGCGGAATCGCATGCGGGTGCATAGATTCTTCGACGAAACGTTCCATTTTTCTTGCTGGCATGTAGGCACCAAAAATCTTGCCAGTCGCCGTTGTCAACGACATGACGGTTCCCGGGCGAAGGTTCATGTGGATCGGATGACTGGATTCTTCAAGGTGAATGACCGTCGGGCCTGCATTGCCCCACACCGACAACGCCACCGTGTGGTGAATTTTTTGCTCCAGTTCGACTGCGGCAGCCATGGCCAGGCGAACCGGGTTGAGTTGACGCAAGCCAGCCAGGCCCATGCGCAGCGCCAGCGCCCCCAAACCGTAGCGACCAGAGACAGGGTCCTGGGCGACCAAGCCAATCTTGCCGAAGCTCACCAGATAGGGGTGCGCTTTGGCAGGCGTCATTTTGGCCTGAACGGCGAGTTGTTTCAAAGTCATGGGGCCCCCACTGTCGGCCAGAACGACCAGAATCTGGCCACCGACTTCTATGGACTGGATGCCACGTTGTTCTTTTTCGTCTTCAATTTGCAGTTCCATGGCTCGCTTTCGGATGTAACCCCTGCATCTTATACAGATGCGACACATTTTCGATAAATACAAATAGGTTTATCCTATTTAAATAATTTGTTTTAGTATAAATCATTTGTTGATAGCGAAATTACTGTACACTCCCTCTATCCACTTAAAAGGAAGCACCACATGACCACCGCCAAATTCGCGTCCGTAGCCGACCTCGAGGTTAAAAAGACCACCTTTCAGCAACTCTCCGCGCATTGCTGGGCCTACACCGCCGAGGGCGACCCCAACACGGGCGTCATCATTGGCGAGGACTCTGTCTTGATCTGCGATGCCCTGGCTACCCCCGTTATGGCCCAGAGCCTGATTGCCGAGATCCGCAAAGTAAGCGACAAACCCATTAAATACGTGGTGCTCTCCCATTACCACGCCGTGCGTGTACTGGGCGCGTCGGGCTACAAGGACGCTGGCATGCAGGAAATCATTGCGAGCCAAGGCACCTACGAAATGATTGTGGAGCGCGGCGCGCAGGACATGCAGTCCGAGTACGAACGATTTCCGCGCCTGTTCAACAACTTTGATTCCATTCCTGGCCTGACTTGGCCCACTCTGGTTTTCAAGGACGCAATGACCCTGTGGATGGGCAAGCTTGAAGTCAAGATCATGCACGTTGGCCCAGGCCACACCAAGGGTGACACCATTGTTTGGGTGCCATCCGAACAAGTACTTTTCTCGGGAGACCTGGTGGAAGCCGACGCAGCCTGCTACACCGGAGACGCGCAACTGGAGGAATGGCCCGCCACACTGGATGCCTTGGCGGCCTTGGGCGCACAAAAACTGGTGCCTGGCCGTGGCCCGGCGCTGTTGTCGCCAGAGCGCGTCGCTGAAGGCTTGGCCTATACCCGTGACTTTGTGACTACCTTGCTGCGTTCAGCCAAAGAGGCTGTTGCACAGGGCATGAACCTGAACCAGGCCATGGCGCATTGTCGCAAGGCGATGGATCCCAAATTTGGTCAGGTCTTCATTTATGAGCACTGCCTGCCCTTTGATGTAACGCGTGCAGTTGACGAGGCCAGCGGCATCAAGCATCCCCGCATCTGGACCGCAGAACGCGACAAGGAAATGTGGCACGGCCTGCAGGCAACCCAGTAAGACGATGAGGAGACTCGCATGCTGAGCACTTACCAATATCCCAAATACGATTATGTTCAAGCGCCGGAACAGAAATCTGGCGTTACAAAGCGCCACCCGGTGGTGGTAGTGGGTGCTGGGCCTGTGGGCCTTGCGGCAGCCATTGACCTGGCCCAGTTTGGAGTGCCGGTAGTGGTGCTTGATGATGACAATTCGGTTTCGGTCGGCTCACGCGGTTTGTGCTACAGCCGGCGCACCCTGGAAATACTGGACCGTCTCGGTGTTGGCGACGATACCGTTGCCAAAGGTGTGAGCTGGAATGTGGGCCGCACTTTTTTCAATGACACGGAAGTCTTTAACTTCAACCTTCTGCCCCAGCCAGACTTCAAGCGACCAGGCATGGTGAACCTGCAGCAGTACTACCTGGAAGAGTACGAGATCAAACGGGCCAAAGACCTGCCCAATCTGGACTTGCGTTTTTGCAACAAGGTGGTGTCGGTGTCACCCGAGGGCAATGGCGCAACGCTGCAAGTGGAAACACCCGACGGTATCTACACGCTAGAGACCGACTGGCTGATTGTGGCCGACGGTGCGCGCAGCAGTATCCGGCGCATGCTCAATCTTGAAATAGACGGCAAGGTTTTCATGGACCGCTTCCTCATCGCCGACGTGGTGATGAAAGCCGACTTTCCGGCAGAGCGCTGGTTCTGGTTTGATCCGCCCTTTCACAAGGGGCAGTCGGTGCTGCTGCACCGTGAGGCCGACAACGTGTACCGCATCGACTTTCAACTCGGCTGGCAAGCCGATCCGGAGGAAGAAAAGAAGCCAGAAAACGTCATCCCGCGCATCAAGGCCATGCTCGGGGATGACCGCGAGTTTGAGTTGGAGTGGGTCAGCGTATACACCTTTCAGTGCCGCCGCATGACGGAGTTTCGCCATGGACATGTGCTGTTTGCCGGAGATGCCGCGCACCAGGTTTCACCCTTTGGTGCCCGTGGAGCCAACTCGGGTATTCAGGATACTGACAACCTGGTCTGGAAGCTGAAACTCGTGATGGATGGCAAGGCGCCTGACGGTCTGATTGACACCTATTCGGAAGAGCGGGTATTTGCCGCCGATGAGAACCTCATGAATTCGACGCGTTCAACCGACTTCATCACGCCTAAAAGCAATACATCACTCACCTTCCGCAACGCTGTTCTCTCTTTGGCGCGGGAACACGCATTCGCGCGTGCACTGGTCAATTCTGGGCGTCTCTCAGTGGCTGCGAATCTGACGCAATCGCGGCTCAACACGCCTGACACGGCCGACTTTCGAGGGGACATGGTTCCAGGTGCCGCCATGGACGATGCGCCCATGCAGGAAGAAGGCCAACAATTCTGGTTGCTGGACCGTATGGGCAGGCAATTCACAGCGCTGGTCTATGTAATCGATCCTGCTGCCCTGGACGCTACCTTTGCACGCAATTGCAAGGCCTTGGCCAGTGTCGAAATAGCGGTGGAGGTGATTCTCGTCTCACCCAATCCAGGCCCGGCGCCAGAAGGTTTGCGTGTTTTTGTGGACCAGGCTGGGCGTTTTGCTGAACGCTTTGATGCCGCTGATGGAACCGTCTACTTGATGCGGCCCGATCAACACATTGCCGCCCGTTGGCGCACTTTTGATGCGAGCAGCATCACTGCGGCGCTGGCCCGTGCAACCTGCAATGTGCACTGAGGAAACCGATATGCCACTCAATTTGAATCCCAATTTCTCGGAACCTGGCAAGCGTTACTTTCACACGTTTTCGCCAGGAGACGACTTTTACGAAGCACTCATTGAAACCCACCATGGTCTCTCAGACGAGCAAAGCGCCATGGTTAACGCCAAACTGGTGCTCTTGCTGGCAAATCATATTGGTGACATCAGCGTTTTGCGTCAGGCAATGGAACTGGCTCGTGTCAGCGTGTAAACCTTTTCCAAGGCAAGTAAAGTTGTCCGTCTATTTGTAGCAAATAGATTGTTCGGTTCTGACGCCAGCTTTTTTGTCTTTTTGATTCCTATCGCGCCATTGACGCGACCCAACAGCTCCCGAGCGGGCGGCACATTGGGGTTTGATACAATTTTCGCTGCTTGAACAGAAACCACTGACAGACTGTGCAGGTCAGCCTTGCCAAACGGGGTGTAGCTTAGCCTGGTAGAGCGCTACGTTCGGGACGTAGAGGCCGGAGGTTCGAATCCTCTCACCCCGACCAAATTTCCTTGGCAATCCGTTACCACCACATGCGATCGCGGCATTACCTCCCACAGTTATTGCCGCTTGTTACTCATAGTGATATCTGTCGCAAAAAGCCCTGAACGCCACACACGACAGTAAGACTGCGCGTTAATATCACCTTGGGCGATTTACTTTGACGGTGCAATCAGCGATGATGCACAGGTATTTTTTTACAACATTCACCTACATTGGTCTATGGCTACTGTCGAACCCATTCAACGCGAGACTTCTTCCATTGCCCTGCCTGGGCTTGGTCGAGCCTTGATTACTGCGGGTAAATTGGGGCAAAAGTCTGCTGAGGATATTTACAGGAAGGCTCTTTCCAGTAAAAGCAGCTTCATTGCGGAACTGGTGGGCTCTGGCGCAGTTTCCGCCGCCGATTTGGCGCACACACTCACCACCGCATTTGCAGCTCCTCTACTTGACCTGGATGCCATCGACACCAGCCGCCTGCCGAAAGGATTGCTGGACAACAAAATTTGCGTGGACTACCGGGTTGTCGTTCTGAGCAAACGCAGCAACCGATTGATCGTAGCCACGGCAGATCCGTCCGATCAGGCTGCTGCTGAAAAAATCAAGTTCTCGACCCAAATGGGGGTCGACTGGGTCATTGCCGAATATGACAAATTGTCCAAGCTGGTTGACGCCAACGCCACTACAGCCACCGAGGCCATGGAGGACATCATTGGTGGTGATTTCGAATTCGACGAGGCAGCAGCCGAAGCGATTATCGACAACGACAAAACCAATACCTCCGAGGTTGAGGATGCACCCGTCGTGCGTTTTCTCCACAAAATGCTGATGGACGCCTTCAGCATGCGCGCTTCTGACCTGCATTTTGAACCTTACGAACACACCTACCGGGTCAGGTTTCGCATTGATGGCGAGTTGCGCGAAATTGCCTCTCCCCCGATTGCAATCAAAGACAAACTGGCTTCGCGGATCAAGGTGATCTCGCGCATGGACATATCGGAAAAGCGGGTTCCACAGGACGGGCGCATGAAGCTCAAGGTCGGGCCTGACCGTGTTATCGACTTCCGTGTCAGCACCCTACCCACTTTGTTCGGGGAAAAAATAGTAATTCGGATTTTGGATCCCAGCAGTGCCAAACTGGGTATTGATGCACTCGGCTACGAGCCTGAAGAAAAGGAACGCCTGCTCAAAGCCATTGCTCGTCCTTACGGTATGATTTTGGTAACCGGTCCTACCGGTTCCGGCAAGACGGTTTCGCTCTATACCTGCCTGAATATGCTCAATCAGCCGGGAGTGAATATTGCCACAGCAGAAGATCCTTCGGAAATCAACTTGCCTGGGGTCAATCAGGTAAACGTCAATGAAAAGGCAGGGCTGACTTTTGCCGCAGCGTTAAAGTCGTTCTTGCGTCAGGATCCCGACATCATCATGGTAGGTGAAATTCGTGACCTGGAAACAGCCGATATTTCCATCAAAGCGGCCCAAACCGGGCATTTGGTGCTGTCCACCTTGCACACCAACGACGCCCCGGCAACACTGACTCGCATGCGCAATATGGGCATTGCGGCTTTCAACATTGCGTCCAGCGTGATTTTAATCACTGCGCAACGGTTGGCCCGACGCTTGTGCTTGAATTGCAAAACACAGGTTGAATTGCCCCGCGCAACGTTGCTCAGCGCTGGCTTTAAGGAGTCTGAACTTGAAGGTGGCTGGAAACCTTACAAGGCCGTGGGGTGCAGCCTGTGCAACAACGGCTATAAGGGGCGAGTGGGCATCTACCAAGTGATGCCCATCACGGAGGAACTCCAGCGCATCATTTTGCGTGATGGCAGCGCCCTCGACATCGCTGAACAAGCCGAAAAAGAAGGTGTCCGGTCCTTGCGTCAATCAGGCCTGAACAAGGTCAAACAGGGCTTGACTTCACTCGAAGAAGTACTGGCCGTTACCAACGAATAACAAGAACTCCGGAGG